>Ga0326727_10001678_pt1 | contig 80280 bp, 72 predicted proteins | sample MB2enrmetagenome_FD_207643 | JGI IMG/M metagenome (GOLD analysis project Ga0326727, IMG submission 207643) | Lab enriched peat soil microbial communities from McLean, Ithaca, NY, United States - MB29MY | ecosystem: Environmental > Terrestrial > Soil > Wetlands > Peat | place: USA: New York... | reverse complement strand
CTTCGACGAACTGTTGAACCGTTCGCCCGACCGCCACGCGCCTTATGTCGGTGCCTCCGCGTTCGCCACCAAAGCGGGCATCCACGCCTCGGCGCTGGCCAAGGACCCACGCACTTACGAGCACGTGTCGCCCGAAAGCGTCGGCAACGCGCGCGCGATTCTCGTCTCCGACCAGGCGGGAAAGTCGAACGTCATCGCCCGGCTCGCGCGCCTGGGGATCGACGTGCGCCCCGACGACCCGCGACTGTCGCGCGTGCTCGACGAGGTGAAGGAGCGCGAGGCGCAGGGCTTCGCCTACGAAGCGGCCGACGCCTCTTTCGAGATGCTGGCGCGGCACGCGCTCGGCGAGGCGACGACGTTCTTCGACGTCGAGAGCTTCCACGTCAGCGTCGAGCGCAAGTACAACTCCGCCGGCGCGCTCTACTCGGCCTCCCAGGCGGTGGTGAAGATCCGCATCGGCGACGAGACCCTCATCTCGGCGGCGGAAGGCAACGGCCCGGTCAACGCGCTCGACCTCGCGCTGCGCAAGGACCTCGGCGTCTACCAGAAGCACATCGAGGATCTCGAGCTGGTCGACTACCGCGTGCGCGTCTTCCAGGGCGGCACCGACGCGGTGACGCGGGTGCTGGTCGAATTCGGCGATTCCAGCGGCGCGCGCTGGTCGACGGTCGGCGTCTCCGGCAACGTCATCGACGCCTCGTTCCAGGCGCTGGTCGACGGGATCGGGTACAAGCTGGTAAAAGTCGGCGCGCCGGCGCAGTGACTTTTATTCCCACCGCAGGGAATAAACCCTGCGGTCCGCGAGTCTCTCCTCATGAGCGGCGACGCCGCGACATGAGGAGGACCGCATGAGCGAACCTGAATCCCCCCCGATCGATCGCCGCCACGCCCTCAAGTGCATGGTCTGGGCGGGAACCGGCGTCGTCTGGACCGTCGCCGGCGGCGTGCCGGCCTCGCGTCTGATCGGCCAGGCGGCCGCCGAAGAAAACGGCTTTTCCTTCGTCCAGATCTCCGACAGCCACATCGGCTTCGACAGGCCGGCCAACCCCGACACGCGCGCGACTCTCGACGCCGCGCTCGACCAGATCGTCGCGCTGCCGCGAAAGCCGGCGTTCATGATCCACACCGGCGACATCACCCACACGGCTTCGCCGATGGAGTTCGACGACGCGGCGCAGTTGATCCGCCGCGCGCGTCTCGACGCGCATTACGCCCCCGGCGAGCACGACATCGTCGACGCCGCGACCCGCGCCGCTTACCTCGACCGCTATGGCGCGGGCGCGACCGGCGGCGGCTGGTACGCCTTCGACCACGGCGGCGTCCACTTCGTCGGCCTGGTCAACGTCGTCGACCTCAAGGAGAACGGCCTCGGCTCGCTTGGCGCCGACCAGCTCGCCTGGCTCGCCGCCGATCTCGCCGGCAAATCGAGCTCGACGCCGATCGTCGTCTTCGCCCACATTCCGCTGTGGACGATCGCCCCGGAATGGGGCTGGGGCACGATGGATTCGGCGGAGGCGCTGAAGCTGCTGGCGCGCTTCGGCTCGGTCACCGTGCTCAACGGCCACATTCACCAGCTCATGCAGAAGGTCGAGGGCGCGGTGACCTTTCACACCGCCCGCTCGACCGCCTTTCCGCAACCGGCGCCGGGAACCGCGCCGGCGCCGGGACCGATGCGCGTTCCGCCGGGAGAGCTGCGCAAGCTGCTCGGCGTGACCAACGTCGCCTATTCGCCTTCGACGTCGCCGCTGGCGATCACCGACAGCGCGTTAGCCTGAGGAGCGCGACGATGATCGTCAGACTGATGATCGGCGCCGCGCTCGCGCTCGCCGCCGCCGACCCGACTCGCGCCGCCGGCGACGCGGCGCGCGGCGAGCAGCTATACGAAGGCTGCCAGGACTGCCATTCGCTCGACAAGAACGACGTCGGCCCGCGCCATCGCGGCGTGTTCGGCCGCAAGGCGGGGTCGCTGACCGACTACGCCTATTCGGACGCTCTGAAACATGCGAACTTCGTCTGGAACGAACAGACGCTCGACCGCTGGCTCGCCAATCCGCAGGCCTTCGTGCCCGGCGCGAAGATGTTCTACCATCTCGACAAGGCTCAGGACCGCGCCGACGTGATCGAGTTTCTCAAGGAGCGGGCGCGGTGAGGGTCGAAGCGACGGAACGCTCATGATCAGCGACGCGGCGCGGCGGCGGTATCAGGCGATCGTGCCGCCGCACGTCGACGACGCCTATGCGCTTGCGCGCTGGCTGTCGGGCGATCCCGCCGACGCCGAGGAGATCGTGCAGGAAGCCGCGTTGCGCGCCTTGAACGCGCTCGAAACGGCGAATGTCGAGCGGCCGCGCGCGTGGTTCCTGCGCATCGTCCGCAACGCCGCGCTGACCTGGATGGCGAAAAACCGCTCGAAATCTCTCGTCTTCGCCGGCGGCGTCGACGATCTCGCGGCGATCGAGCCGGTCGACCCCGCGGCCGACGAGCTCTCGCCGGAGGCGATCCTCATCGCCGCGGAGGACGGCGAGCGCGTGCGCCGCGCCATCGCCGCGCTGCCGCCGCCGCTGCGGGAAGTCTTGACGCTGCGGGAGATCAACGGCCTCGCCTATCGCGAGATCGCCGAGGCGACCGAGACGCCGATCGGCACGGTGATGTCTCGGCTGGCGCGAGCGCGCGCGACGCTCGCCAAGATTCTGGAAGAAAAGCCATGAGCGACTCCGGGCCGCGCGACGACAAGCTGCTGCGCCTCAACGCCGCGCTGGACGACGAGCTCGACGCCGCCCACCGCCTCGAGCTGGAGCGTGAGCTGGCGCGCGATCCGCAACTGCGCGCCGCGCTCAGGCGTTTCTCCGCAGTCAGCGAAGCGGTGCGCCGTCACGCGCCGCGCGAGCAGGCGCCGGCGGCGCTTCGCGCCACGGTCGCCGCGCTCGGCCGCCCCAAACAAAAGGCGCGCCGCGCCTATCTGCCGATCGCCGCCGCGCTGGCGGCGGGCGTCGTCATCGGCGCGGCGGCGCAGGCGCTGCTCGCCCCCTCTCGCGCCGCCGATCCGGTCGCCGCCGCGCTCGCCGCCGACTTCGCCCGCGCCGAGCTTTCCGACCGGCCATACGACGTCGCCTCCGCCGATCGCCATGTGGTGAAGCCGTGGCTGGCGACGCGCGCGCCGCTCGGCGTCGAGGCGGTCGACCTCGGCGACAAAGGCTATCCTCTCGCGGGCGGACGCGTCGCCGTGGTCGGCGCGACGTCCGTCCCGACGTTGGTCTACCAGCGACGGGAGCACTGGATCGCGGTGACGGAGCTGCCGCTCGCGCTCGCCGGGGGCCCGGCCGGCGCGCGCGAAGGAACGTTCAACGGCTTTCGCGTCGTGCGTTGGGCCGACCGGGAGCGCGGCTATGTCGCAGTGTCGGACATCGACGCCGACGAGCTCGCGGCGTTCGTCGCCGCGTTCCGCGGCGCGGAAGCGACCAACGGCGGCGAGGCGCGGTGAAATCGCCGACGCCGCCCTTCCCTTGTCCAGATCGGCCGCCTATATTGGTTGCGCCGCCGCAAGGCGGCTATGGCGATAAATGGACATCGAAATACGTCTTTCGGACCCGGGGGCGGTACCCGGCGCCTCCACCCAAGCCCGTCGGTCAGGCGGGCTTCGGCGGGGGCGAAATAGGTTCGACGGGGGACGAAAAGGGTGCGCTTTCGCTCGGCATGATACCACCGTTATCGGGTCAAATTTATAGTTGCCAACGACAACTATGCTCCGGTGGCCCTCGCCGCGTAATGCGGCGCCGGTACTGGAATTGAAGCCCTGAGGGTTTGCACCTTTAGGCGGGGTCTGGAGGCGCCCGGCAACAGAAGCCTCCGCTCTCTCGACTTTGCGTCGCAATTGCAATGGCCGGCTCTCTCGGCTAGCTTTCGCGCGAGGCCATCGAACCGCGGACGCCATGTCCACCGACTATATCCGCTATGACTTGCTGGTGCAGGACGCATTGCGCTCCGTCGTGCGCAAGGTGATGGCCGAGACCGCGCGCAGCGGCCTGCCCGGCGACCACCATTTCAACATCGCCTTCAAGACCCAGGCGCCCGGCGTCGTCATCCCGCCGGCGATGCGCCAGCGCTATCCCGACGAGATGGCGATCATCCTCCAGCACGAATTCTGGGACCTGGAGGTCGGCGCCGACGCGTTCGAGGTCAGCCTGAATTTCTCACGCCGGCCGGAGCGGCTGACGATTCCCTTTGACGCCATCACCGGCTTCAGCGACCCGTCGGTGCCGTTCGGATTCAAGCTCGAGCCGCGCGTCGCCGAGGACGCGCCGCCGGAAAGCTCGGCCCCCGCGTCCGTCGTCCGCGGACCCGCCAAGCGCGCCGAGCCTCAGCCTCCGGCGGGCGCGGCGCCCGGCGCCAAGCCGAGCCCGCCCCCAGCGGCGCCCAAGCCGCCGGATGGCGCGCCGAAGACGCCGGTGAAAACGCCGACCGGAGAGGCCGCCAAGGTCGTCTCGATCGACGCTTTCCGAAAGAAGTAGCAAGGGACGAGCGGCGCCGATGGCCGAGATCGTCAACCTGCGCGGCGCGCGCAAGCGCCGCGCGCGCGAGAAAGAGGAGGCGGCCGCGGCGGCGAACCGCGTCTCCTTCGGCGCGCCCAAGGCGGAAAAGCAGGCGGCGCGCGCCGAGCGCGAGCGCCTCGCGCGTCGGCTCGACGCGCTTCGCCTCGACGATGGCGACGAGAAGCGATGAGCCCGAGCGCGCCCGCCGCCGCGCGCGCCGCGATCGTCAAGCGGTCGCTGACCATCGCCGGCCATCGCACCAGCGTCTCGCTTGAAGACGCGTTCTGGCGCCGCCTGAAGGCGCTCGCCGAAAAGCGCGCCCAATCGCTCGGCGCCCTCGTCGCCGAGATCGACGCGGCGCGCGGCGAGGCCAACCTCTCCTCGGCGATCCGCGTCTTCGTGCTCGAGCGCGCGCTTCAGTAGAGTCCGCTCGCGGTCGGGTCGACCGGCTCGGGCGTCGGCTTCGGCGCGACGGCGGAGGGCGGAGCGGCCGCCGGATTGGGCGAGGCGGGCGGCGGCGGCGGCCCTTGCGCCTCGCGCGCCTTCGCTTCGTCGGCGAGGTGCTTGCGCTCCTGCTCGGCTTCCCAGGCCGCGAGCTCGGCCTCGCGTCGATGCATGTACTGCTCCGCCTTCAGGCGTCGGACGAAAAAGGCGCGCTCGCGGATGTCCTGCTCCAGCGTCGTGATGTGGTCGCTCTCGCGCGCGATCGCCTGCGCCGCAAGGCCCGCGACCAAGCCCGACGCGTCAATCTGGCGCGTCGGCTGGTCGAGCGCGCCAAGCAACGTCGCCGCGACGCTCGGCGGCGGCCCGCTCCAAAATTTCCCTCCCGGCGGCGCGGCGAAGGTCGCGCGCAGCGTCAGGTCTTGCGAGCGCAAGTCGAAGTCCGCGCCGACCGACGCGCGCCCGCCCTTATCTGGCCAGTCGCGCGGGGCGACATGGATGACGCCGCCGTTCATCATCGCCGGCGCCGTCCCGTCGGGAACGGCGAGCGGCTGCTTGTCGAGCTCGCTCGCCAGCGCCTGCGCGACGTTCGCCTGATCGAGTCCCGCGTCGGCGGCCCGGGTCTTGGCGAGCACGCGAGCGAGCGCGTCCGGATCGAACTTGGCGACGACGACGCCGCTCGCGTCGACCTGCCCGTCCCCGACCAGGCCCGCCACGAGCGCGCTCGAGCTTGGCCCCGCGCCGGCGAAGGACAACGAAGCGCCGAAGCGGCCGCGCAAGGCGCCGCGATCGAGGGCGGCCGAGGCGATCGCGACGCGGCCGTTCAGCGTCGCGATCGCCCCGTCGCGACGCAGCGTGAAGGCGCCGGAGGCGCGCCCGCCCATCGTCTCCAGGGCGAAATCGTCGATCGCGAACGCGCCGCGATCAATCCTCAGCCGCGCGGTCGCATTCTGCGCCGGCAATCCGTCGGCGAGGTCGAGCGCGCCGATCTTCAAGCTCACGTCGAGGGGCGGCGGAGCGACCAGCGGCGGCGCGAATGGCGCATCGGACCATTTCGCGCCGGGCTTCGGCGGCGAGGCGACGCCGAGCGGCAAGCTGAGCAGCGCTCCCAAGCTCGCATGGTCGAGCGACAGCTCGCCGTCGATTTCCGCTGCGGCGGGCGGCGCTTCGCCGGCGATCGATTGCGCCAGCGCGACGTCGGGATCGATCGCGGCGGCGGACACGGATTCGACCGCCGGGCGCCAGCGCAGCCGCCCCGCCGCCTTGACGCCGGCGACGGTTCCCGAGACGCGGGGAAAGCCGAAGGCGCCGCCGCGCAGGACGACGTCGGCGGAGAGATCGACCGGCGTCGGCGGGCCGGCGGACGACGGGCCAAGCCCGAGCGCCGCCAACAGCGCGCTGACGTCGTCGGTCTTCATCGTCGCGGCGCCGAACAGGATCGCGGCGTCGTCGCCTTGAGCTTCCGGGGCGAAGCGGCCGCGCCAGCCAAGATCGGCCCCGGAGATCGACGCGGAGAGGCGCGCGTCGAAACCGTCCGTCCAGCCTCCGGCGGCCGAACCTTCGATGCGCGCCGCGCCGCTCGGCGCGGCGGGCGCCTTGAGGCCGAACTGGCGGATCAGCGCGCCGCCGTCCGGCGCTTCAAGCGTCAAGGAAGCGACGACGCGCCCCGGCTCGCGCGCGCGCTGCGCCGTCAGCGTGAAGTGGGTCTGGCCCGCCGCGCCTTCCGCCCGCACCGCGTCGAGGGCGACGCCGCCGATCGCCCCCGGCCCCGAGGCGCGCGCCTCGAACGTCATCTTCGCCGGCGAAAGCCCGTCCGCGCGATCGACAAAGAAGCGCGCGACCCGGCCCGGCGCGACGCGCGCCGCCAGCGCCGCGAAGTCGCGCAGCTTGTCGGCGTCGAGCCGCGCGGTGAGCCAGCGCCCCTGCGGCCCCGCCGCGCCGCGCGCCTCGACCGTCGCGCCGCCGAGCCCCGCCACCGACAAGCGGTCGAGCGACAGCTCGTCGGCCGTCTTCGTCAGCTTCAGCGACAGCGAGCCGCCCTCGACGCTCGCCTCGCCGATGCGCGCGACCTTGAGCTTCGCCGCCTCCAGCGCGAGCGAGAGGTCGACGTCGCCGATCAGGTCGGCGCTCGCGCGCAGATTGGGCAAGGCGTCGACGTCGAGCAGTTCGCTCTTCAGGTCCATGTAAAAGCGGCCGCGTTCTCCGCCGATCGCGCGGGTGAAGGCCATCGCGCCGCTGAGCGTCGTGCGGTCGAGGGTCAACGCGAGGTCGCGCGCCGAGAATCCCACCGCCGACGCCTCGACCTCAGCGGCGGCCGAGGCTTCGCGGTAGGGCGCGGCGTCGACGATCGCCGCCAATCGCCGCGCCAGATCCGGCTCGTCCTTCGCCGCCCAGGCGCCGAGCCGCGAAAAGTCGCCGACGCGCGCTTCGAGCCGACCCTTGAACTGCGCCGCCGCGCCGAGCTCGAGCGTTCCCGACAAGCTGAGCGACGAACGCCCCGGCAGGCCGAGACGAAGGCTTCCAGCGAGCGGCGCGCCGCCCGCCGCGGTCGCTTCGAGCGCGACGTCGGGGAGCGTTTGCGCGCCGACGATCGCCGCCGGCGTGGCGAAGGCGACGCGCAACGCCAGCGGCGCGCCGCCCTCGACGTTGAGCGGCGCGAGCGCCCGCGCCAGCGCCGCCAACGCGCGCGACGGAGCGACGGAATCTTCGCCTTTCGCCCGCAACAGCGCGTCGACGTCGAGCTGCTTGGCGCTCAGATCGGCGGAGAGGCTCGCTGGCGCGCCGAAGTCGAGCTTGGCGCTTCCGGTCGCCGCCAGCGCGCGCTCCTCCAGGCCCAGGCGCGCATCGAGCTTGGTCAGCGTCGCGCCGGCGAGGTCGGCTTGGAGCGCGCCGGAGACGCGCCACGGCGCGGGCGGCCCCGCCGCCGTCAGCGTCGCGCTCCCGGAGATCACGACGCCACCGGAATAGCTCGCCGAGACGCCCGCCTCGCCCGGCCGCCGCGCGAAGACGAGCGCGCCGTCGAAGACGGCGCGCGGCAGGCCGGCGGCGGGATCAATCTCGAACTTGATCGGCGCCGTCAAACCGGCCGCCGCGGCGGTGGCGAACTGGAAGTCGGCGCGAAACCCAGCGGGCGTCGCGAATCGCCCGACGCCGCGATAGGGCCCGAGGAGCGAAGCGGCGGAAGCCTCGAGCGCGACGCCGTCAAGCTCCAGCGGCGCGCCGTCGCCGCTCGCGATTCGCAGCCGGCCGTCGGCGACGACGACGTGATCGAGCGCGACGCGGTCGGGCTCGGCCTTGAGCCGCCATTGCGGCAAGATCAGCGAGCCCGCCGGCCCGCGCGCGAGCGTCATGGTCGGACGATCGAGCCGCGCCAGGGTGAAGCGCGCCCGACCGCTGGGCAGGCTCGCCAACGCCGCCTCGAGCCGCACCTCTTCGCAGACGAAGGCCGGCGCGCCGGCGCCGTCGGCGATCGACACGTTCTTCAGCCGCAGATAGGGGGTCGGCAGGAAGCGAATGTCGATCGGGCCGGCGACCACAACGCGCGCGCCGAGCGCCGCCGACAGTTCGGCTTCGATTTCGCCGCGATGGCGCGACCAGTCGATGAACCACGGCGCCGCTAGCGCCACGAAGAGCGCCACGACCAGCGCGAGGGCGATGGACGTGAGAAAGATGCGCACGAGATCGATCAATCGCCTGTCGTCGAGCTCGCGCCCGACCTCGGCAGATTAGACCACAAAATGGCGCGACAGTGGAGGCGCGACCTCAACGGGGCGAAGCCCGGCGACGTCCTGCCGATGCCGCTGAGGCCGGAAGCGTTGCGCATCGGCGCCGGCGGCGATGGCCGCAACACGCTCGCCGGCGCGGTCGAGGACGTCGCCTTCCTCGGCGCGGTGGCGCGCGTGCGGCTGGCGCAGACCGCGGCGATCGTCGACGCCTTCAACAGCGGCGCCGGCGAACTGCCGACGCGCGGCGCGCCGATCGTGGCCAATTACACCGGCGACGACCTGATTCCGCTGCAGCCGGCGTGGGCCGCGCGCCGGGCTGCAGCGGTCGCTGGCGGTGAAAGTCCGACGGTTGGCTCCGCCGGTTCAGATGGCCGGAAGCGGCCCACTGCGGTCATCGGGATTGTCGGTCGCAATGTCAGGCTTTGGCCGAGAGCGGACTGGCGGCCTTGGGCGATCGAAATGTCGAAGCGGACACCAGCTCCTGCATAGCGTCGTGGCAGCTCTCGACCCAAGCAAGGGCTTCTGCGAAGCGCGCCCAAATTTCCGTCGTTACATCGGTTGCCTCCTGATTCACTGTCGCCATTTAGAATCGGTGTCCACAAAACTCGCAGCAGCGCAGAGAGGCGCTTTCATTGAATTGTTCGCCAAGCCGGAAGGACTTCCAGTAACGCGCCTTTGCCGATCCTTAACTACGAAGCTCAGCTCGATGAATATTCACCGCTGGGTTTACGGGCCCTTAGGGCGCACAGCTTAAAAGTCGTGAACTTTTGGAATCTTATCGGTCGAAATGGCTGCCACGATCGCCGAAACGGAGGGACTGCCGTTGCGCGCAACTCCTGTAAAGCAGGCTGCGAAGGGGCCCTATTCAGAGGGCTTGGCTACGCTCGCAAAACTGGCGACCGAGTCTCATGACGTCATCATGGACGATCGCGACGCACCGATCGCCCAGCTGCAGGCGCAGCGCTATCAGGCCGTCTTAGACGCCATGGCGCAAGGCGTTTGCTTCTTCGACGCCGAGGATCGGGTGATCCTGAGCAATCGCCGCTTCGCAGAGATCTATCGGCTTGCGCCCGAGCAAATCCGTCCGGGCGCGACGCTGCGTGAGATCGTCGCGCTTCGCGTCGCCGCCGGGACCTGGGCGACGGCCGCCGACGACTATCTATCGTTTTGCGTGTCGAACCATTTCGGCAAGGAAGCGATCGTCTGGATGACCGAGCTGCGAGACGGCCGGCTCATTCAAATGCGCCGCCAGCCGATGCCCGGCGGCGGCTGCGTCGTGACCCATGAGGACATTACCGAACTCAAAGCCGCGCGCGCCGCGGCCAACGAGCGCGTCTCGCTGCAAGCTCTGATCGACCGACTGCCCGACAACCTCTGGGTCAAGGACATGTATAGCCGCTTCGTCATCGCCAACCAAGCCACGGCGACCCGAATTGGCGTGGCGAGCCCCGCGGACCTGATCGGCAAGACTGACCTCGAACTTCTTCCGGCGGAGCTCGCGCAGAAATTCTTCGCGGACGAACAGCAGATCATTCGGACTGGGCAACCGATGGTCGACAAGGAGGAAATCGCCTGGGGCTTGAAGCAGGCGATATCGACGACGAAAGTGCCGCTGCGCAATGACCGTAACGAGATCTTCGGCGTAATCGGAGTCTCGCGCGACATCACCGAGCGCAAGCGGGCGTACGCCTTGCTCGACGGGCAGGCGCGAATCCTCAAAATGATCGCAATGGGCGCGCCGCTTGGAGACGTCCTCAAGCGTCTCGTTCTTCTCATTGAATCCCAATTTAGCGGGATCGTCGGTTCTGTCCTGCTGCTTGACGAAACGGGGACGCGATTGCAGTACGGGGCCGCGCCGAGCCTGCCGGCTATCTATGCCAAGGCCGTCGAGGGTCTGCCCATTGGTCCTGAAGCAGGCTCCAGCGGCACGGCCGCCTACCGCGGGAAACCCGTCGTCGTCGCCGATATCATGACCGACCCGCTGTGGAAGGATTACAGAGGTCTGGCGGCCGAATACGGGCTTCGTTCATGCTGGTCGACGCCGATCCTGTCGCATAAGGGCGAAATTCTCGGCACGTTCGCGACGTATTCGAAGCAATCACGCGAACCGACCGACGCCGAAATAAACCTCATCAATGTCGCGACCCGCATCGCCGGCATCGCGATCGAACGCAAGCTGGCCGAAGACCGTATCCACTTCATGGCCACTCATGACGCGCTGACCGGGCTTCCCAATCGCACCTTGCTTAACGATCGCCTGGCGCAAGCCGTGTTGTATGCGCAACGCTACGACCGTTGGGTGACGGTGCTGTTTGTCGACCTCGACAACTTCAAACTCATCAACGACAGCTTGGGCCACAATGCGGGCGATGAACTGCTGAAGACCATCGCCAAACGTATGGTTAGTTGTGTCAGGACGACCGATACGGTCGTGAGGATCGGCGGCGACGAGTTCGTCGTCGTTCTCTTTGACCAGCCCGAGGACGTGAGCGTCATTTCTGAGACCGTGCGGAAGATTCAATCAGCGATCGCGGAGCCGGTTCGCCTGGCAGGTCACGATCTCAGAATGACAAGCAGCATTGGGATTGCAAACTATCCCAACGACGGCAGCGACGCCGACGCGCTGCTGGCCAACGCCGACGCCGCGCTGTACCGCGCCAAAGACGTCGGACGCGACAATTTCCAGTTCTACACGCCCGAGCTGAACACCAAGCTTCACGGGAAATTCCTGCTGCAAGAGGAATTGCGAAACGCGGTCGCCCGATCCGAGTTCGTCCTCCACTATCAGCCACAAGTCGATTTGCGCACAGGGCGCGTCTTCGCGGTCGAAGCGCTAGTTCGATGGCGCCATCCGAAACTTGGCATTGTCCCACCGATCGAGTTCATTCCGATGGCTGAGGAAACCGGCCTGATCGTGCCGCTCGGCGATTGGGTGCTGCGCGAAGCCTGTCGGCAGACCAAGGCTTGGCAGGATTTCGGCCTGCCGCCGATCGTGGTGGGCGTCAACGTGTCGGCCAGGCAGTTCAAGGAGAAGAACCTCGTCACCCGGGTCGCCAGCGCGCTGAAGGAGATTGGTTTGGACCCCAAATATCTCGAGCTGGAAGTGACGGAAAGCGTGATCATGCAGGACGTCGAACTCGCGGTCGCGACCATGCGGGAGTTGAGAGGGTTGGGCGTTCAGCTTTCAATCGACGATTTCGGAACCGGCTATTCCAGCCTCAGCGCGCTGAAGAGCTTCCCGGTCTCGCGACTGAAGATCGACAAGTCGTTCATCGACGGTCTTCTCGCCAACGAGAGCGACGGCGCCGTCGCTAGCGCAGTGATTGCACTGGGTAAGTCCCTAAACTTGCGGGTCATTGCCGAAGGTGTGGAAGCCGAGGCGCAGGCGGCGTTTCTCCGCAACATCAATTGCGATGAGATGCAGGGCTTTCTCTTCAGCAAACCGCTTCAGGCCCAGGGGATTGAAGAATTGCTCCGCGGAGCGACGCCAGGCTGACTCTTCGAACGGAATCTCTCAGAACGGTGGTGTCAACGAGCCCCAGAGAGGGGACGGCAAATTTCCGCCCACGGTCGCCGAATCCGCCGCGCCAACTCGGGGTCCGCTTTCGAGAAGCGCCACATTGGCTCGGACCGGCCGCCACGGGCGCAAAGACGACAACCGCCCCGCAAGCCGGCAACGCCGCTTCCTACCCGAAGCCGACAAGCCTAGCGGAAGCCGAGCGTCAGATTTTCGCCGCTAAAGCCCTACGTCGACCTCCCGCCGGCCGCCGCGCCAGACGCCGCGCAAAGCGAGATCGTCGGAGAGATGAATGAGGTCGGCGCGGCGCCCCGGCGCGAGGCGGCCGACTCGGCCGTCGAGGCGCAGCAGGCGCGCCGGCGTCGCGGTCGCCATGCTGAGCGCGTCGGCGAGCGGCAGGCCGAGAGCGTCGACCACGTGGCGCACGGCGTCGAGAACCGTGATCGTCGAGCCGGCGAGCACGCCGTCGTCGGCGACCAGCCGGCCGCCCGACCGCGAGACGCGCCGGCCCTGCAACGAGAACGCCGGCGGGCCGCCGGCGGCGGTCGGCATGGCGTCGGAGACAAGCGCGATCCCTCCCGGCCCCTTGGCGTTGAAGGCGGCGCGCATCGCGACGTCGTGAACGTGGAAGCCGTCGGCGACGAGGCCGCAGACGATGGTCGGATCGGCGAGCGTCGCGCCGACCAGGCCGGGCGCGCGCGAGCCGAACTGGCTCATGGCGTTGAACAGGTGGGTGACGACGCCGACGCCGGCGGCGAAGACGGCGCGCGCCTCCTCGGCCGTCGACTCGGTATGGCCGAGGCTGACGATCAGCCCCGCCGAGACGAGGCGCGCGATGCGGTCCAGGCCCGCAGCCACCGGCGCGAGCGTGACGACCATCGCGCCCGCCTTGGCGGCGATCAGCCGCTCGGCGTCCTTGTCGCGCATCGGGCGGATGAACTCCGCCGCGTGCACGCCTTTGCGGCGCGGGTCGATAAAGGGGCCTTCGACGTGAATCCCGAGCGCGCCGCAATCGCGCTTCACCGCCTCGGCCGCGGCGGGAAGCGCGGCGGCGAGCACCTCGGGCGCGTCGGTGATCGCCGTCGGCAGGATCGACGTCACGCCGAAGCGCCGGTGCGCGGCGGCGATGGCGGCGATGCCCTCCGGCGTCGGCGTCGCGTTGAACAACACGCCGCCGCCGCCGTTGACCTGCCAGTCGATCAATCCGGGCGACAGCACGCCGCCTTCGAGATCGATCTCGACGCCGCCCTGCGGGCGCTCGGCGACCGGAACAATTGCGCGGATCTCGCCGTCGGCGACGACCAGCGCGCAATCCTCGCGCATCGCCTCGCCGTCGAACAGGCGGGCGCCATAGAAGACTTGCAGGGAATTCGGCGAACTCATAATGCGGCCCTCGCAGCGGTCGGCAAGGCGCCGCCGACCAAGAGAATGGCGCCGTCGACGGCGTCGAAAAGCGGCGGGCGCAGCGCCGCGCGCGAGACCGGGGCGAGATAGGGCGCGATCGGCGCGCTCAATCCGCCGACCAGCACGACGCGATCGGCGCCGAGCGCGCGCGCCGCGCCGATCAGCGCGTCGACGGCGCGCGCCGCCGTATGAACGATCGCCAGCGCAATCTTGTCGCCCCGCCCCGCGCATTCCATGACCAGCGGCGCGAACGCGCCGTAGGCCGACGGCTTGGCGTCGAGGGCCCATTGGATCGCCGCCAGCGGATCGTCGTCGAAGCGGCGCATCACTTCCCGCGTCATCGGCGAGGCCGGACCGATGCGATCGTAGGCGCGCACGGCGGCGCGGATCGCGTCGGCGCCGACCCGCGCCGCCGAGCCGTCGTCGCCGAGCAGGAAGCCGCGCCCGCCGATCACCGTCTCGCGGCCGCCGACGCGGGCGATTCCGGCCGAGCCGGTGCCGGCGATGACCAGCGCGCCGTCGCCGCCGCCGTGCGCGCCGAGGCAGGCGGTGGTCGCGTCGTTGGCGGCGCGCGTGAGCGCGAAGCCGGGAAAGCGCGCTTCCACCCGCCGCGCGTCGTCGGGGCTGGAAAGGCCGGCGAAGCCGAGGCCGAGCGCGAGGCGCGGCCGCTGAGCCGCGTCGAAGCCGGCGCGCGCGCACACCGCGTCGACCTCGCCCTGCGCGACGCCGACCGCCGCGTCGAAGTCGACGTAGACATTGGCCGCCGCGCCCTCGACCTCGCCGATCAGCGCGCCCGTCGCGTCGCGCAACCGCGCGCGGCAGCGCGTCGCGCCGCCGTCGACGCCGAGGTAAAAACGCGCGTTCTCCTGCAAAATCGCTTCTCTCGCGCCTCGCGGGGCGACCGGCCGCGCCACCAGGGAATCTCCGTTCATTCAAGCGGCGAAGCTACTCATTTCGCTCCGCCGCCGCAATTCGGGGGCCAAAGGACATCGGCGCAATCCAACCCATGCGGTCAGCCCCCGCCGCCGAAAGCGCCGCGCTCGGCGAGAGCCGCGGCGTCGCGGCTTCCGTGCAAGACGCGGATGACGGTCACGGCGCGTTCGTCATGCGCGCAATAGATCGAATTGCCGCGGGAAAAGCAGACGCGCAAACCGGCGGCGAACTGCTCGCACGGCGCGCCGGAGAGCGGAAAGCGGCGGACAGGCTCGCATGCGCGATAGAGACTTTCGATGAGACGCGTCGCCGTAGCCTCCGAAGCCTCCGCCGCGACGTAGGCCCAGATCTCGGCGAGATCGGCTTCCGCCTTGTCCGTCAGGCGGAGGGCGAGCGGCGGGCTAACAGCTTCCTCCCGCGTTCGACGACGCGCGCGGCGTCGAACTCCGCGACTCGCCCCGCCGCCAGGTCGGCGAGTCCGGCGGCGATGTCGACCTTGAGCGCTTCAAGCTCTTCGAGCTGCAGGGCGCGCTTGAGCTTCCAGTCGCGCAAGGCGGCGCGGACGACCTCGCTGGTCGAGGCGTAGTCACCCGCCTCGACGGCGCTTCTCACCACCGCCGCCATTTCGGCGGGCAACGTGACGGTGAGGCGTTCGATCTCCGACATGAGGCGACCTTTCCCTTAGGCGGAATTCATACTTTATCATACTTTCTATGCTCTCGCCCATGGCGCAGTCAACCGCTCGCCCGTTCGCCGATAGGCGGCGGCGCCGCTCAGGCGAGAAATTCGGCGAGCGCCGACGCCGTCTCCTCCGGCGCTTCTTCGGGGAGAAAATGGCCGCAGTCGATCGCATGGCCGCGCGCTTGCGGCGCCCAGCGCCGCCAGACGTCGAACGGGTTCTCGCCCTGGGCGGGAAACCCCGCCCCGCCCCACAGCGCCAAGAACGGCGCGGCGATGGTCCGCCCCGCCGCGAGGTCGGCCTCGTCATGGCGCCGGTCGAGCGTCGCGCCGGCGCGGTAGTCCTCGCAGCAGGCGTGGACGCGCGCCGGCTCGGCGAAGAAGGCGCGGTAGCAGGCGAGCGCGCGCGGGTCGAAGGCGGCGAGCGTCTTCGCCTTCGTCCAGCTCGCCAACGTCTGATCGACGAAGAATTGCGGCGCGCCGCCGATCAGCGTTTCGGGCAGCGGCTCGAGCTGGGCGAGAAACAGCCAGTGGTAAGTCGTCAGCGCGTGGGCGGCGTCCATCCGCCGCCACATCTCCGCGGTCGGGACAACGTCGAGCACGGCGAGGCGGGTCAACCGTTCGGGATGGTCGAGGGCGAGCCGGTAGCCGACCCGCGCGCCGCGGTCGTGGCCGACATAGGCGAAGCGCTCGTAGCCGAGCGCGCGCATCGCCGCGACGACGTCGGCGGCGAGCGCGCGCTTCGAATAGCGGGCGCCGCGCGCGCTCGGCGGCGCGTCCGAATTTCCGTAGCCGGGTAGATCGAGCGCGACGACCGTGAAGCGCTCGGCGAGCCGCGGCGCGACGCCATGCCATTCGACATGGCTCTGCGGAAAGCCGTGAACGAGAACCACCGGCGGCCCCGCGCCGCCGACCCGCGCGAACAGGTTTACGCCGTCGGCGTCGAGCCAGCGGGTGGCGAATCCGGGGAAGAGGTCGGCGACGTCGGACATGGCGGGGCTCAAGATCGAGCAGCGCGTGCGAACCGCGCGAGCCGAAGCCTAGCGCGTCTTTCGCGTCGCCAAAATGGTCGCGGGCGGGGCAGGCCAAACGCGAAATCATCTCCGAGCCCGCTTGGCATAGGGGTGCCGATCAATTACGTGTGTGCGGTGATGAGCGGAAGGCGCTGTTGGCGCCGCGTTGCAATGTTCTTGCTCGCCACTCGCCGCGGCCATAATTCCTGGGCCCGAGGTCATCGTTTGCGCCCTGAGCCTGTCTCTCCACGTCCGCGAGATCGCCGCAATGCCGGAAACGCCAGACCGCCCAGCGCACCTCCCTGACTATCTCCGTCCGCCGCTCGATGAGGTCGTGCTCGGCGTCCAATTTGCGCCGGCCCGCGGCTATCAACAGATTCGGGCGGGAGAGGTTTGGGCTCTCTACCGAGATGAGTTTCCGGCTGCCGAAGAACATCCTCCGATACCTCCTGCCTTTGAGACGTTTGGCATTCCGTTCAGAACACCAACGCTTAATTTATCACTGGTCGTTGGCCCAACACACAACAGGTTCTGGTTCGTTTCACCTGATAGAACTCAGTTGATTCAATTTCAACAAGATCGATTGCTACACAACTGGAGAAAGACAGAAGATGAAATAAACGAATACCTTAGATTTGAGAGAATAATTGTTGCGTTTAACGATGAACTCGTACGCCTGGAGACTTATTTTGATACGCTGGAGCCACAGAAGATAGTTTGCAACCAGGCCGAGATTTCTTATGTCAACAAATGGTCTCTCGGACCTGCCAGCGTAGCAGGCACAGCGTCACAATGGTTGCGGTTCATGGATTTTGGCAGGAGCGAAGCGGACGATTTCTCCGTGGTGTTCCGTCGAACGATCTACGGATCGAATGATGCCCCCGTTGGCCGCCTGATTTGCGAGGCCAGCACGATCGGCGACGCAGCGGGCGGGCGCACCGGGATCTTAACGTTCACCGTACGCGGACCGCCCTCTGGCTCTGGCCTCGCAGAAGCGATTGAGTTCTTGAAGCGCGGTCGCGACGCGATAGTTATGGAATTTACGGCTCGTACGACCGATTCGGCTCACGAAAAGTGGGGACGTGTGAAGTGACACGATCGTTTTCAACGGCCGCGTTCACCCGGGCGCGCTCAGTTCAGCCGAACAGCGCCGGCGTTATCGCGCATCCCGTCTTTTCTCCGCTCATCTTAAATGAGCCGTACTTCGAATGGTGGCAAGAAATCATCAGACGGCTAGACGAACTCTGCAAGCTCGAACCTGGGTGGGACGGCTACGCAGCGCCGCCCGTCTCTTTCTCGAACGCCTACTTCGCAGCGAGCGTGCTCGCCTCGGCCTGCCCGCCGGACGCCCCAAAACCGGAGATCGTTCCCGGCACGGACGGCGACTTGCAAATCGAGTGGCACACATGTTTGGCCGACATCGAGCTTGATATTCACGCGCCTTACGAGGTGCACGCTTGGCGGCTGGGACCTACGACCGCCATCGAAGGCGAGGAACATAAATTGACGAGCGATTTCAGAACCGTTGCACGATGGCTCGCGGAGATATCGGGAAGCGAGGGTGCCCCTCGATCCGCCGCCGCGTGACTCCAGCGGAAGCGTGGTTCCGCACAACCATCCCGGAATCGGGCCGGATGACGGGGTAATTCGTCGCGTCTCGCCACATCATCTCGTGTCCGATCCGAAAGTCGTCGGAGGTCGGCGACTGTCGACTAAAGCGTTTTCGGCGTCGACAGAGGTCAACGGGGGGATGTCGGTAGATCTTCAGGCGCTGATCGAAGAAGCGGGCCTCGACGCGAAAGCGTTTGTTGCTTCCCCGCCTTGGGTAGGCGCCGTGCGATTCACCGCCGGTGAGTTGCGCAATGAAGGACTGCAAGTCGGATACGATCCGCAACCGCAGAACCCTTACCACGGTGAAGCATGGGGCAAATTCACGAGCGGGCTGAAGAACCGACTTTTGGCTCTTGCGAAGTGGTTCGTGCCGCTCCCCTCGGGCTCGTCAAACCCGTGGACGGGGCCCGCCGTTCGCGGATGACGGCCCCTGACAACCTAGCCATGATTCTGTCGTTCGGTCCTTGACGAGAGTGTAAACTCGCCGTCGCCGTGAGAGCGAAGCGGCCACTCCCGCCTCCGCCCCTCACGCCCCGCGCGCCCGGCCGCGCACGCCCTCGAAGGCGCCAGGATCGAGCTCGCAATAGAGGATGCGCGCCGGGTCGACCGGACCGGGCAGCTCGACGCGGCCGGGCGGAACGCGCTTGAAGCCCATGCGCGCGTAGTAGGGCTCGTCGCCGACCAGGATCACCAGCTTCGCGCCCGCCGCCTTCGCCGCCTCGAGCGAGCGTTTCACCAGCGCTTCGCCGATGCCCTGGCTGCGGAACACCGGCTCGACCACCAGCGGCCCCAGGATCAGCGCCGGCGTCTCGCCGATCAAGATCGGCGTCATCGCGTTGGCGCCGACCAGCAGCGTGCCGACCCGCGCGACGAAGCTCAACGACAGGTCGGGCGGCGTCGTCTCGCGCAGCCGATAGGCGGTGCGCGCGAAGCGCCCCGGCCCCATCACCCGCTCGTTGAGCCTGAGAATCGCCTCGGCGTCGGCGGGCGCCTCCGGTTCGAGCACGAGCGATAATTCGGCCATTGGAAATTCGCAAAAATCGAGAAAGCCGGCGCGCTTTAGCACGGCCAGGGCCCGCCGCCAACGCGCTCCGACGCCGCTTCGGCCCTCGCCCCCTCACCAGATCGCCGCCGGCGGCGCGCGGCCGAAGATCTCGTCGAGCCGCTCGCGCGTTCCTCGCCCGACGTCGGACGGCAGGGCGTCGCGGGCAAAGAAGCGCGCCGCAGCGATCTCGTGGTCGGGCGCGCGCTCGCCGAGGACGCGGAAGCGGCGCGCCACGTAGACGGCGACATGGTCGCGCCGCGACACGCGCGCGTTGAGGAACAGGCCATGCAGCGCCAGCGGCGCCTCGAGCGCGACGTTCGCCTCCTCGGCCACTTCGCGCCTCGCCGCCTCTTCGCAGGTCTCGCCGACGGCGACGCCGCCGCCCGGCAGGTGCCAGCCCTGGACATAGGTGTGCTTGATCAACAGGACGCGTTCGTCGCCGTCGATCACCGCCGCCCGCGCGCCGAGGGTCATCGGCCGCAGGAGGAGAAAAGCGGCATGGGCGAGACGGGTGATCAGGCGTTCGCGCAACGGACGTCGGCTCGGGCCTTGCATCGGCGATTGCGCCTCCCTAAGGGTGTGCCGCGGCCCGTCCCCGGACGCGGCCGCAATCGAGACCCTAGGCCGGGATTCGCTCAACCGCCAACCCGTCTCGCGATCGCGACCGCGGTTGGGCGATTTCCGCGATGCTTGGCCGCCCGCGCGCGGCGAGACGGATCGGACACCTCGCCGCTCATGAGCTTCACCATCGCGCATCTCTCCGATCCCCATCTCGGCCCGACTCCTTTTCCGCGTTTGCGCGAGCTGCGGCTGAAGCGCTTCATGGGCTTCGTCAACTGGAAGCGCAGCCGCGAACGCTCAACCGACATGGCGGCGCTGGCGCGGCTCATCGTCGACCTCAAGGCCCAGGCGCCCGACCACGTCGCCGCGACCGGCGATGTGGCCAACATCGGCCTCCCCGCGGAGCACCGCCGCGCGGCGGACTGGCTCCAGGCCCTCGGCGACCCGGCCGACGTGAGCTTCACGCCGGGCAACCACGACGCCTACGCGCGCGATTCGATGCCGAGCCTGGCGACGGCTTTCGCGCCGTGGACCGCCGGCGACGACGGCTCGACCGGCTTTCCTTTCCTGCGCGAGCGCGGCGAGGTCGCGCTGATCGGCCTCAGCTCCGCCCTGCCGACCGGCCCGCTGATGGCGACCGGCCGGCTCGGCCGGCGGCAGCTCGAGGCGCTCGCCGATCTGCTCGAGCGAACCGCCGCGCGCGGCCTCGCGCGGGTGATCCTCATCCACCATCCGCCGCTGGCGCGCGCCGGCTCGCCGCTGCGCCGCCTCGTCGACGCGCCTGCGTTCGAGGCGGTAGTCGCCCGCTTCGGCGCCGAAGCGATCCTGCACGGCCACGAGCACCGGACGATGGTCCATTTTCTCGCCTCCCCCGCCGCGCGAATCGAAGGCGGGCGCATTCCCGTCCTCGGCGTTCCCGCCACCGCCGCTGCGGCGCGCGCGCCGAGCCGCCGCGGCGCCTACCACCTCGTCCGCCTGGAGCGCGCCGGCGCGAACTGGCGCGTGACCGCGCGCGCGCGGGGCCTGCTGCCCGACAGCGGGGGGATCGGCGAGCGCGAAGCGCCGATCTAGATCGGCGGCGGGCCGAAACGCGCCGTCCAAAGCGCCCGGCCCCATAGCGTCCAGGCCTTGTAGGCGGCGAAGCCGATCAGCGCCATCAGGGCGATCACGCCGAAGGTCTGCAACAACAGGCCGAAGAAATCGGCGACGCCGGCGCGCCATCCGCGCCGCGCGGCCGGCGGGCGCGCCGCGGCGAACCCCAGCGGCTTCGCCCCGTTGGCGAGCTTGGGCGCCGGCGCCGCGGCCGGCGCCTCGCCGCTGCGCCAATCGGCGGCGAGCGCCCGCTCGCGCTCGATCAGCCGGCGCGCGACGTAGTTGGTCACCGCCGCGACGATGCGGTCGATCTGCGGGCTCTCGGCGATCAGCACCCGGCCGTGGCGGGTGTCCTGAAAGAAGCGGTAGGTGCGCCGATCGTGGCCGAGCTCGACGAAGCCGATCATGTCGAGGAACAGCCGCGGACGCCCGCCGCGCTCGATGCCGGCGTCGAACAGCTCGACCCCCTCGGGGGCCTGGTCGAGCACCGGACGGATCGCCTCCAGCAACAGCTCGAGGCGCGCGATCTCGGCTTCGCGCAATTCGGAGACGGCCTGGCTCTGCTCCGCGTTCTCCAGGCGCGCGCGCCGCATCGCAGCCCGCAGGCTCGAGGCGGCCGGCTCGCGGAGCTCCGACTTTCGCTCGTCCATCGTGTCGCTCTGTCGCCTTCGCTCCTGTAAATTAGCCCAACGGCGCGGCGGGTAAAGAGCCCCAAGGCGGCCTTCCCCCGCGCTCCGCGCGTGGACGCGATTGCTCGCCGACGGCCAAAGCTGGTAATCTGGGAGCGCTTGGCCGCATGGGCGCGACTCGAAGGCGAGAGGCGATGTCGGCGACGGCTCTCTTGGACCTGTCGAAGGAGGTCGCCGCCGCGCTGGCGGGCCAGCGGCCCGTCGTCGCCCTCGAATCGACGATCCTCACCCACGGCATGCCCTACCCTCGGAACCTCGAGACGGCGCTCCGGGTGGAGAAAGCCGTGCGCGCCAACGGCGCGACGCCGGCGACGGTCGCGGTCGTCGATGGCCGCTTCAAGGTCGGGCTCGCCGTCGCCGAGCTGGAGCGGCTGGCGCGCCTCACCGGCGGCGTCGTCAAGGCGTCGCGGCGCGACCTGGCACCCGTCGTCGCGCGCCACGGCTCCGCGGGCGTGACGGTGGCGGCGACGATGTACGTCGCCGAGCTCGCGGGAATCGAGGTGTTCGCCACCGGCGGCATCGGCGGCGTGCATCGCGGCGCCGAGGAGACTTTCGACATCTCGGCCGACCTGGTCGAGCTCTCCCGCACCAAGGTCGCGGTGGTCTGCTCCGGCGCGAAGTCGATCCTCGACATCGACAAGACGCTCGAATACCTCGAATCGCACGGCGTCGCGATCTGCGGCTATTGCTGCGACGAGTTTCCCGCCTTTTACGCGCGCTCGAGCGGCGTCAAGCTCGACCATCGCTGCGACGGCCTGCGCGACCTCGCGAGCATGGCGCGCCTGCAGCGGGAGATCGGCCCGGGCGGGCTGCTGATCGCCAACCCCATCCCCGAGGACAAGGCGATCGAGGCGCAGGCGATCGAAGCGCACATCGCCGAGGCGGTGGCGGAAGCCAAGGAGCGCGGAATCGCCAAGAAGGACGTGACGCCGTTCCTGCTCGGCCGGGTGGTCGAGCTGACCGACGGGCGCAGCCTCGAAGCCAACATCGCGCTGATCGAGAACAACGCCGTGCTGGCGGCCGAGCTCGCCGTCGAGCTTACGCGGCTGTAGCGGCGCGCCGCCCGAGGAACGGCGCGGCTCCGTATTTCGTGTATTTCGATTTCGGTGACAGCGCATTAAATCCCTAATTAGACCGCGCCCCGTTCATCGGCGCCCAAGCGGACGTTTGCGGATTGCGCCTTTAACGTTTGCGTCGCCGCAAGCCCGAGCCCTGGCGCTCGCACGCTCGGCTCCCCAGATCGGGGGCAACACATCCCATTGAAAGGCAACGCCAATGTCCATCCGACCGATCAAGCGCGTCGGGCAATCCCGCCCGACGATCGAGGGCGCTGGCGTGCGCCTGCGCCGCGCCTTCGGCTTCGGCGAAACCGCCGATTTCGATCCCTTCCTGCTGCTCGACGACTTCCGCAACGATAATCCGCGCGACTACGAGGCGGGCTTTCCCTGGCATCCCCACCGCGGCATCGAGACCATCACTTACGTCCTCGCCGGCTCCGTCGAGCATGGCGACAGCCTCGGCAACCGCGGCGCGCTCGGCCCGGGCGACGTCCAATGGATGACCGCCGGCAGCGGCATCCTCCACCAGGAGATGCCGAAGGGCGACGATCGCGGCCGCATGCACGGCTTCCAACTGTGGGCCAACCTGCCCGCCGAGCTGAAGATGACCGCGCCGCGCTACCAGGACGTGCCGAGCGCCGCCATCCCCGAGGTGGTCGACGACGACGGAACGCGGGTGCGGGTGATCTCCGGCGACTTCTGGGGCAAGACCGGCCCGGTCGACCGCGTCGCCGCCGAGCCGCGCTACCTCGACGTGTTCGTGCCGCCGGGCAAGCGCAAGGTGCTGCCGGTCGAGACCTATCGGCAGGCGTTCGCCTACATCTTCGAGGGGTCGGGGACGTTCTCCGGCGCTTCGCAGCCGTTCGGCGCGCTGCGCGAGGCGGTGATCGACGGCGCGGACACGCTGGTCCGCGACGCGGTCGGCGACCGCTCGCTGGTGGTGTTCGACTCCGGCGACGAGGTCAGCGTCCAGGCGGGCGAGCAAGGAATCCGCTTCCTGCTCGTCTCGGGCCGCCCCTTGCGCGAGCCGATCGCCTGGCATGGCCCGATCGTGATGAACACGCCGCTGGAGATCCGCGAGGCGCTGACCGACCTGCGCGACAACACCTTCATCCGCTGAAGGCGCCTCGCCGCCCGTCTCCGCCGCCGAGCGCGGCGAGGTAGGCGGCGAGCGTCTTGTCGGTCATCTGCTGCAACGAGAAATTCGCTTCGACATGCGCGCGCGCGCGCTTGGCCAGCGCGTCGCGCGCGCTGGCGCCGAGCGCGAGCGCGCTTTGCAGCGCGTCGGCGAGCGCGACGGCGTCGCCGGGCGGCGTGCGCCAGCCGGTGCGCGCCGACTCCGGCGTCTGCGGCGGCGCCAGCACGGTCTCCGGCGCCGCGCCCGAATCGGAGACGACCGCGATCGCCCCCATCGCCTGGGCTTCGACCGCGCTGCGGCCGAACGCCTCAGGCTCGGTCGAGGGCGCGACCAGCGCCGTCGCGGCGACCAGCGCCGCCGGCATGTCGGCGCAATGGCCGACGCGCGACACGATCTCCGTCAGCCCCGCCGCGGCGATGTCGGCGTCGAGCTCGCGCGCGTAAGACTCGCGCCCCTGCGCGTCGCCCGCCAGCACGTAGCGCACGCCTTCGACGCCGCGCTCGCGCAACCGCCGTGCCGCTTCGATCAGCACTTTCTGGCCCTTCCAGCCGGTGAGCCGCGCCGCGAGCAGCACGACGCGCTCATGCGGCGCGACGCCCCAGGCTTCGCGCAGTTGCGCCACCCGCGCGCGTTCGACCGCCGCGGGAGCGAAGCGCGTCAAGTCGGTCCCGCGCGGAATGACGACCACCTTGCCGCGCGCGAAGGGATAGAGCCGCTCGATCGTCTCGGCGGTGAAGCCGGAGTTGGCGATCACCGCGTCGCCGCGCGCCATCACCGAATTGTAGCGCAGCTTCAACGTCGATCGCCCGCTGTAGGCGCCGTGGTAGGTGGTGACGAAGGGCCGATGGGCGACGCGGCAAGCGCCGAGCGCCACCCAGGCGGGCGCGCGCGAGCGCGCGTGCACCAGGTCGACGCGCTCCTCGACGATGAGCCGCGCCAGCTTCTTCACGTTCAGCGCCATCGCCAGCGGATTCTTGGTGGCGGCGGGGAATGGCGTCAGCAAGCCGCCGACCGCCTGCAGCTCGCCGGCGAGCCGCCCGCCTTCGGAGGCGACCAGCGCCCGCGCGCCGGCGCCGACCAGCGCCTGGGCGACGTCGATGGTGGTTCGCTCCGCGCCGCCGGCGTCGAGGCGCGGAATGATCTGCAGGATGGTGCGGCCGGCGAGCGAAGCGCGCGCGCCGCGGCCGAAAGGAGCGAGGGCGTCCGAGCTCACGCCGCCGCCCGCGTCGAAACGCGGCCATTGACGAATGCGGCGTCGAGGGCCAAGCGTTCGCCGCGCAACGCCGAGGTCCTGCCGCGCGCGTCGCCGGCAGGGCGAAAATCAATCATGGGATCGATCCGAGCGTGAGCCAAGACGCGCCGCAGTTTCTCGAGGTCGGGGCGGGACCCGAACGTCGCTCTATCGCGTTTCGCCGCCGTCCGCCAGCGCGCGAGGGCCTGCCGGGCGTCGTCTGGATGTGCGGCCTGAACTCCGACATGACCTCCGCCAAGGCGCGCGCGCTCGACGAGCATTGCGCGCGCCGCGGCCAGGCGTTGCTGCGCTTCGACTATTCCGGCCACGGCGCCTCGGGCGGCCGCTTCGCGGACGGCACGGCGTCGCGCTGGCTCGAGGAAAGCCTCGCCGCCTTCCGCAGCCAGACGCGCGGCCGCCAGATCGTCGCCGGCTCTTCGATGGGCGGCTATCTCGCGCTGCTCCTCGCGCGCGCGCTCGCCGCCGCCGGCGAGGCGGAGCGCCTCGCCGGCCTCGTCCTGCTCGCGCCGGCGGTCGACTTCACCGAGGACCTGATCTGGGCGCACGCCGACGCGGCGCAGCGGCGCGCGCTCGAGGAGAAAGGCGTGGCGGAGTTTCCGTCGGGTTACGCCGACCAGCCCTACCGCATCTCGCGGGCGCTGATCGAAGACGGCCGGCGTCACCTGCTGCTCGGCGCCACCGTGCGCACGCATTGCCCGACCCGCATCCTGCAAGGCATGCGCGACGAGGACGTCCCTTACCGTCGCGCGCTGACCCTGATCGAGCGCATGGCCGGCGATCCGGTGACGCTCACCTTGATCAAGGACGGCGACCATCGCCTGTCGCGGCCGCAGGATCTCGCGCTGCTCAGCGAGGCGATCGACGCCTTCGCCTGACGCGCGTCAATCCTCGCGCGCGCCGAAGCGATGCAGTCCGACGCCGTGAACCTTCAGCCACGCTTCGGCGCGCTCGGTGTCGGGAAAGAGGCGGCGCGTCAATTTCCAGAACGCCGGCGAATGGTTCATGTGGACGGTGTGGGCGACCTCGTGGGCGGCGAGATAATCGAGCACCTCCGGCGGCGCCATGATCAGCCGCCAGGAGAAGTTGAGCCCGCCGGTCGAGGAGCACGAGCCCCAACGGCTCGCGGTGTCGCGCAAGGCGACGCGACGCGGCGCGACGCCGAGCCGCTTGGCGTGGCGCGCCACCGCCGCTTCGAGATCCTTGCGCGCCTCGCGCTTCAAGAAATCGGCGACGCGGCGCGCGACATGCGGCCTTTCGCCTGTGACGCAAATGATCGGCCCCTGCGGTCCGATCTCGGCCCACGCGACGCCGCGCTCGCCCGGGCGATGGACGATGACGTGGTCGACGCCGCGCAGCGGCGTCACCGCGGAGGGCGCGAAGGCCACCGGGCGCGGCAGCCGCGCGAGCCGGGCGCCGATCCATCCCGCGTGGCGCTCGGCGAACTCGCGCGCCGACTTCAGCGAGCTGCGCGACGGCATGGTCAGCACCACGTCGCGCGTGGCGGCGCGCACACGCAAGGTGAAGCGGCGCGAAGTCGACAGGCGTCTTAGCGCGACGCGGTACACCTCCCCGGCGTGCGCGACTTCGATCTGCGCGAGGGGAGCGGCCGACGGTCGGCGTTCGAACAGGCGCAACATGGGCGAATCCTAGCGTAAGCGCGCCTTGAGTCGCCAGCGATTTTGCGCCTTAGCGGCGCCGCAGGGCCGGCTCGTTCAGAATAGGCGGGGCCGCCGCGACGAAGGTCGCCGCTTCGCCGCGCTCAGCCAACGCCTGATTCGCCCCGCCCCGCCAGTCCGGCAACGCCCGACCGAGCGCGTTCGCCCGGACGATACCCCCCCGTCCTCGTTGGCGACGAGGAGATTGCGCAGCCGCAGGGCGCCGCAATCAACAAGAACGATGCGTTCTTCCTGCGCCTTCGCCCGCGGCGTCGCGGCGGGCGCGAGCGGCTGTTCGATCGTCCGCCAGCCGCGCCCACGGGCCGCGCGGCGGGCGGCGCTTCAATCGGCCCCCCCCCGCGCTCTTTACTTCGCCGCCGCCATTTGCTCATTTCGCCCCAGCGCCCTATCGGCGGCCGCCTCGCCCGGCGCCGCCGGCCAGACCTCGAGGCGAACCGTCATGGCCCCGACCCTCGTCGACGCGCTGCGCGATTGGCGCGATTTCTATCTGCTGATCGGAACCGCGTCGGCGACGTTGGTCGGCCTGATGTTCGTCGCCGCGTCGATCGGCGCGAGCTTGTTCAACGAGAAGAACGTCGCGCCGATGGGCGCTTTCATCACCCCGACAGTCGTGCATTTCGCCGCCGTCCTGTTCGCCGCGATGGTCGCCGTCATGCCCGGCCACAGCGCCACGAGCCTCGGCGGCGTGCTCGGCCTCGGGGCGCTTATCGGCCTCGTCTATTGCGGACGCGTCTACCGCGTCATCTTCCGTCGTTTTGCCGCCGGCCTCGACTGGGAGGACCGCGCCTTCTACGCGCTGATCCCCTTCGTCGGCTATCTGGCGGTCGCCGCCTCGTCGGCGCTGGAGCTCGGCGACCGGCCGCGGGCGGCGAACCAGCTCGCGGCCATCGGGCTGATGGCGCTGATGGCCGCGGGCTTACGCAATGGCTGGGACATGACGGCGTGGCTGATGACGCGCACGACCAGCGCGCCGCCGCGCGACTCGGGCGGCTGAGGCGGGGCGGCCCATGCGATCGGCGTCCAATTCCGCGCCCTTTTGCGCTACAAGGAAGCGGGCGCCACGGTTGAGCGGGGAGCGATGAACGCCATTTTCGCCGAATTCGGCGCCGGCCTCCGCAGGGCGGCGTGGCGGCTCGCGCGCGGCGCGATCCCGCCGCTCGCGGCGGCGGCGCTGGCTTGGGGAGGCCCCGCGCGCGCCGACGGCGCTTCGCCCTTCCTTTCCCCCCCGCCGCCGAAGCCGAGGATCGTGCGGCTGCTGGCGCCGCCTGATTATTTCGATCCGCAGACGCTCGAGCAGTTCGAGCGCTTGAGCGGCTACCAGATCGCCTACGACGCCTACGACGGCGTCGCCGGCGTCGCGCAGCGATGGCGCGAGGGCCCTTACGATCTCGCGGTGCTGCCGGGGCCGGCGCTGGCGAACGAGATCGCCCTCGGCGCGCTCGCCAGGCTCGACAAAAAGCTGATTCCCAACGCGCGCGCGCTTCAGCCGGCCGTCGTCGCCAAGCTCGACGCCTACGACCGCGGCGGCCTCTATTCGGCGCCGCTCGGCTGGTACGCGACCGGGCTGATCTTCGACGCCGACAAGGCCGCCAAGCGGCTCGGCGGGCCGCCGGCTTCCTGGGCCTATGTCTTCAACCCCGAGCTGGCGCGCAAGATGGCGGACTGCGGCGTCGCGCTGCCGAACGCGCGCGACGCGCTTTTCATCGCCGCTTGGCGGTCGATGTCGATCGACCCGGCGCGCGCGACGGCGGCCGCGGTCAAGAACGCCGGGGCGGCGATCGACCGCGCGCGATCGACCGCGCGCGCCTTTCCCGCCCGCGACGTCGTTCGGGCGCTGGCGAGCGGCGCGGCGTGCCTCGCGGTCGGCGACGCCGGGGAGGCGCAAACCGCCGCCGCGCGCAGCCGCGCCAGCGGCCGCTTCGTCGACGTGCGCTTCTCGCTGCCCTGGGAGGGCGGCGCGCTTTCGCTCGACGCCCTCGCCATCCCACGCGACGCGCCCCATCCGGCCCAGGCTTACGCGCTGTTCGAATTCCTGCTGACTCCCGAGGTCGCCTTCCGCGACGCGCGCGCCGCCCGGCTCGTCAGCGCCCTCGACGGGGCCTACAACGACTCCTTGCGCCGCCTTTGGCCCGAAGGCGCGGGCGACCCGCGCCTCGCCGCGGCGATGGAGAGCGAGTGGAAGCGGCTCGTCGCCCACAAATAGCGCGCGAGGGCGGGCGGCGAGGAGGCCGGCGACCGCGTCGCCGCGGCGACTCCCCTTCCGGCCGCGGGCGCGCTAGGATCGGGCGGCGGAGGCGGCCATGGCGATCGAGCGCAACCGGCCCAGCGACCTTGTCGAGCGCGTCGTCAAGCGGCGCGCGTTGCGTCATGCGCGCGAATCCGCCGCCGGCCCATGGCGGCGCGAAAGCTTCCGCCTGCCCCGCCTGGAAGCCCGCGCCAAGGCGCGCGAATGGTTCGAGCGCTATCCCAAGGCCGCCTACATGACCGAGATCGAGTCCTGGCGCGAATGCCCGGACGGCGAGATCGAATTCGTCATCCGACGGCTGCCTGCGGCGGATTGACCCGAGCTTTTTCTCGAAACCCCGTTGAGCCGGCGTGGGCGGCGTTGCCTGCGCATTTGCGGCGGAGCGGAGGCGCGTGAGCCGAAACGGGCGCCGGAATGTGGCGTCGGCAAGGAAAACGCCCGTTGTAAATAAATTGTTTACCGAATTCAGCTTTGCCTTTGCTTGGCTATTCGCGCCGGCTATACGCAATAAAGACATATTATTCGTTTGTACCGCGGTCGTCGATTCGCTAAATTGGCAATCAAATTACTTGCCCTTTCTCGCCAGATTCTCGCCACATTGCGCGAGCCAAACGTGATCGGTTGGTAACAGACTTTCAAGGATAATTCCTATATATGGAATCGCACGCCAGCGGGGTGGTTGGATGTCCCTCCGTTATGGTTGAAAAGGAGATTGTGATGAAAAGATTGCTGCTGGCCGCGCTCCTGGCGGGCGTCGCTTCGACCGCCATGGCGGCTGACCTCCCGAGCCACAAGGCGCCCCCCGCGGCTCCCGCCTATTACCCCCCGGTGTTCACCTGGACCGGCTTCTACGCCGGCATCAACGGCGGCTGGGGCGGCGCGACGGGCGGCGGCGGAGACTTCGGCAGCGCCACGGGCGGCCTGATCGGCGGCACGGTGGGCTACAACTATCAGATCGGCCAGTTCGTCATCGGCGCCGAGAGCGATCTCGACTGGGCCGACATCAGCAAGAGCGGCTGGAACGGCCTCGCGGGGGGGTACGCGTACAAAACGAACGCCGACACGCTGTTCACCGCGCGCGCGCGCGCCGGCTACGCCATTGATCGCGCCCTGTTTTACGTGACGGGCGGCTACGCAGGCGCCGACGTCAAGCTGAGCCAATACACCTACGGCTCGAAGACCGATTGGCGCAGCGGCGGCGTGATCGGCGCCGGCGCCGAGTACGCCTTCACCAACCATATCTCGGCCAAGGTCGAGTACCTCTACGAGCCGCTCCAGGACAAGGACTTCGCGGGCGGCAAGAGCAAGCTCGATCTCTCGCTCGTCCGCGCCGGCCTGAACTACAAGTTCTGAGCCTCCGGCCAGAAACGCAGAAAGCCCGGCGGGGGAAGCCCGCCGGGCTTTCTTTTTTGGGGACCGCGCGCCCCCTACTCGACGCAGCGGGTCGCCTCGAAAGCGGGAACCGCCGCGGCGAAGGCGTCGAGCCAGGCGACCAGCCGCGGATGGTCGGCGCGCCAGCGGCCTTCCAAGCGAAGGTCGAGATAGCCGAGCGCGCAGGCGAGCGCGATCGCGCCGACATGGCGCGCCGACGCTTCCGGCGGGTTCACCTCCAGCGCCGCGAGCGCCCGCGACGCCTTGTCCGCCTGGCGACCGACCCAGCTCGCCGAGCGCTCGGGCGGCTGACGGAAGCGCTTCTCGTAGACCTGCAGCAGCGCGGCGTCCATCAGCCCGTCGGCGAGCGCCTGGAGCGTCAGCGCCCGAATCCGCGCCGGCTGGTCGCGCGGAAGGAGCGCCCCGCCGCCGACCAGTCCGTCGAGATATTCGAGAATCACCCGGCTGTCGAAGATCGCCTCGCCGTCCTCGGCGACGAGGACCGGAATCTTGCCGAGCGGGTTCTGCCGCAGCAGCGCGTCGTCAGGATCGGCGACATTGGCGCCGATGACCTCGATCTGCTCGCTCAAGCCGAGGATCGCCGCGGCGATCCTGACCTTGCGGGCGAACGGCGAAGCAGGCGACGAGCGCAGAACCAGCATGGCGATCCCCTCCATCGCTGCGCCGAGAATATAGGGCGCGATCAACGACAATTCGAGCCGCGCCGTCAAGCTTGGCGAACCCCCATATTGCGGCGACCGGCAAGGCGCCCCTATATGACGACCGTCCTTCCCCTTGTCGTCTTCGACGCGTCGCAGGCCGGCGCGCCGTTGGAACCCAGAGCTTCGCATGCCCACCCCCTCGCCCGCTCACGAGCGCCTGGTCATCATCGGCGCCGGCCCGGCCGGCTACACCGCCGCGATCTACGCCGCGCGCGCCATGGTCGCGCCGCTGCTGCTCGCCGGCTTCGAGCCTGGCGGCCAGTTGATGATCACCGCCGACGTCGAGAACTATCCCGGCTTTCCCGAGCCGATTGAGGGGCCAGCGCTGATGGAGCGGATGCGGGCCCAGGCCGAGCGCGTCGGCGCGCGCGTCGAGGGCGAAACCGTCGTCGCGCTCGACCTCAAGCAGCGCCCGTTCGGCGTCCGCTGCGACAGCGGCCGCGCGCTCGCCGCCGACGCGATCATCCTCGCCACCGGCGCCAAGGCGCGCTGGCTCGGCCTGCCGAGCGAGGACGCGTTCAAGGGCTTCGGCGTCTCGGCCTGCGCCACTTGCGACGGCTTTTTCTTCCGCGGCAAGAAGGTGCTGGTGGTCGGCGGCGGCAATTCGGCGGCCGAAGAGGCGCTCTATCTCGCCAACCTCGCCGCCGAGGTGACGCTGGTCCATCGCCGCGATGCGTTGCGCGCCGAGAAGATCCTGTGCGAGCGGCTCGCCCAGCGGCCGAACGTGAAGGTCAAGTGGAACGCCGTGGTCGAGGAGGTCGTGGGGCGCGATAATCCTCCCGCCGTGGTCGGCGCGCGCCTGCGCGACACCGTGACCGGCGCGATCGAAGAGGTCGCCGCCGACGGCGTGTTCGTCGCCATCGGCCACACGCCGGCGAGCGAGCTCGCGCGCGGCCAGCTGGAGCTGAAGCCGAACGGCTACGTCAAGACCGCGCCGGGCTCGACCGCGACCAGCGTCGAGGGCGTCTTCGCCGCCGGCGACGTCGCCGACGACGTCTTCCGGCAGGCGGTCACCGCCGCCGGCCTCGGCTGCATGGCGGCGTTGGAGGCCGAACGCTGGCTCGCCCTGCAGGCGCCGGCGCGCGAAGCGGCGGAGTGATCGGCGACGAAACTTGCTGTATCGTCCGATAAAAGGGAAACCGACGCGCCGCGCGGGCATCGCCGCGGCGGGGTGACGAGCGGATCGCCGCATGGGAAGAGACGGCGCCCGCCGCAGACATTGGCGGGCGCGCCGGAGGGCGAACCATGGACTGGGACAAGCTGCGCATCTTTCAGGCCGCGGCCGACGCCGGTTCGTTCACCCACGCCGGCGAAACGCTGGGCTTGAGCCAGTCGGCGGTAAGCCGACAGGTCGGCGCCCTCGAGCAGGAGCTCGGCGCGCCGCTTTTCCACCGCCACGCGCGCGGCCTCATCCTCACCGAGCAGGGCGAAATGCTGCGCGAGGCGGTGCAGGACGTCGTGCTGAAGCTCGACGCAGTGCGCAGCCGGCTGATCGACACGCGCGAGAAGCCGCACGGCGATCTGCGCGTCACCACCACCTTGACGATCGGCGCCAACTGGCTGGCGCCGCGGCTCGGCGAGTTCGTCGAGCTTTATCCGGAGGTGAGGTTGCAGCTCCTGCTCTCCGACGACGAGCTCGACCTCGGCATGCGCGAGGCCGACGTCGCGCTACGCCTGCACGAGCCGATGCAGCCCGACCTCATCCGCCGCCGCCTGTTCACCATGCACTTCCACGCTTACGCATCGGCCGAGTATCTCAAGAAATACGGCCAGCCGCGCAACGTCGTCGACCTCGACAACCACCGCCTGGTCGCCTTCGGCGCGCCGACGGCGACCCACTTCCTTTACGACCTCAACGTGCTGTTGACCGCCGGGCGCGACCCCAAGGCGCCGCGCATCCCCCACATCGCGGTCAACAACCTCGCCGCGATCATCCGCGCGGCCGAGCACGGCGTCGGCGTCGGGGTGCTGCCCGATTACTGCGTGCCGCCGAGCTCCGCCCTCGTCCGCCTGCTGCCGCAGGCCGAAATGCCGGAGATGGACTGCTTCCTGGTCTACGCCGAGGAAATGAAGAACGTCGCGCGCGTCCAGGCCTTCCGCGACTTCCTCGTCTCCAAGGCGCAGCGCTGGCGCTACTGACGACAGAGCGTCGCGTTCACTTGTAGAGCGGCTCGTTCTCCAGGCCCTTGTAGAGCCCCGCCGCCTGCTCGCCGTAGCCATTGAACAGGAGCGTCGGCCGCATTTCGCCGGTGGTCAGCACCGTCTCGGTCGCCTGGCTCCAGCGCGGGTGGGGCACATCGGGATTCACGTTCGCCCAGAAGCCGTATTCGTCGGGGCCGAGCGTCTCCCAGAAGGTCGCCGGCCTCTGCTCGACGAAGCTGATCTTGACGATCGACTTCGCCGACTTGAAGCCGTATTTCCACGGCGTCGCTAGGCGCAGCGGCGCGCCCTGCACTTTGGCGACCGGCTTGCCGTAGGCGCCGACGACCAGGAACGCGAGGTCGTTCGCCGCCTCGGCGATGGTCAGCCCCTCGACATAGGGCCACGGCATGAACGAGCGCTGCCCCGGCGCGATCTTGCGGTCGAGAAAGCTCTCGAAGCGCACGTATTTGGCCGACGACAGCGGCCGCGCCTTGTCCAGGAGCGCGCGCAAGGGGAACCCGGTCCAGGGAATCGCCATCGACCACGCTTCGACGCAGCGATGGCGGTAGAGCCGCTCCTCGAGCCCCATCTCGCGGATCAGCTCGTCGACGTCGTAGGTCCGCGCCTTCTCGACCAGGCCGTCGACCGCCACCGTCCACGGCCGCGTCTGCAACGCGTCGGCCGAGATGCGCTTGCTCGTCCCGAACTCGTAGAAGTTGTTGTAGCTGAGATTGATCCTCTCCGGCGTCACGGCGCGGTCGAGGACGTAAGCCGGGTTGCGTCCGGCCGGGTAGAGCGCCGCGCTGGGGTCGGGCGCGTCGGCCAGCGCCCCGCCGGGCGCGGCGGCGGCGGCGAGCGCGCCGGCGAGGAAGGCGCGTCGGTCGAGGAAGATCGATTCCGGCGTGGTTTCGCGCTCGGGGATCTCCCAACCGCGGCGTCGATGAAAGCGCATGGCCAAACCTCGCGAAGCGGACGCGCCGCGAAGCGAACGGCGCGCGTTCGCGGCTCAGGCGAGATTTCGCGGCGAGGTCGGCGGTTGTTACGCGCCGGCGTTCAAACTTTCTCGACTTGCCCGTATTCGAGGTCGACCGGCGTCGCGCGGCCGAAGATCGAAACGGCGACCTTGACGCGCGAGCGTTGCTCGTCGACCTCCTCGACGATGCCGTTGAACGAGGCGAACGGGCCGTCGGCGACGCGCACGTTCTCGCCGATCTCGAAGCGGATCGACGACTTCGGCCGCTCGACCCCGTCGGCGACCTGGCCCTTGATGCGTTCGGCCTCGATGTCGGGAATCGGCATCGGCTTGTTGTCGGCGCCGAGGAAGCCGGTCACCTTCGGCGTGTTCTTGATCAGGTGGTAGACGTCATCGGAGAGGTCGCACTTCACCAGCACGTAGCCGGGGAAGAACTTGCGCTCGGAATTGATCTTGCGCCCGCGACGGATCTCCACCACCTGCTCGGTCGGCACCATAATTTCGGCGAACTTGTCTTCGAGGCCGCGTTGCGCGGCCCCTTCGCGGATCGACTCGGCGACCTTCTTCTCGAAATTCGAATAGGCGTGGACGATGTACCAGCGCATGTTCATGTCGGCGTCCTAGAATCCGTGCTTGTCGAGGCCCCGCGGCGCGCGCCGTTTCGGCGATCGCGCGCCTCAGCCGCCGCGGCCGATGCCGATCGCCAAGCCGACCAGAATGCGCAGCGTCTCGTCGACCACCAGGAAGAACAGGCTGGCGAACGCCACCATCAAGAACACCATGCCTGTGGTGATCAACGTCTCGCGGCGCGTCGGCCAGACGACCTTCGAGGCCTCGGAGCGCACCTGCTGGATGAATTCGAACGGATTGGCCATCGCTCGCGGTTCCGTCGGCCTCGCGCGCGTCGTTTCGCCGAATCGACGCGTGCGGCCGAAAAAATAGGCGGCGCGGGACCTCTCGGCGCCGCGCCTACGACGCCTCATATAGGATCGAAGGGCCCGCCGCCAAGCGAAATGTGACGGCCGGCCGACAAACGCCCCCTTCCCCCGGCAAGAGGGCGCGGCGGGCGCAAATGGCAGGAGTGGAGAGGATCGAACTCCCAACCCCCGGTTTTGGAGACCGGTGCTCTACCAGTTGAGCTACACTCCTAGCGGCGCCCCTTTTGCCGCAACGCCTGGGCCGACGCAAGCGCGGCGTGAGCGATTTCCCGGCGCGGCTTTGGTCGCAGCGCCTCTGTGGAATGAACGCGCGGCGACTGGCGCGCCGCGGGGATCGCGGCCATACTGCGGGCCTGGGCGCCCGCTCCTTTCAGCGAGTCGTCCGCCGGTTTTCCGCTTTGGCGCATAAGGGGGCCCTTTGCACGTCGCCGTTCGTTCTGTCGCCGCGTCCGAACGCGACCCGTTCGCGCGCGCGGCGGCGTGGACCGAAGGTTACGCGCCGCTGCCCGGAGTCCCCGACGAGTTCGTCGACGCTCAGGGCGAGCGCCGGCCCCACTGGCGTCGCCTGCTGCACGCGCTCGCCCTGATGGAGCCGAGCGAGATCGCCCAACGCTTCGCCGCCGCCGACCGCCGAATTCGCAACCGCGGCATGTCCTACCGCGTCAGCGGCGAAAGCGCGGAGCGCGTCTGGCCGCTGAGCCCGTTGCCGCTAGCGATCCCCGAGTCCGAGTGGCGCGAGATCGCCCGCGGCGTCGCCCAGCGCGCCGAGGTCATGGAGCGGCTGATCGCCGACGTCTACGGCGAGAGCCGTCTCGTCGCCGAAGGGCTGCTGCCCGCTGCGGCGCTGACCGGATCGCCCGACTTCATCGCGGCGATGCGCGGCGTCAAGCCGCCGGGCGGGCGCTGGCTCAGGCTTTACGCCGCCGACATCGGCCGCGGCCCCGATGGGCGCTGGTGGGCGCTCGGCGACCGCGCCCAGGCGCCTTCCGGCTCGGGCTACGCGCTGGAGAACCGCCTGGTGATCTCGCAGGCGTTCTCCAGCCTCTACGCGCAGATGAACGTCGAGCGCCTGGCGCCGTTCTTCCGCGAGTTGCGCGCAGGCCTGAAGTCGACGGGCGAGCGCAGCGAGCCCCGCATCGGCATCCTCACTCCCGGGCCGCTGAGCGCCACCTATTTCGAGCAGGCCTATCTCGCCCGCTACCTCGGCTTCCTGTTGGTCGAGGGCGACGACCTGGTGACGGAGGACGGCGAGGTGTTCGTGCGCACCATCGCCGGCCTCAAGCGCTGCGACGCGCTGTGGCGCCACGTCGACGCCGAATGGTGCGACCCGCTCGAGCTCAACGGCGCGTCTCGCCTCGGCGTTCCCGGGCTTTTCGAGGCGATCCGCGCCGGCGGCGTCGCGGTCGAGAACATGCCGGGCGCGGGCATCGTCGAATCGCGCGCGCTGCTCGCCTTCCTGCCCGCCCTCGCCCGCCGCCTGATCGGCGAGGAGCTGCTGATGCCGAGCATCGCCACCTGGTGGTGCGGCCAGCCCAATGAGCGCGCGCGGGCGCTCGAATGCTTCGACTCGCTGTCAATCGCCGGCGCCTTCTCCGACGCCGCGCCCGGCCTCGACGGCGGCCGCGCCGTGCTCGGGGGCGAGCTTTCCCCGGAGCGGCGCGCGGCGCTCCGCGCCGCGATCGAGACGCGCGGCGTCGACTACGTCGGCCAGGAGGTGGTGCGCCTCTCCACCACGCCGCGCTGGGAGGACGGTCGCCTCGCGCCGCGTCCCTTCGTGCTGCGCGTCTACGCCGCCCAGACGCCGCACGGCTGGCGGGTGATGCCCGGCGGCTTCTGCCGCATTTCCGATCGGCTCGACGCGCGCGCGGTGACGATGGGCGAAGGCGTCGAGTCGGCCGACGTCTGGGTGCTCGCCGACAATCCGGTCGAGACGACGACGCTGCTGCCGACGCCGGGAAACGCGCGCATCGTGCGCAGGCTCGGCAACCTGCCGAGCCGGGCCGCCGACAACCTGTTCTGGTTCGGCCGCTATCTCGAGCGCGAGGAGGCGACGCTACGCCTGGTGCGCTGCCTGTGCGCACGCGCCGTCGATCCCGACGCGCCGGCGGTTCCCTCGCGCCCGTCGCTCGAGCGGCTGAAGGCGCAGCTCGCCGCCTGGGGCGCGACCTCCCCGTCGATCGCTTACGAATCCGCCGCCGAAGCGAGCGAGGCGGCGCTGCGCGACGGCGCCGCCTACGGCTCGGCGCTGGCGATCGCGCGCGCCGCGCGCCGCGCCGCCTCGGTCATCCGCGAGCGCCTGACCCAGCAGACCTGGCAATTGATCGGCCGGCTGGAGACCGTCATCCTCGAAGCGCCTTCGCATCCGCTGGTCGAGGCGGAGATCATCGACTGCGTCGACGAGGCGCTGACCGCCATCGCCGCGCTCTCCGGCCTGTTCGACGAGAACTTCAACCGCGGCGCGGGATGGATCTTCTACGAGGTCGGCCGGCGCATCGAGCGCGGCGTCAACACCTGCCGGCTGGCGCGCCAGTTCGGCGGCGAGCGCGCCGCCGAATACGATCTCGACGTGCTGCTCGACCTCATCGATTCGCAAATCACCTATCGCTCGCGCACCTTGATCGGCGTCGCGCTCGCGCCGATCCGCGACATGGCGCTGCTCGACCCGTTCAATCCGCGCTCGGTGGCGTTCCAGGCCAACGTGATCGAAGAGCAGATCGGCGCGCTGCCGACGCTTGTCGAGGACGGCGTGCCCGAAGCGCCGCGCCGGCTGGCGACGCTTCTGCGCGCCGAGCTCGCCGCCGAATACGCCGACCGCATCGACGACGCGCGCATCCTCGCGGTCGAGCGGCGCTTCATCGACTTGGCGGACGCGATCGCGGCGCGCTATTTTCTCCCCGGCGCGGCCCGGAGCCGCGTCGAGCCAACCCCGGATCTCGCGTGATCTACGAAGTGCGGCATCTCACGCGCTACCGCTACGGCGCGCCGGTCGCCGTCAACGCCTGCGCGCTGCGCCTGCTGCCGCGCTCGGACGACGGCCAGCGCGTTCTCGCCGCGCGCGTCGAGACGACGCCGCGCCCGGAAAGCTTCGCCGAAGGCGCCGATGGCTTCGCCAACCGCGTCGCGCGGCTGCGCATCGAGACGCCGCATCGCGAGCTTTCGATCGAATCGCGCGCGCGCATTGTCGTCGAGCGGCCGGCGCCGCCGCTCGCGGCGCTGACGCCGCCGTGGGAGGAGGTCGCCGCGCTCGCCGCCGCGACCAGCGCGCTCGGCCCCGATTCGCCGGCGCTGGCGATTTATCCCAGCCGGCTCGTTCCCCTGTTCGCGACGGCGACCGACTATGCGCGATCGAGCTTCGCGCCGCGCCGCCCGATCTACGAGGCGGCGATCGAGCTCGCCCGCCGCATCCAAGCCGACTTCGTCTACGACGCGCAGGCGACCGAGGTGACGACCTCACCCGTGGAGGCGTTCGCCAAGCGGCGCGGCGTCTGCCAGGACTTCGCCCATGTGATGATCGCCGCCGCGCGCGGCCTCGGCCTGCCGGCGCTCTACGTCAGCGGCTACATCCGCACCATTCCGCCGCCCGGCGAGGCGCGCCTCGCCGGCGCCGACGCCTCGCACGCCTGGGCGGAGCTGTGGTGCGGACCGGGTTTCGGCTGGCTCGGGTTCGATCCCACCAACGCCGTCGCGGTCGGCGACGACCATATCGTCGTCGCGCGCGGCCGCGACTATTCCGACGTCCCGCCGGTCGCCGGCGTGATCCTCTCGTCGGGGGGCCACGCGCTCGAAGTCGAGGTCGACGTGGTCCCTGTGCGAGAAGCGAAGAACGTCGAATGATCCGAAAAACCAGCGCTGAAACCGCGCCGATCCCGGTCGGCCGCGCCGAGATCGCCGCCGCCCATGCGCGGACCGCGCCCTACCTGCGGCGCACGCCGATCATTGAAGCCGCCTCGCCGATCGCCGGTCAGCCGCCGATCTCGCTGAAGCTCGAGTTCCTCCAGCACAGCGGTTCGTTCAAGCCCCGCGGCGCGTTCAACAACCTGCTCACCCGCGTCGCGCCGCCCGCCGGCTGCGCCACCGCCTCCGGCGGCAACCATGGCGCCGCCGTCGCCTATGCGGCGGCGCGGCTCGGGATCGCGGCGCGCGTCTTCGTGCCGGAGATCGCCGCGCCAGTGAAGATCGCCAAGATCAAGGCCTGCGGCGCCGACGTGGTGGTCGAAGGCGCGACCTACTTCGACGCCCAGGCCCGGTGCGACGCCTATGTCGCCGAGAGCGGCGCGCTGATGATCCACCCCTACGCGTCGGCCGAAACCGTCGCCGGCCAGGGGACGGTTGGCCTCGAATGGGAGGAGGACCTCGCCCGCCTCGGCCGCGCGCCGATCGACACGGCGCTGATCGCGGTCGGCGGCGGCGGGCTGATCGCCGGCGTCGCCGCGTGGTTTTCCGGCCGCGTCAAGGTGGTCGGGGTCGAGCCGGAGGGTTCGCGCGCGCTGCACGCGGCGCTCGCGGCGGGCCGCCCGGTCGACGTCGAAATCGATTCGATCGCCGCCGACTCGCTCGGCGCGCGCAGCGTCGGCGCGATCAACCTGGCGATCGCCGAGCGCGCCGTCGACCATGTCGCGCTGGTCGCCGACGAGGCGATCCGCGCGGCGCAGCGGGCGCTGTGGCGCTTGTTCGCCATCGTCGCCGAGCCCGGCGGCGCGGCGGCCTACGCCGCCCTGGCGAGCGGCGCCTACCGGCCGACCCCGGGCGAGCAGGTCGGCGTGCTCATTTGCGGCGCCAACGCCGAACTCGCGGCGCTCGCCGCCGCGGTGTGAGCAGTTGCGGCGGCCCGGGCCGCAGATTATGGTCCGCGCGCTTCGCGAACGCCGGCTCAGGCTTTCGCGCCGGATGGGGCGTAGCCAAGAGGTAAGGCAGCGGATTTTGATTCCGCCATCCCCTGGTTCGAATCCAGGCGCCCCAGCCAAGGCGAATTGACGGACTGATCTCGCGACGAGACCCTTCCGACGTGGGATTTTCCCCATTCCCCGCGCGCCCGATTGGGCCGCGCGCCGATGGCTCTCGGCCGCAGAACATCAGCGCTTCCCTGAGATCGACGGCGCAGGGCCGGGCTGGCGAGGGGCCGCTTCCGCCACAACGCCGGCCGCTCTGGCGAAGCGATCGGCCGGCGTCGGCGCGCCGCCGCCGATCCCGGCGTTCGCGCGGCCTGCGCGCGCTTAGTTGAGGCCGGCCTGTTCGAGGAAGCGCCTGAGATTGTTGTAGCCCAGCGTGACGTACCGCTTGGGCTCGGCCTTCTTCGGGTCCTGCTCCGCCTCGATCACGACCCAGCCCGAATAGTTGGGCAACGCCTTGAAGACGCCGACAAAGTCGATCGAGCCGTCGCCCGGCACGGTGTAGACGCCTTCGAGCACCGAATCGAGGAACGACCAGTCTTCCGCCAGCGCCCTGGCTGCGACCGCCGGACGAACGTCCTTGGCGTGGACGTGGCCGATCCGGTCGGCGTAGGTTTTGGCGACGCGAACCGCGTCGCCGCCGGCCCAGGTGATGTGGCCGGTGTCGAGCAGGAGCTTAACCGCCGCGCCCGCGCCGGCCATGAAGCGATCGACTTCCGCGGGCGTCTGAACGACCGTGCCCATGTGATGGTGGTAGACCAATTGGAGCCCGAACGCCTTGACGAGCTCGGCGAAGCGGGTCATGCGCGGCAGGAACACGGCCCATTCGGCGTCGGTCAACACCGGCCGCTTCGACAGCGGCGTCGCCTTGGCGCCGTGGACCGTGCGCGTGCATTCGCAGACGATCAACACCTTCGCTCCGGCGTCCTTGCGCAGCCTGAGATCGTCCTGAGCGGCGGCGAACTCGGCGTCGGCGTCGCGTTCGAGCAGAAAGGTCGAATACCAGCCGGAGATGAAATCCAGGCCGAACTGCGCCAGCTTGGCCTTGAGCGCCGGCGCGGCGGTGGGGAACTTGTTGCCCTTCTCCATGCCTTCGAGGCCAATTTCATGGGCCTCGCTCAGGCATTGCTCTAGCGGGATGTCGCCGCCGATCTCGGGCATGTCGTCATTGGACCAGCAGATCGGGTTGGCGCCGATACGGATCATTGTCTTCCTCCCGGTTGAGCCGCATTGACGGCCGCGTCCGCGCGCCGCGCGGACCTGTCGCTCCGGCGAGCGAGCTCTTGACCCAATTATTCCATATTCATTTCTCTTCGGAATGCAAGTTCTGCTTTTCGTTCGCGCGTCGTTGCTCGGCGACGGCGACCGCCAGCGCCGTGGCGAGGGTCATGGTGGCGGCGAGAATGCGGAAGCCTTCGAAGTCGGCTTCGACGACCTCGAACCAGACGCTGGTCTTGAAGACGAGCGGGCTGAAGGGGCTGTCGGTGATGGCGACAAGCGGCGTGTTTTGTCCGGCGACCTGCCGCGCGTATTCGACCGTCGCCGCCGCATAGGGCGTGAAGCTGACGGCGACCGCGGCGTCGCGCGGGCCGGCGAACGACAACAGCTCGCGGTCGACCCCGTTGGGCGAGCCGACCAGCACGGTTCGCGCCCCGAGCGTTCCCAGCGCGTAGCTCAGGTACGAAGTGATCGGGTAAGAACGCCGGAGACCGATCAGGTAGATGGTTTCGGCGCGCGCGAGAATTCGCGCCGCCTCCTCCAAGGTCTCCAATTTGACCCGCTCCTTGAATCTTTCGACGGAGCGGATCGCCGCTTGGCTGAAACCTTCGATCAAAGCCACGGCCGGCGAAAGGCCGGTCGCGTGCGCGTCGAACGATTGAAGCCTTGCTTCATAATTGTTCGGCCGGTCGCGCAGCCGCTGCTGGAACACGGCTTGCAATTCGCTGAAACCGCTATAGCCGAGCGCCTTGGCGAAGCGCACCAGGGTCGACGGCTGCACGGCCGCCTGCTCGGAGATGCGGCCAACCGTTCCGAAGGCGATATCGTCGGGAAACTCAATCGTATAGTTCGCCACCTGCGCCAACCGCTTGGGCATCTTGTCGCGTTTCTCGACAATGAGGTCGCGCAATTCGCGGAACTCGCGGGGCGGGGCGGCGGTCTCTACATCGGACATCGGTCGTTTTCTCGGTTCAGCAGCGGTTGCGTTCGAGACGGACGAGGAGGCGTCGCGACGCCGCTCGCGCCTCGCGCTGGCGCATGTTTTCGAGCGCTCCCCGCCCATGCCCCGGCGGCAGGCGACGCCGGCCTGCTCGCCAGTCGTCGCGCAGAGATAGCAGGCCCCTGGCGCGGTTTCTACGCCCGCGCGTCGACGCCATGGACAGGAAAGCGCTTCTCCGCAGGCGAAAACGCGACCCGCGCGCCGCCGCGCTCCCGACGCTTGACGCGAAACGGCGCCGCGCGCGTTTCTCGAGCGTCGCCCTCGCCGCGATGATCGAGAAACGCGCCGCTGGACCCGACATGCGCTCGCCGTCCATGTCGCCAACTCCGTGGAAATAGGCAGATGGAGATAGGTAAATTCTGACGCACGCACAACCGCCGAGCGGGTTTCCCGGCGTCCGCCGTCGGGCGCTCGCGCGGCGCCGAAGGTCGAAACGAACCAGTTGACGATCGGCGGAAATAGAATATACCTTCTATCCTGAGGCGACATTTTGGTCAAGTTCGTAGGCGTTTCGGATCATTCCCGACGCCGGCCCCGATGCGCGGCGAAACGGCGGGCGGCGTTCGCCCGCGGCGCGACGATACGATCGACGGGTCGGGGCGTCGAACGCAAGCGGGAGGAGCTGCGGCAATGGGTCTGAGATTCGGGCTGTTGGGCGCCGGGCGCATCGGCCGGGTGCATGCGAAGGCGGTCGCCGGCGCCGCCGGAGCCGAGCTGGTGGCGGTGGCCGACGCCGTCCCCGAAGCGGCGAAGGCGATCGCCGCGAGCTATGCGACGGAGGTGCGCAGCGTCGAAGCGATCATCAGCGCCAAGGACGTCGACGCGGTCCTGATCACCACGCCGACCGACCTGCACGCGCAGATGATCGAACAGGCGGCGCGAGCCGGAAAGGCGATCTTCTGCGAAAAGCCGATCGATCTTTCGGCGGAGCGGGTGCGGCGATGCCTCGAGGTGACGCGCGCCGAGAAAGCTGCGCTGATGGTCGGCTTCAATCGCCGCTTCGACCCGAACTTCATGGAGGCGCGCGCCCGCATCGACGCCGGCGCCATCGGCGAGGTGGAGATGGCGTCGATCACCTCGCGCGATCCCGCGCCGCCGCCGCTGGCCTATGTGGCGCGTTCGGGCGGCTTGTTCCGCGACATGACCATTCACGACTTCGACATGGCGGCGTTCCTGTTGGGCGAGGATCCCGTCACGGTGTTCGCCGTCGCTTCGAACCTGGTCGACCCGGCGATCGGCGCGGCGGGCGACGTCGACAGCGCTTCTTTGGTTCTCACCACCAAGTCGGGGAAGATCGCCCAGATCTCCAATTCCCGGCGCGCCACCTACGGATACGACCAGCGCATCGAGGTTCACGGCTCGAAAGGCATGGTGTCGGCGGAGAACGTTCGCGCCACGACGGTCGAAGTGGCCGACGCCGACGGCTACCGGCGCGACCCGCTGCTCAACTTCTTCATGACGCGCTACACGCAGGCCTACGCCAACGAGATCGCCGCCTTCATCGAGGCGGTGGAGGCGGGCCGGCCGATGAGCCCGTCCGGCGAGGACGGGCTGAAAGCGCTGCTGATGGCCGAAGCCGCGGTGAAATCGCTGAAGGAGCGCCGGCAGGTCGAGATCGCTTATTGACCGGAGGTCCGGGCCGGTCGAGGACAACCCGATCGTCCCGGGACCGCCGCCAGGAGGCGCGCGCGACGGGTTGGCGGAACTGGCGAAGCGGAAGATGACTGACCTCGTCCCGGACCAAAAGACGCTCGATCTGATCGCCATCGGACGCGCCTCCGTCGATCTCTATGGCCAGCAGATCGGCAGCCGGCTCGAGGATGTCGCCAGCTTCGCCAAGTCCGTCGGCGGCTGCCCGGCCAACATCGCCATCGGCGCCGCGCGGCTCGGGCTCAAATCGGCGCTGATCACGCGCGTCGGCGCCGAACAGATGGGCGGCTTCATTCGTGAGCAGCTCGCGCGCGAGGGCGTCGCCACCGACGGCGTTGGCGTCGACAAGGAGCGACTGACACGTCTGGTGCTGCTCGCGGTGCAGGCCGAGGGCGTCTCTCCGACCATCTTCTATCGCTCCGACTGCGCCGACATGGCGCTGGACGAAGGCGACGTCGACGAAGGCTTGATCGCCCGCGGGCGCGCGATCGTCGTCACCGGAACCCATTTTTCCAAGCCGACCGCCGCCGCCGCCCAGATGAAAGCGATCGCTCTGGCGAAGAAGCACGGCGGCAAGATCGTGTTCGACATCGATTACCGGCCCAGTCTTTGGGGACTCGCCGGTCACGAAGCGGGTTTCGAGCGCTACGTGAAGTCCGCAGTGGTGTCGGCGTGCCTCAAAGCGGCGCTCCCCGACTGCGACCTGATCGTCGGCACGGAAGAAGAAATCATGATCGCCGCCGGGGCCGACGACGCGCTCGAGTCGCTCAAAGCCATCCGCGCGATCTCCGGCGCGACGATCGTGATGAAGCGCGGCGCGATCGGTTGCGTCGTCTACGATGGGCCGATCCCCGACGACCTCGAGGCCGGAATCGTCGGCAAGGGCTTCCCGGTCGAGGTCTACAACGTGCTCGGCGCCGGCGACGCCTTCATGGCCGGCTTCCTGCGCGGCTGGCTGCGAGGAGAAGATCTCGCTGCTTGCGCCGTCTGGGCTAACGCCTGCGGGGCGTTCGCGGTGTCGCGGCTTCTATGCTCGCCCGAATATCCCACCTGGCCCGAGCTGCGGCATTTCCTCGATCACGGCAGCCGCGAGCGGGCGCTGCGAAAAGACGCCGCGCTGAGCCACCTTCATTGGGCGACGACGCGCCGGCGCGAGATTCCACAGCTGATGGCTTTCGCCATCGATCATCGCCTTCAGTTCGAGGAGCTGGCGGCGGACGCGGCGGCGAGGGCGCGCATTCCCGCCTTCAAGGCGTTGGCGGTCATCGCCGCCCGACGCGTCGCCGCCGGACGACCCGGATTCGGAATGCTGCTCGACGACCGATACGGGCGCGAGGCGCTGTTCGCCGCCGGCGCCGGACGGGATCTGTGGGTGGCCAGGCCGATCGAGCTGCCGGGCTCGCGCCCGCTTCGATTCGAGTTCAGCCAGGACCTCGGCAGCCGCCTGATCGAATGGCCGGTCGACCACTGCGTCAAGGTTCTGTGCTTCTATCACCCGGACGACGACGCCGAGCTCAAGGCGACGCAGGCGGAGAAGCTCGTCGCCGCCTTCGACGCCGCCCGCAAGGTCGGACGCGAGATGCTGATCGAGATCGTCGCCTCCAGGAGCGGGCCGCTCAACGACGACACGGTGGCCCGCGCGCTCGCCGAGCTCTACGACGCCGGCCTCAGGCCGGACTGGTGGAAGCTCGAGCCGCAGGCGTCGGTCACGGCGTGGGAGGCGATCGACGAAGTGATCGCGACGCGCGACCCGCTGTGCCGCGGCGTGGCGCTTCTCGGCCTCGAGGCCCCGATCGAGACGTTGAAGGAAGGCTTCGCCGCCGCGCAGGCGGCCAAGCGGGTGCGTGGGTTCGCCGTCGGGCGAACGATCTTCGCCGAAGCGGCCGAGCGCTGGCTCAAAGGCGAGATCGGCGACGAGGCGGCCGTCGACGACATGGCGGCGAAGTTCGGCGCGCTGGTCGATCTTTGGCTGTCGTTCGATCGACGATAGCCCGCCAGCGGGACGAAACGCCGGCGATTGTCGGCGCGACTTGGGAACACGGCGCGATTGACGGCGGACGCCGGCGCGCGTCGGGAGGGAAGGATCATGGTCGGCAAGACAATGCGGCTTACGACGGCGCAGGCGCTGGTGCGGTTTCTCACCCGCCAGATGACGGTGATCGACGGCGAGAAACTGCCGATCGTCGCCGGCTGCTGGGCGATCTTCGGCCATGGCAACGTGGCGGGCGTCGGCGAGGCGCTTTACCAGGCGCGCGACAAGCTTCCCACTTATCGCGCCCACAACGAGCAGGCGATGGCCCATTCCGCGGTCGCCTTCGCCAAGGCGAGCTTCCGCCGCCGCTTCATGGCCTGCACCACCTCGATCGGCCCGGGCGCGCTCAACATGGTGACCGCCGCCGCCGTCGCCCACGTCAACCGGCTGCCGCTGCTGCTCCTGCCCGGGGACGTGTTCGCCAACCGCCTGCCCGATCCGGTGCTGCAGCAAGTCGAGGACTTCAACGACGGAACGGTGTCAGCCAACGACTGCTTCCGCCCGGTGTCGCGCTATTTCGACCGGATCAATCGTCCCGAGCAGTTGATCCCCGCCCTGCAGCGCGCGATGCACGTTCTTACCGATCCGGCCGAATGCGGCCCGGCGACCCTCGCGATGTGCCAGGACGTTCAGGCCGAGGCTTTCGACTGGCCCGAGAGTCTGTTCGCGGAAAAGGTGTGGCGGCCGCGCCGCCCGCGCGCCGACGAGAACGAGCTCGCGGCGGCCGTCGCCATCCTCAAGGCCGCCAAGCGGCCGATGATCATCGCCGGCGGCGGCGCGCTCTACGCCGAGGCCTCGGCCGAGCTCAAGGCCTTCGCCGAGACGCACGGCGTTCCTGTGGCGGTCACGCAGGCGGGCAAGTCGTCAATCGACGAAACCCACCCGCTCGCGCTCGGCGCCGTCGGCGTCACCGGCACCTCGGCCGCCAACGCGCTGGCCGCCGACGCCGACGTGGTGCTGGCGGTCGGAACCCGTCTGCAAGACTTCACCACCGGCTCCTGGGCGTTGTTCAAGACCGGCGATCTCAAGATCGTCGCGCTCAACGTCACGCCCTACGACACCACCAAGCACAACGCGCAGCCGCTCGTCTGCGACGCCAAGGTCGGCCTCAAGCAGCTCTCCGAGGGGCTGTGGGACTGGCGCGCCGACCCCGACGTGGTCGACCGGGCTCGCCGCGAGAAGGCGATCTGGCTCGAGGCCGCCGACCGCGCGCTGGCGCCCACCAACGCTGACACGCCCTCGGACGCCCAGGTCATCGGCGCGGTGGCGCGCGCCCTTGGCGGGAAGAACTCGGTGCTCGTCAACGCCTCCGGCGGCTTGCCGGGCGAATTGCACAAGCTATGGACGCCGACCTCGCCCGGCGACTACCACATGGAATACGGCTTCTCCTGCATGGGCTACGAGATCGCCGGCGGCGTCGGCGTGAAAATGGCGCGGCCGGACAAGGAGGTGGTCGTGATGGTCGGCGACGGCTCCTACATGATGCTGAACTCGGAGATCGCCACCTCGGTCAGCCTCGGCCAGAAGCTCATCGTCGTCGTGCTCGACAACCACGGCTTCGGCTGCATCAACCGCCTGCAGATGGCCACCGGCGGGGCCAGCTTCAACAATCTTTGGCGCGATTGCGTCATGGCGGCGCAGCCCGATATTGACTTCCGCAAACATGCGGAGAGCATGGGCGCGATCGCCGTCAAGGCGTCGTCGATCGGCGATCTCGAAAGCGCGGTCGAGGCGGCCAAGGCCAACGACCGCACCACGGTGATCGTCGTCGAAACCCATCCGTTGATCGTCACCGAGGCCGGCGGTCACTGGTGGGACGTCGCGGTGGCGGAGGTGTCGCCCCGCGCCGAAGTGACGAAGGCGCGCGAACGATACGAGATCGAGCGGCGCCGTCAGCGCGTGTTCGACTGACGGCGCGCCCGGTCTGGCGCGAAACCAAGCGCGCGGCTCTTCGCCGGACGCATAAGGAGGAAGGAACGATGTCGCAATTGCGCGTAAGGCCGAAAAGAAGCCGCGGCCTCGTCGCCGAGGTGACGCCGGAGAGCGCCGGCTGGTCTTACGTGGGCTTCGCGCTCCACCGCCTCGACGCCGGCGAGACCATCGCCGCCGAGACCGGGCGTCGCGAAGTTTGCCTCGCGCTCGTCTCGGGCAAGGCGAGGCTGGCGATCGACGGCAAGGACTACGGCGAGATCGGCGGACGCATGAGCCCGTTCGACGGCGCGCCGTGGGCCGCCTACGTTCCGGCGGGCGGCCGTTACGCCGTCGCCGCCACGACCAAGCTCGAGCTCGCCGTCTGCTCGGCGCCGGGCGCCGCCGGCTATCCGGCCAAGCTGATCCCGCCGGGCGCGCACCCGCAGATCACCCGCGGCAAGGGGTCCAACACGCGCTACGTCACCAACATCATGCCGGAGGACGACGGCTCGGCCAACGCGCTGCTGGTCGTCGAGGTGATCACGCCGGGCGGCAACACCTCGTCCTACCCTCCACACAAGCACGACCGGGACGCCCTGCCCGCCGAAAGCTACCTCGAAGAGACCTATTACCACCGATTCAACCCGCCACAGGGGTACGGCTTCCAGCGCGTCTACACCGACGACCGCTCGCTCGACGAGGTGGCCCTGGTCGAGGACGGCGACGTCGTGATGGTGCCGAGGGGCTATCACCCCGTCGCCACACTGCACGGCTACGACAACTACTACCTCAACGTCATGGCCGGCCCGAAGCGCGTGTGGAAGTTCCATAACGAGCCGGCGCACGAGTGGCTGTTCACCGGGGTCGGCGCGCCCGACAGCGCGAAGAAGACGGCTTGATTTCGACGCGCGCTCCGAGCGGCGCGTCCTCTCGCCGCCCGGGGTCGTGAAGACCGACGAATTGAGCGCCCGACGAACAGGCTCGCTTCCCGAGCAGGAAACCTACCGGACGCGTCGACGCCGATTGCCCTTTTCGGGCCGAAGCGAGACGCGACGGCGGGGCGAAGGCGATCCGCGGCGGGCTGACATCTAGAGCTGCGACAAACGATCGATGCTCCCCTTCCCTCCCAGCGACATGGCCTTCTATCTCACCGCGGTTCCGGCGGTGATCCTGCTCGGCCTCGACAAGGGCGGCTTCGCCGGCCTCAGCTCGCTCGCCATGCCATTGCTGGCGCTGGTGGTCTCGCCGGTCAAGGCGGCGGCGATGGTGCTGCCGATCCTGATCGTCCAGGACTGGGTCGGCGTCTGGGCCTACCGCCGCGACTTCGACCGGCGCAACCTCGCCATCCTCACGCCGGCGGCGGCGATCGGCGTCGCCGCCGGCTGGCTGATGGCGGCGCGGGTCGACGACCAAGCGGTGAGGCTCGTGCTGGGGTTCATCTCGGTCGGCTTCGTCGTTTTCATGCTGCTGCGCAGCCGCCTCGCTCGCGGCGCGGCGGCGCGCGCGGCGGTCGCGCCGGGCCTGTTCTGGGGCGCGATCGCCGGCTTCACCAGCTTCGTCAGCCACGCCGGCGCGCCGCCGGTGATGGCCTATATGCTGCCGCAGAAGCTCGAGCCGCGCGTCTTCGCCGCGACGTGCGCGATCTTCTTCGCCATCGTCAACCTGATGAAGCTCGGGCCCTATTTCGCGCTCGGCCAGTTCAGCCGCGACAACCTCTCCGCCTCGGCTTCGCTGCTGCCGATGGCGGTCGTCTCCACCATCGCCGGCGTCTGGCTGATCCGGCGCGTCTCGGCCCAGCGGTTCTATTTCGCGATCCTGGCGCTGACTTTCCTCGTCGGCGTCAAGCTGATCTGGGACGGCGCCTCGGGGCTCTGGACGTAGGCCGACCTCAACCGCCGCCGAGCAGGAAAAAGAAGCGCGGCGCGCGCCGCGGCCGACCGGCGCGCCTCCTCTCCGCCCCCACCCAGCCCGAAAAGGCGTCCGGACGCCCAGGAGGGAGGAAACCGGGCGTCCGGGCGTCAGTATGGGAACGCGTCAGCTTCGCGTCAGCGTGCCGTCCCAGGTGCTGACGGTCTTCTTGGCGTCCTCTTCGGAGAACCACACCGAGGTCACCGACTTGGTCTCGGTGAAGAAGGCGACGCCGTCCTTGCCGAGCGTGTGCAGATCGCCGAAGAACGACTGCTTGTGGCCGGAGAACGGGAAGATCCCGAACGGCACCGGAATGCCAACGTTGACGCCGACCATGCCGCCGTCGGTGCGTCGCGCGAACTCGCGCGCGTGGCGGCCGGAGGTGGTGTAGATGCACGAGCCGTTGGCGAAGGGGTTGGCGTTCATGATCGCCAAGCCTTCCTCGAAGTCCTTGACGCGCTTGATCGACGTCACCGGTCCGAAGATTTCGTAGTCGCCCACGTACATGCCGGGCTTGACGTGGTCGAGGATGGTCGGGCCGACGAAGTAGCCGCCCTCGTAGCCGGGCGCCTTGAGGCCGCGGCCGTCGAGAACCAGCTTCGCGCCCTCCGCGACGCCGCGCGCGATCGCCTTCTCGATCGACTCCTTCTGCCCCGCCGACGTCACCGGACCGAGCTGGCTGTCGGGCAGGTAGGCGGCGCCGACTTTCAGCTCCTGAGCGAACTTCTTGAGCAGCGCGACGAATTCATCGGCGATCGTCTCCTGCACGCAGACCACCGGCAGCGCCATGCAGCGTTGGCCGGCGCAGCCGTAAGTCGAGTTGACGACGCCGCGCACGGTGCGCTCCAGCACGCAATCTTCGAGAACCAGCGCGTGGTTCTTGGCTTCGGTGAGCGCCTGAACGCGTTTGCCGGCGCCGGCGGCGGTCTGATAGATGTGCTTGCCGACCGACGTCGAGCCGACGAAGCAAACGCCCTTGACGGTGGGGTTGACCAGCAGGCTGTCGGCTTCGACGCGCGAGCAGGTCACCAGGTTGACCACGCCCTTCGGCAAGCCGGCCTCGATCAACAGCTCCAGCATGCGCATGGCGGTCTGCGGCACCATCGAGGCCGCTTTCAGCACCACCGTGTTGCCGGTGGTGATGGCGAACGGGATCATCCACCCCATCGGGATCATCGCCGGGAAGTTGAAGGGCGCGATGCCGACGAAGACGCCGAGCGGTTCGCGGTAGGAGACCGTGTCGTAGCCGGTCGACACGTTCATGCAGGTGTCGCCCTGCATGAGATAGTGGGTCGAGCAGGCGCACTCGACCACTTCCAGCGCCTTCAGCACGTCGCCGCGCGCTTCGGCGAGCACCTTGCCGTTCTCAGTGGCGACCAGCTCGGTCAGCTCGTCAAGATGGGCGTCGATCAATTGCTTGAAGCGGAACATCAGCTGGATGCGGCTCGGGATCGGCGTGTCGCGCCACCCGGGGAAGGCGCGCGCCGCCGCTGCGACGGCGCCGTCGACCTCGTCCTGCGTGCAGCAAGGCGCTTCGGCGATCTGCCACCCGGTCGAGGGGTCCATCACCGGCATGTACTTGATCGTCTTCGAGACGCGCCATTCGTTGTCGACCAAGTACATCAGCCGCTCGGTGGAAACGGCGCCGTGCTTCAGCAGCTCGAGGTTCATCAGTTCTCTCCCTGGGTGTCGCTGTGCCCGATTTTTGGGACGGAATGGAACGTCCATTCCATACACCTTTCCATTTAGAATTCAAGGTATGTCGCCAATCGGCGTTGCCGAACGGCGACGACGGCCGACCGCGCCGCCGTTCGGCGCGCCTTGAAGCGCGCCCCTAGCCCGCCCCGCGGGGACGGCTGAAATCGCAGGCGAGCGCGGCGCCGTTCGCCTCATCGCGGCGGCGGCGCGCGAACGGCGCGCCGCCCGGCGCCCAGCGCCGGGCGGGTTGGCGAAGGGGGCGCTTTTCCGCGCAAAGCGCCGCCGACCGGCGGCAAGGCTCTCGCAGTCCGCGGGCCTCGTCGATCGGTCGCCTTCCCGGCCGGCGGCGGTTCGTTCCGCCGGAACGATTTCATGATCTCCCGGATCGTCCGGTTCCGCGCAGGCGGCGCGGCCCCGACGCAGCGCAACCGGGCGCCGGCGAAGCGCGCGCGCCCCTCGCTCCGCCTGGGCCGCGATCGAACGGAATTTGGCGTTCCATCGGCGGCCGAGGGGCTTGACGTGAGGGGTTAAGTATGGAACTATCGTTCCAAACAAGATTGATAATAGCCCCTTCATTCCTGAAATGCGGGGCGAGGAGGAGCCAAGAGCCGCCCGATGACGGCCGCGGCGCGACGGGTGGGAGCGCAAGCGTCGCCGCCTGAGCTTCGCGCCGACCATTCCTCCAAAAGAATAGAGGGGTAGGAAATGCTCGCCGATGGCGCCTTGTTGAGAGTCGAAGGTCTCACCAAACGCTTTCCCGGCGTCGTCGCGTTGGACGACGTGACCCGGGAGGCCCGCGCCGGCGAGAACGGCGCCGGCAAATCGACCCTGATCAAGGCGCCGACCGGCGCGCATTGGCCCGATTCGGGCGTGATCCATTTTGACGGCCAAACCTATCACGGCCTGACGCCGCGCAAGGCGATGGATATCGGCGTCGCCTGCATCTACCAGGAACAGAACCTCATTCCCCATTTGAGCGTGACCGAGAACATCTTTCTCGGCCGCGAGATCCATTTCGGCCGATCGCTCGACGTCCTCGACCGCAAGGCGATGCGCGCCAAGGCGAAGGAGCTCCTCGCCGATCTCAGCGTGGCGATTTCGCCGACCGCGCGCGTCGGAGTCGGAATTGCCTGCTTTCCACCGAACGAAATTCCTCTTCGGGCGTGAAGCGCGCTCCGAAGGGTCATCCGGCGAGTCTCGAAGCGTTGCCGGGCGCGAGCAGGGAGGAATGAACATGAAACGTTACGTCTGTGCGCTTGCGATAGCGACGATCCTGTCGAGCCCAGCCATGGCCGCCAAGATAGGCGTATCGATGGACAAGTTCGACGACAATTTTCTCATCGTGCTGCGCAACGCCATGAGCGGCTACGCCAAGACGTTGCCGGACGTGTCGCTGCAAATCGAAGACGGTAAGGACGACATCTCCAAGCAGCTCAGCCAGATTCAGAATTTCATCGCCAACAAGGTCGACGCGATCATCGTCAACCCCGTCGACACCAGCGCGACGCCCGCCATGACGAAGCTCGCCGGCGAGGCCGGCGTGCCGATTGTTTATGTCAACCGCCAACCGACCGACGTCGAGTCCTTTGGTCCCAAAGCCGCTTTCGTCGGTTCGGATGAGAAGCAATCCGGGACGCTGGAAACTAAGGAGATTTGTCGTCTGCTCGGCGGCAAAGGCGACATTCTCGTCATGGAAGGCGAGCTGGCCAGCGAGGCCGCGGTGAAGCGCACCGCCGACATTCACGAAGTGATCGCCACGCCCGACTGCAGCGGCATGAAGATCGTCGCCGAACAGAGCGCCTTCTTTGACCGCACCAAGGCGCAGAACTTGATGACCAACTGGCTGTCGAAGGGCCTGAAATACGACGCGGTGGTCGCCAACAACGACGAAATGGCGATCGGCGCGCTGCAGGCGATGAAGGCGGCCGGCGTCGACACCAAGAAGGCGATCGTCGGCGGCATCGACGCGACGCAAGACGCCCTCGCTTCGATGAAGGCGGGCGACCTCAAGGTCACGGTGTTCCAGGACGCCGCCGGCCAGGGCAAGGGCGCGGTCGACGCGGCGCTCAAGCTCATTAAGGGCGAAGCGGTCGACAAGAAGGTCTACATTCCCTTCCAGCTCGTCACGCCGGACAACATGGCCAACTTCATGAAGAAGAACTGATCGCGGGAAAGCGCGGCCCGGCGGGCGAACGTCCGTCGGGCCAAGACGGCTTGAAACCCCGGGCGTCTCGGCGCAGCCTGACTTCGGCGGTCCGCGTTGCGGGGACGGGTGACTGGATATCGCGACGCGTCCGCTGCCGGGGGCGGCGCGTTCTCGTTGCAGGGCGCAATCAGCATGCTCAGTCCTACGACAGCCCAAGTGGTTCGCGAAAGCGGCGCCATCCCCGGCGCGGAATATTTGCTCGAGGTCGAGAGCGTCCGGAAGGCCTTTCCCGGCGTGCTGGCGCTCGACAATGTCTCGTTCCGTCTCAAGCGCGGCCACGTGCATGCGCTGGTGGGCGAGAACGGCGCCGGCAAATCGACGCTGATGAAGATCATCGCCGGCATCTATTCGCCCGACTCCGGTTCCTTCCGACTCAAGGGCCAGGAAATCCACCTGACCTCGCCGCTCGACGCGCTGCATTACGGCATCGCGATGATCCATCAGGAGCTCAACCTGATGAATTTCATGACGGTGGCGGAAAACGTCTGGATTCGCCGTGAGCCACTGAACGGCATGGGCCTCGTGCGACACGGCGAGATGCGCCGGCGCACCCAGCAACTGTTCGACCGACTCGATATCCACATCGACCCCGAGGCGGAAGTCCGCGATCTCAGCGTCGCCAACCGGCAGATGGTCGAGATCGCCAAAGCGGTGTCCTATGATTCGGACATCCTGATCATGGACGAACCGACTTCGGCCCTGACGGAAAGGGAAGTGACGCATCTCTTTCAGATCATCCGCACCCTCAAGGCCCAGGGCACGGGCATCATTTACATTACGCACAAGATGAACGAGCTGTTCGAAATCGCCGACGAAGTGTCGGTGTTTCGCGACGGCAGGTTCGTCGGCGAGCGTCTCGCCGCCGACGTCACCCGCGACGAAATCATCAAGATGATGGTCGGGCGTGAAATCACCCAGATGTTTCCCAAGCTGGCCGCGGCGATCGGCGAGGTCGCGCTCTCGGTCAGAAACCTGACGCTCGAAGGACGCTTTCGCGACATCTCGTTCGATCTGCGCAAGGGCGAGATTCTGGGGTTGGCCGGGCTGGTGGGATCAGGGCGCAGCAACGTCGCCGAGACGTTGTTCGGCGTGACGCCGGCGACCTCGGGCGCGATCGCCGTGGGGGGGCGCGAGATCGCCATCCGCAATCCGGGCGTCGCCATGGACGCCGGGATGGCGTTCATCACGGAAGATCGCAAGGAGAGCGGCTGTTTCCTGCTGCTCAGCGTCATCGACAACATGCAGATCGCCTTGCTGCGCCACAGCCATGTGCGCGCCGGCTTCGTCGCGGAGAGGGCGGTTGAAGCGCTGTGTAGCGAGCAGACGGCGAGCCTGAGGGTGCGCACGCCTGATCTCGACGAGCCGGTGCTCAATCTCTCCGGCGGCAATCAGCAGAAGGTTCTGGTCGCGCGCTGGCTGATGACCCATCCGCGCATCCTCATTCTCGACGAGCCGACGCGCGGCATCGACGTCGGCGCCAAGGCCGAGATCCACCGGCTGATCAGCGAGCTGGCGGCCAAAGGCGTCGCCGTCTTGATGATTTCGTCGGAATTGCCCGAGGTGCTCGGCATGAGCGATCGCATACTTGTCATGCACGAGGGACGTATGACCGGAATCGTCGATCGCAAGGACGCAACGCAGGTCAAAATCATGGAGCTCGCGGCGCAATAGCGCGCGTGCTTTCAACGAGGAATGAAAACCGTGACCATCCAACACGCTTCCAACGCCGCCGCCCAGAGCGATGCGCCGAGAGCGGGCCGCCGCCGTCTGCCGCCGGAGGTCAACATTCTCGGCGTCATGATCGGCATGATGCTGCTGTTCGAGGTGCTGGGCTGGATTTTCGTCGGTCAGAGCTTCATCGCCAATCCGCTGCGCCTGAAGATCATGATCCTGCAGGAGGCGGTGATCGGCATCATCGCGATCGGCGTCACGCAGACCATCATCATGGCCGGCATCGACCTTTCGTCCGGCTCGCTGGTTGGCATGACCACGATGATCGTCGCCAGCTTCGCCCAGACCTCCGGATATAGCCATGCGATCTATCCCGGCCTGACGGGATTGAACCCGATCTTTCCCGTCGCGGCGGGCCTGATCGCAGGGCTGATCGCGGGCCTGATCAACGGCAGCCTGATCGCCTACACGAAAATTGCGCCTTTCATCGCCACGCTCGGCATGATGGTGTCGGCGCGCGGCGTCGCCGATTGGTATACGGACGGCGAGCCGATCGGCAATCTCTCGGATTCTTTCGCCGCGATCGGATCCGGCTGGTGGCCGGTGGTGATCTTCCTCGTCGTGGCGGCAATCTTCCATATCCTGCTGCGGTATACCCGCTACGGCAAGTTCACTTACGCCATCGGCTCCAACCCGCTCGCCGCGCGCGTGTCCGGCATCAACGTCGAGCGTCATACCGTGCTCGTCTACACGCTCGCCGCCGGGCTGTCGGCTCTTGCCGGCATCGTCCAGACCGCGCGCGCGATCAGCGGGCAGGCGGGCGTCGGCATGGGCTTCGAGCTCGACGCGATCGCCGCGGCGGTGATCGGCGGCACGTCGCTCGCCGGCGGCGTTGGCCGAATGACCGGAACCGTGATCGGCACGGTGATCCTGGGCATCCTGACCTCGGGCTTCACCTTCCTCAACATCGGCGCCCACTATCAGGAGATCATGAAGGGCGCGATCATCATCGCCGCCGTGATCACCGACCAGTATCGTCAACGCCGGCGCCGCAAGGCCTAGTCCTAGCAGATGCGGCCCTTTTTGCGCGGCCCGCACCTGGCTCGTCGGCGCCGTCAAGTTAAGGCCACGACTCCTATGACGTCGAATTTCAGGATTGGATCGGAGCCGCCAAGATCGGCAAGATCAGCGCTCCGAATACCCGGGACGGCTATTCCGCCGCGGTCGGCGCTGACGCGTGTCTTGACGCGAAAGGCGTCGGAGCGAGCGCGTCGGTCGTCACGCCGCCTCGCGACGCATCCGACGATTGAAATTCTGAGTGGGATTGTCTGGGCCGCATCCGCATGACCAGGTCCGGCGCCTGGTTTGCCTCAAATTGGAGGAAGCACGAATGGCGAACCGCACTATCAAGTTTGGCTTCAATCATATGGTGTGCCCATCGCTGACGCCTGAAGGGCTCGTCGACGCCGCGGTCCAAGCCGGCGCAGTTGCGATCGAATTGCGCAATGACATTGGCGCCAACAGCATAGGAGACGTCGATACGGCTCGTCGCGTCGGCGCGAAGGCCGTGGATCGAGGACTCGAGGTTCGCAGCATCAACGCCCTCTATCCATTCAATGTTTGGAATGACGAGCGCGCGCATCAGACGGAGAGCCTCGCCAAGCTCGCCGCCGCATGCGGGGCGACTGGTCTCGTGATGTGTCCGCTCAACGAGGGCAAGATGCTTGAAGATACGCCCGAGAAAGCGGCGAATCTTCGCGCCGGGCTGAAAGGAGCCCTCGCGATCCTCGGCGAGTTCGGCCTCAAAGGCTTCGTTGAACCGTTGGGCTTTCCGATTTCCTCGCTGCGCTTCAAACGCGCGGCGCTCGCAGCGATCGATGACATTCGCGGCGCGGAGGTGTTCTTTCTGGTTCACGACACATTTCATCATCGCGGCTCTGGCGAGCGCGAGATTTTTGCGGCGCGAACGGGACTGGTGCACGTTTCGGGGCTTGAGGATCCAACGATCGGTTTTGCTGACATGCTGGACGGGCACCGCGTGCTCGTAGGACCGAAGGATCGCCTGGGCAACGTCGAGCAGCTTCGCCAGCTCTACGCCGATGGGTTTGACGGAATCGTTTCGTTCGAACCATTCGCGAAAGAAGTCCACGAGCTTGCCTCTCCGATTGCGGCGGTGCGCAACAGCATGGCGTATGTGCGCGAGGCGTTGGCGATGTCGTAAACCTTCGAGAGCGGCGGCGTTGTTCGCCCGTCCGGGGAGAACGGCGCGGCGAGACCGCCGGCGAGGATCGCCGGCAGGACGATCGGGAAGCGCATCGATTCGGGCGCGACTCTGATCGCCAAGGAAAACGCGCAGAAGCTGCTCGGCTTCCGCAATGCGATCAAGCGAACGATCCCCTCGCCAGCCTCGACGAGCGAAAACCAGGGTTGACGTAAAGACTGGGATGGCCGGATCGCCTTAAGCGGTTCGGCCATTTCTCGACTGGGAGGGCTAAGCTTGTCTGACTTGGTTCGCATCGGCGTCGTCGGCCTCGGACGGCTCGGCCGCCGCCACGCCGAGAATCTCGCCTTCCGCGTCGCCGGCGTTCGGGTGGTCGCCGCCGCGAGCCCGATCGAAACGGAGCGCGCCTGGGCGGAGGCGTCGCTCGCCGGCGCGGCGACCTACGCCGGGCTGCCGGAGCTCCTGACTCATCCCGGTCTGGACGCGGTGTGGCTGGCGACGCCCACCTCCCTGCACGCCGATCACGCGATCGCCGCGATCGAGGCGGGCAAGCACGTCTTCTGCGAGAAGCCGCTGGCGCTCGACCCCGCCGACTGCGATCGGGCGGTCGCCGCCGCCGCCGGCCGGCCGGGTCAGGTGGTGATGGTCGGGTTCATGCGCCGGTTCGACGCCGCCTACGCCGAAGCCAAGCGCCGCGTCGACGCCGGCGAGCTCGGCGAGATTTTCGCCATCCGCTGCGTTTCCGAAGATCCGATCGATCCCGACGGCTTCTTCGTGCGCTTCGCGCCCACCTCGGGCGGCATCTTCCTCGACTGCTGCATCCATGACATCGATCTCGTTCGCTGGATGCTGAACGGGGCCGAGACCTCCTCGGTGACGGCCGCCGGAAGCCGCCTCATGTACCCGGCGCTCGGCGAATGCGGCGATGTCGACAACGGCTACGCCACCGTGGTCTTCAAGGGCGGCCAGGTCGCGACCTTCCACGTCTCGCGAACCTCGCATCGCGGCTACGAAGCGGCGATGACGATCGTCGGCGCCAAGGGGGCGTTGCAGATCGGCGCCGCCGTGCCGCAGCTGCCGCTGACGCTCGAGGCCGGCGGACGCCGATCGGTCGTCGGCCAGGTCGACTTCTTCGAACGTTTCGGCGAGGCGTTCCTGCGCGAAGCGCACGCCTTCGCCGACGCGGTTCGCCGCGGAGGCCCGACGCCCCTCAGCCTCGAGGACGCGCGGGAAGCGACGCGCCTCGCCTGCGCGATGCGCGCGGCGCTCAAGACGGGCTAACGCTCCGGTTGACGGAGCCTTTGGCGACGGCCGGGCGGCGATCCCGCGAGCCCGGCCCGTCGAGCCGGCGAAGATAGCCTCCGATCGCTCATGGCGGCGGCAGCATCTCGTTGCGAACGACGCTCGTCAGCTCCCGGTAGGCTTCGATGAACGACCTCAACGTCCTGACCGTCGCGCCGTAATGGTCGAACTCCGCGACCGACAGGCCGTCCTCGTCGTAGGCGCGGCGGAATTCGGGGAGCTTGCGATAAAGCTCGGCGACGACGTTGGGATCGACCGGGTCGTCCATGCGCGGCTTGACCTCGATGTCGGAGCCGTTGAAAAGCACCTGGTACTCATGGGGGATGGTCAGGACGATGTCGCCGCCAATGAGTTCCGACCAATGCATATGATGACGGTAGGCGGCGGCGAGCAGACGCGCGCGGTAGCCGCGCGCCCGGAAGAGGCCGTAGGCTTTCTTGATCACAGCGATGCCGCACCAATCAAGATGGCCCGGCGTCATCACCACTTTGTCGCGCTTGGCCACCAGCTTCAGGTAGTCGTCGGTGCGACCGACCATGATCGTGCAGACCGGCCGCATCGTCGCGATGTCGTTTCCTTCCTTGGCGCGGCGGTCGAGGCCGCGCTCCACCGCTTCGGCGACGGCGACGGCCTGCGGCACAGTGAAGCAGACGGTGGCGTTGACGTTGACGCCGCGGCGGGTCGCCTCCTCGATGGCGGCGACGCCGGCGGCGGTCACCGGAATCTTGACCTGAATGTTCCGCGCCAGCGTGCTGAAATGGACCGCTTGTTCCACCAGCTTGGGGGCGTCCATGTAGTTGACCGGATTGGTCTGCATGGACAGCCGTCCCTTCAGCCCCTTCTCGCGCTCGAACACGGGCAACAGCATTTCAGCGCCGCGCAGGCCGACCTGCTCGATCAGTCTCCAGGCGATCGCGTCCTCATTGGCGGTCGGATTGTCGGCGATCAACCGCCGCAGCTTGTCCTTCCAGAAGTCATATTCCTGTCGAAGCACGGTCAGCACAATCGACGGATTGGTGGTCGCGCCGACGGCGCCGTTGGCGAGCGCGTACTCAAGCTCCTGCGCCGAGCAGGAGTCGTTCCAAAAGTCGGTCGCCGTGGTCAGCACGGTTCGACGCAGCGGCGACATTTCGGAGGGCGAAATATTCATGTCGGGCGTCTCCAGATCGTTCGCGCCGGGTCACCCGGGCGCTTTCCGCGCCACCTGAGCCCAAGCGATATGAACGTTCCAACATTTAGCAGAAATGGATCAGTTCGTCCATCACGATTTCAACCCATCGCGCTCCCGTTTCAGCCGTCGCGATCGCCCTGACGCGTGCGGCTGAACGCTCCCGGGCCGCCTCAGGCGGCGTCCGGCGAGAGAATGGCCCAGCCCCCTTCGCCGAGGCGGATTCGCGTCTCCCGCGTTCCCGGCCTGGCCAGCGCGCCGCAGCCGGCGACGATCGCGCGCATGTCCGGCACCGGCAGTTCGCGGCCGCCGTCGAGGTCGAGCGCGAGCGCCAACCGTCGCGCGCCGTCCGACGCTTCGACGACCAGTTGCGCGTTGGCGAGATGAACGACGCGGCTGCGGGCGCGATACAGCCACGGGTTGCGGCGGCGCAGGCCGATCAGCTCCTGATGGCGGCGGTAGATCGCCCAGCCGGATGGCGCGAGCCGCTCCGGCCGCTCGGGAAATGCCGGCCGGATGGCGTCGTCGCCGCCCGCGCGATCCTCCTTGATCCCGCGAAACGCCTGCTCGTCGCCGGCGTAGATCGACGGCGCGCCGCCCAAGGTCATGAGAATCGCCAGCGCGCGCTCGATTGAGCGCTCGTCCGCCAGCCGGCTGGCGAGACGCGTGACGTCATGATTGCCGACGAAGGTCTGCGGGACGAAGTCCTCCAACAGCCGGTTGTGGCGATCGAGCGCCCAGGCGAGCTCGAAAAAGTTGCGATCGTTGAGCGCGCTCCAGATCGCCTTCCACAATTCGTACTGCGTGACCGAGTCGACCCCGCTATCGCGCACGAAACGGTCGTAGTCGCCGTGGATCATCTCGGCGACGAAATAGGCGTCGGGATGCTTGGCGCGCACGCGCGGCAGCACCCGCGCCCAGAAGCGCGGCGGGACCGCGTAGGCTGCGTCGAGCCGCCAGCCGGCGGCGCCGCGGTCGAGCCAGTGGTTCATCGCCTCGACGACGAGATCCTCGACCTCCGGCGCGTCGTGGTTGAGGACGACGAGGCCGCGGTGGCCTTCGAAGGTCGCGAACTCCGGCCCCTCGCCCGCCGCCCGCCCGGCCGGCGCCAAGAGGCGAAACCACGGCGCGCGCGGCGCGCGCGCGCCAAGCGCGAGAACCTCCTCGGCCGCAGGATGTCGACGCGAGACGTGATTGAACACTCCGTCCAGCGCGACCGCGAGCCCGCGCCGACGGGCGGCGGCGATCAGCGCGTCGAAATCGTCGTCGTCGCCGAGTCTCGGGTCGATGCGAAAATGGTCGATCGTGTCGTAGCCGTGGGTCGCCGAGGCGAAGATCGGCCCGAGCAGCAGCGCCGACGCGCCGAGCTCGACCGCGTAGTCGAGCCAGTCGATCAGGCGGCGCAGCCGATGCGCGGCCTCGACCGGGCCGCTCGGCTCGATCTCGGCGCCGACGAAGCCGAGCGGATAGACGTGCCAGAAGATCGCATGTTCGACCCAGGCGGGCATGTTCGGGCTCCTGTTCATTTACCGACCGGTATATCTGTGCGTCGCTTCCGGCGCGATCGAGCGTCCTTGTCCGGGCGCGGCTCGACGCCGTGCAGGAACGCGTCGACCGCTTTGCGCGCCAGTTTATCGTTCAAGGCCAGACAGTCGTTCAACGCCAAGCCGACATTGTTGTTGAGCATGCCGAGAAAGGCGGCGGCGAGCGCGCGCTGTCGGCCTCTCGCCGCGCGCCGATCGCGGCCGGCCTCGCGGAACAACCGTTCGATCGCCTCGAAATGACGCGCATGAAACCGCCGCGCGACGTCGTAGGCTTCGCTGCGCACGGGCGCGAACCAGAGCGTGAGATAGAGACGGTAAAAGGCGGGCTGTGCGCGGGCGAAAGCGAAAGTTGCGCGCACGACGCCGGCGAGCGCGACGGCGAGCTCGCCCTTTGGCGCGGCGACCGCCGCGAGCGCGGCGTGAAGCGCGCCGAGCCGCTCGTCCATCAGCGTCTCCAGCACGCCGCGCTTGCTGCCGAAATGGTGATAGAGCGTCGGCTTGGTCACGCCCGCCGCGTCGCAGATCTGCTGCACGCCGACGCCGTCGTAGCCGTAGGCGGCGAACAGTTCGAGGGCGCGATCGAGAAGCTCCGCCCGCGTGTCGTCGAGCGAGTTCAGCACGCCAGTTTGATATACCGATCGGTATAGAACGGTCAAGCCGACTGCCGCTCGCGCGCCGCTGCGGCGGCCCGCGGGGAAAGCGCGCCGAGGCTCGCCTTACGCCGGCTTCGCCTCGGTCAGCCGCGCCGCGCGCCGCAGCGCGAAGTCGTAGCCCTGGACGCCGCAGCCGACGATCACCGCCGCCGCGACGCCGGACACGTAGGAATGATGGCGGAACGGCTCGCGCTGATGGATGTTGGAGAGATGGACCTCGACGATCGGCCCGTCGAAGGCGCTAAGCGCGTCGAGGATGGCGACCGAGGTGTGGGTGAAGGCGGCCGGGTTGATGACGATCGCCGCAGCGCGGCCGCGCGCCTCGTGAATCCAGTCGATCAGCTCGTACTCGCGGTTGCTCTGGCGGAACTCGACCGCGAGATCGAGCTCGGCGCCGACGCGCCGGCACAGCGCCTCGACGTCGGCGAGGGTCTCGCGCCCATAGATCGCCGGCTCGCGCTCGCCGAGCAGGTTGAGGTTGGGACCGTTGAGGACATAGACGATGCGGCTCACGAAAGAAGGCCCTCCACGCGCCAAGGCCGGCGCCGGGCCGGCGGCGAAACGGCGCGGGATACTAAGGGAACGCGCCCGCCGAGGCGAGGGCGCCCGAGCTAATTCCGCCCGCTTCGCCTGCTCCTCCACGGCAATCGAGAACCGGATCTAGCGCCGAAGGCGCGGCCTCGCCGCTACTGGCAGCCCGCCGGGCCTTTGCCAATCTCGAAGCCGTCGAGCCGGAACCGCCACGGCACGGAGCCGATGTGGGCGATTATCGGCGCGTCGAGCTGGCCGCAGATCGCGGTTTCGTCGATCTTGGTGCCGCCGTTGAGCCCGGTGACGAGAAAATCGATCGGCTGCGCGGTCTTCTCGGTCACGGTGATTTGATTGTAGAGCGTCCCCTTCACGCGATCGAGGCCGACCGTGATCTCGCCGTCCGCCGGCTTGCTCGCGCCGAGCTTGGCCGCGCGCGGAACGCCAGTCGCCGCCTTGCCGTCGACGATCGAGATCGGAATGGTCAGCTCCTCGCCCGGCTTGACGTCGAGCCGCGGCGGGCCGGCCTTCGCCGCGGTCTTCACCGCCGTCTTCGCTTTCGCCTTCGCCGCCGCGGCGGGCGGCGCGGCGAGCGCGAGGGACAGCGCGCCGAGCGCGGCGGCGCAGAGGACGATGGCGCTAGGCTTCATGGCGGCGCTCCGCAGATTCGCATCCGGAGCGAGAGTTACCCCGCCCCGCGGCGCGCGCCAAGCCCGGGGGGCGGCGCGGATTGAAGCGCTGCGTCGCGCGCCCTGGCCCGCTGGACGAGCGCCCGCCTGGGGCGGCCGCCCGGCCTTTCGTCGGCGGGCGGCGCCGCGCGCGGCGGCGGGTCGAGCGCTCGCCGTCGACCCGACCGCGAATCGGCGCTTGCCGGGTTCGGCGAGGCCTTGTATCCATTTAGACTTGTCGAATTGCGGCGACGCCTGTCGAAACGCAAGGGCGCCGTCCGCGAACGGTCCGTCTCCTGGGAGCGAACAACGCTCGGGAGCGCGAGGCGAGGGGCAAGGAGATCGAACAGTCGGCGCGAAACGCGCCGCCATGCGGTCGTGGTCGCCAACCCCGGCGCGCCAGCGCCGGGCGCGTCGCTTCGGCCAAGAGGCTTTCTGACAAACCAGCCGGCTGGCGAAGGCGGCGACTTCGACCTCCTTGCGGCCGGGAACCATCGGACGAATGGGCGGGAGCAGAACATGTCGGAAACACCGCAAGCAGCGCCGTGGGCCGGAGGAACCGAGGACGCCTTGCGCGCCGACGTCGCCGCGACGCTCCGAGAACTGCTGAAAGCGCGCGGTCGGAGCGGGGTCGAGAGCTGGACCGAGGAAACGACTCTGGAGGAGACGGGCGCCGATTCCTTTGACGTCATCGAATGCATCGTCGAGCTCGAGGATCGCTACAACGTCAGCATCGACTTCAACGCCAACGATTCGAGCGAGAAGATGGACACGGTCAGCGACGTGATCAATCTCGTGGTTCGCAGCGTCGCCGCGGCGCAAAAGCCGTGAGCCGCGTCCTGGTGACCGGCCTCGGCGTCGCCGCCAACATCGGCCATTCGCTCGACGAGTTCTGGTCCAACCTCGCGGCGGGGAGGCCGAACTTCTCTGTCCCCGCCAGCGCGCCCGACGCGCCGATTCTCGTCGGAGCGGTCGACGACGACGCCCTCCAACGCGACTTCCCGTTGTCGTGGCCGACCGCCCTTGACCGCAGCGGCGTTCTCGCCGTCGCCGCGGCGGGCCGCGCCTTGGCCGACGCGGGACTGAACCGCCCGCTCGACGACGCCGAACGCGTCGGCGTCGTCATCGGCAACGGCGGCGGCGGGCTCGAGTCGACGGAAATCCAGTACCGGCGGCTGCTGCTCGAGAAAAAAAAGCTGCATCCGTTGACTGTCGCCCGCGTCATGACCGGCTCGACCGCGAGCGCGGTGTCAATGGCGTTCGGCGCCAAAGGCCCCTGCTTCGTAACGTCGAGCGCCTGCGCCTCCTCCGCCCACGCCATCGGCGTCGCCGCTTATCTGATCCGCGCCGGCGTCGCCGACGTCGTCATCGCCGGCGGCGCGGAGGCGGGGCTCAATCTCACCACGCTGTTGGCCTGGCAGGCGATGAAGATCGTCAGCCGCGGCGCCTGCCGCCCGTTCGCCAAAGGGCGCGACGGCTTGACGCTTTCGGAGGGCGGAGCGGCTTTGATCCTGGAGTCGCAGGAACACGCGCGCGCGCGCGGCGCGCCAGCGGACGTCGAGCTCGTCGGGTTCGGCGCCAGCGCCGACGCCGGCGATCTGTTCCATCCCTCGACCGACGGCATGGCGCGGGCGATGCGCGCGGCGCTCGCCGACGGCGGCCTCGCCGCCGAGGACATCGATTACCTCAACGCCCACGGCACCGGAACGCGGTCGAACGACACCGCCGAAACCGAGGCGATCAAATCCGTGTTCGGCGCCGAGAAGGCGCCGCCGTTCTCCTCGACCAAGTCCGTCACCGGCCACGCGCTCGGCGCGGCGGGCGCGATCGAGGCGGTGGCGACCGTGCTCGCCATCCGCCATGGCGCCGCGCCGCCGACGGCGAACTACGACGAACCGGACCCGGCGTGCGATCTCGATTGCGTGCCGAACGTCGCCCGGCCGCTGAAGATTCGGGCGGCCCTGTCGACCTCGTTCGCCTTCGGCGGGCTCAACGCCGCGCTAGCGTTCCGCCGTCTCGACGGCGCGAGCGCCTGATGAAGGTCGCTTGGGCGGAAATCGCGCGCGCGACCGGAGAACTCGACCTCGGGTGCAGCGACTGGCGCGCGGTGACCCAGAATCAAGTTGAACTGTTCGCCGAGGCGACCGGCGATCGCCAGTTCATCCACCTCGACCCCGAACGCGCCGCGCGCGAGGGACCGTTCGGGGCGAACGTCGCCCACGGCTATTTGCTGCTGGCGATGATCCCCGCGCTTCTCAGCGAGCGCCTCGAACTACCCGCCGGGGCCGCCGTGCTGAACTTCGGCCTCGACAAGCTGCGCTTCGCGGCGGCGGTGCGCGTCGGCGAGCGCGTGCGCGGACGATTCGCGTTGATCGGCAAGAACCGGCTGGAGCCGACGACGACGCTGGTCAAGATACGCGCGAGCATCGAGGTCGAAGGCGCGCCGCGGCCGGCGCTGTCGATCGATCCGCTGATCGCGCTGGTGCGGTTCGCGAGCGGTTAGGACGCGTCGTCGGCCGGTCGACGCGGTTGCGCCCGCCGCGGCTGTCGCTACCGCTTCTTCTCGGCGATCTTCGCGATCTCGCGCAGGATGCCCACCGCGCCTTCGAGCCGCTGCGGCAGCTCCTCGAAATCGCCGCCAACCACGATGCGCATGTCGGGGCGCACGCGCGCTATCGGCCCCTGCGCCGTCACCCAGCGCACCAGCCCCGCCGGGTTGGCGAACGAGTTGTCGCGGAAGGCGAGCGTCAGCCCCCTCGCGCCCGCCTCCAGTTTCTCGACGTTGGCGCGCCGGCACAGAACCTTGATCGTCACCAGCTTCAACAGCAGCGCCACTTCCGGCGGCGGCGGGCCGAAGCGGTCGACGATCTCCGCCCCCATCGCGTCGATCTCCGCGTCGTCCTCGAGCGCCGCCAAGCGGCGATAGAGCGCGAGCCGCGTCGGCAGGTCGGGGATGTAGGCTTCGGGGATGGTCACCGGCGTGCCGAGCGAGATCGACGGCGACCACACCTCCTGCGCCGGCTCCTCGACGCCCGCCTTCAGCCGCTCGATCGCCTCCTGCACCATCTGCTGGTAGAGCTCGTAGCCGACCTCCTTGATGTGTCCCGACTGCTCCTCGCCCAACAGGTTGCCGGCGCCGCGCAGGTCGAGGTCGTGGCTGGCGAGCTGGAAGCCGGCGCCGAGCGTGTCGAGCGACTGCAGCACCGCCAGCCGCTTCTCCGCCTGCGGGGTGATCGGCTTGCCCAGCGGGGTGGTGAAGATCGCGTAGGCGCGCGTCTTCGCGCGGCCGACGCGACCGCGCAATTGATAGAGCTGCGCCAGGCCGAACATGTCGGCGCGATTGACGATCAGCGTGTTGGCGCGAGGAATGTCGAGGCCGGATTCGACGATCGAGGTCGACAACAGGATGTCGTAGGCGCCGTCGTAGAAGGCGCCGACCCGCTGCTCCAGCTCGCTCGCCGCCATCTGACCGTGGGCGACGACGAACTTGCACTCCGGCGCGTTCTGCCTGAGGAACGCCGCCGCCTCGTCGAGATCCTCGATGCGCGGGCAGACGTAGAACGACTGGCCGCCGCGATAGCGCTCGCGCAGCAGCGCTTCGCGCACGATCAGCGCGTCGAACGGCGAGACGAACGAGCGCACCGCCAGGCGGTCGATCGGCGGCGTGGCGATGATCGACAGCTCGCGCACGCCGCTCATCGCCAATTGCAGCGTGCGCGGGATCGGCGTCGCCGACAGCGTCAGCACGTGCACCTCGGCGCGCAGCTCCTTGAGGCGCTCCTTGTGGGCGACGCCGAAATGCTGCTCCTCGTCGACCACCACCAGGCCGAGGTCCTTGAACGCGACGCCCTTGCCGAGCAGCGCGTGGGTGCCGACCACGATGTCGACGCCGCCCTCGGCGAGACCCTTCTTCACCTCGCGCTGCTCGGTCGCGCCGATCATGCGCGAGAGCTGAGCGACGCGGATCGGCAGGCCGGCGAAGCGGTCGACGAACAATTTGGCGTGCTGGCGGGCGAGCAAGGTGGTGGGGACGATCATCGCCGTCTGCTTGCTGTTGATCGCGGCGCAGAAAGCGGCGCGTAGCGCGACCTCGGTCTTACCGAAGCCGACGTCGCCGCACACCAGGCGGTCCATCGGCCGACCGGCGGCGAGATCGTCGAGCGTCGATTCGATCGCCGCGGCCTGGTCGGTCGTCTCGTCGTAGGGGAAGCGCGCGCAGAACTCCTCGTAGAGCCCGTCGGGCGGGACGAGCCGCAACGCCGGGCGGGTCATGCGCTGCGCGGCGACGCGGATCAGCTCGCCCGCCATCTCGCGCACCCGCTTCTTCAGCCGCGCCTTGCGCGTCTGCCAGCCGGTCGCGCCGAGGCGGTCGAGCTCGCCCTGCTCGGAGCCGTAGCGCGACAGGAGCTCGAGGTTCTCGACCGGCAGGAACAACCGGTCGCCGCCGGCGTAATGGATCTCCAGGCAATCGTGCGGCGCGCCGGCCGCCTCGATCGTCTTCAAGCCGACGAAGCGGCCGACGCCGTGGTCGATGTGGACGACCAGGTCGCCGGCGGCGAGGGCGGAGGCTTCGGCGAGCACGTCCCGGGCGCGGCGCTTGCGCTTGCGCGCGCGCACGAGGCGGTCGCCGAGGATGTCCTGCTCGCCGACGATGGCGAGATCGTCGGACTCGAAGCCATGCTCGAGCGCGATCACCGCGAGCGGCAAGACGCCGGGACGCGCGCTTTTCGTCTGCGGCCAGGAGGAGACGAGCTCCTGCGACTTCAGCCCGTGCTCGGCGAGCACATGGCCGAGCCGCTCGCGCGAGCCGTCGCTCCAGCCGGCGACGACGACCTTGAGGCCGCGCTCGCTCAAAGTCCGGATGTGGCGCGCCGCCGCGTCGAACACATTGACCTTCTCGTCGAGCCGCTCGGAGGCGAAGTCGCGCCCGACCCGGCCGCCGCAATCCGCGACATTCGCCGTCCCCGGCGCGGCCTCGAACGGCGCCAGGCGCGCAAGCCCCGCCGACGGGAGGCGCTGGGCGAACTCGTCGGCGGCGAGATAGAGCCGTTCGGGCGGCAGCGGCCGGTAGTCGGCGTTGGCGGGGTCTTCGAGATAGGCGGCGCGGCGCGCCGCGTAATAGTCGGCGATCTGGGCGAAGCGCTCGCGCGCGACGTCCTCGGCGCGCGCGTCGAGGACGACGGGCGCGTTCGCCGCGTAGTCGAACGGCGTGTCCAAACGCTCGTAGAACAGCGGCAGCCAATGCTCGAGGCCGATGGCGCGGCGACCTTCGCTGACCGCCTCGTAGATTGCGTCGCCCGGCCGCGGCGCGCCGAACTCGGCGGCGTAGCCGTGGCGGAAGCGGCGAATCGATTCGGTCGTCAGCCGCGCTTCGTTCATCGGCGTCAGGTCGAGCGCGCGCAATTGCCCGACGCTGCGCTGCGTCTCGGGATCGAAGGCGCGGATCGACTCCAACGTGTCGCCAAAGAAATCGAGCCTTATCGGCGCCGGCGCGCCGGGCGGATAGAGATCGAGAATGCCGCCGCGCGCCGCGTAGTCGCCGACGTCGCGCACCGAGCTGGCGCGGCCGTAGCCGTTGCTCTCCAGCCACGCCGCGAGCTGGTCCATGCGCACGCTGTCGCCCGGCGCGGCGGAGAACGCGGCGCCGGCGAGGAAGCTCAACGGCGGAACGCGTTGCGTCAGGCCGTTGACGGTGACGATGAGGACGCGCGGCCGCTCCAGCGCGCCGCGGCTCATCGCCAGCCGCGCCAGCGCGGTCATACGCTGCGCCAAGACCGCCGCGTTGGGCGAGACGCGATCGTAGGGCTGGCAGTCCCAGGCGGGCAGGTACAGCGCTTCGATCTCCGGCGCGGCGAAGCCGAGCGCGTCGATGAAGCTCTGCGCGCGCATTCCGTCGCGGGCGACGAAGACCAGCGCGGCGGCGCGCGCTTCGCCGTCGCGCGCGAAGGCGCGCGCCAGCTCGGCGACGACAAAGGCGTCGAAGGCTTCCGGCGCGCGGCTGAGCGTCACGGCCCCGCCGGCGGCGAGGCGGGCGACGGCGGCGGCGAGCGACTTCACTTTTCCCCGGCTTGGCTGGGCGCGGCGCGCAGGCGCGCGAACAGCGGCGTGTCGAACGCCGGCGGCGTCGGCTCCTCTCCGGCGATCCAGGCGAAGACCTCGGCGTCGGGAAGATCGAGCAGGCGCTCGAATTGGTCGAGCTCGGCTTCGCTCATCGTCGGCAGGTTGGCGTCGGCGAAGCGGCCAAGGACGAGGTCCATCTCGCGCATCCCCCTTCGCCAGGCGCGAAACAGCGCTCGCCGCCGTCGCGCGTCGAGCCCCGCGCTGGAAAGACTGGCGCCAGACATCAACATCCTCAAGGCCGCGGCGCGCGCGGAAAGCGCGCCCGGAAACGGCGCGGCTTATAGCGAGGACAGGCGCGATTGTCAGCTTCGCGCCGCCCCGCTCTAGTAATCGACGCCCAGCCTCAGCAGCGAGAACACGAGGCCGCACAGCGCGGCGCCGATGATGACATAGCGCAACGCGTCGCCCTCGCCGGACGAGAACAGGCCCGCCCGCGCCGACTCGTAGATCTGCCACACGACGACCGCCGCGCAGACGGCCGCTCGCATTCCCCAATTCTTCCTTGGCGCTCCCGGCATCGCTTCGCCTCGTCCCGTTCGAGGCCCATCGACGTCCGGCGCGAGCGGCACCGGACGGCGCAGGCGTTCGCCCCGCCACAGAGCGCGAGTCTAACTTCACGGAACTTGCTGTTCTGTTGGCGAAATCGCGCGAATTGCCGCGGTCGCGCCGCGGCGTCGGCGGCGGCCTAACGCGCCCCGGCGAGCCGTTCGAGCACGCGCTGGCCGCCCGCCATCTGCGGGTTCGACGGCTCGAGGCCCTCGGCCTGCTCGCGCGCCGCGATGGCGCGCCGCGCCGCGGCGAAGGCGTCCGGCAGCGTGCCGGTCTCCGCCAGCGCCTCGTCGAAGAACGCCTGCCCGAAATCGGTCCATTGCGCGCCTTCGCGGCAGCCGAAGGAGGAATGGTCGGCGTCGGCGGCGGTGATCACCAGCGTGTCGGGGGCGGCGAGCGCGTCGGCGAACACGCCCGAATAGCAGGCCGAGACCACCACCACGCTGAAGCGCGCGCCGCTCTCGCGCACCATCTCGCGCAACTCGATCGGGGTGATGAACGATCGCTCGTTGGGCGCGGCAACGCCGAGGCCCTCCGGGTCGCCGTGCGAGGTGACGATGAGGAACAGAACGTCGCGGTCGGGGTCCATCGTCGCGCCGAGCGCGGCGAGCGTCGCGCGCAGGCTCTCTTCGGTGGCGTCGCCGCGTCGCTTGGTGTTGACGCGCACGATCACCTTGCCGCCGTTGCCGTATCGCCGCGCCACCGCGCGCGCCGCCCTTTCCGCCTCGCTGGCGAAGACGCTCTGATCGCCCCACAGGCCGAAGGAGACGACGTCGACCCGCGCCGGCGGCTCGGCGGCGGGAGGGGGAGCGGCGCAGGCCGCCGCCGCAAGCGCCAAAGCGCCAACGAGCAGCGCCGCGCCAATCCCGTGCCGCCGATTCATTCGACCCGTTCCGTCGCTTGTCGCGCGCCCCCCCAGTCTAGGGGCCGGCCGCGACGGAGCAAGCGCGTAAACGTGGATCGCGGCGCAAATGCGTCGCCGGCCTCAATTCGTCCCGGCGGGTCCGAGCGGCACGACGCCATTCGGATTGATGAACCGCAGGCTGCCGTAATAGTGATGCTTGATGTGGAAGAGATCGATCGTCTCGGCGACGCCCGGCCAGCCGCGCAGCTCGTTGAAGTAGCGCGATAGATTCCGGTAGTCGGCGATGCGGCGAATATTGCACTTGAACAGGCCGACATAGACCGGATCGAAGCGCACCAGGGTGGTGAACAGGCGCCAGTCGGCTTCGGTGACGCGGTCGCCGCAGAGAAAGCGCCGCTCGGCGAGCCTCGCGTCGAGCGCGTCGAGCGCCTCAAACAGCGCCACGACCGCTTCCTCGTAGGCGGCCTGCGCGCTGGCGAAGCCGGCGCGATAGACGCCGTTGTTGACCGTCGGGTAGATCTTCGCGTTGAGCGCGTCGATCTCGTCACGCAAGTCGGGCGGGTAATAGTCGCCCGGCGCGGCGCCGAGCGCGTCGAACGCCGAGTTGAACATGCGGATGATGTCGGCCGATTCGTTGTTGACGATGCGGCGGGTCTTCGCGTCGAACAACACCGGCACGGTGACGCGGCCGGTGAAACGTGGCCGCGAGGCGACATAGAGCTCGGCGAGGCGGCGCGCGCCGAGCACGGGATCGGCGACGACGCCCTGCCCTTCTGCGAAGGTCCAGCCCTCCTCGCCCATCAGCCAGTTGACCACCGATAGGCCGACGATCGACTCAAGGCCCTTCAGCTTGCGGAAGATCAGCGTGCGGTGCGCCCACGGACAGGCGAGCGAGACATAGAGACGATAGCGCCCCGCCTCGGCGGGAAAGCCGCCCTCCCCGGTCGGCCCCGGCGCGCCGTCCGGGGTCACCCAATTGCGGAACGCCGAGTCCGGCCGCACGAAGCGGCCCGAGGCGTCCCTGGGGAACTCATTATCGACGCGCCATTCGCCATTGACCAGCACGCCCATGTCGCCTCCTTCAAGCCTTCGCGCGCCTCCGCGATATGGGGGCGCCGCCGCGGCGGCGCCACGGCGGCAAGCGCGGGTTGGCGACGGCGCAGACGGATCGGCTCAGGCGCCGGCGATGCGGCGCGCCGCGGCGAGCCATTCGGCCTGCCGGCGGCGCACATGCGCTGGCGCGCGGCCGAGGCTCTTGGCCACCTCTGCGGCGACGGCGCGCGCCTCCGCCTCACGCCCGAGCCGCTGCAGCAATTGCGCCTGGCGCACGCGCGGCTCGACGCCGGGGTACGTCGCGGCGACGTCGGCGTAGGCGGCGAGCGCCTCCTCGGCGCGCCCCGCCTGCTCGAGCGCCATCGCCAGCAGGAGATGGGCGTCGGCCGAGCGATAGTCGGGCCAACGCCGCCCGATCTCGGCGAGCGAGGCCAGCGCCGCCGCGGCGTTCCCGAGCCCGTATTCGGCGCGCGCCTTGCCGAGCATGAAGCCCGGCTCGTCGCCTTGCGGCTTGGCGAGGATGGCGTCGTACTGGGCGAGCGCCTCGTCGAACTTGCCGAGCGCCAGGCATTCCTCGGCGAGCGCGGCGCGGTTGGCGATGGTGTCGACCAGGTCGAGCGCGTCGCGCGCCTGGCGATAGCGGCGCGACGGGTCGACCGCGCCGGCGAAGCGAAAGCGCGCCCGCCGCGCCGTCGACGAACCGAGCCACTCCGGAACCAGCTCGACCAGGATGTAAGCGACCGCGCCCGCTAACGGCAGAAACAGAATGATGAAGCCCCACGGCCAGATGCGCCCGGTCTTGGCCGCGTGCACGATCAATACGACGCTGATGACCGTGATGACGATCCCGATGGACAAACGGTAGGCTCCGGCGGCGAGAAGGCGCGACGGCGCGAGCGCGCGGGCGCGTTCGCCCGCCGTCGGCGTCGAGCGCGGGATTAAACAGCCTCGGCGGGCGCTTGTCCAACCGAGGGCTGCGCCAAGCGCGCCTTTGAAACAGGTTGCGCGGGGAACGCCGCGACGAAGCTCCTTTGGCGGGCGGCGCGCGCGTGTTATCGTTGGTTCTCGCTACAGACGCGCAGGTGAGAAATGTCCGCGGTCGGGTGGCGTCGTCTCGGCTTTATCGTCGCAGCGCTGCTCCTGCAGACCGCCCTGCTCAGGGCGGCGCTGCCGGGGCCGGACGAAACGCTCGTTCGATCCTCGCTCGCCGGCCAATTGCTGGTCGCCGCACCCGAGATGGGCGACCCGCGCTTCGAGCGCGCGGTCGTTTTGATCGTTGAGCACGGACCCGGCGGCGCCATGGGCGTCGTCGTCAACAAGCCGATCGGCGAGCAACCGCTCGCCAGCCTTCTCAAAGCGCTCGGCCAAAAGGAAGGCGACGTCGCGGGCGGCGTGCGCGTCTTTTCGGGGGGCCCGGTTCAGCCGGAGCTCGGCTTCGTGGTCCACAGCTCCGACTACCAGCGGCGGGAGACCGTCGCGATTACGGATCGCCTGTCGATGACGGCGAGCGTCGGGATCTTGCACGACATCGCCGCCAACAGAGGCCCGGCGAAGGCCCTCGTCGCCTTCGGCTACGCCGGCTGGGGGCCAGGCCAACTTGAACACGAGATCGAACTGCGCGCCTGGGGCCTCGTCGAGGCCGACCCGGCCCTCGTCTTCGACGAGGATCGGGACAAGGTCTGGGACCTCGCCTGGCGGCGGCGCGCCCAGCATAGCCGACTGGAGATTCCGAAAGCCCGTGTCGGAGAAAGCGAATCTCGGCAATTGCTTCGTCAGCAATAACTACGGCGTCGCCCTGAGAGCGCGCTTGATCGCGACGTTCATAACGCAAATGCAGCGCGCCGCGAGGCAAGGCTTTCAACCATAACCAGACGCGTCGGTTTTCCGCCCTGTCGCGGCGATCACGCAACCTCCGCAAGCAGGATGGGAGCGCCGCCGGCGCGCCGGCAGAGGCGTTCATTGCTTGCTTGGCGGCGATTTTGCGAGAGAGGAATTCGAACTCAAGGATGCGCGAAGCGCGCCGCCTTCGGCGGCGACGCCAGAGCCCGTCGCAAGCGACGGGCTCTGGCGTCGTCCTTGACTTCGAATTCCTCTCGCGCTCACGCTCCGCCACGCGAGCAATGAACTGGGCTGCTCGACCATTGCCCGACCTTCGCCTTACCTGCTCGTCGTTCAACGCTGACGCTTGGCGCCCTGGCGGGTTGATCGGAGAGGGGCGGAGCGCTGACATCGCGCACGCTGTCGCCGTAGGGCCCACAGCAGTTTGGTTTATGTTGATTCGCGGCGACACGCTTTCATTTTCACACAAGCCCGACATAATCGCGTCTCGGACATGATGTTTTTGGCTAGGCAAGGCAACGGCCCCGACTAGGTCGGGGCCTTGAATACTTGGGCTGCATACTTATCGGCATGTCAATCGCAAGAGCCGGGGGTTCCTCCCAACGCCTTCTTGCCGATCGCTGCGTAATCAGAGTTTGTGCATCCGGCTGAAACAGAATCCCACCCTTGGGGTGTCTTTTGTCCGTATTTATGTTGGCATGCGGCGGTGTCAACACCGACACCGTTACCATCCCCCTGCTGAGCAGCTTTTATAAGCGCGTCAGTATATTCGTGACCACTTCCCGTCATGCACCACTGGATATTTATGCACACCGGACGGGGCTCGCATGCGGCGGCAAGGCTCGAACTTAAGACCGACGATAGAACAGCAGCTGTTGCGGCGAGACACAAGTATCGCATGTTTTCCTCCACCCTATGTGAAATATTGGCCGCCGACCCGCGGCACCTTAACCTCCGATAAAAATTGGAAAGCGCAAGTGGCAATTTCGCAATGTTGGATGTTTTTTGGTCCACATTGTCCGCGCCACTTTCGATATTCCCTGACTCCCTTATCTTGCAAGAAGAGAGAGCCGTCCGGGCTCGGCCGGCAAAGGCCCCGGTGCTTTGGTTGCAATCCCGAGGTCGAGAACTGTTGAATGTTGCGCCAACTATAAAGACGCCGTCGGGTCGAACGCGGTCTTACAAACTAACGCGCGCTCGCGTGCCAAGCGTCAGACCTCAACCGTTCGTGCAGGCCGCAATCAGGTCGAGCTGCGCCCTCGCCCCAACCCATTCTCGCGTAGGATGTGCGAGGAACGCCCGTCTTCGATCGGCTATGCGGCCGACGAGCCGGAAGCGCCCCCTCACCCCGCCTCCATCAGCCGCACCGCCTCGTCGCGCTCGAACAGATAGAGCAGCAGCCGCAGGCCGCGGTTGTCCTCGCCGGCGAGTCGCTCGCTCGCCGCCAGCGCCGCCTCGGCCTGCCGCCGCGCGAGCTTTAAGAGCGCGCCGTGGACCTCCAGACGCGCCAGGCGAAAACCCGGCTGGCCGGCCTGGCGCACGCCGAGCACGTCGCCCTCGCCGCGCAGCCGCAGGTCCTCCTCGGCGATGCGGAAGCCGTCCTCGGTCTCGCGCAGGATTTCCAGCCGGGCCCGCGCGGCTTCGCCGAGCGGGCCCTTGTAGAGCAAGAGGCACGACGAGCGCCCGGCGCCGCGGCCGACCCGGCCGCGCAACTGGTGCAATTGCGCCAGGCCGAAGCGCTCGGCGTGCTCGATCACCATGATCGTCGCCTCGGGCACGTCGACGCCGACTTCGACCACCGTGGTGGCGACCAGCGCTTTCGTCTCGCCGCGCTGGAAGCGCTCCATCGCCGCGTCCTTATCCGGTCCCTTCATGCGGCCGTGCACCAGGCCGACCGCATCGCCGAAGAACTCTCTCAGCGCGGCGGCGCGCTCCTCCGCCGCGGCGACGTCGAGCGCCTCGCTCTCCTCCACCAGCGGGCAGATCCAATAGGCGCGCGCGCCGCCGGCGATGGCGCGGCCGACGCCGGCGATCACCTCGTCGAGCCGCTCGATCGGCATGACGCGGGTGTCGATCGGCGCGCGGCCGGGCGGCTTCTCGGTCAGGGCGGAAGCGTCCATGTCGCCGAAATAGGCCAGCACCAGCGTGCGCGGGATCGGCGTCGCGGTCATCACCAGGAGGTCGACGGTCTCGCCCTTGGCGGTCAACGCCAGGCGCTGGTGGACGCCGAAACGGTGCTGCTCGTCGACCACCGCGAAACCGAGGTCGCGGAAGGCGACGCTCTCCTGGAACAGCGCGTGGGTGCCCACCGCGACGTCGATCTCGCCCGCCGCCAGCGCCGCCAGCGCCTGCCGGCGCTCGGCGGCCTTGTCGCGCCCGGTAATCAGCGCGACGCGCAGGCCCGCCGCCGCGGCGAGCGGGCGGATGCGCTCGAAATGCTGGCGGGCGAGAATCTCGGTCGGCGCCATCAGCGCCGCCTGCCGGCCCGCCTCGACCACGTCGGCCATCGCCAGCAGCGCCACCACCGTCTTGCCCGAGCCGACGTCGCCCTGCAGCAGCCTGAGCATCCGCTTTGGCTCGGCGAGGTCGGCGCGGATCTCGTCGAGCGCCCGCCGTTGCGAGGCGGTGAGCGAGAACGGCAGCGAATCGAGCACGCGTCGCGCCAGGCGCCCCTCGGCGGCGTTGGCGCGTCCGACGCTTAAGCGCATGCGGGCGCGGATCATCAGCAGCGCAAGCTGGTTGGCGAGCAACTCGTCGTAGGCGAGCCGCGTCGCGGCGCGGCCGGCGGGGTCGAGGTCGCCCGGCGCCTCTGGCCGGTGCATCAGCGCCAGCGCCTCGGCGAAGCTCGGCGCGTCGAGCCGCGCCGCGCTGGCGCCGTCGAGCCACTCGGGCAGGCGCGGCAGCCGCGCGAGCGCCGCCTGCGCGGCCTTGGCGACGACGCGCGGGTGGAGGCCCTCGGTCAAGCCGTAGACCGGCTCGACCGGCGGCATCTTCGCCAGCTCCTCGGCGTCCATCACCCGGTCGGGGTGGACCATCTGCAGGTGGCCGTCCCACATCTCCAACTTGCCCGACACCCAGCGCGTCGCGCCGACCGGCAGGCGGCTCTTGATCCAGTCGAGGTTGGCGAGAAAGAACACCAGCTCGACGTCGCCGGTGTCGTCCTCGACCAGCACCTTGTAGGGCGCCTTGGAGCGCCGGCTCGGCGGCGGCCGGTGCTCGACCACCCGCACTTCGAGCGTGGCGATGGCGTCGAGCGTAGCGTCGCGGATCTTCGGCCGCGCGCGGCGGTCGAGCGCCGCGTAAGGCAGATGGAACAGCACATCGACCACCCGCGCGCCCTGCGGGCGATCCAGGAGCTTGTCGAACAGCTTGGCGTTCTTCGGCCCGACGCCGGGCAGGCTGGCGACGGGGGCGAACAGGGGGTCGAGAAGAGCGGGACGCATGGCGGACTTATACAGGCGGCGATGCGCGAGGCGAAAGGCGGCGGCGGGGCACCAAAGAAGACGAAGATGAGGACTCGGCGCGGCGGATTGTTCTGGCGGGAGCGACAGAATCCAAAGGCGCGAGAGGATCCCTCATTGCGCTAGGCGGACCGCCAATCCGGACCGTCGACTGGCCCCCTCCGACGCCTGCGTCCGGGATGTGACCATCGCCGCCAGCGCCGCGGCTTCATGGGATCGGAGAGAGCGAGGCGGAGGCGGTCGGCAGGTCAGGATTTTTGCCGGACCTGTCTCAGGATGTCCTCCATTTCGTGGATGATCTTGCAGCCCTTCAACGTTTCTCCGGTCTCGTCTTCCGGGTCGGCCTCGAAGAGCGCCCGCGTCTGGTCGGACATCCGCGTCAGATCGTTGTAGCGCTCCTCGCCGAGCGTCGGCCGGTTGGAGCTAAGCCCCTCGTTTAATTCCCGGAAGACATAATCTAAATTTAGGAACGGCAACCGGCCTGTCTTATCTGTGAATTTTGGGGCTGATAACAACATAGACGCCAGTTGTTCTAACAATTCCTGGATATCTTGCGGGACGTGCATGTTTGCCGGCTTCATGAATCACCTTCATAGCGGAACATCGTAGGGTCGGCGAATCAAGTAAGAGCTGTTTGGCCCGAGTCCGCTCGGGCGAACGATGACCACCGCGCGCGGCTGCGAATCGGCGCGAAAGAACCCGCGGATTTGCGGCGCGCTGATCGTCTTCGGCGAGAGCGTCCAGTCAAACGCCACATTTCCGAGCCTGGCGTCTGGGATCCTGTAACTTTTGCTGCTCTCCGAACTTTCGTAGTCGCGATTGTTGATCGTCACGTCCTCCCCTGGACCATAGGGGATACCGTAGGATGCGAACATACGCCTGAGCTCCTTCCGGACCTCGAAGTCAACGCAGTTGCCGATCGCCTCCTCTCGCGACAGCCGCGGCTGAAGGCGGCCGGCGTCAGCCGCGGCGACGGCCTCCGCGTAGGCGGCGTCGACGGCGTCCTGCAAGAACCGCAGCGTCTCGACCTGAAGGCGCCCGACATCGCCGCGCATGCGATAATAGGCGGCGGCCCGCTCCATGAGCAGGCTGTTGATCAAGTTGTCGCGTCCCTGCCGCGTGAGGCCGTCGATTCCACCCGGCGGGAAGAATTCACTATCTACGAAACTGGGATCGAGCTGCTTGATTTCCCAGACAAGCCTCCAGTACTGGCCCGATGTCCCCTCCAGATTGGCGTCGTCAGCGCCAGCGCTGAAGCCGAGAAAGCCGTCGATAGGCGCGAGGGGAGCGGCCATGGCGGGGGCTTCCCGTAGGCCGGGGAACACGTCTTCGAGACGCGTGTAATCGTCCGGCGGTCCGTTCGACCGGCGAGGCTCCGCTTCTTCCTCCGCGCCGCCAACCAGAATGACGCGCGGGTCGCCGACCCCGGGCCGATAGACTCCGTCGTCGAGCGGGAGACGGGGATTCTGAGCGCGAGGGGTCTCGTCAGGAGAGACGGGCGCCGCGGGCTTGGCGGCGACGGCGGGCGCGCCGCCCGCGCCTTCCCCTGTCGTCCATTGGCCGCCGTCCGGCTGTCCGGCCGGGACGCGCGGCTCGTCCTGCCAGCCTGTCCCGTCTTTCTCCAGCTCGGCGACTTCGGCGAGCTTGGCGAGCGCCGAAGGCGTCAGGTCCGGCAAGCGGAGCAGGACGGTCTCGATGCCCGCGAGACAGAGATCGCCGGCCTCGATCGCCGCAGCGGCGCGGCGCAAGCCGCGGTGAAGGCGAAGAATGACGTCGTCGGGCTGAGGCCCGTAGGCGGCGCTTACAATTCGCCCCAGTCCCTGCCGCGGCCGCACCTCGCAGCGTCGTCGTCCCGCCGCGTCGGCGCCGACGCGCGCGAGGTCCGCCGCGCCTAGCGCGACGCCCGCCTCGTCACACGTGAGTCCGCCGCCGCCGCGCGGGGCGAGTCGATACATTCGGGTCAACGGAAAGTTCATCGATAAGCGTCCATCGGCGCGGCGACATGATGTTCGTGTTTTGTTCCTTTGTCAAGAATTTCCGAAGCTGCGGTGATTCGCGCATCTGAAAATCGGAATGGCGGAGCGCCACAAACGGCGCTCCGCTTTTCCTCTGGCCGCAAAGCGAAACGGAGAGCGCCCGGCCCTCACATCGGCGGCGTGACCCCGCCGACGCCGACGACGATGCGGCGCGCTTCGAAGACGCCGTCCGGCGCCGCGACGCCGCGCGCGACGATCGCCGCGCCCGCCATCAGATCGCTCAGCCCGCCCGGCTCGAGGGCGACCACCGGCGTCGACTTATCGAGCGCGATCTTCTGCTCGCCGCCGTTGTAAGAGACGACGATCCGCGCGCCTTCGACCCGGTCGACCCGCGCCGTGACGGCGCCGTTGGTCATGCTGCTTTGCGGCGCGAGGTCGAAGGGGCGAAAGCCCTCGCCGACGCCGCGCATCGATTCGGGGAAGACATGGACCTCCAGGGCTTTGAGCGCCCCTCCGTCGACCGCCGGCAGCGCCGCGACGCCGACGAACAGGCCCGGCTTGACGTCGGCGAGGCTGGCGGCGCGCGCGCGGACCACCGTCGCATCCGGGGCGAGCCGCAAGGTCTTCTCCTCGCCGCCGCGCGTCCTGACGTCGAAGGTTTCGCGGTCCGGCGCGACGCGTTCGATGACGCCGCGCACCGCGGGCGGCGACGGCGGGCTCTGCGCCCAGGCGGGCGCCGACAAGGCGAGCAGCAGAGCGGCGGCGATGAGCGGCGATTTCACGTGGATCCTCCCGCGTTGGCGGAAAGGATCAGCTTCGCGCTCAACTCCGGCGATTTTGGGGGCGGCTGCGGCGGGCGGTTCGGGCCGCCCATGAGCCTTGCCGGGCGGCCCCGCAGCCCGCCGCGTGAGACATTCGAGCGGCGAGGCCTGGCCGCATGAACGGTACGCCGAACTTGGATTATCAAACGTTTAGCCGCCAAAAACGCGCGGCAAGCAAGCCCACGCGCAAACCGACGCGCGCCCCCTCGGCGACCCACCGATGGGGGGAATCGATAACCCCATCAACCTAATCCCGGATGCGGCAAACCCGCACGTCCGGTTTGATGAGCGGAGAAGGGAAACGGAGGCTTTGGCCCAGCGCCTCAACGCCACCGCGCCCTCCCTCGACTCTACAACCCCGAACCCCCGTAACCCCCCGAACCGCCCGTAACCAAGGCCGCCGCGCGTCGCGAGCGCGGCTAACGGCCGGCGGCGCAGGTTCGGCAGGGAGCGCCGTCGACCTCATGGAAGCGTCTCTTTCCGAGGCGAGAGGGCTGTCAAGGGGCGAAGCCCGCCTGCGGCGGCGCGCCGAAAGGCGCGCCCTTGACAGCCCTCTCGCCTCGGAAGATTTGGCCTCCA
>Ga0326727_10001677_pt1 | contig 80324 bp, 54 predicted proteins | sample MB2enrmetagenome_FD_207643 | JGI IMG/M metagenome (GOLD analysis project Ga0326727, IMG submission 207643) | Lab enriched peat soil microbial communities from McLean, Ithaca, NY, United States - MB29MY | ecosystem: Environmental > Terrestrial > Soil > Wetlands > Peat | place: USA: New York... | reverse complement strand
ATCCGCTTCTCCATCGCCTACGCCGGAGAATCACCCAGAGCAAGTTCAGACTACTACTATCTACAACTGTAGTACTAAGAGGTTGTCTAAAAACTCAGCTTTCGTCGAAGGGTACGGGCTTTAGCCCGTACATCAAAAGTCCAAATAGAACAGGGCTTTAGCCCCCGAGGCAGTCTTTCGGGGCGTTTGCATTGCCTCAGGGGCTAAAGCCCGGCAAATTTTATATGGTCGAACGTACGGGCTGAAGCCCGTACCCTTCAATCTGTAAGTTTCTAAACAGATTCTAAGACTTCAGGGCAAACCCTCGGGCGTTCATCCGAACTGCAGTGGGTTTCTTGGGGCTGTCCCTTCGGGGCAGCCCCGTTTTTATGAAGGCCACAGCCGCTTGCTGAATACGGCTCTTGCACCGGGCTGCTCGCGGTTTGCGGCATGGCCGGAGCCGGGCGGGTTTGTTACTGTGGACCCATGGCCGAAGTGGAAGCGCAACAATCGACATCGATGGATTTGGAAGCTCTTGTAGGCGAGGTAGTGGCTCTGGCCGTGAAGGCCGGCGCCAGCGACGCGGAAGCCGTGGCGCGCGAGGGCGACGAGTTCAGCGTGAACGTGCGCATGGGCACGGTGGAGACGCTGAAGGAGTCCGGCTCGCGCGGGCTGGGCCTGCGCGTGTTTCTGGGCAAGCGCTCGGCTTCTTCCTCGACAAGCGACCTGACCGCCGAGGGAGTTCGCGCGCTGGTGGAGGGCGCACTGGCGCTGGCGCGGGTGACGGAAGAAGACCCCTATAGCGGTTTGCCGGAGACGGGCGAGTTCGGCTCCATTCAGGAAGATCAGCACCTCTACTTCGACGATGTGTACTCGCTGAGTGGCCTGGAGCGGATTGAGTGGGCGCGGCGGGCCGAGGCTGCGGCGCTGGCCGTGGACCCGCGCATTACCAACTCCGACGGCGGCAGTTTCGATGCTGCCACGGGACGCAAGGCGATGGCGAACTCCCGCGGCTTTGTGGGCAGTTACCGCACCAGCTACGCGGGCGTATCCGCCGCTCCGCTGGCCATGGACGCAAACGGCCAGATGCAGCGCGACGGCTGGTGGTCGAGCGCGCGCAGGCTGGCCGATCTCGACTCGCCGGAGTCGATCGGTCAGGAGGCTGCGCGGCGCACGCTGCGGCGGCTGGGTGCGCGGCGCGTTCCCACGCAGCGGGTGCCCATTGTCTTTGCGCCGGAGGTGGCGCGGTCGCTGCTGGGCTCGGTCTTCGAGGCGGCCTCGGGCGACGCCATCTGGCGCAGCGCTTCGTTCCTTGCTGGCAAACTGGGCGAGCAGATCGCCGCCGAAAACATCACCATCGTCGATGACAACCTGATGCTGTTGCCGACGGGCGCGGGCGGCTACGGCACCTCGCCGTTCGACGGCGAAGGGCTGCCCTCGCGGCGCACGGTGGTGGTGGAGCGCGGCGCGCTGCGGAACTACCTGCTGAACACCTACACGGCGCGCAAGCTGGGTATGCAGTCCACCCATAATGCTTCGCGGGGACTGGCGGGCACGCCGGGGATCGGCTGCGGCAATCTCTATCTGGAGCCCGGAGAGCTTGCGCCGGAGGAGATCGTCAAGGGCGTGGACGCGGGACTCTACGTGACCAGCCTGATGGGATTCGGCGTGAACACGGTGACGGGCGACTACTCGCGCGGCGCGGCCGGGCTGTGGATTGAGAAGGGTGAGCTAACCCATGCCGTGGAAGAGGTGACGGTGGCCGGGAACCTGACCGAGATGCTGAGGAACGTGACGGCCATCGGCAACGATCTGGTGTTTCGCGGAGCCGTAGCCTCGCCGACGATTCGCATCGATGGAATGACGGTGGCGGGGGGATGAAGCAGGTGACTAGGTGATTAGGTGACTAGGTTTTTAGGTTGCTAAGTGACTGGGTTGCTAAGTGACTGGGTTGCCAAGGAACCGCTGAATAAGCCGATGTTTTGAAAGGGCGTGGCTTTACAGGCTGCGGAAAAACTCAATCGGTGAAGGGTATGGGCTTCAGCCCGTACGTTAACTGCTTTGAAACCAGGAGGGCTTTACAGGCTGCGGAAAAACCCTTGCCAACGAGGTTTTGTAACAGGGCACGGCTTTAGCCGGGCCGCAGACGACCAAAAAGAAAGGGGCGGGCTTTAGCCCCTGTGCGAATATTCGATGGGAATCAAAACTTATTCAGATGTTCTCCAGGTTGTTAAGTAACTCAGTGACTACGGAGCAGAGGCGGACGCGGTTGAAGGGGATGGAGCAGATCGGATTCGATCCGGCGGAGCCGAAGACGGCGCTGAGGCAGTTGCCGGAGCGGGCGGCGGTGTTTGCGCTCTACGGAGCGGAGGCGCACGCGGAGCCCTACGTGGGCCGGACTCCCAATCTGCGCGGGCGGCTGGAACGGCTGCTGCAGCCCTCTGACAAGCATCCGCGGCGGCTGCAACTGGCGGGGCGAGTGCGCCGCATCGAGTGGCGTGCGACGGGGTCGGAGTTCGAGTCGCTGCTTGTTCAGTTTTCGCTTTTGGGCGAGATTTTTGGCGCGGAGAAGGCACTGGAGCGAATGCATCTGCGCGCGCCGGCCTTTGTGCGCTTCCTGGGCAGCAATGCTTACCCGCGGGTGGTGGTGACCAACCGGCCCAGCCAGCGCGAGGCGGAGTGGGCCTACGGGCCATTTGCCAGCCGCGCTGCCGCCGAGCGCTACGTGGACGAGGCGCTGAAGCTGTTTCTGCTGCGGCGTTGCGTGGAGGACCTGGAGCCCGATCCGAACCACCCGGGCTGCGTCTACTCCGAGATGAAGATGTGCCTGGCCCCTTGCTACAAGGGCTGCCCGGACGAGCGCTATGCCGAGGAAGCCGCCGCGGTGGAGCGGTTTCTGGCGACGCGGGGCGAGAGCCGGTTGACGGTGCTCAGGGCCGAGCGCGAAGCAGCTGCCGAACGGCTGGATTTCGAGCAGGCGGCGGCGATCCATGCGCAGGTGCAGCGGGTGGAGGCGGTGCGCGGCCAGGCCGCAGAACTGGTGCGGCCCCTCAGCGACCTGCGGGCGGTGATCTTGCAGGCAGCAGCCGAACCGGGAGAGGTGGCAGTGTTTCTCTTCGAGCGGGGCCGCCTGCGCGGACCGGCAGCCTTTTCGACGCTGGGCATGCGGATCCAGAACGAGCAGTCGGGATCGAGTTCGCTGTTTGCCCAGCCGATGGCGCTGGAGCCGGTGCCGGAAGAGCAGGGAGCAGGGGGCAGCGATCAGGGATCAGGGATCAGCGTGGGAGTGCCGCCGGATGCTGCTGCGGCCTCTACAAAGCTCCCGCGCGGTATGTTGGAGGCGCGGCTGGAGACGGCGCTAGCCGGGCTGCTGGCGGAAGCGGAGGCTGCGTCTGCGGCGCGGCAGGGGCATATGGCGCTGCTCAAGCGCTGGTATTACCGGCCAGAGGCGAAGCGCGTGGGCGAGATCTTTTTCCCTTGCGAGTCCGGCGAGTGGCCGGCGAAGGCGATTCTGCGGGGCATCGGGCGAGTGGCGGCGAAGGTTATCGCGGCTATAGCAAAACCGGAGTAGCTGTACCCAGTGGCAATGCTCTCACGTGGCTTTTTCCCCAAGAAAAAGCCACCTTCTAGGTCCTCAGCAAGGGCACGTTTACTCTGGTTTTGCTCTAGCAGGCACCCGGGACGAAGAGCCCAGGTCAGCGCCGAAGGTCATCGTATTTTGGTTCGCGCCAGAAGGGAATGGGCGTAAACTTGAAGTGCGGTCCAAAGACACTCCCTGCGGAGGATTTTTTATCCTGCGGAGAGTAAGTTTCTATTTTCCTAGGATTTGCAAGTCCTAGATTCGATATAAACTGTTTACCATTCGAAAGGAAACCCATGCTTGCACCCAATGCCTATCTGCACCCACGAGAAGAGATTCTTCAAGCGATGGAGCGCATCTATCGCTACCGCATGACCACCACCAGCGGCGGAAATCTCTCCATCCAGGAGCCCAACGGCAATGTCTGGATCACGCCGGCCCGGGTGGACAAGGGCTCCTTGCGGCGCGACGACATTGTCTGCGTGCATCCCGACGGGGCGATTGAGGGCATTCGCAAGCCGTCGTCGGAGCTGCCGATTCACCAGAAGATCCGCGTGAAGCGGCCGGAGCTGGCGGGCATTGTCCATGCTCATCCGACGGCGCTGGTGGCCTTCAGCCTGGTGCATCAGGTGCCGAATACGCGGCTGTTCCACCAGTCGCACAGGGTTTGCGGCGAGCCGGGATTCATTCCGTACGAGCTGCCGGGCTCGCCGGAGTTGGGCGAGGCTGTGGCCAAGGGGTTTGCCGAGGGTTACAACGCGGTGATCCTCGAGAACCACGGCGTGGTGACCGGAGGGAAGACCTTTCAGGAGGCCTTCCGGCGGTTTGAGACGCTGGAGTTCACGGGCAAGACGCTGATCAAGGCTCGTCTGCTGGGCGGCGAGGTCTGCTTCCTGACCGATGCGCAGTTGGAGGCCGAGAGGCAGCGCAAGTTCATGACCGAGAGCTTTGAGCCCGGATATCCGTCGAGCGACGAGAAGGAGATTCGGCGCAAGGTGGCGGAGTTTGTGCGGCGCGCCTATCGCCAGCGGCTGTTCATCAGCACGCAGGGCAGCTACTCCGCGCGGCTGGGCAAGGACAGCTTTGTGATTACCCCGCGCGGCATGGATCGCGGCACGATGGAGGCGCACGATCTGGTGCTGGTGCAGGGCGGCAGGTTTGAGGCGGGCAAGACGCCGAGCCATGCGGCGCTGGTGCATCAGGCGATCTACCAGCGGCATCCGGAGGTGGGCGCCATTGTGAATGCGTACCCCGTGAATGCCACGGCCTTCAGCGTGACGGGTACGCCTTTGGACAGCCGCACGATTCCCGAAAGCTACGTGGTCATCCGCAACGTGGGCGCGGCCGAGTATGGCTGGCAGTTTGGCGACGGCCAGGAGCCGGCGGAGCTGCTGAGTCCGACGCGTCCGGCGCTGGTGATGCACAACGACGGCGTTCTGGTGACCGGCAGCGACGTGCTGGAGGCCTTTGACCGGCTGGAAGTGATCGAGTCGACGGCGGAGGCCATCATCAACGCCCGCGCGGTGGGCTCGTTGCAGCCGCTCTCCGACCAGGTGACGCGCGATCTGGACCGGGCGTTCTTCGGGCTCTGAGTTCCTGCGCCCCTCGCTACCCGGCGAGGGGCGCGGAACTGGGCCGGTTCGCCCGGACGCCGGAAGCGTTGCCGGCATTTGTGGAAGACGCAAGGAAGAAGCCGGGGGCTGATACACTGAGCGGGCAAGGAGTTCGGTAAAAAGCCCATGGTTGAGCTGCTTCCATCCATACTTTCAGCGGATTTTGCCCATCTCGCCGACGAGGTTGCGGCGGCGGAACGCGGCGGCGGCACGGTGATCCACGTGGACGTGATGGACGGGCATTTTGTGCCCAACATTACGCTGGGACCGCCGGTGGTGAAGAGCCTGCGCAAGGCCACCAAACTGCAGCTGGACTGCCACCTGATGATCGAGAACCCCAACGACTTTATCGGGGCCTTTGCGGACGCCGGCGCGGACTGGGTGAGCGTGCACTACGAAACCTGCCCGCATCTGCACCGGTCGCTGGAGCTGATTGCCCACTACGGCATGAAGCCGGGCGTGGTGCTGAACCCGCACACGCGGGTGGATCTGATCGCGGAAGTGTTGCCGATGGTGCATCATGTGCTGATCATGAGTGTGAATCCGGGCTTTGGCGGACAGAAGTTTATTCCCTTTTCGCTGGACAAGATTCGCCGCCTGAAGCAACTGCGCGAGGAGTTGGGGCTTACATATAGAATCGAGGTGGACGGCGGCGTGGCTCACGATACCATAGCCGGGATCGTCCAATCGGGAGCAGAGCTTCTGGTGGCCGGCAACGCCGTCTTCGGCGCGGGGCGCGCGGAAGAGGATGCGCGGCTGCTGCTGGCAGCGGCGCGCGCTGCATCCGGCGCATAGCCGGGCCGGCAGGGTAGAATTTTCGTTGAATGAGTTAGAAACGGGCGGCGGGCCGAACCTGTGGCCGCAACCCGAACGAGGTGGTATGAACCGGTTGTCGAAGAAGATCGCCGCGGTGGCGCTGGCCGTGCTGGTGCTGGGGTCTATGACCGCCCAGGCCAGGGAAAAGAAGCCGAAGCACAAGAAGAACGAGGACCTGAGCGCCAATCCGCTGGGCAACGTGCAGTCGAAGCAGCCGGACAAGGAACTCTACGACAAGGCCATGCTGGCCTTGAAGAAGGGCCGTTTCGACGTTGCTCGGCTTGACCTGCAGACGCTGCTGAACACCTATCCGGACTCCGAGTACCGGATGCGCGCCAAGCTGAGCGTCGGCGACACGTGGTTCAAGGAAGGCGGCACGGCGGCGCTGACGCAGGCCGAAGCCGAGTACCAGGACTTTATCACCTTCTTCCCCGACGCCCCTGAAGCGGCCGAGGCCAAGATGAAGGTGGCCGACATCTATTACCAGCAGATGGAGAAGCCGGACCGCGACTTCAACAACGCGCAGAACGCCGAGAAGCACTACCGGGAGATGATCAACATGTTCCCGGATTCGGCGCTGGTTCCGCGCGCCAAGCAGAAGCTGCGCGACGTGCAGGAAGTGATGGCCGAGCGCGAGACGCAGATCGGTCTCTACTACGGCAGCCGCGACAACTACAACGCGGCCATTGCCCGCCTGCAGACGGTGGTGGAAACCTATCCGCTCTACTCCAAGAGCGACCAGGCGCTGCTGGGCATCGGCGACGCCTATGCAGGCGAGGCGCGCAATGTGCAGATGGCGCCGAACCTGCCCTCGGCCCTGAAGGAGCGGCTGGGTTCGATGTATCAGGACCGCGCCGCCGCGGCCTACGCGAAGGTGATTTTACGCTACCCGATGGCCCCGCACGTGGAAGACGCGCGCGACCGCCTGGTGGCCATGAACAGGCCCATTCCCGAGCCCACGCAGGCGGCGATTGCCGAAAGCGAAGCCGAGGAAGCCAGCCGGCGTCCGCTGCACTTTACCGACAAGACCTTCGGCCTCATCAAGCGCGGCCCGACGGTGGTGGAAGCCGTGCATGTGGGCGAACCCAGCCTGGACGATCCCAAGCGGACTCTGGCGCCGGACGTGACCAAGCAGAATCAGGCCATCTTCCAGGAAGCCATCAATGCCGGCAAGCCGCCGGCTCCCGCAGCCGCTGTAACGCCGACCGGCGTCAACGAGCCTCCGCGCAGCGACCAGCCCTCGCAGGCTCCGCTGCAGATGGCTGCTCCGGCAGGCGGCACGGGCGTGGGCGTTTCCATTGTGAGCGCGCCCTCCGGTGCACAGGCCGATCCGAATGCGCTGGTGAAGCCGGTGGGCAACAACAATGCGGCGCTGCCTGCGGCTGAGAAGCCGGCCGAGGCTCCGGTGCAGGTGAACGACATCGGCAAGCCCGGTTCCATTCCGGCCACCCCGGTGACAGCCGGCAACGGCAAGAAGAAGAAGGCGCCGAAGGTAGACCAGAGCGACGAGTCTTCCAGCAAGAAAAAGAAGAAGAAGGGCCTGGACAAGCTGAATCCGTTCTAAGCCCTGGAAATAGCAAGCAATCAAAGGCCGCATCCCGCCCGGATGCGGCCTTTCTGCTTTTCGCGCAATCGAACAAATGCCACTCTGGGGCATACGGTGCTCCGTCACACCGCCCAACCCGCCCATCTGCTAAAGTTAGGGGTGGTCCCTCTGCCGGGAATTGCTGCGATTTTCGCGGGTTTTCTGCAGATTCCACGGGACTTCGCCGACGAGACTATGCCACACGACCTGCCAAAAGCGTACGATCCGACTGCCATTGAAGACCACTGGGCCGAGTACTGGGTGAGCGAGAACCTGTTCGCGCAGCCCACGCCCGAGCCCGCCGCCAAAGCCGGCCAGAAGGAAGGCCAGGGCGGCAAGTCCCCGTTCACGATTCTGCTGCCGCCGCCCAACGTAACCGGCCGGCTGCACATGGGCCACATGCTCAACCAGACGGAGATGGACATCCTGACCCGCTGGCGGCGCATGAGCGGCCGCAAGGCGCTGTGGCTACCGGGTACGGACCATGCGGGCATCGCCACGCAGATGATGGTGGAGCGGCAGTTGACCGCCGAGGGCAAGACGCGCCAGCAGATGGGCCGCGAAGCCTTTGTGGAGCGCGTGTGGGAGTGGCGGCGCGAGTACGGCGGCGCGATCCTCGGCCAGATGAAGCGCCTCGGCGCATCGGTAGACTGGAACCGCGAATACTTCACCATGGACGAGCGGTTGTCTGTGGCTGTGCGCGAGGCGTTTGTCCGGCTCTACGAGCAGGGGCTCATCTATCGCGGCGCGTACATCGTCAACTGGTGCCCCCGCTGCCAGACCGCCATCAGCGACCTGGAAGTGGTCTACGACGAGCACAAGGGCCATCTGTGGGAGATCAAGTACCCGGTCGTCGGCGACGACGGCAAGGACACGGGCGAGTTCCTGACCGTAGCGACCACGCGTCCCGAAACCATGCTGGGCGACGTAGCCGTGGCCATCCATCCCGAGGACGAGCGCTACCTGCATCTGCACGGCAAAAAGCTGCGCTTGCCGCTGGTGAACCGCGAGATTCCGGTAATTCTGGACGAGTGGGTCAGCCGCGACTTCGGCACCGGCGCGGTGAAGGTGACCCCGGCGCACGATCCGAACGACTTTGCGATGGGCGAACGGCATCATCTGGCCTCCATCAACGTGATGGACGACCGCGGCCACATCAACGCGGAAGGCGGCGCATACGCCGGCCTCGATCGCTACGTGGCGCGCAAGAAGATGGTGGCCGACCTGGAAGAGCAGGGTCTTCTGGCGGCTATCAAGGACTACACCAACAACGTGGGCCATTGCGACCGCTGCAAGACGGTTGTGGAGCCGCGGCTGTCCACGCAGTGGTTTGTGGCCGTGAACAAGTCGCCCAACGGAGGCGGCCCCTCCATGGCGGAGAAGGCGCGCGCTGTGGTGCAGCCCGACGCCAACGGCAAGAAGGCCATCGCGTTTACGCCGGAGATGTACGAAAAGACCTATCTGGGCTGGATGGAAAACATTCACGACTGGTGCATCTCGCGCCAGCTCTGGTGGGGCCATCGCATTCCGGCGTGGCACTGCGCGGACTGCCACAAGATTACGGTTGCAAAGACCGACGCGACCAAGTGCGCGCACTGCGGATCGGAAAAGATCGCGCAGGAAACCGACGTGCTCGACACGTGGTTCTCGTCGGGACTGCTGCCGGTTTCGGTCTTCGGCTGGCCCCATGTGACGGCGGAAAATCGCGGCGACTTCGACGCTTTCTATCCGACCAGTCTTCTTGTCACCGGCTTCGACATTCTCTTCTTCTGGGTGGCGCGCATGATCATGCTCGGCTGCTGGTTCGCGGGCGATGTGCCCATGGCCGACGGCTCGAAGCGCTCGCTGGCGGACTCAGTGCCCTTCCGCGAGGTCTACATTCACGCCCTGGTGCGCGACGCCAATCGCGAGAAGATGTCGAAGACCAAGGGCAACGTGATCGACCCCATCGAGATCGTGAAGCAGTACGGGACAGACGCGGTGCGCTTCACGCTGGCCTCCATGGCTTCGCCGGGAACGGACATCGCCTTCAACGTGGCGCGCACCGAGGGCTACCGCGCCTTCGCCAACAAGATTTGGAATGCCGCGCGCTTCCTGTTCATGAACGTGGATCGCGCAGCGGAGATCGGCATTACGGTGGACCCGGCAACGCTGGGCGAAATGCCAACGGCCGCGAACGATGCGCCGCTGGAAGCGCGGTGGATTGTGGCGGAACTGCATGCGACTGCTGCGACCGTCGGCAAAGAGCTGGAAAACTATCGTTACGACAATGCGGCGAATGCGATCTATCAGTTTGTGTGGGGTAACTTCTGCGACTGGTATCTGGAGATCGTCAAGCTGCGGCTGGACTTCTCAGAGACCGCCGACAGGGCGCAGACAAAAGCGGCGCTGACCACGCTGGTGCAGGTCTTCGAGGCCTCGCTGCGCATGTTGTCGCCGTTCATGCCGTTCCTGACGGAAGAGGTGTGGCACGCGCTCTACGACGGCAACCCGCCGGCGAAGTCGATTGCGCTGACGGCGTATCCCAAGGCCGCGGAGACCGTGGACAACGATGCGCTCAACGCCATGGTGCTTGTGCAGGACCTCATCGTTGAGATTCGCGCGCTGCGCAAGGAGATCGGCGTGGAGGAGAAAGCATCGACGCCCATCGAAGTGCGCATCGATGCTGCCCGGCAGGCGGTGGTGGCAGGGAATGCAGCCATGATCGAGAAACTGGCGCGTGTCAGCGAACTCAAGTTTGTCACAGACATTTCCGCCGGTCTCTCCAAGCACTCGACGGCGGAGTTTGACGTTGCGGTGATCTACGAACGCACCATCGACGTGGCTGCGGAGCGCGAACGGCTGACGCGAGATATTGCCAAGTTCGAGAAGGGCCTGGCGGCTGCCGCGCGGCAGTTGGGCAACGAAGGCTTTCTGGCCAAGGCTCCGGCGCAGGTGGTCGAGGGGCTGAAGAAGCAGGAAGCGGAAACGCGGCTCCTGCTGGAGAAAGCGCAGGCGGCGCTGGCCGCGCTGCCGAAGGAGTAAGCGTGCGGAGGTGTCATCCCGGGTCCCCAACTGCGAGGGACCCGGGGCACCCGGCGGCTCTTGCTGGAGAAAGCGCAGGCGGCGCTGGCCGCGCTGCCGAAGGAGTAAGTGTGCGGAGGTGTCATCCCGGGTCCCCAACTGCGAGGGACCCGGGGCACCCGGCTTAGGGTGACTGCTCGTTTGTTGAACGAACTTTAGAGTCAGGACACTAGCTCCGGGTGTGCTACATCGGAGTTGAGAACCAATAGCTAGCAGCTAGAAGCTGTTTCCGAAGGAAATCCCATGGACTGGAAAACCACACGCATCGAAGCTTTGCTGGAGCAGGCGCTGACAGAGGACAAGGCCGTCAGCGACTCCACCACCAACCTGACCATCGATCCGGAACTGCGCGCCACGGCTTCCATCATCGCGCGGCAGGAACTGGTTGTGGCGGGGCTGGGCGCAATCCCGCGCTTCTTTGAGATATTCGCCACGCTCGACCCGCGTCCTCCGGCGCAAACCCGCTACGAGGTCATCAGCCATCCGGAGATCTTTGACGGCGTGCGTGTGCACGAGGGCCAGGTGCTGGGCGTCATTCGCCACAACGCGCGCACGCTGCTCAGCTGCGAGCGCGTGATCCTGAACCTGCTGCAGCATCTGAGCGGCATTGCCACGCAGACGCGGCGCTATGCCGACGCCATCGAGGGAACGAGCGCGCGCGTGCTGGATACGCGCAAGACCATTCCCGGCCTGCGCATTCTGGAGAAGTACGCGGTGCTCTGCGGCGGCGGCACGAATCATCGCATCGATCTGGCATCGGGAATCCTGATCAAGAACAACCACATCTCGCTGGGCGGCGGACTGCCGACGGTGCTGACCAAAGCACTGGAGCGGCGCAAGAAGGGCCAGCGCGTGCAGGTGGAAGTGCGCACTCCGCAGGAGCTGGAAGAAGCGCTGAAGTACGGAGCGGAGGCCATCCTGCTGGACAACATGACGCCCGGGCAGGTGCGGCAGTCGGTGGAGCGGATTCGCAAAGCGACGGAAGGCAAGGCCGACGGATGGATTCCGACCGAGGCTTCGGGCGGCATCAAGCTGGAGAATATCCGCGCGTATGCAGAGACAGGCGTGGACTTCATCAGCGTGGGCGCGCTGACGCACTCGGCTGCTGCTGCCGACATCTCCATGAGCATCAGCGCGGAGTCCTAAGCAATGTACGACGTGGCCGCGCTGGAGGTCGAGCTAGCGGGAACCGTCTTTGCGGGCGGGCTGCATTTTTCACCGCTGACCGGTTCCACCAACACCGATGCGGTGGCGGCGGCGCGCGCCGGAGCACCCCATGGCACAGTCTGCTTTGCCGACGAGCAGCAGTCGGGCCGCGGACGCGGCGATCACGCTTGGCATTCGGCTGCGGGTGAGGGCCTGTACGCGAGCGTTGTGTTGCGCCCATCCGCCCCGCCGTCGCGCTGGCCGCTGTTGCCGTTGTGCGCGGGGCTGGCCGCGGCGGAGGCCATCCGCGAGGCTGCGGGTGTCGCGGCCGACCTGCGCTGGCCCAACGATGTGCTCATCGGCGCAAAGAAAGTCTGCGGCATTCTGGTGGAAGCGGGCTCGGACGCGCAGGGCGCGCCCTTTGCCGTTGCGGGCATCGGCATCAACGTGCATCAGTGGGAGTTTGCCGAGGGGCTTTCCACGCCGGCCACTTCGCTGGACCGCGAAGTTGGGCGCTGGACAGGCCGCCAGAGGCTGCTTGTTTGCCTGCTAAAATCTGTGCAGCGGGAAACGGATGCGCTGGCGGATGAAGCGTCGGCAGCCGGGATTCCCGCGCGGGTTGAAGAGGCTTCCACGTGGGTTCGCGGGCGCAGAGTGGAAGTGCATGGACCCCAGGCTTGCAGTGGAGTGACCGCGGGATTGGACGCCTATGGCTTCCTGCGGGTCATGACCGAGGCCGGGGTTGTGACGGTTCAGACGGGCGGCATCCGCGCCGCGGAGATGGATTGAGACGATGCTGCTGGCTCTCGATGTAGGCAACACGAATACGGTGCTGGGCCTGTACAAGCTCGACGGTGAAAAGCCGGAGCTGGCCGCTCACTGGCGCGTAACCACGCACCGCGCGCAAACCGTGGACGAGTACGGCGTCTTCTTTGTGAATCTGTTTCAGATGCACGGCATGTCGCCGGACCAGGTGACGCATATCATCATCGCGTCGGTGGTGCCGCCGGTGGACTCGACGCTGCGCCAGGTTTGTCAGGAGTATCTGCACCTGGAGCCGATGTTTGTGGAGCCGGGCATCAAGACCGGCATGCCCATGCTGATCGACAATCCGACGGAGCTGGGCGCGGATCGCCTGTGCGACTCGGTGGCGGCTTACGAACTCTACGGCGGCCCGTGCATCGTGGTGGACTTTGGCACGGCCACCAAGTTTGAAGTGATCTCGGCGCGCGGCGAGTATATGGGCGGCGCGATTGCGCCGGGGCTGGGGCTGAGCGCCGAGGCGCTGTTCTCGCGGGCGGCGCGGTTGAGCCGCGTGGACATCAAGCGGCCCGCAAAGGTGATCGGCACCAACACCGTGGGGCACCTGCAAAGCGGCCTCTACTTCGGCTACATCGGCTTGGTGGATGGCATCCTGGAGCGCATCCTCGCGGAGTTTGGCGAAAAGCCGCGCATCGTTGCCACCGGCGGATTGGCGCGGATGATTGTGGAAGACTCGCGCTACATTCAGGAGATCAACGAGATGCTGACCCTGGAGGGTTTGCGGATTCTCTTCGAGCGCAACCGGATGGCGCGGCCACGGGGGCGCGCGCATTAAGCGCGTCAAACCGTGCGCAACTACTTCAACTACTTTACGGAAATCGAAGAACGCTTTCAGCAGCGGCGCGGATCGATCCTGCTGCTCTCCACGCTGGATTGGGCGCTGATCGAGATGTGGCGCGACGCGGGCATTCCGCTGGATGCGGTGCTGCGCGGCATCGACGCCGCCTTCGATAAATACGAAGCGCGGCAGAAGCGCGGACCGCAGCGGCGCGTCAACGGCCTGGCGTGGTGCGCGCAGGCGGTGATGCAAGCGGCCGAGGAACTGAACGAGGCTGCGGCTGGCACGGCGGCTCCGGCCACGGCGGAGACGGAGTCTGGCTTTGAGCATGAGCGCGTAGCGGCGCATCTGGAGGCTGCGGCAAGTGCGCTGGACGCGGCCAAGGTGGCTCCGGAAGCATGCCAGGCAACCGCTGTGCGGCTGCGCGAATTGGCTGCCGAGGTGCGCAATCCAAAGGACGAGGGGAAGAGCCTCGACCTGGAGACGCTGGAGCGTTCGTTGACCGTGCTGGAAGAGAAGCTTTTTGCCGCGCTGACGGCGGCCGCTCCGGAAGAGCTGCTGGTGGGCCTGAAGGAACACGCGGCCCGCGAGTTGGCGCCCTATCGCAGCCGCATGGGCGCGGTGCAACTGCGGCAGGTGGAGCAGCAGTTCACTCACAAGCAACTGCTGGCACACTACGATCTGCCGCGCCTGAGTCTGTTCTACATGAGCCAGCAATGACAAATCGCGAGACACAATCCGCAGCGCCAGCGCAACTGGTGCGGATCGAAAAGCCCATCTACGGCGGCGCGTTTCTGGCGCGCCTTGAGGGCAAGGCGGTGTTTGTGCCGCTCACGCTGCCCGGCGAAGCTGTGCGTGCGCGCATCGGCGAAGACAGGCGCGGCTATGCAACGGCGGAAGCCGAAGAGATCGTCGAGGCCGCGCCGGAGCGGATTGCACCCGCATGTGCGCACTTCGGCGCTTGCGGCGGCTGCCACTATCAGCACACGAACTACCCGCAGCAACTCGAGTTCAAGCGCGCGATTCTGCGCGAGACGCTGGAGCGCGGCGGCGTGAGCGCGCCCGCGGAGATTGCCGTGCTTGCCGGCGAGCCGTGGCAGTATCGCAACCGCATCCGGCTGGCCTTCGATGCCGAGGGCAGGGTGGGGTATCGCGGACGGCGTTCACACGCGGTTGTTCCGATTGCGGAGTGCCCCATCGCCGCGCCTGCATTGGTGGAAGCCGCGCTCGTGGCGGCAGAGGTTCTGCGTAGTGTTGCGCCGCAACTGCGGCCGACGGAGATTGCGCTCTTCGCCAATCGGGACGAGACCGCGTTGCAGGCCAGCCTGTTTGTGCGCTCCGCGGCCAAGAGGCCCATCGACGCCTTGGCCAGTGCGCTGAGCGAGAGGCTGCCGCGATTGATCGGCGCAGAGGTTGTGGTGGAATCCGCGCCGCCGGGACGCAGGCCCGCGCCGCCGCCGCGCACCGCCGCGCGCTGGGGCGAGGACGCCATCGTCTATCGCGCCGCGGGCTTCGATTATCGCGTGGATCATGGCGCGTTCTTCCAGGTGAATCGCTGGCTGGTGGACGGTCTGGTGGAGCGCGTGACGGAGGGCCAGCGCGGCAAGGTGGCGTGGGACCTGTTTGCCGGCGTGGGCCTGTTCGCGCGCAAGCTGAGCGAGAGTTTCGAGCGCGTGGTGGCGGTGGAGTCGGCGCCAGCGGCTACCGGCGCGCTGGCGGCAAACTTGAAGGGCACGGGCGGGATTCCGATAAAGGCTGCGACGGCTGGGTTCCTGCAACGCGAAGGGAAAAATGAGCGCCCGGATTTGATCGTGGTGGACCCGCCGCGCACGGGACTTGGCGCAGAGATTACGAGCGCGCTCAGCCGGATCGGAGCGCCTTCCATGGTCTATGTCTCCTGCGACCCGGCCACGCTGGCGCGCGACCTGAAGGCGCTGACGGGCGGCGGCTATGCGATTGAATCGGTCGCCATGGCCGACCTGTTTCCGCAGACCTTCCATCTGGAAACTTTGGTCCGGCTGCGCCGGGCCTGATAGGCTTGTCCCCCATAGAAACTTTCTGAATTTCACGCGCGATGGAAACCTCTCTTCCAGCGACGGGCAAGCGTATGAGCAGCGGAGCCGTTCCGCTGTTTCATGCGGCGTGGCTGTTTGCGGTGGGCATTGCCGCGACGCATTGGGTGTGGCTGCCGCCCAGCATGGTGCTGGTTGCGCTGCTCGCCATGGCTATTGTGTGCGGAGTTGCGGCTGTCACAGCTGCGCGTGTCGCGTGGCTGCCGATGGGGGTTCTGTGGTGCCTGCTGGGCGCTTGGTGCGCGCTGATGGAGCCCGCTCCGTCGCCGTTGCCCTCGCTCGTTGCGGCCAGCGACGGGCTGCTGCGCACCGTTGAAGGAACAGTGGTGGACGCGGGCCCGCTGCGCTCCGAGGTGGAACAAGGCGCGGCTGAAGGCGAGAACGGCGAAGCGGTCGATACGCCAGGCGCGCAGCAGCCGAGCCAGCGGGTGGATGTAAGCCTTGCCAGCGCCGAAGTGGTGAGCGACACCGAGGACGTGCAGGCTCCCGCGGAAGGGCGGATTCGCGCGACCGTGCATTGGCCCGCCGAAGAGCCAGCGCCGTTCCACTGCGGCGAGCGCATCCGCGCCACCCTGCGCCTGCAGCGGCCTGCGGTATACCGCGATCCCGGCGTCTGGAGCCGCGAAGATTACCTGCTGGACCAGGGCATTACCTCGACAGCGACCGTGGCCATCGACCGCGTGGAGCGGCTGGGCGATGCGCCCGGCGTCAACTGGGGATGCAGAGTGCGCGGCTGGCAGCACGACTCGGCGATGCGGCTGCTGTCGCTGCCGCCGAAGATGCGCAATCTTCCCGGCTGGTTGCGCCTCTCCGGCGAGGACGCCGTGATGCTGTCGGCGATGGTCGCCGGCGACCGCACCTACCTGACGCACTCGCTGCGCGCGGGCTTTGAAAGAACCGGCTCCTTCCACATGCTGGTGGTTTCGGGCTTTCATCTGGCCATCATCGCGGCCTGCGTCTTCTGGCTTGCGCGCCGCATGAGGTTGCCCAGGGTTCCGGCCACGCTGGTCACCATTGCCGCCTCGTTTGGCTATGCCATCTTCACAGGGTTTGCTACGCCGGTGCAGCGCTCCTGCTGGATGGTGACGCTCTATCTGCTGGGGCGGCTGATCTATCGCGAGCGAAGCGCAATGAACGCACTGGGATTCGCGGCGCTGTGCCTGCTGTCGCTGAGTCCGCGCGCGCTGTTTGAGTCGAGCCTGCAGATGACGCTGCTGGCGGTGGTCGTCATCGCCGGGGTGGCGGCGCCGCTGCTGCAGGAGACAGTGCATCCCTATGCAAGGGCGGCCAGAGAGGTTGGGCTGACAGCGCTGGACATCAAACTGGAACCCGCGCTGGCGGAGTTCCGCGTGGTGCTGCGCATGATGGCTGCGCGGCTGGAGAAACTGGCGGGAAGGCGTGTGGCGTGGGACGTGTTTCCGTGGTGCATCCGCCTGGCGATTCGGATTGCGGAACTCATCGTAGTCTCGATTGTGGTGGAGTTGGCGATGACGCTGCCGATGGCGATCTACTTCCACCGCATCACGGTGTTTGCGCTGCCTGTGAATGTGCTGATGCTGCCGCTGTTGTTTGTGCTGTTGCCGGTGGCATTGGTCACGCTGTCGATGCTGGCTGTGTTGCCGGTGGCGGCGGTTGTGCCGGGCGCTTTGACGGCGGTGGTGCTGCATCTGGGCGTGGGCTGGGTACATGTGTTCGGCTCGATGAATCTGGGCAATCTGCGCATTCCCGATCCGGCGGAGTGGCAGCGGTTCGCCTTTTATGCTTTGTTGGGTGCGGCCATCGCGTTAGCGCGCTGGAGTCTTTCGCGACGAAACGGGTTGGTGCGCGGGCTGGCGTGCGTGGCCATGGCGCTGGCGGCGGTGGCGGCAGTGGTGCCGCGTGCCATCGACCATCCCCGCGATGCGCTGCTGGTGGAGGCGATCGACGTGGGGCAGGGAGACGCGCTGCTGCTGATTACGCCGGACGGCAAGACGCTGCTGGTGGATAGCGGCGGCTTCGGAGGCGCACCGCGGCAAGCGCCGCAGGAGTTCGACATCGGCGAAGAGGTTGTTGCGCCGGCCCTGTGGGCGCGCGGCATTCGCCGCCTGGATGTGGTGGCGCTGAGCCATGCGCACTCCGACCACATGGGAGGAATGCCCGCGGTGCTCAGGGACTTTCATCCCGCCGCGTTGTGGGTAGGGAACAATCCGCCGGTCGAGCCGTATGTGGCATTGCTGAAAGAAGCCGCGGAACTGGGCGTGCCGGTGCAGGCGCTCCATGCGGGCGAGGTGCTTGCGCTGGGCGGGGACAGCGTGCATGTGCTGGCTCCTTTGCCGGACTACCAGCCTGGCGCAGAGCCGGAGAACAACGACTCACTGGTGCTGCGCGTGAGCAACGGAGCGACCTCGGTCCTGCTGGAAGGCGATGCGGAGGCCCCGCTGGAAGAGGCGATGCTGGCCGAGCCGGAACTTGCCAGCACGCTGCTGAAGGTGGGGCATCATGGCAGCAGAACTTCGACGACCGAAGGATTTCTGGAGCGTGTGTCGCCGCAGTGGGCGGTGATCTCCTGCGGATTGCACAACCGCTACGGGCATCCGGCGCCGCAGACGCTGGCAGATTTGGAGGCCGCGCATGTGCGCACAATGCGCACGGACCTCCACGGCGCTGCCTGCTTCCTGCTGGACGGCAGAAATGTGCGGGCGAATGCTGGATGTGACGGACCGCGCTGAAGCCCAAAAGAATGGCCGGCCGCGTCGTGGAGACTGCGGCCGGCCATTCGAGCAGAGGTTGAAAGTTAGAAGGAGATTCTGACGGAGCCCTGCAGCGAGCGGCCGCCGCCAACGCCATTCACCGTGCCCTGGCCGGAGCCGAGGGTGCCGGTGATCTGGCCGAAGTTGGAGGAGGTCAAGCTGCCGTTGGGCTGGCCAAATTGCGGAGAGTTGCTCAACTGGATAGCGTCGATGCGGGTTTCCATCGACATTTCACGCCAGATGGCGAACTTCTTTGAGAGAGATGCGTTGTCCTGCACGTAGCCGGGGCCACGGAACTGGTTTCTTCCCGTGTTGCCGAGGCCGGGATTCGCACAGGGAGTCGAGGTGCAGCCTGTGGGTTGAGAGAAGTTTGAAGTGTCGAACCACTGGTTGCCGGCCCCGATGTGGTGGAGCACATGCAAGCTGCCGGAGATGCTGGCGGTCTGCGAGGTTCCCGGTGTATTCAGCGATGTGCCGCTAGCGGTTACCGTAAACGGCAAACCGGAGACAGCGGAAAAGACTCCGGAGATCTTCCACCCGCCGAAAACCATATCGGCGATTCCGGAGTTGAAGTACGCGTGTCCGCGGCCTGCGGGCAGATCGTAAGAGAAGGACTGCTCGAAGTTCTTCGTGCGATCGAAGTCGGCCGGTGCGTAGTTGCGACGCCAGTTGATGAAGAAGGTCAGGCCGCCGTCATCGTCGCTGTTGTAGCCAAGCACCTTGCCCCACGTGAATGCGGATGTGAAGCTCAGGCCGCTGGAATAGCGCTTGGTGAGCTGGGTCTGCAACGACTCGTAATTGGTTGAAAAGCCGAGGAAGTACTGGTTGGTCGCCTGGCTGCTGGTGCGCCCGAAAGTTGCGTACTCGGGAGCCGAAGTTGAGCCGCCGCCCCAGGTGCTGGGCAGGTTGATGTTCTGAGAGCCAGCAATGCGCACGCCGTGATTGGCCACGTAGGCAATCTGCAGCGAGTAGTTGCCCTTGAACGCCTGTTGTACCGCAACGTTCCACGACATCGCATACGGGTTCTTGAAGTTGAGAGGAATGTAGAAGTAGTTGACGGCCGTCAGTTGCGGCGTGCTGGCCGAGATGATTCCGTTGGTGGGAATCGCGACCGGGACCGGAGCCGGGAAACCGGCCTGGAACGTCGCAATGGTTACGCCATCCGAGAGGACGGTGGCAGTGTAGGGCGAGCTGCCCGTCGGTCCATAGCTGTTGTTGGCGCGAACGGGGTAGTTGTACGCATAGCTGTTGTCCGGGAACGGTGTAAAGCTGATGCCGAAGCCGCCGCGGACGACTGTACCTTCATTGACGCGGTAAGAGAATCCCGTGCGCGGCGCGAAATTCTTGTAGTTGGTCTGCATGCCGAGATTGGACGGATTGCTGCCCAGACCGGCCAGAACGAGGGTGTTGTTGGTCGGGATGTAGTTCGAGAACCCGCCGGCAATCTTCGGCGTGGCCGGGGGATAAAACTCCCAGCGCAGGCCCATATCGACGGTCAGTTTCGGTGTCGCCTGCCACTTGTCGCCGGCGAAGGCAAAGAACCACCACTGCCGGTAGCAGGGGAAGAAGGTATTCAGATCGCGGCCCGTGGAACTGGGCAGATCGAGCAGGAAGCTGGCAATATCGTTGATCGCATTGGTCTTGCCGCCTGCGGCTGCGTCGGACGATTGCGAGGCTGAGAAGTTGAATACGCCGCGCGGGCCAAACGTCTGGTCCTGGAGCAGATCGTCGCGCACACGCCGGAGGTCGGCGCCCCACTTGAAGGTGTGGTTGCCGATCACCCTGGTCCAGTTATTGACGAAGTCGATATTGGCTTCGCCTCTGATCCACGGCAGGGAGTTTACGTAGCCCATCAACGGGCTGGAGAAGCCGTCGTTGATGGTGATCTGCGCCTGTCCAGCGGTGAACGGCTGTCCAGCGATATTGACGCCGGGAATGCCGATGGTGCTGGCATCGCTGGTGCCGTAGTCGTTGGGGATTGCGGAGTTCCTGAGGTGGGCGACGCCTACACGGACTTCGGTAAAGAACTTGGGAGAAAAAACGTGATCGATGTTGCCGCCGGTGCTGTAAGAATTCTGGGTGCCAGTAGCCTGGAAACCCCCGCCCGCGGGTCCGCCCAAAAAGGCTCCAAATGCAGGCGCCTGATAGGTGACGGTGTGCTGGTAGCTGAAGCGGCCGCTCAGGTGGTTCTTCTCGTTGGGAGTGTAATCCACCTTGCTGTCGTAGCTGTTCTGGCCCTTGGTGAAGGGCAGATTCGTGGTGTAGTTATTCGTCGGGGCGGAGAGCGGGGCGTTGGGATTCAGCGTTCCGTACTGGGCCGCGGCCGCATTGATGTCTTTCAGGATGGTGAGGGAGACCGGATTCACCCTGCTGAGTGGAATCTGGTTGTTCGCGAACGGCGTGCGCGGATGTGCGGCAGTGCCGTCGCCGGTGGCCGGATCGTAGATTTGACCTTTGCCGGAGACCAGCGCAGCGCTCAAGTCGATGTTGCCGCTGCTGTTGGCCGTGTAATAACGGGAGTCGGGAATGGTGAATGTGCTGCCGATGGCCTCGTGGTCGTCCGTGCGCAGAAAGTCGAAGAAGAAAAAGACCTTGTCCTTCAGAACAGGGCCGCCGATGCTGCCGCCGTAGTAGTTATACGACAGATGGCCGAGCGGGCCTGCAAAGTAGGAGCGGGCGTTGACGGCGTTGTTCTGAATGAACTCGAAGGCCGAACCGTGGAACAGATTGGTTCCCGACTTGAGCGTGACGTTGGTGACTGCGCCGACTGCGCGGCCCAACTCAGCTTCAAAGTTGTTGGTTGAAATGTCGACGGACTGAATGGCCTCGGCCGGAGGGATCAGAATCTGCAGAAGGCCGGTGCGCTCATCGTCGTCGATGCCTTCAATCTGATACAGGTTGCCCTCGCGGGGCATGCCGTTGGCTTCGGTCTGCAGCGAGTCCTGGGCGTTGAAGAACTGCGAGTGCTGGAAGACTGCCGGCGCCGTGCCGGGCACCAGGTTCAGCAGCGACTGGAAGTTGCGGTTCGTCGTGAGCGGCAATTCTCCCATGCTGACCGCTTCGATTTTGGTACTGATGTCGGCGCGATCGGTTTGCAGCACCGGAGGCGCCGTCGTGACAAGAATAGTCTCCGACACGCTGCCGGGAAGCAGCCCCGCGTCTACGCGGACGGTGGTATTGGCGAGCAGATTGATGTTCTGCTGTTCGACCTTCTTGAAGCCCTTGGCATCGATGGCGATCGTGTAGATGCCGGGCTGCATGTCGGGGATGGTGTAGTTTCCGCTCGCGTTGGTGATCGAGGCGTGCTGCGCGCCGGTGGATGTGAGCGTTGCTATCACGTTCGCATTTGCTACGGCCGCGCCGGTTGAGTCGGTGACTGTGCCCAGCAGTGTGCCGTTGACCGCCTGCCCCCAAAGGGCTGCGGAGAAGCTGAGCACCGACAGGACGACAAGGGACCCGAGGAGGGGTTTCAGCATTTTCTGCAAGATCATTTGTAAGCCTCCGTGATTGGGTTGCATTTCAGCGTTGAACACTTTGCGGTTCGTTGCTGTCATATCTCCGGAAAGAGGCGCGGCAAAACGCCCTCGCAACAGCGCTTTGTTCTGCCCGGGTTTCCGGCGAAAGAACCAGACTCCATCCGATCCATGCTGTTCAGATGCCGACTTCGGTAGCTCCGAAGAGCGTCAGCCAGCTTCCGCATCCATGGGAATAGGTTTGAAAACATCGACATCTGCTGCCATGGGAAACTGGCACACTTCAAGCGGTTTCTGCGCAGCTTTCCCGGAGATGGACAGCGGAGGCTAGTATTCAAACCTGCGAATTCTGACGCGCGGCTTCTATCGGGCGCAAGGCTGCTACCGTATATTACCGGCGGGAATTTCGTAAGATACTTTCCTATCTGCCTGGGTGTAAATGCGATAGGTGGGGTTGCCGCTCGTGGTGCGGGGCGGGATTGGTGCAAGAGATGGTTGCGCAATCGTTTGTGACAAGCCTGAAGGAAGTGATGTATGCTACGGCCTGAAAAAGTGGCAGGGATACAAACGTGCCGAAGCTAAATCCAACCTTAGCTCCATGGACGCCGGTAACGCCGGAGGAGCAGGAGCTTGTACTCGCTGAGCTGGAGGCAATTCTTTCCAGCTATCACTTCCGCGGCAGCAAGCGCTATCCAGGCCTGCTGCGGTATGTGGTGAAGGCTGCGCTGGAAGGCCGCGCGGGGGATTTGAAAGAGCGCACGCTGGGAGTTGAAGTCTTCGGCAGGGACCCGCAGTACGACACGAATACAGACCCCGTGGTGCGCATCAGCGCCGGCGAAGTGCGCAAGCGGATCGCCCAGTATTACCACGAAAACCAGGAAACAGCGCGGGTGCGCATCGAACTGCCGATGGGCTCGTATGCGCCGGAGTTTCTGCTTTCGGAGCCGGAGACTGCTTCGGTTGAGCCTCATCCGCAGGAGCGCGCAAGTGTTGCGCCGGCAGCCGGAGCGGCGCGGCGGTTCTCGTGGCGTCTGGTTTGGCTGGGGGTGATGTTTCTGCTGCTGGCTGCCGGCGGCTTTGCGGCGTATTTTTACCGGCAGGCCGCGGCGGCAAAAATGACGCCGGCAGAGAAGCTGCTGGCGCCGCTGTTCAAGTCACAGCGGCCCATTCTGATTGTGATTGGAACGAGCCATCCGAACAAGGTGCCGCGGGAGACCGCGCAAACGAGTTTTGGCGAGCACACCACGGGCCCCTACCATCATGTATCTCTGGCCACCGCGATTGCGCTGGCAAACGTTTCGGGAATCCTCCGGCAGAACGGCCGCGCCTACGAAGTAAAGGAGGATACGGAAGCGACCCTGACCGATATTCGCTCCAGATCGCTGATCCTGATTGGGGCCTCGAATAACATGTGGACGATGCGGCTGGTGGACCCTCTCCGTTACCGGTTTCTAAAAGATACGGTCATACAGATTCAAGATACAAAGAACCCGCAGCGGAGCGACTGGTCGATCGACTTCTCGATGCCGTTTTCGCAAGTGACGCGGGACTACGCGATGGTGGCAAGATTTCACAATGCCACGACGGAAGGCCCGGTGCTGGTGGTGGCCGGCGTGGGCCCGTACGGTACGGAGGCCGCCAGCGAATTTGTAGCCTCGGCGGCCTATCTGGAACAGATGCAGCAAAAGATGCCTGCCGGCTGGGAGAACAAAGACTTCCAGGTGATTCTGAAGTCCGATGTGATCGACAGCAAGGCTGGCCCGCCGGTGATGGTGACCGAGACGGTTTGGTAGCCGGGCCAGGCGCTACGGGTTGACCGCGGCGCGGATCCGCAGCAGTTCCTCTAGCAGCGGCTTCAGCATCTTTAAATTCAGCGCATTCGCGCCGTCGGATTTGGCGTTGGCCGGGTCGTCGTGCACTTCGAGGAAGAGACCGTCGATGCCCGCTGCCACGGCGGCACGCGTCAGAACCGGGATGAACTCCGGCTGACCGCCGCTGACGCCGCCCGCTGCCGAAGGCTGCTGTACGGAGTGGGTTCCGTCAAAAACCACCGGGGCCATGCGCCGCAGCACGGGCAGAGAGCGATAATCGACCACCAGAGTGTTGTAGCCAAAGCTGGCGCCGCGCTCGGTAAGGAAGACGCGCTCGTTGCCGGTGGAGCGGACCTTCTCGACCGGGTGAGCCATGTCCCAGGGGGCCACGAACTGGCCTTTCTTGATGTTGACGGCGCGGCCGGTTTTGCCGGCGGCCACCAGCAGATCGGTCTGGCGGCAGAGAAACGCGGGAATCTGCAGCACATCGACGGCTTCGGCCACCACCTCGCAGTGGGATGGCTCGTGCACGTCGGTCAACACTGGCAAACCGGTCTCACGGGCCAGGCCGCCGAGAATGCGCACACCTTCCTTCAGGCCGGGGCCGCGGAAGCTGTGCACGCTGGTACGGTTGGCCTTGTCGTAGCTGGCCTTGAAGATGTAAGGGATGCCGAGGTCGGAGGCGATGCGCTGGATGGCGTCCGCCATGGTGCGCACATGGGCTTCGCTTTCGATGACGCAGGGGCCGGCGATGAGGAAAAGCTGTCCCTCGCCGACACGCACAGGGCCGATTTCAAATGAGTGGGTCACGAAGCAAATTCTATTTCATTGGCGGCCAGATGGGCGCGGTGGAATCCGGAGCCGCACCGGGGGCGCGGCTCCGGCGGTGAAGCTGCCCTACTCGCCGCGGTTGCGGGACCACTGCCAGAGGGCGCGCTCGAAGGCGTGCATGGGCGTGGGACCGGGCAGGCTCTCCTGCGGTTTCACGATGCCGCAGTCGACCAGACGCTTGATGAAGTTGTTGTACTCGGTGTAGAAGCTCACGTCGTGACGGGCGTGACCAAGGGCCTCAAGGGCGCGATAGTCCAGCACCGCATAGCGCTCGGGAAAGATGGCGGCCAGAATTGCCGATGCGATGGAAATGTCGATGCCGCGCAGGCCGATGAGGGCTTGCAGAGCGGTTTCCGTTGTGGACTCGGGCGCGACCACCGTGGCCAGCGCCGCCTTGATGCTCTCGTTGCTGTTACCGATCAGGTAGTGGACGACGCGCTCGGATTTCCAGCGCACGATGGTTTCCAGATTGGGCAAGTTGAACTCGCCGCTGCGAATGGCCTCGCCGGCCTCGTAGGCTGCCGCCTCCAACTGGTGCTCTCTTTCGCCAGCCTCCTTCCAATACTGCTCGGCTAGCTGCTGCAAATCTGACTCCGCGGGTTGAAGCTGAAAGTACGCCACCATGTCCAGTCCTCCTTCAAGCAAAAACGGATGCAACATTAGGACGGCTGTGCGGGGTTGTCAAGGGCAGAAACATCGGCAGGTAGGGGAAGGAAAGAAAGGGGAACCAGATGCGGCAAGGTGGGAATGACTGTGCGGCGGAAAGGATGGATTTTGAAAGATGCAAATATGTATTTATGCTAATATGTTTTTATGCGCACAACGATCGACATTCCGGACCCTCTCTTTCGGGAGATGAAGATTCGAGCAGCCACTGAGGGGACGAGTGTGCGTGAGATTGTTCTGGAAGGGCTGGCCAGCCGGCTTGGGAGAGGCAAAGAGCCGGCAAAGCAGGACAGCCGGTTGCGATTTCCCGTGATCCGATCAAAGAAGCCGGGCTCCCTGAAGCTGGGTGAGGAAGGTGTCTACGAGTACATACCTTTTCCCTGATGTGAACGTCTGGCTGGCTCTGACGCACGAGATTCATCCTCACCACAAGGCAGCGCGCGCGTGGAGCGAGACCATTCCCGACGATACGGTCCTGTTCTTCTGCCGTATTACCCAATTGGGATTGTTGCGGCTGTTGACCAATCAAAGCGCGATGGCGGAGGAGGCCCTTACCCAGCAACAGGCGTGGGAGGTGTTTGACGCGCTCCTGGCCAGCCCGTCAAATCGAATGACGGACGAACCCGCCGGAGTCGATTCCCATTTTCGTGCGCGTACCAGTAGCCCGGAAGCATCGACAAAGCAGTGGGCGGATGGCTATCTGGCGGCGTTCGCGGAGGCGGCAGGGTTGCAGTTGGTCACGTTCGATCGGGCACTGGCGGGGAAGACGAAGAACGCTCTACTGCTCGGTTAGTGCTGTGCCTGGATGATCGGCAACCTGCTTTCCCACCCTTTCCGCAAAGAACGCGGAAAGGATGGGGTAACCGGCTAATGCCCGACTGAAGCCGGGCCGTGTTACAAAGCATTCGCCGGCAGAATTTCTTCGGATGCCTGAACCTGCCGTCTGGTTAAACAGCCGCCCTGGAGCCCACTTCTTCGCCTGCCTGCATATTCGACGCGCGATTTTTGTAGCTCGCCTTGATGAATTCGAAGAACAGCGGGTGCGGCTCCAGCGGCTTTGACTTGAACTCGGGGTGGAACTGGCAGCCGAGGAAGTAGGGATGGCTCGGCAACTCGACGATTTCGACGTACGTGGAGTCGGGCGTGGTACCGCTCAGGCGCAGGCCGTGGCTTGTGACAGCCTGCTCGTACTCGCGGTTGAACTCGTAGCGATGGCGGTGGCGCTCGCTGATCTCGGTGGCTCCGCCGTAGGCGTTTGAGGCAAGGGTACCGGGCTTCAGAACGCAGGCCCAAGCGCCGAGCCGCATGGTGCCGCCCATCTCTTCCACGCCCAGCAACTCGCGCAGCTTGTAGATGATGCGGTGCGGGCTGGCGGGGTCGAACTCGCTGGAGTTGGCGTCCTTGAGGCCGCAGACATTGCGGGCAAACTCGATGCAGGCGGTCTGCATGCCGAGGCAGATGCCGAAGTAAGGCACCTGCTTTTCGCGCGCGTAGCGGATGGCGTTCAACATGCCTTCGATGCCGCGCTTGCCGAAGCCTCCGGGGACGAGAATGCCGTCGTAGCCGTGGAGTTTTTCTTCGTAGCCGCGGTCGTCGGGCGATTTCGATTCCAGTCCTTCGGCCTCAATCCAACTGACCCGGAGCTTGAGATTCTGGGCGATGGCACCGTGGGTGAGGGCTTCCTTCAGCGACTTGTAGCTGTCCTCGTACTCGACGTACTTGCCGACGATGGCGATGGAAACCTCGTCCTTGGGATTGTGCACGCGGTCCACCAGAGCCTGCCACTTTGATAGGTCGGCTTCCGGGGCATCCTTGCGCAGGTACTTGAGGATCAGCGCATCCACGCCCTGCTCGGCAAAGCCCAGCGGAACCTCGTAGATGGAGGGTACGGTGCGGGCGTTGACCACGGCGCGCTCTTCCACGTTGCAGAAGGCGGCAATCTTGCTCTTCATGTCGTCGGGAAGGACACGGTCGGAGCGGCAGAGCAGCACGTCGGCCTGGATGCCGATAGAGAGCAGCTCCTTGACGGAATGCTGCGTGGGCTTGGTTTTCAGCTCCTGCGCGGCGGCGATCCACGGCACCAGGGTGAGGTGGACGAAGACGGTGTTTTCGCGGCCCAGTTCCTGGCGCATCTGGCGGATGGCTTCGAGGAAGGGCAGCGACTCGATGTCGCCGACCGTGCCGCCGATTTCCACGATGGTCACGTCCGCGCCGTTGGCGGCCACCTTCTTCATGGCGTTCTTGATCTCGTTGGTCACGTGCGGAATCACCTGCACGGTCTTGCCGAGATAGTCGCCGCGGCGCTCTTTGAGGATGATCTGCTCGTAGATGCGGCCGGTGGTCAGGTTATTGTCGCGGGTGAGCGGCGCGTGGGTGAAGCGTTCGTAGTGCCCGAGGTCGAGATCGGTCTCGGCTCCGTCGTCGGTCACGAATACCTCGCCGTGCTGAAAGGGCGACATGGTGCCCGGATCGACGTTGAGGTACGGGTCGAACTTCATCATGTTGACGCGGAGGCCGCGGCATTCTAGGAGGCAGCCGATCGACGCAGCCGCCAATCCTTTGCCTAAACTTGACACAACTCCACCCGTCACAAAGACGTACTTTGCCGACATCGATGCTACCTCTTGATTGATCCGATGGGATTGGACGTACCTGGTGGGCACAATCAAGTATGTCAGAGTTGAAGGGCAGATGAAAGTGGAAAAACGGTACGTTGTCTCAGAAGGTCAGGAAATTTCGTCTAAAGCACTGAAACTATTGATCGTATGCGTGGGCAGGGAAGGCGCGGCTGCGCCGGGGAGCGGAGCGGCGGCTTCCCTTCTTCGCGCTGGGGCGCGGGATTCACGCGGGAGCCGGCGTCATGCGCTTGCGGACGGCAAGCGCCGAGGCTAGGATGCAACGTGGAGGGCGTTCCCCGATGACGAAGACGAACCAGCAAGCCCGCACCCTGGGCAAGACCGGCCCCACAGTTTTCCCACTGGCGCTGGGCTGCATGGGCATGAGCGGCATGTACGGACCCAGCGACGAGGCGGAATCGACAGCGACGATCCACGCGGCGCTGGACGCCGGCATCAACCTGATCGATACGGGCGACTTTTACGGCATGGGCCACAACGAGATGCTGATCGGCCGGACGCTGAAGCTGCGGCGCGAGGAGGTTGTGCTCTCGGTGAAATTCGGTGCGCAGCGCGGGCCGGATGGCCTATGGATTGGCTACGATGCGCGGCCGGCGGCGGTGAAGACGTGGCTGGCTTACTCGCTGAAGCGCCTGGGGACAGACTACATCGATATTTACCGGCCGTCGCGGCTCGATCCGCAGGTGCCCATCGAGGATACGGTTGGGGCCATCGCGGAGATGGTGAAGGCGGGCTATGTGCGCCACATCGGCCTGTCGGAAGTGGGGCCGGAGACCATCCGGCGCGCGGCCAAGGTACATCCGATTGTGGACTTGCAGATTGAGTACTCGATTCTGACGCGCGGGGCGGAGGCCAAGATCTTTCCCGTGCTGGAGGAACTTGGGATTGCGACGACGGGCTACGGGCTGCTGTCGCGTGGGCTCATCTCGCGGTCAAAGCCGGCGGAGAAGGGCGACTTCCGTGCATTCCTGCCGCGCTTCCGGGGAGCGAATCTGGACCGCAACCAGAAGTTGATCGACGAACTGGGCCGGATGGCCGCAAACAAGGGCGCAACGCCGGTGCAGTTGGCGATTGCGTGGGCGCTGGCCAAGCAGAGTTCGCTGGTGCCGGTGGTGGGCGCGCGGACCAGGGTGCAACTGGTGGAGAGCCTGGGCGCGCTGGCGGTGAAGCTGACGGCTGAGGAGATTGCGGCTCTGGAAGCGGCGGTTCCGGCCGAGGCCGTGGCGGGGACGCGCTACGGCGCAGACCAGATGAGAGTGTTGGACAGCGAGCGGTAGAGGAGACAGTCGTGGAACGGGTCGAGATTGTGCGCGGCGACATAACCAAGCTGGCCGTGGACGCGATCGTGAATGCGGCCAATACGACACTACTGGGCGGCGGCGGCGTGGATGGAGCGATCCATCGCGCCGCTGGACCGGAACTGCTGACCGAGTGCCGCACGCTGGGCGGCTGCCCGACCGGCGAGGCGAAGATGACCCAGGGCTACCGTCTGCCTGCCCGCTACGTGATTCACACTGTAGGGCCGGTGTGGCACGGCGGCGACCGCGGCGAGGCGGAACGGCTGGCGCATTGCTATCGCGCGTGCTTCCGCATTGCACGGGAACAGGGGCTGGAGTCGCTGGCGTTCCCGGCCATCAGTTGCGGCGTTTATGGCTACCCGATCGAGGAGGCTGTGGAGATTGCGCTGCGCGAGACGGCGGCGGCACTCGCGGCCAACCGGAAGATCGAGAAGGTGATCTTCGCGTGTTTTGGAGAGGATGTCTTCGGTGCGTACCAGCGCGCGCTCCAGCAATACCGGTGATGTGTTGCTGCTGTATCAATGCAGATTGGAAGATCGAAGTGCAGAAGCGATCTAGAAGTTGAAGGTGAGCTTGGCCGCCAGCGAGCGCGGCGTTACGTAGTGCGTGCCGCTGAAGGTGGACAGGAAGTTATAGAGCGCGTACTTGTTGGTGACGTTGATGGCGGTCAGGTCGAAGTCGAGCTTGTAGCGGTCGGCGTGGAAGATGTTGGGCTTGCCGACGGAAACGTCAAACAGGTTGCGCGGCTTGATGCGCGGCGGGTTGCGATCGCTGTCGCCCGTGCCCGGCGCGGGAATGACGAGCAGCGACGAGCCGAACTGGCTGGCCAGGCAGACGGCCGGCAGCGGATGGCCGGGCGTTGCGTGCAGGCCGTTGCAGGTGAGACCGGCTTCGAACTCCTCGTCGGCTGAAAGGCCGCTCAGGTCGATGGCGGGCTGTCCGTTCAGCGCGGTGGAAACATCGGCGCAGGCGGAGTTGGGATCGTGCGATGCGAGGTTGTAGCAGGGCGCCGCGCCGGCTGCCTGGCCCGAATCGTAGCGCCAGTTGAAGCCACCCCAGAGGCCGTTCAACAGGCCGCCGCGCGCGACGGTGTATTGCACGTGGGTGGTCTGGTTGAAGCGCTCGTCGTGGTCGATGCGGAAGGGGTAGCCGCTCTGGCCTACGGTCGCTCCGGCTCCGGCCACCTGCGGCGGATAGAAGCGCGCGGCAACCGAGGACATGACCGTGTAGGCAGCGAAGCCACGATAGTGCGGCACGTCCACGTGCAGCGCATAGCCGGGAATCTTGGAGTTGTGCCAGTCGATGGGGAAGGTGATGGGCGTGTTGCCCAGCACGCTGAAGTCGAAGGCGTTGTGGGTGTACTTCCAGATGTATTCGCCGCTGAAGACCACCTGTGGGCCGAGCGCCTGTTGCAGGCCTGCGTGAAACTCGTTGCGGTAGCCGGGATTGAGCGTGTTGGCCACGCCCGGGCTGCAACTGAGCAGCGGCGACAGCACTGCGTCGTCGCAGCCCTTGCTGGAGAGCACCAGGTTTTCATTGAAGGGCGTTTCCAGCGTGCGCGCGTAGGAGGCGCGCAACACGGTGGCCGAAGGCTTGATATTGTAGGCGACGCCGAGCCGCGGCTGTGCCTGGCTGGCGCGGGCAAGGCCGTTGTAGATGTCGCCGCGCATCCCCAGGTTCAGCATCCAGTTGCCGGCGTGGATCTGGTCTTCGATGTAGAGCGCCATTTCTTTGACGTCGGCATGGCCCGCAAAGGCGTAATAGCTGCCGCCGCGCGTGAAGTCGTAAGGGGCCAACACACCCACGAAGGCCGTGTGCTTCACGGCGCCCGCCGACGCGCATTGCGAGGGGGACGAGAAGCCGGGCAGCGGATTGCCGCTTGCGTCCGCGCAGGGAGAGTTGTAGGTGGCCTCGACGATGCCGAGGCGGTCGTGCTCGCGCAGGAAGGTTTGGCTGTACTGCGTGCCTGCCTTGAAGGTGTGGGCGCGGTGCGCGTAGGAGACATCGCCATGGACGCCGGTATTCATCAGCGTGCGGCCCTGGCCGATGGAGGAGGTCTGTAGATTGGCGGGGCCCAGGTCGGCCAGCGGATTCGAACTGGGGTAGTAGTGGTAGTCGTCGCGGCGGACGAAAGCGCCCAGATTGAGCACGGCCTCGTTGTTCACGACCACCGTGTAAGTGGGCGCAATGTTGAAGGTCTTGATCTGCGAGTGCTGGTCGGTATTGCCCACGTTGCCAAAGACCGGGCTTGCGCCGACGCCATTGCTCACGACGTTCCAAACGTTCAGGTTGTCGTAGGAGTTGGGCGTTTGGAACCAGGAACGGCTGAAGTTCAGATCCAGGTGCAGCGAGGCCGCGGGGGACAACTGCCGATCGACGCGGTCAAAGAAGTTTTGTTCGTTGCCGCGGTCGTGGAAGACAGCGAACTCCGGAGGATCGAGGAAGCGGCCGGTGTTCAGCGCATCGCCCTCCAGGAAGTTGCCCCAGGAGCGGCCGCCGTAGGAGAGATCGAATCCGCCGGAGGCCGAGCCGAATGCACCGTAGGAGGCGTATACGCTGCCGGTGGGCCGCAGTACGCCCTGTCCGGAGCGCGTTGTGGCGACGATGACCAGACTGGTTTTATCGCCGTACTCGGCCGGCGGCGCGCCGCTGATGACCTGCAGGGACTGGATGGAGTTCGAAGGCAGTTGATTGGAAAACGCCTTGCTCTGCTGGTCGGAGATCGACTGTCCATCGACGGAGAAGGAGTTGGAGGCGTGATCGCCGAGGCCGTGGAACATGCCGTTGGAGTCAGCCGAGACGCCCGGCGTGGAGAGCGTGACGAGCGAACTGAGCGAAGAGGACTGGCTCTCAAGGGGAATCTTCTGGAAGTCGCCGCGGTCAACGTCGGTGTGGAAGGTCGAATCGGTTTCCACCAGGTCGCCGGAGGCTTCCACGGTTACGGTGGAACTGGCGGCTGCAACCTGCAGAGCTACCTTCAGGTTGATGCCAACCACGGAGCGGACATCGAGATTCTGTGTGTAGGGCGCGAAGCCCGCCGCGGAGACGGAGAGGCGATAGGAGCTGAAGGGCAGGTTGACGATCTCGAACTGACCATCCGCGCTGGAAGTGGCCGAGCGGTCAACGCCGCTGACCATGCTGGCGATGTGGATGGAGGCGTTGGGAATCGCAGCGCCGGTCGGGTCGGCGATGGAACCGCGCACAGCGCCGGCATTTCCGCCCTGTGCGGCAAATGCGATGGAGGCCGCGCACAAGAGAGCGAGCAGGGGAAGAATACGAAGCATTTTGCCGTGGTGGAACGGCATGAGGGATGTCTCCTGAAATCAGGTGAAAGCGAAGGAAGAAAAGCAGCGACTGAGGCCGCCGCAACCATGGCAATCGGGGAACGGTCTCAGTGAACCGCGCCGGAAGCTGTAGTGCAAGAGCTGCCTCGCAAGCGAGACTGCTGAAACCGGCGGGGATCGACGCAGAGACGCCCTATCTGCTGCTGGGCGGAGGCCGGATGAAAAGCCGTGTGCGGCGATATCGGACCACCACGGCTGGCTCGAGCAGAGGCGCGCTGGAGCCGAGCAGCACCAGAACAATGGCTGCCGCGGCAACTGCCACAGGCGCGGCTGTCTGCAGGATCATGCAGAGCGTGCAGTGGCTGGGCTCGCTCTCGGTGGTGTGTACGTGGGCCACCTGTACGGCGGCCAAGAGGGCCATCAGAAGCAGACACAACAGCACGACGCCACGCCCGGAACGGAACTGGATGCGACGACCGACGCCGAATTGTGTCCGCGGATCTGCCAAGAAGCTGCCTCTCACCTCAAGGATACACAAGTATAGACGCGGGCGCAGGCTCTGGGGTTTCCAGAAGTTGGGCCATGGCGGCTGGAAAGAAGCGTTACGGTTGCAGGTCCCGCTCGTCTACACTGAGGGCGATGAGGCGTAACTTGACAGTGCGATGGGTAGTTGCGGGTGTGGCAGCGGTGCTGCTGGCGGTTGCCGTGGCCGGAGCGCAAACGAGCCCGGACCAGGCCGCGCCCAAGGGCCAGCCGCTGACGCTGAAGCCCGATTTGCCGGGAATGGCGCGCAATCATCGGCTGATTTTGAAGGACGGCAGCTACCAGGTGGTACGCCAGTACGAGGTGGTGGGCGACCGGGTGCGCTACATCTCAGTGGAGCGCGGCGGCGACTGGGAAGAACTGCCCGAGGATCTGGTGGACTGGGAGGCGACGCGCAAGTGGGAGCGGGACCACGCAGCGGCGGCCGAGGAGCCCTCGCCCGCAATGAAGGAAGCCGAGGCTATCGACAAGGAAGAAGCAGAAGCCCGCAACGACGAGAAGGCGCGCATGCCGGAGGTGGCCAAAGGGCTGGAACTGCCGGATGAAGACGGCGTGTTTGTGCTGGACACCTTTCAGGGGACGCCGGAACTGGTGGAACTGGCCGATGCCACATTGAACATGAATGCAAAGACGCGGCGCGGGCTGAGCACGCTGAATCCGCTGGCCGGGCAGAAGGCGAGCCTGGAACTGGAGGGCGCGCACGCCAAGGTGCATCTGCACGTGAACGATCCGGCGATCTATCTTTCGCTGGAGACGGGCGACGAGAAGCAGCCGGTGTTGACCCACGCCTTCAAGGTGGATACGGGCGGAACCCGGGAAGAGACCAACCGCAAGCGCGGCGCGCACTCAGAGAAGTCGGGCTTTGCGATTGTGCGCGTGGACCAGCGCCGCGAGGTGCGCATTGTGGGCGCGATCCACGTGAGTCCGGCCGGCACGATCACGCAGGACGAGAACGTGATTCCGACCAAGGCCGAGACGCTGCCGGGCAAACACTGGCTGCGCATCGAGCCGGAGCAGAAGCTGACCATCGGCGAGTACGCGCTGGTGGAGATACTGTCGGCCTCGGAGATCAACCAGTCGGTGTGGGATTTCCGCGTGGACCCGGCAACGGGCGACAATCCCGGATCGATCGGGCCGATCCTCAAGAACATCGAAGCGCGCTAGGTGTTTGACCGCGGGAGGTAGTATTGATCGGTGTTCGTGCGACCCCAGGCCAGTGTTCTGTCTCCAAAGTTTTTATCAAAACGCTATTGTCATCTTGAGCGAAGTTGGGCCGCTCTTTGGCCAAACGGAGTCGAAAGATCTGCGGTTGTTCTATTTCAGCGGGATTCCCACGCACACACTGGCGTGGAACTTCAGAAGTTCGTGGCAAAAAGTGAAGAGGCAACCGCAGATCCTTCGACTCACCACCCCCAACCTCCACCCCAAAGAGCAGGAGCGCTCTTTGGGGACCCCGGAATACGTTTGGGGCCCCGTTCGCTCAGGATGACAGCAGTGGTGATTCTGCGGACTTTCGAGACATACACTAAGCGCAAAAACAAAGGCGCGCCGAGCCTGGGGCACCCGAACGTTGGTAGTGGATCAAACGGTTACTGGTCCAAATCCACGTGGCAGCGGAGAGATCGGCAAACGCCCGTCTCGATCTGCTATCTTCACAAGTTATACCCTTGCATAAAGAGACTGCAGAAACCGCTGCCCACTAAAGGATGACCGCTTGAATGCCTGAACCTGCCCGCCGCCCACCTTCGCGTTTCTATCGCTGGCTTGTGCTGATCTTTGTCAGCCTGGCCATGTTCGGCAACTACTACGTGTACGACTGTATTGCGCCGATTGCCGACCTGCTGTCAAAGCAGCTTGGATTTTCCGAGTCGAACATCGGCCTGCTGCAGGCTATCTACAGCATCCCGAATGTGTTTCTGGTGCTGGTAGGCGGCTACATTGTGGATCGCATCGGCGTGCGCAAGGCCATCTTCATCTTTGGAACGCTGTGCCTGATGGGTGCGGTGCTGACGGCTGTTTCCGGCGCGCTGCCGGTGATGGCCGCCGGCCGGCTGCTGTTCGGCATGGGCGCGGAGTCGCTGATTGTGGCCGTGACCACAGCGCTGGCGAAGTGGTTCCGCGGCAAGGAACTGAGCTTTGCCTTCGGCATCAACCTGACCATCGCGCGCCTGGGCACACTGCTGGCGCAGCGTTCGCCTTCGTGGGCCAGCTTTGCTTACAGCAACTGGCGCGCGCCGCTGCTGATCTCGGTGGCCTTTGCCACCTTCTGCGTGATCGGAGCGCTTATCTACTGGGGCATGGAAATCTACGCGGAGAGGAACTTCGAACTGGCGGACGCGGGGCCGACGGACAAGGTGGTCTTCGGCGACCTGTTCAAGTTCGGCATGTCGTACTGGTTCATCGTTGGGCTCTGTGTGGTGTTCTACTCCGGAATCTTTCCGTTTGAGACCTTTGCCTACCAGTTCTTCATGGATGCGCACGGCACGACGCGCGAACATAGCGGATTCCTGGTGAGCATCCTGACCATCTTCGCCATGATCGCCACACCGCTGCTGGGCCTGTTCGTGGACAAGATCGGCAAACGCGCTCTGCTGATGATGTTCGGCTCGGTGCTGCTGGTTCCGGTGTACCTGATGATGGCCTACTCGCACGTGAGCCTCTATGTGCCGATGGCCATGATGGGGCTTTCGTTCTCGCTGATTCCGGCGGTGATGTGGCCGTCGGTGGCGTACATTGTGCCGCAGTCGAAGCTGGGCACGGCATACGGACTGATGACCATGATTCAAAACATCGGCATGGCCGGTTTCAACCTGATGATTGGCTGGGCCAACGACCACGGCCACGCCAGCGCCGCCAATCCCGCGGGCTACCGGATGGGGATGTGGATCTTCTCGATCCTGGGCCTGCTGGGAATGCTCTTCGCGTTCCTGCTGCGGCAGAGGGAAGTTGGGCCGCACGGGCACGGGCTGGAGACGATTACCGCAGGGTGACGATTCAGCCGCCGAAGATGAAAGAGGCTCCGGAATTTCCGGAGCCTTTTCTCTATTCGCGCACGGCGATGCCGAGCGCCTTCATCTTGCGGTAGAGGTGGCTGCGCTCCAGGCCGAGCAACTCGGCGGCGTGGCTGATATTGTTGCGCGCCTCCTCGATCTTCTTCAGGATGTACTCGCGCTCGTAGGCGTCGCGCGCCTGCTGCAGGGTCGAGAACTCTTCCGTGGATCGCGAGCCGGACTTGTGCGTGAGCGGCGGCAGATGCTTGCGCTCGATGCGCAGTGCGCGGGGATTGAGGATGAGTACGCGCTCGATGACATTGCGGAGTTCGCGCACGTTGCCGGGCCAGTGATACTGCGCCAGCGCGGCCAGGGCTTCGTCGCCGATCTCCATGCGCGGGCGGCCATACTGGCGGCCAAACTCGCCGAGGAACTCGCGGACCAGGAGCGGAATATCCTGCTTGCGTTCGCGCAGCGGCGGAACAAAGAAGGGCACCACGTTGAGCCGGTAGAAAAGGTCTTCGCGGAAGTTTCCCTTGGCGATCTCCTCTTCGAGGTCCTTGTTGGTGGAGGCGATGAGGCGGACATCGACGCGCAGAGGTTGCGTGCCTCCGACGGGCGTGAAGAGCTGATCGTCGAGGGCGCTCAGAACCTTGGACTGCGTCTTCAGGCTCATGTCGCCGACCTCGTCGAGAAAGAGCGTTCCTCCGTCGGCGCGTTCAAGGGTTCCGCGCTGCTCGGGCGGTCCGCCGGGCTGTGCGCCATGGCGATAGCCGAAGAGTTCGGCCTCAATGTGCGCTTCGGGAATGGCCGCGCAGTTCAACTCGATGAAGACGCCGTCGCGGCGGAGGCTTTCGGCGTGGATGGCGCGGGCGATCAGTTCCTTGCCGGTGCCGGACTCGCCATAGATGAGCACGCGGCCGTTGGTGGGGGCCATCAGCTTGATCTGCTGGCGGAGAGCCTTCACGGGCACGCTTTCGCCGGTCAGCACCGAACTGACGCTGAACTGCCGTTTGAACTCAAGATTCTCCGTGCGCAGGCGGCGGGCTTCCACGGCGTTCTTGAGAACGATCAGCGTGCGGTCGAGCGAGAGCGGCTTTTCAAGGAAGTCGTAAGCGCCCAGCTTGGTGGCTTTGACGGCGGTCTCGATGGAGCCGTGGCCGCTGATGATGACCACTTCAGGACGGTTCTCGGCGGCGAGCTGGCGGATGTCGGCCAGCACGTCGAGTCCGTCGCGATCGGGCAGCCAGATGTCGAGCAGAACCACGTCAAAGGGCGCGTCCTGCAACAGGACCATGGCTTCGGCGGCGTCGGCAGCGCCGGCAACGCCGTAGCCCTCTTCGCGCAGAATCTCTTCGAGCGAGGTGCGAATCTCCGCTTCGTCGTCAACCACCAGGATGTGATTCATGCGGAGACTCCCTTCGTGGTATTGGGTTCATCCGCGGCCGGCTCGGCGGGTTCCATCAGCGGCAGGCGCAGCAGGAAGCGCGCGCCCTTGGGCGAGTTGGCTTCGGCGCGGATGGAGCCGCCGTGTTCCTGAATAATCTTTGCGGCGATGGAGAGCCCGAGGCCGGTGCCGCGCTGCTTGGTGGAGTAGAAGGGCAGGAAGAGGCGCTCGCGAATCTCGTCGGTAAGGCCGTGGCCGGTGTCGGAGACGGCGACCTCGATGGCGGAGCCGTCCTCGCTGAGGCTCGTCTCAACGGTGAGCACGCGCAGCAGGCTGCCCTGCATGGCCTCGGCGGCGTTGTCGATGAGGTTGGCCAGAGCGCGGCGGATGGCGTCGGGGTCGGCGAGGACCAGGGGCAGTCCGGCTTCGAGGTTGCGCTGCAGGGTGATGCCGTCGAGGCGTCCGGCAAAGAGCGCGAGCGCTTCTTCGGCCACCTGGTTCATGCAGCAGGGACGCGGCTGCGGCGAAGGGAACTGCGCCAGCGCCGAGAACTGATCCACGAGGGTGCGTAGCGTGGCCACGCAGCCGAGAATCACCTCGCTGCACTTGCGGATGACGTTGGGCGAGTCAGGCTGCGCCCGGTCCAGATGCCGGGCGATGCGCTCGGCAGAGAGGGCGATGGGCGTGAGCGGATTCTTGATTTCGTGGGCTACACGCTGCGCGACCTCTTTCCATGCCAATTGGCGCTGGGCGCGGAGCAACTCGGTGGTGTCCTCGACGACCAGCACACTGCCGGCGTTTCCGTGGGCCAGCTCCAGCCGCGCGCTGGTGATGGCCAGATGAACGGTGCGCCCGTGGGCATGGAATTCAACTTCAGTGGAGGCAGCGCCCATGCGATGGCTGCGGCGCATGATGCCGGCCAGATCGGCTGCGAACTCGGGAGGCAGCAGCGAGTCAATCTGCTGCCCGGCGAGGCTGATGTCTTCGCGCTGGCCCATCAACGCGGCGAAAGCGCGGTTGGCCTGGAGGACGACGCCTGCACCGTTGAGAGTTACCACCCCGCTGGGAATGGTCTCGACGATGGTTTCCAACTCGCGCCGGCGCTCCTCGATGGCGAGGTTGGCGGCGGTGAGCTGGGCAGAGGAGGTCTCAGCCAACTGGCGGCTGGCTTCAAGGTCGGCGGCCATGTTGTTGAAGGCGCCGACCAGGTCGCCCATCTCGCCGGTGGCCTTGGTCTCCACACGCTGCTCGTATTTGCCGTCGGCGATGGCGTCCATGGCGTCGGCAAGGGCCTCAACAGGCCGGGTGATCTGCTTGGACAGGAATACTGCAAGCCAGACGCTGGAGAAGAAGACAAAGACGGTGATGAGCAACAGCATCAGGAAGAACGTGGTGCGGATGCGATTGCGGGAGTGGAACAGTTGCCAATACTCCGCCGCGCCGGCGCGGATGCGGCCGGTGGTCTGACTGAGGCCCTGCGGCATGGGCAGCGCGGCGACAACAATCTTGCCGGAGGAGGTGGCCGACATGCCCAGCGCGTATTCCTGTCCGGCGATCTGGAGCACGGACTCATCGCTGCGTTGCGCGGCGGGCAACAGGACATCCGACAGTTTGCCGCTCAATGAGACGGGCATTTCCCGGGCGTCTGTTTCCAGCCGGGATAGAAGCCGCACGGGACTGGACTCAGCAGGTTCCTGGTAGCCGGCCAGAACATGGCGGCTCTTGTCGTAGACGACGACAAAGCCGCCCTCCAGCGTGATGCGGTGAGAGGCCAGCACGTCCTGCAGTTCCGTCAGCGAGCGCTCAGTTGCGCCGGAGGCGGCGATCGATTCGGACTCGCTGCGGGCGTTGCTGGCGACGTACTGCTCCAACTCCGCAATGACGCGGGTCGAGTCCAGACGCAGTTCAGAGGTGTTGGGAGAAAACCAGCGGTCGATGGAGCGGTTCATCAACTGAAAGCTGAAGAGGAACATGAAGACCGCGGGAATGAGCGCGATCAGCGCCGCGCCCAACACCATGCGGGTGCGGAGACGAGCGCCGAGAGCGCCGCTGCTCTGGTCGGCAACCAGCTTGAGGATGTTCCTGAGCAGCAGCATCAGGAGCACCATCAGCAACAGGAAGACAACGACGGTGAGCCCGGTAAAGACCAGCGTTTCGCCGGAGGTCTCGGGGTTGAGGAAGCTCACACTGGAGGTATTGAAGGCCTGGAGCGCGCCGAGCAGGGCGAAGAACAGCAGTGTGCCACCGCCCAGCAAGGCCACCGAACGCCGCCGAGGATCGCCGAGGAAAGTCATGCGGCGATTATAGAAGCTGAAAACACTAGCCGGGGAGGAAGGATTCGCGGGGGCTGCTCGGCGCCGGAGCAAGTTTTCGTGGCGTCCCATCCATTCGGCGATCGAGCTGCCGAATGGACGGGACACGGAGGAGTCTTCCGGTTGCGGCGGTGCCCTAAATTTGCGAGCACTCCAGCGGGCTCAGAAACAGGTTGCCGATGTTGGTGACGATGTTGTCGAAGGAGAAGCGGGGATCGGCAGAGAGCTTCTTCCAGCCGGGATCGTTGCGGAAGACATTCCACTTGGCTTCGAGTTCGGCTGTGTCAGCGAAGCTGAGCATATAGACCAGGTTGGGCATGTGCGAGCCGCAGAGTGTATCGCCGAAGAAAACCGGATGGAAGCCGGCGTTCAGGAACAACTCGAACTCGCCGGAATGGAACATCTCCACCTTGCGCACATGGTCGTTGTTCGAAGGGCTCTCATAGATGCGCAACTGGAAGATGCGCTTGCCCTTGGTGGCCGAAGCGGCAGGCGGAGTGAGCTTGGGCCAGCCGTGGAAGGCCTTCAGCAGCCATGTTTCCGCACGCTGGAAAGCAGGGGCCGCGGCCTTGGCGTTCCAGAAGGGAGCGGCGGCAGCCATGAACTGCGCGTCCTCGGCCAGATGCAGATCGATCTCGGCCAATACGCCGGCGGAAGGGCCGGGGATGAGCAGATAGAAGGCTGGAGTGTCCTGGCCGATGTCGAGCTTGAAGGCGCCGACCGGGCCCAGGTTCATGCGCCCGAGGGCGGGGATGAGCGCTTCGGCGAAGAAGGTCTCTGTCGTCTTGAGCTGCGGGCCGCTCATCAGGTTGTAGCGGCGCAGCAGGTAGAACCCGCCGGCCGAGGCGGGCGCGTGCTGAGCCGCAGCCTCGCCTGCAAGGGCGGCGGCTGAGGTGGCAAGAGATGCGGCAAGAAACTGACGGCGTTCCATGGAGTCCTCCAAGTGAGGACCATTGTAAGTCAGGCAGCCGTGCAGGCGGGGCAATGTTCGAATCGGGTTAGAGTTGGACTAACTTCAACTCGCGCTGGGACTTATAAGACCGGCAAATGAGTTTACCGTCGTGCTATTCCACCGTAGTGTCCTGTCTCAGAAGTTGTTATCAACACGATGTTGTCATCTTGAGTGGAGTTTGGCCGCTCTTTGGCCAAACGGAGTCGAAAGATCTGCGGTTGTTCTATTTTCAGCGGACTTGCCAGGCTCAAACTGGCATGAAACGTCAGATGCTCATGGTAAAAAGTGCAAAAGCAACCGCAGATCCTTCGACTCACCACCCCCAAACTCCGCCCCAAAGAGCAAAAGCGCTCTTCGGGGACCCCGGAATACGTTTGGGGCCCCGTTCGCTCAGGATGACAGCAGGGGCTATTTTGCGGGCTTCTGAGACAGGGCACTAGCGACAAAAAAAGACGTCGCGAGGGTGGGGCCCCCTCTCTTTTCACAGGTATCCCACCCTTTCCGCAGAAAGCACGGAAAGGATGGGGCACGGTGCTTTGTTTTGAAGGATGGATCGTTAGCTTCCGGTGCCGCCGACGGTCATCTTGTCGAGCTTGATGGTGGGCATGCCCACGCCGACCGGAACGCTTTGGCCGTCCTTGCCGCAGGTGCCGATGCCCTCGTCCAGTTTCAGGTCGTGGCCGACCATGGAGACGTACTTGAGCGCTTCGGGGCCGTTGCCGATCAGGGTGGCGTCGCGCACCGGCGCGGTGACCTTGCCGTCTTCGATCAGGTAGGCCTCGGAGGCGGAGAAGACGAACTTGCCGTTGGTGATGTCCACCTGTCCGCCGCCGAAGTTGACGGCGTAAAGGCCGCGCTTGACCGAGCGCAGAATGTCTTCGGGCGCGTCGTCGCCGGCCAGCATGTAGGTGTTGGTCATGCGCGGCATGGGGATGGACTGGTAGTTTTCGCGGCGGCCCGAGCCGGTGTTGGCCGTGCCCATCAGGCGCGCGGAGAGCTTGTCGGAGAGGTAGCCGCGCAGTACGCCGCCCTCGATCAGCACGGTCTCCTGCGTGGGCGTTCCTTCATCGTCCACGTTGAGCGAGCCGCGGCGTCCGGCGATGGCGCCGTTGTCGACGACGGTGACCTTGGAACTGGCGACTTGCTGACCGATGAGACCGGCGAAGGCGGAGGTCTTTTTGCGGTTGAAGTCGGCTTCGAGGCCGTGGCCGACAGCTTCGTGCAGCAGGATGCCGGGCCAGCCGGGGCCGAGGACCACTTCCATCTCGCCCGCGGGCGCGGGAATTGCGCCGAGCTGGAGGATGGCTCCGCGCGCCGCTTCGCGCGCCAGGCTCTCCGGGCTCTTGCTCTCGACGAACTGCTCCAGGCCTGCCCTGCCGCCGCCGCCCGCGGAGCCTTTGGTGGTGGTGGCGTCTTCCTTGGCGATGACGAAGACGTTGAGGCGGCAAAGCGGCTGGGTGTCGGAGGCGAATGCGCCGTCAGAGGCGGCTATGAGGATGTGGCGCAGCTCTTCGCCGTAGCTGGCGCGCACCTGTACGATGCGCGGATCGAAGGCGCGGGCGGCGCGATCGGCGCGCAGAATGAGTTCGAGCCGCGCGGCAAGATCGAGATCGTAGCCGCCCAGCGGCACCGGATAGAGATTGGCGGCCGGAGCCTCGACGAATCCCTGCACGGGTTGCCTGGCCGGGCCGGAGGCGATGAGCGCGGCGGTGCGGGCGGCGTGGAGCAGACGCTCCGGGCTCAGGTTGTCAGTGTACGCGTAGCCGGTGCGCTCGCCGGAGAGCACGCGAATGCCGCAGCCGGCGCTGACACCCTGGCTGGCGGACTTGACGATTTGCTCATCGACGCCGAGCGCGGTAGCGGTAACCGACTCGAAGTAGAGGTCGGCATAGTCGCCGCCGGCGGACAAAGCCTCGGAAAGGCAGCGCTCAAGAAGGCGCTCGGTGATGCCGTACTTGCAAAAGAAATAGCGTTTGTGACTGGGTGCAGGGGAAGAGGCCGCAAGTGTCATCGTGGCTCCAGTGTACGACGCGGCAAAGGCGGGCGGGAACCGGCGGCAGGGCTTTCCTGACTTGGTACGGGGTGCAAAGAGCGGGAAGCGGGCCGGGCGGCGCGTGCTAAAGTGACGGCATGAAGAAGATTCTAGCTGCTGCTTTGTTGCTGATGGTATTTGCCAGCCCGGCATTTGCCGCGAAACACCATCATAGTTCTCACCATCACACCCACCATCACGCGCATCATCGCGCCTAAGCAGGCTTCCATCAGGCGTGGCGGCGGAGTGGAGAATTACTGCGCCGCCAGCAGGACAATTGTGCGCAAGCGCGCACCTGTGGACAGGCCGCGGCAGCAGGCCGCGGTAAGGTTCATGCCATGAGCGAAATCGACGATCTTCGTTATCCGATTGGCCGCTTTAGCGCTCCGGCCAGCACCACGCCGGAGATGCGCGCGGCGAGCATCCAGACCCTGCACTTGCTGCCCGAGCGGCTGAAAAAGGCCGTGGACGGGTTGAGCGACGCACAGTTGGACACGCCCTACCGCGAGGGCGGATGGACGGTGCGGCAGGTGGTGCATCACATTGCCGACAGCCACGTGAACGCGCTGTTGCGCTTCAAGCACGCGCTGACCGAAGACTGGCCGACGATCAAGGCCTACGACGAAGCCGCGTGGGCTGAGATGGCCGACAGCAAGACGCTGCCAATTGGCGCTTCGCTGGCCATGATTGACGGGTTGCACGCGCGCTGGGTCGCGCTGCTGGAAGCGATGACGGAAGACGACTTCCAGAAGGGCTTCAACCACCCCGAGCGGGGCAGAATGGGGCTGTCGACGGTGCTGGCGATGTACGCTTGGCACGCCCGGCACCACACGGCGCACATCACCGGCTTGCGCGCGCGCAAGGGCTGGTAGGGAGCCCAGGGGTGTCGCCAGAGGAAGCACTCACGTCCGCAGTCCGCCTGGCCACATGCATTGAAAACTATCTGGCGGAGCACCCGGCTGCCGCGGTGCTGGAGGATGGGCGCGTCGTCTTCGACATGCGCTCGGCGCACTATTCGGTGACGGAGTCGCATGGGCGCTGCCTGCTGCAGTTGTGGAGCGAAGAGCGCAACCTGATCCGCACGGTTGCGGAGGTGCAAGAGCGCTCGCAGTGCCTGCGGCTGATGACGCGCAGGATGGGCGCACCCAAAGCCCAGGCGCTGGAACTGGTTCCCACCAACGAACGGCGCACTCCCACGGCCCGCGAAGCTGCGCGCAGAAGCTATCAGCGTTTGCTGGAGCGCGTGCTGTCGCGCCACTTTCTGGGCGCGAAGGTGGAGGGGTTTCGCTCGGCAATGGACCTGGAGCACAGCTTCGGGCCTGCGTATGTGCGCGGACGGCTGCTGCGCGGCACGGCTGCCGACGCTGTGATCGGCGTGAGCGAGGCCGAGTCGGGCGCGATTGTCGATGGCGTTCTGACGCTGGGAATTCTGTGGCTTGACTACTGCCGCCAGAAGGGCGACGGCCGCAGGCACTTTGGCGGGCTCAAGGTGGTTGTGCCCGAAGGCGCGTGGCGCACCACGGCGGAGCGCATGGCGTGGCTGAATCACGCCGCGGCCGACTTCCAGCTTTACACCCTGAACGAGCGCAGCGAAGAGCTGACACAGGTGGACTTTCGCGACACGGGGAATCTGGAGTCTCGGCTGGTTCATGCATTTTCCGCCGCAGCGGTGGTGGAGCGGTGCAGGGCCGGAATTGAGCAGGTGCGCGCATTGACGCCGGAGGCGGCGTGGCCGCGCGTGGAGATTCGGCCGCGTTCGGCCACCGAGGTAGCGCTGCTGCTGCATGGGCTGGAGTTTGCGCGGGTGCGCCATGGGGCTTCGGCAACCTCGTTTGCGCGCGAAGACGAGGTGAGCTTTGGCGCGGGCGCGAACGAGACTCCGCTGAACGAGGAGACCGAGGGGCTGTGCCGCGAATTGCTGACGCGCCTGTTCCGCAGCCGCTATCCGGACGGCGTACACAACGATGCGCTGTTTCGCATGCAGCCGGAGCGATGGCTGGAAGCGGAGTTGCGCGCGGGGATCGGCGAACTGCTGCCGGGGATGCGTGGCGACTTGCTCTACACGCAGGTTCCGGCGCTGTCGTCGGGCGACCGCGGCCTGCTGGACCTGCTGACGCTGGACCGCAACGGGCGGCTGGTGGTGATCGAGTTGAAGGCCAGCGAGGATCTGCATCTGCCGCTGCAGGCGCTGGACTACTGGATTCGCGTGCGCGCGCTGAATGCGGACCGGCAGGTGGCAAGCGGCGCGGGCCGAGCGCTGTCGGCGTTTGAGCGGCAGGGATACTTTGCCGGGGCTGAGGTTTCGCCGCTGGAGCCGAGGCTGCTGCTGGCCGGGCCGGCGCTGCGGATTCATCCGGCCAATGAGCCGGTGCTGCGCTACTTCTCTCCGCAGGTGGAGTGGGAGCTGATCGCGGTGGGCGAGCAGTGGCGGCAGGAACTGAAGGTGGTCTTCCGCAAACGCTGGAGCGATGCGCGGGCGTAGGGCGCTGCGGGCCGATGGTGCTGACTGAGGCTTGTGGCTTCCCACCCTTTTCGCAAAAGGCGCGAAAAGGAAGGGGCACGGGGACTTGGCTGGATCGTCCGCGTGGGGCTGACGGGATCGATCGGCGCGCGCTTCCTCTATTCTGAACAGGGGACGATGACGACAGCGCCGCGCCAATTCGATGTGATCGTGCTGGGCGCGGGAGCAGCCGGGCTGATGTGCGCGGCCACAGCGGGCCAGCGCGGAAGGCGCGTGGTGTTGATCGACCACAACGGCCAGCCGGGACGCAAGATCCTGATCTCCGGCGGCGGACGCTGCAACTTTACGAATATCCATTGCAGCGCGGCAAACTTCCTCTCGGAGAATCCGCACTTTGCCAAGTCGGCGCTGGCGCTTTACCAGCCGCGGGATTTCCTTGAGCTTGTGGAGCGCTACCGAATCGCATGGCATGAAAAGACACTGGGCCAACTGTTCTGCGACCACTCGGCGCGGGCCATTCTGGAGATGCTGCTGGAAGAGTGCAGCCGTGGCGGCGTGGAAATGGCGCTGGAAGCGCACGGCATTGAGGTGGAAGGCGCGGCGGGCGGCGGCTTTCGCGTGGCAACTTCGAAGGGTGAGTTCCGGGCCGACGCGCTGGTAGTGGCCACGGGCGGGTTGTCCATTCCGAAGCTGGGCGCGACGGGGCTGGGCTATGAGTTGGCGCGGCAGTTCGGGCTGAAGGTGGTTGCGCCGCGTCCGGCGCTGGTGCCTCTGCTGCTGGGCGGCGATGAGGCGCAGTGGACCTCGCTGGCCGGAGTGGCCGTGGACGTGGAGGCGCGCGCGGGCAAGGCGCGGTTCCGCGAAAAGCTGCTGGTGACGCATCGTGGGCTGAGCGGACCGGCTGTGTTGCAAGCCTCGTCGTACTGGCGGCCGGGCGAGGCGTTCACGGTGGACTTTGCGCCGTCTGGGCCGGGCGTTCCCGCAAAGCTGCTGGAGAGCCTGCGCGGCAAGGGCGCGCGGCGCGACGAGTTGGCTCTGCGGCAGGCGCTGCGCGAGGTTGTGCCGCAGCGGCTGGCTGGCTTTCTGGCTGAAGTGGGCGCGCCGAAGGGATGGACCAATGCGGCCATCGAAGAGGCCGAGCGGCGGTTGCACGGATGGGCTTTTCATCCCGTGGGGACTGAGGGATTCGAGAAGGCCGAGGTAACGGCCGGCGGCGTGGATACAGCCGGGCTGCAGGCGCGCACCCTGGAGGCGCGAAGCGTACCGGGGCTGTTCTTTATTGGCGAGGTCGTGGACGTGACCGGCTGGCTGGGCGGCTACAACTTCCAGTGGGCGTGGGCCTCGGCGGTGGCGGCCGGCAGAACGGTGTGAGAGCAGGGACCGAGGGAACAAGGGGACAAGGGAACGAGCGACCGCTGGCGGTGTCGCAGGGGAAGGCGATTACTGCGCGACGGGCGAGGCCGGAGCGGTTGGCGTGGAACCGGCTGCTGAGGGACTTACAGGACCTGAACTGGTGGGAGCATGTGCGGTGCCGTCCGGGCTGTCTTCGCCGGACGGTGGAGCAATGGGTTTGGCGGGCGGAGTGAGCACGAATCCCTTGCGAACCAGCGCGAAGCCCTGCTGCGGCAGTTCGGCCTGCAGCAACTGATTCTCAGGGCCGGAGAAGAGGTCGGTGGAGGTTCCGGCATAGGTGGCGATGAGGTGATGGACGGCGATGGGCTTGCCGTCGAGCGTGCCATTCTCGTCTGGATAGGTGGCCAACTGAACCGGCTCAGCAGTGCTGCTCTTGTCGCCCGACTGCTTGGGGAGGATCACCCAGAGGTCGCGGTTGTTGTGCGCGACGCCGAGGGCCAGCAGAGTTTCAAGCGCGCCGGGATCGAAGTCGGGAAGAAAGACCGCGGCCGGATGCGCTGCCAACCGTGTGGTGGAACTGCGGCCATTGGCGGAGATGTTCAGCAGGAGCTGGGCGGCGTCGGGAGCTGCGGTGACGTGGACCGCCGAGCCGTTGACGACCGCGCTCAACTGCACGTGGCGCAGCTTGTTGGCGCGGGAAAGCCGCTCGGTCTTGGAGAGGGCGTACTCCAGGCCCTTCATGGAGACGCGCACCGAGGAGGTCGAATCGTAGCCCTCGGGGGTCGAGGTGAAGCTGAAGGAGGCTGTGCCGATGGGCTGGCCGCGATGTGCAACCTGGAAGCTGCCGGACTGGGCCGGGGCGGCAATCGAGGTGAAGGCAATAAGGCAGGCAATGGGAAGAACTGCGGGAATGCGCACGGGATTGTCTTCGCTCCTGCCTGCTTAGACACGGAAACGGGGGAAGAGTTGTGGAGGGGCAGGGAACGAGGGACCAAGGGATCAAGGGACCGAGGGGCCAAGGGAACGAGGGAGTGAGGGACCCCTCCATTTCGCGATAGAGCGCGCGAAATGGAGGGTGCACTGTTTCGATTCAAGGCAGGTTCAGGAGGCCTTCGGTCAGGATCGCTAGTTCCGGGTTCCGATCTGCACCAGCGTTTCGCCTGCCTGGGGCGTTCTAGGCCCCGGGGAAATCATCCGCGTCTGCGGCGCGCGCCAATGGTCGATGTGGCTGATGCGATGCACACAGCCGATGGTGCAGTTTGGCGAGCAGTCCTTTCCGTTCAGGAACTCCCGCTTTACATCCTCGGTGGTGTACTCCGCCAGGGGCACGCCTGGATAGCCGCGCTGCTGCGAGCAGTAGTGCACCAGGCCGTCTTCGCAGATGTACAGATAGCGCGATCCGGCCCGGCAGCGCCACTTGTTCGGCCGCCCTTCCACAATCGCCTCCTGGAATTTGTCGAACTGCGCGTAGTTCGACTTCTTCCGGTTGGTCATCTGGTGGTAGACGCTGGCTTCGGCCGGCGTCAGAGGCTTCAGTTGCCCGCCACCGTCGTGGATGATGCCGATGGTGGACTCGAAGCCCAGTTCCAGCGCCCGCTTGCCAATCACCAGCGCGTCGTTGGGGTCCTTGAAGCCGCCGCCCACCACCGAGTTGATGTTCACGTGGAACTCGGCGTACTGGGCCAGCATCTGCAGCTTCTTGTCCAGCACCTTCAGGCTCTTCTTTGAAATCTCGTCCGGCAGCACGTTGTCGATGGAGATCTGCATGTGGTCGAGTCCGGCCCGGTTCAGGCGCTCGATCCGCTCCGCGTTCAGCAGATAACCGTTCGTGATCATCCCGGCGATGGCGCCTGTGCGCCGAATCCTCCGAATGATGTCGTCGAGGTCTGGATGCGTGAGCGGTTCGCCGCCGGAGATGCCGATCATGGCCGTCCCCAGTTTTCCCAGGTGGTCGATGCGGCGGTACATCTCATCGAGAGGCACCGGCTCGGAGACCTTGTCGTATTCATTGCAGTAGGCGCAGCTCAGGTTGCAGAAGCGCATCGGCACAATCTGAACCAGTACCGGGTGGCTGGTGGAGGCCAATGCGCGGCCCACCATTGCCAGCTCCCGTGCCTTGCGCGTAGCCGCTACCCAGCGGCCGCGCAGCGTAGATTTCCGGGGAATCGCCATCACTTCTATTGAATCACAGCACGAAGAGACCGTGCTCCGGCAGCCTGCCCTGCGGCGAGAGCAAAACCAGAGTCAACGTGCCCTTGCTGCGGGCCTGCAAGGTGGCGTTTTCTTGAGGAAAAAGCCACTTGAGAGCATGGCCACTGGGTACAGCTACTCTGGTTTTTCTGTAGAATTCGCAATGAATACCGAGCTTTGGCTCTGTAATTTTTCAATGAACAGGCGCGTGGAGAGCCTACTGGATTGCCGGCCTCGCGGGCGGTTGTTGTTCGTGAGAGCCAGGATCCGCAGAGCGGCGTCTTACCCGTGGCGTTTGGAGTCCACTTCCAGGGTCAGGGTCTGGAGCTTCTTCTCGCGCAGAATCGTCACAGGCACGGTCTTGCCCTGGTGCGAACGCAGCGCCCTGTCCCATCCGGCCATGTTGTTGATGGGCTCGGCACCGACCTTGAGGATGACATCGAAGGCCTTCAGACCGGCCGCAGCCGCCGCGCTCCGGCGCGTCACCTGCTTCACCATCAATCCCTTTTGCACGCCCAGGGACTCGGCCATCTGCGAGGTCAGCGGCTCCACGAGCACACCCACGTTCAGGCTGCTGCCAAAGAACGGGAGATGAAATCCTCCGCTGGACGGCAGATCGCCGCCGCTGCCGCCCGCCAACATGCCCATTGCCGGAGCCGGCGTCAACAACTCGCCACCCTTGTCGATCTGGTTCCAGACTTCGTGCTCGACCGTCTTGCGATCGGCCAGTTCCACGGCCAGCGTCTCGACGTTTCCATCGCGGCTGATCACCATGCCGACCTTGCGGCCTGGCGGAATCTCCCGCAGCTGCCGACGCAGTTGCTCGGCGTTCTCCACGGCCTGCCCGTCCATTTGCAGCACAACGTCGTTGACCTTCAGCCCGATCTGTCCGGCCGGCGCGTCATGGTCGATGAGCGTAATCACCGCGCCGCGCACTTCCTTCAACTTGAGCGCCTGCGCCTTCTGTGCATCCACATCGGTCAGTTCCACGCCCAGGTAACCCTGCGAGTTGCCCATCAGCAGCATCGGCCGTGGTTCACCTGCCATTTGCGACACCATGCCTGCTTGCGCGCGCCCCTGCATAGCGCCGGCGCATAGCAGCAGGCCCAGTCCAAGAGTTGCCGCGCGGGCCGCCAGCCCGGCATTCAACTGCCTCTCCGTGTATGGCCCCAAAAAGCGCTTCATTCCTTTTCTCCGCTTCGTTCCCTCTCCGGCACGGCGCTCTTCTTTCCGCGGCGCGATTGCCGGAGGCAGGCTGTCTTACTGAATCTCAGGCGCGCGGCTCAGAACCTGCCGCGATACGTTCCTGATCTGGGGATTCTCGTCCGACGTCGAAACCGAATACAACACCTGCCGTACGCTCGTGTCCGCCTCCACCGGCTCCAGAAGATTGATGGAAAGCGTGCGGATGCGCGGATCGTTGTCGTTCAACAGGGCTTCCAATACCGCGTTGCGCACGCGAATATCCTCGCTGACATAGGGTTCCAGGCCCTCCAGCGCCTTCTCGCGCACGGCGGCGTTCTTGTCGTAGCGCAGCGCCACCATCAGCGCGTCGCGAACGCCTGAGGCCTTGCAAGCGCGTCCCGCGCGGCACTCCGCTGCCAGCAGGCCCACCGAGTCATCGCGCACGCCTGCCGAGGTTGCGTTTTCGCTGGCCAGCATCAGCAGATGCTGAATCGCCGGATCGTCCAGAGAGCCCTTGATCCGCTGCGGTACGAGTTGGTTGTAGCGAACCTCGACCATCTGGCTGTTTGGCTGGCGCACGACCGCGCTGATGTTGGCCACGTTGGCGATTTCCGGCTTTTCCGCGCTCGGAGTTTCCTTTGCGGCAACGGCTGCCGCTGCGACAGGCTGCGGCTGCGGCGCGGGCCGCGAGGCGATGGCCACATGCGCCGCCCGGCTCTGGGCAAGCTCGTAGCCGCCCACCCCTCCGCCGGCGATCCCGGCCAGCAGCAGCACTCCCGCGGCGACAGGCGTCGCCCGCAGCCCCACAAGACTGCTCCTGAGGCGCAGGCTCAACCACTCGTACCAGCGCTTCGGCGGCAACGTGTCCAGCGCTTCCTCCAGCCGCATCCGCGAGCGCGCCAGCAGATTGGCGTCCGGCTCTTCCACGGCAAACGCCCCGGCCAGAACCTTCAGCGCCTGTACCTGATCGCGTTCCTTCCCGCACTCCGGGCAGACCGCCAGGTGGCGTTCCAGTTCATGCACCTGCGCGTCGGGCAGCTCTCCGTAAGCCGCCATCACGATCCGTTCATGTGCAATTTCGCAGTTCATTTTGTAACGTCCTTCCAGCCCCAATCAAGTTCCGCAGTGTCTCTCAAACTCATGCCAAGCCAGCTTCAAGGCCCAGAGGCCGAAGTTCAGCGCCCCGCCGGGCGCAATTACCGCAATTCCGCAAGCTGTGCCCGCAGTTTCTTTGTCGCCCGGAACAGCGTATTCTTTGCTGTTTCCTCGGTCGTATTCAGCATCTCTCCGATCGTACGGAGACGCAGACCCTGATAGTGCTTCAACTCAAAAACCATGCGCTCGCGGGGCGTCAATTTTTCCAGCGCCGCCTGAATCCGCGCTCCCAGCGCCTTTCGTTCCAGCTCTTTGGCGGGATTCGAAAACGACCGGTTGTCCGACACCGAAGCCAGTACATCGATCTCGTCTCCGGAGTGATCCAGGACTACCGCCGCATCCTCGCGCCGCGTCTTCTTGCGCCGCATCTGGTCGAGGCAGAGGTTGGTCACGATCCGGTAGATCCACGTGTAAAACGAGCACTCGAACCGGAAGTTGCCGATGTACCGGTAAGCCTTCAAAAAGGCCTCCTGGTAGATGTCCTCGGCTTCGTGCTCGGAACCGGTTAGATGCAGCGCCAGCCGCAGAACCTGGTGCTCATACTGCCGCACCAGCGCGTCGAAGGCTCCCCGCGAACCGGATTGCGCCTCGCGGATCAACTCCATCTCTTGCTCGCGGATTTGGAGACGCTCCTGCACCTTCGCAGCCGCGTCTTTTCCCGCTTCGCCCATCGCCCTCGTCGTCGCCATACCTGCTGAGGATTGTACCCTCCGGCCTGGCCAGACCCAAGCTGGCGTTTCCTGAGCAGCGGAAATGGGGCAACTTACCACATCTGTCGCCATCGAATCCCAACTCCAGGGGGATGAGAGTATCCGCATCAAAGTAGACGATCAGCCCCGCTTTTGGTGAGCCACAGGAAACTCTCGCGCCTGCCGGCGTGGTTCCGGCCACTCCAGCCATTACACTGGAAAGCGATGAACGGAAATCTCTTCGAACCATCCACTTCCGCCACGGCAAGCCAGTGGCACACGGCCCACTGCGACGGCGGTTCCCGCGGCAATCCCGGTCCAGCAGGTTACGGCGCTGTCGTCGAGGACCCCCAGGGCCACACCGTCGCCCGCCTGAGCGAGTTCCTGGGCATCCAGACCAACAACTTCGCCGAATACTCCGGCCTGCTCGGCGTCCTCCGCTGGGCGATCCAGAACAGCGTGCCGCGGGTGCGCGTCGTCTCCGACTCCGAACTGATGGTCAAGCAGATGCAGGGCAAGTACAAGGTGTCGAGCCCCGCCATCCGGCCCCTTTACGACGAGGCCAAGAAGATGACCCGCCAGCTCGAAGGCTTCGAGATCCGCCACACCCTCCGCGCTGGCAACAAGGAAGCCGACCAGTTGGCCAACGACGCCATGGATCGCGGCATGGGGAAGAAGAGGGATCAGGGGGCAGGGGGCAGGGAGCAGGCCGCGGATTCCGGCTTGCGCGCCGCCGCCGCCCGGCCCTACGGACGGCTGGAAACCACGGGCCCCGCGCAGCCGCGCCCGGCCACACCCGACCAGCCCAAGGCGCAAATCCTGACCGGCTACGTGAAAGGCGGCGTCATTCACCTGGTCGAAGGTTCGCTGCCCGACGGCGTGTTCGTGAAGATTGTGCGGGAGTAGCGTACAAAGGAAGAGGGCGCAACTCGCGAAGGAGATGCGCCTTTTATACTTGCGAACTGCGCGAAACTCAGCGACTAACTCGCCGCGACAAAACTAACTCCGCGAACTCCGCCAGCCGCGCTAACGCCGCTTCTCAGCCCCGCTTCCCCAGATCGTTCCGCCACTTGTGCCCGTCGCGCTCCAGCAGCCGGTCAGAGCACTCCGGGCCCCAGTTGCCTGCAAAGTAGTTGGGGAAGACCTCAGGGGTCTTCGCCGCCCAAGCCTCCAGAATCGGCGTATACAAGGCCCACGTGGTCTCCACGCCGTCGCGGTGCGAGAACAGCGTCTGGTCGCCCAGCATGGCGTCCAGCAGCAGCCGCTCGTAGCCGTTGGCGCTCGACTTGCCAAACGCCGTCTCGTAGTCGAAGTCCATATTCACCGGGCACACCGCCATCTGTGGGGTGGTGGGAACCTTTGCTCCAAAACGAAGTGAAATGCCCTCGTCCGGCTGAATGCGGATGGTCAGCAGGTTCGGCTCGATCACCGGGCACAATCCCGCACCCTTCAACTGATTGAAGATCAGCAGCGGCGGCTGCTTGAACTGGATGGTGATCTCCGTGGCACGTTTGCGCAGCCGCTTGCCGGCGCGCAGATAGAACGGCACGCCCGCCCAGCGCCAGTTTTCGATTTCCAGCTTCAGCGCCGCGTAGGTCTCGGTGCCCGACTCCGGATTCACGCGATCTTCTTCGCGGTAGCCCACCACGCGCTGCCCGTTCACCAGACCCGGCCCATATTGCCCGCGCACCGCGTTACGGATCGGAATGGACGGAATCGCCTGCCAGACCTTCAGCTTCTCGCGCCGTACGCTCTCGGCCTCAAAGCTCGACGGCGGCTCCAGAGCCACCAGGCTCACCAGTTCCATCATGTGGTTCTGCACTACGTCGCGCAGCGCTCCGGCCTTCTCGTAGAACGGCCCGCGGCCCTCGACGCCCAGCGTCTCGGCGGCGGTAATCTGCACGTGGTCAATGTAGTTGCGGTTCCAGATCGGTTCGAAGATTCCGTTGGCAAACCGGAACACCAACAGGTTCTGCACCGTCTCCTTGCCCAGATAGTGGTCGATGCGGAAGACCTGGTTCTCATGGAAAACAGCGTTCACCTGCCGGTTCAGCTCGCGCGCCGAATCCAGATCGTGCCCGAACGGCTTCTCGATCACCACTGCCGCGCGGCCCTTTTCCGGCTGCGCCATTCCCTGCGCGCCCAGGTTCTCAATGATTCCCGCAAAAAACTCGGGAGCGGTCGCCAGGTAGAACAAGCGGTCGCCATCCAGGCCAAATTCCTTGTCGATCTCTTCGAGCGCCGTCTTCAATCCGGCGTAGCTGGAAGGATCGTCGAAATTCAGCGCATAGTAGCGGATGTGGCGGACGAAATCATCCAGCTTCGGATCGCCGGCATCGGCATCGCCGAACTCCAGAATTCCCGCGCGCATGTCGGCTGCAAACTCGTCGCCCAGCGCCCGCCGCGCCACGCCCACTATGGCAAAATCCCTGGGCAGCAGATCGGCCTTGCGCAGGTGATAGAGCGCCGGCAGCAGCTTGCGTTTGGTCAGGTCTCCGGAAGCGCCAAAGATTACCAGAATCCCCGCCTCGGGAATCCGCTCCTGCCCTTTCGGCATCTGCGACAGATCTTCCGGCCGCACATTCATCTGCATCGTCGCCATTGCTTTCCTCCCGCACCCATCGCGCTCTTGCTGCCCGTCACTAGCGTGGCACCAGAACCCCGAGCGCCTCAAGTTCCGGCCTGAGCTTTTCCGCGCCCTCAAAGCGCAGAGCGGACATGCCTACTTCTGCGGCTGCCGCCACATTCTCCACCCGGTCGTCGATAAACAGCACCTGCTCCGGCCGGCAACCCAGTATATCCAGCGCGCGGCGGTAGAAGGGCAGATCCGGCTTATGCAACCCCAGATAGCACGAACTCAACCGCACGCGCAAAAGCCGGTTCAGGCCAAAGCGCTCGAAGCGGTACTCGTTGGTCTCGCGCGGCTCGTTGTTCAACGCGCCCAGCAAGTACCTGTTCGATGCAGAAAGCTCTTCGAGGATTCCCATGGCGCCGCCGGGAAGCAGTTGCGACTGATCGAGGACGGCCTGCCAGAACTGCTCGCGGCTGAACGGGCGCGGCTTGTAGAAGATGGTCGCGTCCTGAAACTCCCGGGTTGTCATCCGGCCCGTGTCCCAAGCCACGTAGGACTCACGCTGCCGCGCTTCGTAGTCGTCCTTGTCGATCCCGAAGCGCGCAAAGACCTCCGCACGCTCGGTGCGATCCCAACCGTTGGTCAGCAGCACGCCGCCCACGTCGAACAGAATCACCCTGAATTGAGACACCGGGGCCTCCTCCGCCTCATCGCCGGAATCAAGCTCTTGCATTGCAGTCTGTGGAAAGCATTTTTTAGGTGACTAGGTTGTTAGGTGAATAAGTGACTAGGTTGTTAGGTTGTTAAGTGAATAAGTGACTAGGTTGTTAGGTTGTTAAGTGACTAGGGCGAACGCCAGAACCGTAATTCTCTTGACCGCTGGGCATCCCAAGCTTAAAGACCTAATCACCTAACCACCTAGTCACTTATTCACTTAGCCTGCAACTTACGCCGGGTTCTTCGAGCCGTCTCCGCACATATACCGCGCTTCGATGGCCAGAACCTTGTTGAAGCGGCGGATAAACCGCTCCTCGTTGGCGCAGAAAGCAGCGCCTACGAAGGAGTCCACAACCTCGAAGGCCAGCGCCGGACCGATGATCCGCGCGCCCATCACCAGCACGTTCATGTCGTCGTGCTCCACACCCTGGTGAGCGGAGTAGGTGTCGTGGCACATGCCGGCGCGAATCCCGGGAATCTTGTTGGCAGCCACGCAAACGCCCACGCCGGAGCCGCAGATCACAATGCCGCGTGGCGCGTCGCCGCGCTTTACGGCCAGTCCCACCTTCTCCGCAAAGTCCGGGTAGTCGGAAGGCTCGGTGTTATAGGCTCCCAGGTCCACGACTTCGTGCCCGGCCTTGGCCAGATGCGCGCGTACCTCCTCTTTTAAAGGAAATCCTGCATGATCGGCGCCGATGACAAGCTTCATAAAAGCAGCTCCTAGCTGTTAGCTGTCAGCTTCCAGCTTTTCCGTGGCGGCGCCGGCCGTGGAGCATAGGACCAGGCGACCGCAGGAAAAGCCTGAAGCGATTTGCTGTTTCTTCTTCACTTCTGTTGCCGCTTGCAACTAGCTCCTAGCCCTTCTCTGCCTACGAAAGCCATTCAGCTTACCGGGGCAACAAGGGGCTAGGAGCTAAAAGCTAGTAGCTGGAAGCCGATCTTCTACTTCACCAGCTTCTTTGCCCGGGCCGCCACGTTCTCGGGGCTGAAGCCAAGTTCCTTCATGGCCACCGGTCCCGGAGCGGATGCGCCGAAGCGATCCAGACCGATCACGTCGCCGTCCAGACCGGCGTACTTCCACCAGCCCAGCGTGGAACCGGCCTCGACAGCCAGCCGGGGCACGCCCGCCGGCAGCACGCTCGCCTTGTACTCGGGCGTCTGCTCTTCAAAGAGCTTCCAGCTAGGGAAGCTTACGACTCGCGCCCGGATGCCCTCGGCCGCCAGCAGCTTGGCGGCTTCCAGCACCGGCCATACTTCCGATCCGGAGCCGATCAGCACCACCTGCGGATTGGGCACATCCTCGATGACGTACGCGCCCTTGCCGACGCCGCCGAAGATGTCCAGCGCCGCCGGGTCCAGAACCGGCAGGTTCTGGCGGCTCAGCGCGAAGAAGCAGGGCGATTTGCGCTCCAGCGCCAAACGCCATGCAGCCGCTGTTTCGTTGGCGTCGGCTGGGTGGAAGTCTGTAATGTGCGGCAGCGCGCGCAGAGCCATCAGGTGCTCAATGGGCTCGTGCGTGGGGCCGTCTTCGCCCACGCCGATCGAATCGTGCGTAAAGACGAACAGCGAGTGCACGCCCATCAGCGCCGCCAGCCGGACTGCTGGCTTGGCGTAGTCGGAGAAGACGAAGAACGTGGAGCCGAAGGGAATCAGGCCGCCGTGCGCGGCCATGCCGTTCACCGCGGCGCACATGGCCAGCTCGCGAACGCCAAAGAAGACGTTGCGGCCGGCGGGGTCCGCGTGGAAGCTGACGCTCTGCTTGAAGATGGTCTTGGTGGAGGCCGTCAGATCGGCCGCGCCGCCAAACAGTTCCGGCACAACGTCAACGATGGCGTTCATCACGTCGTAGCCTGCCGACCGCGTCGCAATGGCCTTGGTTCCCGCCGGGTAGGTGGGCAGCTTTTGCTCCCAGCCTGCCTTCAACTCGCCCTTCTGGGTCCGCTCGAACTCCGCGGCCAGTTCAGGGAATGCCGCCGCATAGCCCGCGTACAGCTTCTTCCACTCGGCCTCTGCAGCCTCGCCGCGAGGAACCGCCGAGCGCCACTGCGCCAGCGCCTCTTCGGGAAGCACAAAGCTCTGGTCCTCAGGGAAGCCGAAGAACTTCTTGGTGGCGGCCACGCACTCGGCGCCCAGCGCCTCGCCGTGCGACTTGTTGCTGCCAGCCTTCGGGCTGCCGTAGCCGATGACCGTGCGCACGCCGATCAGCGACGGGCGGCTTGTCTCGGCCTTGGCCGCTTCAATCGCCGCTGCAATGCCTGCGAGATCGTTGCCGTCCGCCACCTTTTGCACGTGCCAGTTGTAGGCTTCGAACCGCTTGTAGACGTCTTCGGTAAAGCTCAGATTTGTCGGCCCGTCCAGCGAGATCAGGTTGTCGTCGTAGAGGACAACCAGTTTGCCAAGGCCCAGCGTTCCGGCCAGCGAAGCCGCCTCGTGCGAGAGGCCTTCCATCATGTCGCCGTCGCCGCAGAGTACGTAGGTGTGGTGATCGACCACCTCGTAGCCGGGCTTGTTGTACACGGCCGCCAGATGCTTCTCGGCCATCGCCATGCCGACGCCCATCGCAAAGCCCTGGCCCAGCGGTCCGGTCGTGGCTTCCACGCCGTCGGTGTGTCCGAACTCGGGGTGTCCGGGAGTCTTCGAGCCCCACTGCCGGAAGCTCTTCATGTCGTCCAGCGTCAGCTTGTAGCCGCTCAGAAACAGCGATCCGTAGAGCAGCATCGAGCCGTGTCCGCCCGAAAGCACAAAGCGATCCCGGTCCACCCACTTCGAGTGCGCCGGATTGTGCTTCATCAGCTTGTTGAACAGTAGATAAGCGATCGGCGCGCAGCCCATCGGCGCTCCGGGATGGCCGCTCTTGGCTTTCTCGATCGCATCCACGGCCAGCAGGCGCAACGTGTCGATAGAGAGGTTGTCGAGTGTGTGATCTGCGAGGCTGGAAGTCATAAGGCTGGAACTTTTCCTTTCCGTTGCAACAGAGGCGCGGAGTGCTGGGGGAAATCGCTTTCCCCCTGACTCTAGCATTGTATCGAAGCCGGGCCCGCTCTTCGACGGGATCGAACTCAATCCACCTGCAATCTTCCTGCCTCCCGATACCCGTGGCCTGTTTTCCACCACCCGAGTCCAAAATTTTCCGCACCCTTCGCTCTCCTCGGGCATCCTGTTGTCAGGCAAGCTGTTGCACCGGAAGAGTGTGCCACAGCCATTCGGCCGCTTCGCCCCCAGTTTCGCGCTGCCCCGGGCAGCCATTTACCAAGACACGTGGAATCCCGGCACACGGATAAACCCATCACACGTACAATCGCAACGGAGGAAATTCCCCTATGGCATACGAACTGGCACCGCTTCCCTACGACTACTCCGCTCTGGAGCCCTTCATCGACGCCGAGACCATGCACCTGCACCACGACAAGCACCACCAGGCCTACGTGAACAACCTGAACGCCGCGCTGGCCAACCATCCCGAGCTGGCAGCCAAGCCTATCGACGACCTGCTGCGCGATCTCTCCCAGATTCCCGAAGCCATCCGTACCGCGGTGAAGAACAACGGCGGCGGCCATGCCAACCACAGCGGCTTCTGGAAGTTGATGGGCCCGGTGAGCGCTCCCGGCATCGGCGGCCATCCCTCCGGCGCCATCGCCAGCCAGATTTCCGCCGACTTCGGCGACTTCGACACCTTCAAGAAGACCTTCAATGAGACCACCGCCAAGCAGTTCGGCTCCGGTTGGGGCTGGCTGGTCTTCGAGGGCGGCAAGCTCAAGGTCGTCACCACTCCGAACCAGGACACTCCGTGGTCGCAGGGCCTCTACCCCATCCTCTACAACGACATCTGGGAGCACGCCTACTACCTGAAGTATCAGAACCGCCGGCCCGACTACCTGGCCGCATGGTGGAATATCGTCAACTGGGAAGAGGTCAACCGCCGCTTCGCCATCGCCAAGGGGTAAGTACAGTTGACAGTGAACAGTTGACAGCGATCAGTTGCGTTTTATGCGCTCTTTCGCTGGGATGAAAATGGAAACGGCGTCCGCGAGCGGACGCCGTTTTTGTTGTTGGATGGGTTCCCGTGAGCCGCTCTAGCGGCCTCGGGTGTTGGCGATGGCCTGATCGATGAGCTGGTAGAGCTTGGTGCGATCGACGACCTCGACGAAGGGCGCGCCTTTGGAACTGGAGGTGACGACCCAGATGGTTGGCGTGTGTTCGATGCCGACGCGCTGGCCGAGTGCGTAATCCGCCTTGACGAGGGCGGCGAACTTGCCCTGGGGATCGACGGCGAAGGGGAAGGCGATGCCGTGGCTCTGGGCGTACTTCTGGGTGAACTGGGCGAGCTGCGCCGGGGTCTCAATGGAGCGTTGATTCGCGAAGATGTAGTCGCGATACTCGTCGCCGATCTTCTTGCCCTTGGTGTCGAACCAGCGGGCGTTGACGGCGGCGATGAAGCTCCAGTTGTGGAAGGGGAGCGGGAAGTCGTGGCGCACGAGGGGAATGTTGTACTTGGCCGCTGCGTCGCGGAGGACGGGGGCGGCATTGGCGCAGTCGGGGCACTCCATGTCGGCAAATTCGACGATGGCAATGCGCGCGCCGGCGGGCGGACGCAGCGCGGACGCGTCGTGAACCTGCGTGGTGGCCGGAGCGCCGAACTGGGCGTGGGCTGCGACGGCAGCGAACAGCAGCGTGGCGGAGGCCAGCGCGGATAGCAGGCCGGCGCGGTTCAGACGATTGCGGAAGGCAAGGGCGATGGACTGAGACATGTCGTTTGGACGGCTCCCTTTTTTTATTGTAACGGGAGCCGGGGCGGGGTCAGTTGCGGTCGTGGTCGCGGCGGCGGGCGTCGATCCAGCGCCGCCAACGATAGTCGGCGTAGATGGAGCCGGCAACGATGAGAAGGACGACGATGACGAGGGTGAGCTTCATGGGATTCCAGTGTAACGGTTGGATTTCGCCGGAGTGGGGGTGGGGCGCCGATGGATTCGGAAAATCAATGCTGGCGTCGTGCTACCCCACACCGCTCGTAAGAACACAGACCCGGGGAAACTATACCCCACGGACGAAGACCTGTCCGTGGGGTATCCGGAGATGTGAGGAGGATATTAGCGGCCGACGACGATGACCTGGAAGCTGCCGGGCAGAACGGCCGGGCGAGGACGGGGATTGTCGGGGGTTGGGTCCGGGCGCGGGCCGAAGTCGGCGGATACGAGATAGACGCGGTCGGCGCCGGGGTCGTAGGCCATGGTGCGCGCTCCGCGCTGGGTGGCGAGCTTCTGGATGGTTGGATAGCCGGGGGCAGAGGCATCGACGATGGAGAGAACGCCGTCGCCGGAGGAGGCGAAGGCGAGGGAGTAGGCGGAACTCCAGCCGGCGGCGTCAGGGCCGTCGCCGATGGCGGCGGTGGCGAGGAGTTTGCCGGAGAGGGAGTCCACGACGCTCATCTTGTTGCCGTCGCAGACGGGGAAGAGACGGTGTCCGTAGACATCGAAGGCCAGGCCGGAGGGGGAGTTGCAACCGGCGGACCAGGTGGCGGTGATCTTGAAGGAGCGGGCGTCGAAGCGGACGATCTGGTTCTTGTCCTCGATGTTGGCGAAGACCGTGCCCTGGCCGTCGACGGCTGGAAACTCGGGCTTGCCGGGCAGGCGGATGGTGGCAACGACCTTTTGCGTGGCGGCGTCGATGACGGAAACGTCTTTACTGCGGCCGTTGAAGGCCCAGACGGTGTGAGTGACGGGCTCGAAGACGATGCCGTCGGGGTTGACGCCGGCGGAGACGGTGGCAACGGTGGCGAGGGTGGCGCGGTTGAAGACGACCACGGCGTTGCCGCCGCCGTCGGAGATGTAGCCGAATGTGCCGTCGGTATCGAGAGCGATGCCGTGGACGCCGTGGAGGCCGGTGATGGCGCCTGCGGGCTTGCCGGTAGTGGTGTCGATGACCTCGACGCGGACGCCGTGGGCAATGTAGAGGCGGTGGGCGGAAGAGTCGGCAAGGAGATAGTCCCAGCCGCCCTCACCGCCGATGGTCCAGCGATCGATGACCTTGTAGGGCTGTTGCGCCGGGATCAGGCCCGGGGCAAAGAGGCTGGCGAGGAGGATCGCAGCGGACGCCGGCCGGAGAACTAAGCGAAGGAAAAGCGGGAACCGCATGGCAGGACTCCTCGGGGCGGATCGCAGCGACCGATTCGCCCGCGCAGAAAGTGTCTCACGGGTTGATTGAGTTCGGCGGAAAATCGGAAGAATTTTGGGCTGGCGGTTGGGGCAGGAAAATGGAGACCGTTGTTCCCTGGCCCAGCAGGCTGGTGAGGTGGATGGAGCCTCCGGCGCGCTCGACGATGGCCTTGCAGATGGCAAGGCCCAGGCCAAAGCCTCCGGTGGAGCGGGCGCGGGAGGGATCGCCGCGGTAGAAGCGGTCGAAGACGTGGGGTTGGGCGGCAGGGTCGATGCCTTCGCCGTGGTCCTCGACGGTGAGGAGTACGCCGCCGGGCTCGGCGCAGAGACGAAGCTGGACGGTGGAATCGGCGGGACTGTGTTCGAGCGCGTTCATCAGCAGGTTTGAAACCAGCAGAGAGGCGTCTTCCGCGGCGAGGGGAACGGGGAAGGCCGATCCGGCGGGAAGGCTGGCGGCGACCTGAACGCGGCGGAGAGCGGCGAAGCTCTCCAACTCTGCCACGGTGTTCCGGAGGCAAAGGGCCAGATCGCAGACAGGCGCGGGACCGGCGTTGGAGGCAGCGCCCTCGATCCGGGCGAGGGTGAGCATACGGGAGACGAGATCTTCCAGACGCCGGGTGTCGGCGAGGCAACCTTGCAGGCCGGCCTGATACTCGGCAACGGTGCGAGGGGCGAGGCCGAGCAACTGCAGCGAGGATTTGGCGACGGCGACGGCGGTCTTCAGCTCATGGGCGGCGTCGGAGACGAAGGTGCGCTGTTGGTCGAAGGAGCGGTGGAGGCGGTCGAGGGTTTGCTCGAGGACGTTGGTGAGGGGCGCAAGTTCGGGCGTGGAGCGGGCCTCGGCAGGCGGGGAGAACCGCCAGTCATCGACGGAGATGTGGGAGGAAAGCGCGGCGAGCTGACGGAGCGGGAAGAGGCCGCGATGGAGGAGCCAGGCGATGAGGGGCCCGGTGACGACGAGGAGCAGGAGACTGGCGGCTGCGTAGAACTCGACCGCGCCGCGGATCGCCTTCCAGACGCGCACGGTAGGCGTTCCATAGAGGATGGTGACGTGGTGCAGCTTGCCTCCGCCCGGTTCGAGAGGGTCGATGGTGCGCGAGCCGTGGCGCAGGAGCAGGCGGTAGCGGTGGCCATGCAGCCGGAGGTCGGAGTAGGCTCCATCGGGGAGCGTGGCGAACTGCTGCGGGGTGAAGGCGAGCAGGCCCTTGGGGTCGGCCGGCCAGTTGGGCGAGCGGCCGAGGAGATGGCCGCGGTCGTCGAAGACCTCCCAGATGTCGTTGTCCGGGACGGAGAGGTCGGCGCGGTCGAGCATGATGTTGTCGCCGGGGTCGTCGGCGTCCTGGACGGCGCCGAGGACGGAGTCGGCACGGCCGCGGAGCATGATGTCGAAGGAGCGGAAGTGGGTATGGTGCTCATAGCCGAGCGAGAGGAGGATGGCCGCGAGAGAGGCGACGAACTCAACGGTGAGCACGGCGGCGATCAGGCGGACGGCGATGCTGTTTTTGTTCCAGTTCATGCGATGCGCTCGGGAAAGAGGCGATAGCCGCGGCCCCGCTTGGTTTCGATGACGGGCTCGGAGCCGGGCGCGGCGGCGTCGAGTTTGCGGCGCAGGTTGGAGACGTGAGCCTCGATGACGTTGGAGTGGTGCTCCCAATCGTAGTCGTAGAGATGTTCGAGCAGTTCCTGCTTGGAGAAGATGCGGCGCGGGTGATGGATGAGGTACTCGATGATGCGGTACTCGGTGGGCGAGAGATCGACGGGAATGCCGGCGCGGCGGACGGTCTGTTCGAGCGTGTTCACTTCGAGATCGAGCGCGGAGAGGGTGGGGTGAGGCGCTCCCTTGCCGCGGCGGATGAGCGCCTTGGCGCGGGCGATGAGTTCTCCGAGATCGAAGGGCTTGGCAAGGTAGTCGTCGGCGCCGGCGTTGAGCAACTCGACGATGGCGTTCTTGCCCTCTTTGGCGGTAAGGATGAGGACCGGGGTTGGATCGTGGCGGGCGCGGAGACGGCGCAAGACGCTCTGGCCATCGAGGCGGGGGAGCATGAGGTCGAGAATGACCAGATCGTAGCAGCGATTGGCGGCCATCTGGTCGCCGGTTTCGCCGTCGAGGGCGCAGTCGACCGCATAGCCGGGCCCCTCGCGCAGGGCAGCGGCCAGATTGTTGGCCAGTCGAGGTTCGTCTTCGACCAGAAGGACGCGCATCGGATGGGTGTCTCCTGAGAACATTATGATGGTAGCGAGGTTAAGACAGACTGAAGCTGGGGAGTAAAAAGCCAGGAGCGTCTGGTTGGGAGTTGGTGGTATCCACCCTTGCGCGATAAGGCTGCGCGAGGATGGGGCACCCGGCTGGAGTGGTATAGCCGGTGTTGGCTGGTGGGGAGTTGGTGGTATCCCACCCATTTCGCGATAAAGCCTGCGAAATGGATGGGGCACGGGAGGTCTGAGGGAGGATGAGGCGTGGAAAAACAGCCCAGGATTCTTCGGCTCCCTTCGCTCCGCTATGGTTGCTCAGGTTGAACCCGGTTCAGGGTTGGTGTGAAGAGGGAGCTTGGATTGCGGATTGTACTTTCGAATATCGGGACGTTTGGGGATATTAACCCCCTGATTGCGATTGCGCTGGAGATGAAGCGTCGGGGGCACGTGCCGGTGATGGCGCTGCCGGAGGTTTACCGGGCGAAGATCGAACCGCTGGGGCTTGTGTTTCGCGCGGTTCGGCCGGACATTGACCCCGCCAATACGAAGCTGGTGGAGATGGTCTACGACGTGAAGAAGGGGACGGAGACGGGGTTGAGGGAGTTTCTGTTTCCGGTTTTGCGGGAGACCTATGCCGACCTGCTGGACGCGGCGACGAAGCCGGAGCGGGCGGACCTGCTGCTGCTGGGCGAGTTGAATTACGCGGGGCCGATTGTGGCCGAGGTGACAGGGATTCCGTGGGCGAGCTATGTGCTGGCGCCGCTGTCGTTCTTCTCGGCCTTCGATCCGCCGGTGCTACCGATGTATCCGCGGCTGGCCAGGGCGGACAAGACGGTTCCGGGGATGGGACGGGCGATCAAGCGGCTGGCGCGGTTTGTAAGCCGGAAGTGGCCGGAGCCGATTTACGAATTGCGGCAGGAGCTGGGACTGGAAAAGGGCAGGAACCCGCTGTTCGACGCCAAGCACTCGCCGGATCTGGTGCTGGCGCTGTTTTCGCGGGTGCTGGGCGCGGAGCAGAAGGACTGGCCGGAGAATACGCTGATTACGGGCTTCTGCTACTACGACGCCGACGCGGGGAATGCGAAGCTGCCGGAGAAACTGGAGGCATTTCTGCAGGCAGGCGAGCCTCCGGTTGTGTTCACTCTGGGTTCGGCAGCGGTGCTGGCGGCGGGGAACTTCTACGAATTTTCGGCGCGGGCCGCGATCCGGCTGGGGATTCGGGCAGTGCTGCTGATTGGCGCGGATCCGCGCAACCGGCCACGGACGGCGCTGCCGGACTCGATCTGCATGGCGGAATATGCGCCCTACTCGGCGCTGTTTTCACGGGCGTCGCTGGTGGTGCACCAGGGCGGAGTGGGAACCACGGCACAGTGCCTGCGGGCAGGCAAGCCGATGCTGATTATGCCCTACTCGCACGACCAGCCGGACAATGCGCGGCGGATGCGGCGGCTGAAGGTGTCAAAGGCGATCCGGCGGCAGAGCTATACGCCGGTGCGGGTGGCGCGGAAGATCAAGGCCATGCTGGAAGAGCCGAAGTTTGCGCGGCGAGCGCAGAGCGTGGCGCAACAGTTGGCGCGGGAAGACGGTGTGGGCAAGGCCTGCGATGCGCTGGAAGGGTTGCTGGCGCGGAAACAGGGGCGGTAAGGGGAGGGCATTGCTCTCCCACCATTTCGGCGATGAGGCTGCCGAAAGGATGGGGCACGTGGGTGTGTGGGATGGCCATGCGCGCCTCAGGGTATGCGCCGATGGGCTGATAGCATACAAAGAGGAGCAGTCCGCCCTGCACTTCCCTGTAGTCTCTCCGATTGTGTACGGCGCGCCCGGAAAGAGCCATGTTTCACACAACAGACGATATTCACATCCAGTGGACGAAGGTTGTCCTGCCCCCAGTCTTCCTAGAAGAGGAGCGGCCTGTCAGCGAGGCGGCCTCGACCACCATCTTCGACGCCCGGCAGGAGATTCTCGACATTCTGAACGGGCGCGACTCGCGGCTGCTGGTGCTGGTGGGCCCCTGCTCCATCCACGACACCAAGGCCGCGCGCGAGTACGGCCAACTGCTGCAGGCGGCCATCGAGGAGTACTCCAGCGATCTGCGCATCGTGATGCGGGTTTACTTTGAAAAGCCGCGCACCACGATCGGCTGGAAGGGCCTGATCAACGATCCCTTTCTGAACCAGTCGTACAAGATCAACGACGGGCTGCGGCTGGCGCGGCATCTGCTGCTGGACCTGGCGGAGATGGGCGTGCCCACGGGCACCGAGTTCCTTGACATGATTTCGCCGCAGTATATTGCGGGGCTGGTGAGCTGGGGCGCCATCGGAGCGCGCACCACGGAGAGCCAGGTGCACAGGCAACTGGTGAGCGGCGTCTCCTGCCCGGTGGGCTTCAAGAATGCCACCTCGGGCGACGTGCAGGTGGCCATCGACGCGATTCTGTCGGCGGCGCGCTCGCATACTTTTCTGGGCCACACCAAGCATGGCCAATCGGCCATCTTTGTGACCACGGGTAATCCGGACTGCCACATCATCCTGCGCGGCGGGAAGAAGCTGACCAACTACGATGCGGCCAGCGTGGAAGCCACCGCAGCGGCCATGCGGAAGTCGGGCATTGAGCCGCGCATCATGATCGACTTTTCCCATGCGAACAGTTCGAAGGATTATCGCCGCCAGGCGCAGGTGTGCAGCGACGTCTGCGCGCAGGTGGCCGGGGTCGATGGCAAGCCCGGCGATGCGCGGATTCTGGGCGTGATGATCGAGTCGAACCTGGTGGCCGGCGCGCAGCCGCTGGCTCCCGGACAGCCGCTGGTGTATGGGCAGAGCATCACCGACGCCTGCATCGACTGGGCCGAGACGCGCACGCTGCTGGCGGAGCTGGCAAAGGCCGTTCGCGCGCGGCGGAAGACGGCAACGGCTTTGAAATAGCTCTGCAATTGCCGTATGTGTCTGTCGATATGAATGCTGTCATCGTGGCATCCCACCCTGGCGACAAAGACGTCGCGAGGGCGGGGCGCCCGGACGATTGAGCGGGTGGCGGGAAGGGCAGGGTCCGTGCGGGCCTATGGTTGGAGCGATGTCAAAAGACGGGGAGGACTGGACGGTCCTTATATCATTGAAATGGAAGGGTATGTTATTTAGACGGGCTTGCAAATAATTTTCGGGGATTGGGGTAAGCTAAGAACATTCCTACCGAACTGGAAGCAAAAGGGAAGGCCGAAAGGGCCTTCCCTATTTTTATGCAGGCCATTTCCGCGAATTCGCTGGCACAAGAGAGACGAAGGACGCAGGGCCAGCGCAGGTTAAGCTGGTGTGTCTTCCGAAGGTCCGGGAAGGCGGGGCTGGATGGGCAGGCAGAAGAGTATTTTGAGCAAGCCTGCAGGCTTCGTGGACGGTATTGAGAGGATGCAAGAGAGATGGCAAGAACGCGGAGACAAGCGGAATTGCCAGAACGTTCCTGGGGCGACCGGGCGAGTGGGCCGCCGCCTTTTTCGTTTCTACAGATGCAGAGCGAATGCGTGGAACGGTGGCCGGGAATGGCGGACAGATGGCCGAAGCAAGAGGGAAACAACAGAAGGTAGTCAGCGGAAAGACGCCACGAACAAAAGCAAAGGCAGCCGGCGCGACGGGCAAAGCAGGCAGGGCGGCCAAGAAGAAGGCAGCGCCAGCAACGGCGGATGAGGCGACAGGGTTCGAGTCCTTTTGCCAGGCGGTGGCCGACCAACTGCACGAACGGGGTCCACAGATTGCGCGGAAGCTGGGGCAGAGATCGGCGGCTGGGGATCTTCCCTGCACGAAGCTGATGCTCGATCTCACGGATCCGGCGAAGAAGCGCAAGAGAAAGACGAGCGGTGCGGAGGAGAGCGTGGCAATCAGGATTGCCGCCGAGCCGGATTGGGTAGCAGAAGAGTGCGATAAGCCCGCGGCGCGGAGGTCCAGCACCGGTCCGGAAAACCTGACGAGCTGACCCGGCTCTGTTTATTGTCGATCCAGCCCTTGAATACCGGTCTGCTTTCCCATCCACTTCGCGATGAAACCTGCGAAATGGATGGGGGCGATGCCTCTATTTGAGGGCCGGATCAATTGTGCCGGTTCAGGAAACGAAAAGGAAGAGACACAAATGAAGCTCACGAAGGGACAAGCGATGCGCGGCAACTGCGATGGAGAGAAGAAACATAGCCGGAAGGGAACGAACAGGCCGGCGCTAGGCTGGCTGGCGCGGCTGAGCGTTCTGGCGGTGCTTCTGTGTCTGGCGGCAGGACGCGCGGCCGAGGCGCAGGCGGTGACGACGACGACGGTCCAGGGGACGGTGTACCTGGCGAACGGTCAGGCGGGCGCGGGCACTCTCGACGTGAGTTGGCCGGCATTTACGACGGCGGCGGGTTACGCGGTGGCGGCGGGCCGGACGACGGTGACGATTGCCGCGGACGGATTCATGAGCGTGAACCTGGCGCCGAATCAGGGAGCGACGCCGGCGGGATTGTTCTATACGGCGGTGTATCACATGAGCGACGGGACGACGAGCACGGAATACTGGGTGATTCCGGCGGCGTCGCAAGCGGCGCTGGGACAGGTGCGAGCGCAGGTGATGCCGGCGGCGCAGGCTGTACAGGCGGTGAGCAAGACGTACGTGGACCAAGCGATCAGCGCACTGAATGGCAGCTACGTGCCGCTGGCGGGCGGGACGATGACGGGGCCGCTGTATTTGAACGGCGATCCGGCGCAACCGTTGCAGGCAAGCGACAAGCACTACGTGGATGCGACCTTTGCCAAGGCGGTTCCGCTGGCGGGCGGCAATATGACGGGCGCTTTGACAACACCGGCAGTGAACGGAGTGCAGTCGCCCGCGACGGCCAGCGCGCAAACAACGTTGCAGGCAGCAGTGACAGCGGCAGGAACGACGGGAGCCGTGGAGATTCCGCCGACGTATGCGGGTACAGACACCTTCACGAATGCGAACGGCGTGTACGTGAAGGATTGGCGGACGAGCGGCGCACAGCAGGCAGAGCGCAGCGTGAAGGAATTTGGAGCGGTATGCGATGGCGTTACCGACGATACGAACGCGTTGCAGACGGCACTGAACTACGCGAACGCGCACGGCGTAGCGTTGACGATCCCGCAAGGAACCTGCAAGACGCGGACGCTTGTTTGGCACGGAGAATCCATCGGCGGCATGAGCAAGCAGGTGTCGGCGCTGATGGGATTTCCGGGGCAGGACGTGTTGGCAACACCGTCTGACAGCAGCAACATCCTGAGCTTTACGCGATTGCACGATCTGACGATTTATGTGGACCAGAGCGTGGATGCTTCGTGCGCGCCGGCGAAAGGACGGGCGAGCGCGGGCAGTTGCGGGATGAGCCGGCCGATCGAGAACAACTCGATTTTTTCGCCGGGCGGCAACGGACTGACGGCAACCGTGGGCGCGGGCGCCGGCTGGCAGGTGGGCAACTGCGCGATTGCGATGCCCGCTGCGACGGGCGCAGGCGGCAATGGGCTGAAGGTGGCCGAGATCGAGAACGTGGAGATCGCGGTGACGGGCAGCGATCCTCTGGCGGCGACGTATGCGGGCGCGCACTCGACGCATACGTGCGGCATGTACCTGGCGCAGTGGCCGCAGTGGAGCGAGTTCCGGAATATCGATATTCGCGGAGTGAATACGGGCATTGCGATGCCTGCGCTGGCAGGCGCGACGCCCGCGGGGCTGAACGCGGATTCGAACAGATGGCAGAACGTGACGATCAACGCGGCGCACGCGTTTGTGGCAGCGGCGGGATCGAACGATGTGCTGGATGAGGTTGTGGGCGTGGTCGGTAACTCGGCGGCGACGGCGGAGCCCCCGACAGGACTGGTGCTGGATCTGAGCGGGACGCAGTACGGATGGACGGTGCGGAATGCGGTGATGCTGCCGACGTGGACGGCGGTGCAACCGGCGCTTACGGTGACGGCTCTGGGCGGAGCGGTGACGGCGGTGGCGGTTGGTTCCGAGCACGGATTGGGCTTCGATCCCTACGGAACGACAGTGCCGCTGAAGTTCAGCGGAAGCTGCACGGCGGCGGCGACGGCGGCGGTGAACAGCGATGGTTCGATTGGCGCGGTGACGGTGACGCAGGGCGGCGTGGGCTGTTCTGCGACAACGACGGCGAGCGTGAATGTGGCGGGAACGTGGGACACAGCCGCGCCGGTGAACCTGATCGGCGGACAGAACATGACGTTCTTTGCCGGCAACTTGCTGAAGGGTACGGGCGGGTACACGGTATGGAACGCTACCAGTTCGCAGAGCAACGGGACTCAACTGGCGGGTGGCGGCGGCACTCTGCCGGGCGGCGGGACTTATGCCGCACTGGCGGGGACGAGCCAGCCGGGGAGCGCGTACCAGGTGGACCAGTTTCCGGGCGCGGACTTTGGAGCGAAGCTGCAGGCCTGCGTGAACGCGGTGAACCAGAGCTATGGCGGCACTTGCGATGCGCGGAACTTTACCGGAACGCAGGCGATGGGATCGAGCGTGACCATTGCGACGGGGAATGTGACGGTTGACTTGCCCTGCGCGACGATTGCGACGGCAAATCAATTGATTGTGACGGCGGGTACGCGGAATGTGACGCTGCGAGGTTGCGCGTTGCGGGGCGGCACGCAGGCGAGCGGCGGCGTGGGCGGCACGGCGATTGCGTATACGGGATCGAGCGCTGCGGTGCAGGTGGGCGATCCCACCTATGCCGTGGACACGCAGGGCTTCCATCTGGACGATGCGGTGATCAACACCACTGGCTCGCAGAGCGCGACGGCACAGGGGTTGGCGGCGTATCGCACACAGGAGATGGACGTGGAGAGCGTGTACTTTCTGGGCAATGCAAACCAGACGGGCATGACTCTGGATGGAACGGGAAATTACACGGGCGGTACGTACTTCGACAACGCGTTCAACGGATTCCAGACGGCCGTGAATGCGATCGGGCATCAGGTGTCGAGTTCTGTCGTGGGCGACTGGATGAATGCCAGCACGTTTGTGCGGCTGCACATCGATTGCCCGACGAGCAGCGGCAGCCCCATTGCGGGAACGTACGGCATCAATCTGCAGGCGGGCGACGGCAACACGTTTACAGGCGGCGACGTGGAAGGCTGCGCGACGGCTCTGCATCTGGGGACGAGCGCGAAGAACAATACGATTGTGGGATTGAGGAACGAGAACTCGACGAAGCAGGTGGTGGCCGACGCAGGCAGCGCGTACAACAACTGGATGACGGGCGGCACGATGTTTACCGGCGCGTTGACCGATAACGGGACGCGGAACAGCTTCCTGGATACGTTCCATCGCAGCTTTAACGGGATGAATGGGGACTGGTACGGAAGCCAGCAGGATGCAACCGTGACCAATCACTACAGGCTGGGAACGGGCGCAGGGAACGAGCGGGGATTGCTGGACCGCTACCAGACCGACTATGGCTATCGCTGGACGATGGGGTTGAGCGATGCGACGAGCGGCGAGCAGTTCTACCAAGTGCTGGACGAACTGAATAACGTGTATCGCATCTCCGTGGGCCAGTACAACAACGGCCAGTCGAGCACGAACAACCAGACGGTGATCAACGCGGCGGGCACGGGCGCAGTGGTGCTGAACGGCTCGAACAACGCGGGAACCGGCGGCGTGACAATCGGCTCGGGCGGCCCAAGCGCGACGACTGTAGCGACGATTAACAACGCTGGCAACGCGCAGTTCAACGGGACTCTGCAGGTGGGCGGAACCACCACGTTCATCGGCACGCCGACGGTGAAGAACGGGGCGAATGCCGAGATCGATTCTGTTCTGTGGGCGGGCTCGACGGCAAGCCAGAAAGAGTCGTTCATCTACAAGGACTACACAGGCACCAGCCAGTGGTACATGGTGAAGGACACGAGCAACAACTGGGCGCTGAACTCGGCGGTTGGCGGGCTGGACAGCATCAAGGCGTATCAGAGTACGAATTCGGGCGATACCTACATCGACGCGTCGAACTCAACGGGCGCGGTGCGCGTGAATTACGAGACGGGATCGGGCACGGCGTTCAATGTGTACGGCGGCAACAGTAGCTCGTTGTATGCGAGCTTTACGGGCACGGCGGCGATCAAGTTTCCGGGTCTGGCGGCGTCGAGCGGGCATAATTGCCTGCAGATCGACAGTTCGGGATGGATTACGAACACCGGGTCGGGTTGCGGATCGAATACAACGAGCGGGACGACGGTAAGTTCGGGAACGACGGGTCAGATTGCCTACTACTCCGGGAACGGAACTTCGATTGGCGGCGAGACGAGCGTGCCTGTTTCTGCGGGCGGCACGGGAGCGACGACAGCGGCGGCGGGCCTGGCGAACCTGGGTGGCGTATCGACCACGCAGACGGCGATGCAGACGATCGCCAGCTCATTGACGGCTCCCGGGCTGGTTCCGGCGGCGACGCCGTATGCGGATATTCGCGCGTACGGAGCGGTGATGGACGGAGCCACGCCGATTGACGGCGCGTTGACGAGCGCGGTGGCGGCGGCGTGTACGAGTTCGGGCACGGTACTGCTGCCGTGCACGGGGAGTGGATGCTATCTGGCGAATGGATCGATTCTGGCCGCAATGCACAACGGAGATTCCTGCGGGACAGGACAGGTGCTGCAAGTGAAGTTGCAAGGCAATCTGATTCTCGGCAGCACCCTGGAGACGCCGGATCACGTGGATCTGATCGGTGACGCGAATGGCGTAAACCAGCAGTTCCAGATGAACGGCCCGACGGCTACGATCCAGGCTCCGGCTGTGTATGGAACCTTGGGGACGGCGGTGAGCGCTACGAATACGCCGGCTACATTTACGCCCGCGTTTACGCAGGGCAGCATTGCCAACATGCCGGCGGGTTCGGCGATCACGATTGCCGGCACAGAGGCTTGCACGCTTGCTTCGATTGCGCGTTCGTCGAATGTAGTGACGGCGACGCTGTCTTCGCAGTGTACGATTCCGGCGGGCACAACGGTGACCGTGGCGGGAGTAACGGATGCGAGCTTTAATGGAACGCCGATGGTGACAGCGTCCGACTATCCAGCGCAGACGCTGACGTGGCAGCAGAGCGGGCCGGACGGGGCGAGCACGGGAGGTACGGTTACCGGGTTCAACGAGCAGAGCTTCGAGACGGTGCGCATTCAGTCGGTGAGCGGTTCGTCGGTGACCGCGGTATTTACGCATCCGCACGGTGCAACGGATCAATGGGGCATGGTGGGGGTTGCGCCGCCGACGAACACCTATCAGCATCATGGATTCGAGAACATCAAGGTTTACGGCAACTTCGGAGCAGGGTTTTGGGGCGAACACAACGCCTTCCTCTCGTTCAAGAACATGGCGTTCAGCGAAGTTGGAGCGATGACATCGATCCCGATCGAGATGGCGAGTTCGTGGTGGTTCACGATTTCCCGCTCGACGCTGCTGCCGACGCTGGGGCATTTTTGCGGCAACAACTGCGGCCAGCAAGGATATCCGTATGGGTTCCGCTGCACGGCGCTGGGAAGCTACATCAATCCTTCGAACGACGGTTGCGCGGCAGAGATGAGCGTGATTGACGACAACACGGTGATCGGCGCGGGAATCAAACTGGACACGAACGGGCTTACGCAAGCGATTGGCGGACTGACGGTAAGAGATACGACGATTGAACAGCCCATCAACAATGCGGTGACAGAGGATACGAGCGCGGCCAGTCAGGCGCAATTGCCGATTACGTTCGATCATGTGTTTTTGCAGGACAGCTTCATGGGCTATGGGTTCTCTTGGATCAACTACCTGTATCCGCAAAACCCGAACCGGTGCTGCACGAATACGAACGAGTTTGTGGTGAACAACTTCAGCAGCGTGCTGACGCCGAACATTGCCGGCAAGTACTACGGCGGGCGAATTCTGGTGAACGGTATGGATTATTTCCAGGGCGGAGTTACGCTTCCGGTTGGCCGGACAGCCCCGGTAGGGACGATTGCGGATGGCTCGATGACGATGACCGAGTTGGACGGAATCGGCGGAAGCCTTGGTCCGAGCTTGATCCCGGCGGCCACGCAGAATGTTGGGACGAATCCGGCGAGTTGGGGATGCAGCAACTGTTCGGTGACCACGGGCGTGCTGGCCCCGGACGGGACAGCGACAGCGGGCGAGTTGTTTACAGCGAGCGGCGATGGATACGCGACAGTGGGAACGTACCAAGGGCCTACGGCTGCAGGAGACTGCTTCATTTTCGGAACATGGGGCCGCGCGGGAACGAATCAGAAGGCGCTGACGAGCAGTTTTGGACCGATGATGCTGTACAGCTTTGGATCGGATGTATTCGATCAGGGCGCAAACTACGCGATGGCCGGAGCGTTTCAAGCGAATGTGCTGGGCAACTGGTGGCATCCGGTGGTTGGACTGAGCTGTCTGACCGCGGGGAACTCCTCGAATCATCCGGTCACGATGCGGCTGAACGTATATGGCACAGGCAGCGGAAGCGGCAATCAGTATTGGATGCCCTTCATGGTCTACGTGCCGGCGAGTGTGCCGCGCAACGAGGTGGAGCGGTGGCGTCAGCAATTGCTGCATGGGGTAGTGCCGCCGAACATGCCGGCGGGCGGCGGGATTCTGGCGATGAATTCCACGCACAAGCTTTACTGGGGCAGCGATACGAATCTGTATCGAAGCGGCGCGGGCGTGGTGAAGACGGATGGCAGCTTCGATGTGGGTACGGGCTATAAGTGCCAGGGGAGCTTTGGAAGCGCCGGTCAGGTGCTGACGTCTACCGGCAGCGGCTGTCAGTGGAGCGGCATGACATCGGGGCTTTCGAGCTTTACCGGCGATGGTGTGGTGCTGTCGAATGCAGGATCGACAGGGGCCGTGACGGCGGCCCTGAAAGCGGCGACGCCGAATTCCGTGCTGGCTGGTCCGGCGAGCGGAAGCGCGGCAGGAACGCCAACCTATCGGGCTCTGGTGAGCGCGGATCTTCCTTCTTCCATCGCAGCGAACACAAGCGGCACGGCGACGGCGTTGAGTGCGGCGTCGGCGCTACCGAACGGTACAACGGCGAGCACGCAGGCGCAGGGCGATGGATCGACGCAGGTGGCTACGACCGCGTATGTGGATACCGGGCTGAGCGGGAAGGCATCGGCATCGGCGGCGACGACGGTGAATGGGCAGAATTGCGCGCTAGGGTCGTCGTGCGCCGTATCTGCAGCGCCGAATGGCGCGGCCGGCGGCGATTTGAGCGGGAGTTATCCGAGCCCGACGGTGGCACAGGTGAACGGAGGAGTGGTTCCGGCGGGCAAGGCGATAGTGGGCACCAACTTGAGCGGTCAGATTGTGGACGCAACGAGCGCGACACTCGCGAACAACACCACGGGCAATGCGGCTACGGCAAGCGCGCTGGCGGTGACGCCGACGCAGTGCGCGGCGGGGCAATACAGCACCGGCATTGGGGCAAGCGGAGCAGCCAACTGCGCGCAGGTGACGGCATCGCAACTGGCGAGCGGCGCATTGCCAGGCGGAACCACGGCAACTACGCAGACGCAGGGTGACGGTTCGACGAAGCTGGCGACGACGGCCTATGTGGATACGGGACTGAACGGCAAGGCGGCGGTGACGGCTTCAGCTACCGTGAACGGCCAGGCTTGCATGCTGGGTTCGTCGTGTACCGTGTCGGCAGCGCCCAACGGAACAGCGGGCGGGGATTTGAAGGGGAGCTATCCGAGTCCTTTGGTGGCGCAGGTGAACGGCGGATCGGTGCCGCTGGGCAAGGCGATTGTGGGCACGAACTCGAGCGGACAGATTGTGGATGCGACGAACGCGACGCTCGCGAACAACACAACGGGCAACGCTGCGACGGCAACGGCGCTGGCCGGAACGCCAACGACCTGCGCGGCCGGCTATGCGCCGACGGGAATCCTGGCCAATGGCAACGCTACTGGATGCGCTGCGCTGGGCTCCGGTTCGGTGAGCGGGCCGGGGGCATCGACAGCGGGAGATCTGGCGAGTTTCAACGGGACAAACGGCACGGCGATCAAGGACTCGGGGATTGCGGCGTCGAGCATTGCGACCACGACGCAGGCGATTGCGCTGGCGAGCGGCACGACGGCGGCCACGCAGGCGCAAGGCGACGGGTCGATGAAACTGGCGACGACGGCGTATGTGGATACGGGGCTGGGAGGGAAGGTTGGCGCCGGAACCACGGTGAATGGCCACACTCTCGGCAGCAATGTGACGGTGAGCGCTTCGGACCTTACTACGGGGACGCTGCCGGATGCGCAATTGCCCGCGGATCAATGCGTGCTGACCAAGTACACGGTTGCTTACAACGACTCGGCGCTGACGGGCGTTTCGAACGCGACGCCGACCAAAACGCTGTTCTCGCTGCCGAGCACGTCGAGCCGCATCTGCCTGGTGGAGATCAGCGGGACGGCGAGCTTTGCGGGAATCGGCAACCTGACAGCGGCGACGGTGCGGCTGCAATCTGGCGCGGGGACGCCGGTGCTCTACTCGCCGAATCAGGACATCTTCGGCGCAGTGGGGCCGACGACCAATAACTACTGGACGGATGCGGGTTCAACCGCCGACCGCACGAATCAGGGTGTGGCGGCGGCTTTCACGTTTACCTGTTCGAGCGGCAACTGCTACTCCAGCGGATTGACGGCGGGGAGCGTGAACATCACTGTGGGTGTGAGGACGATGCCATGAGGAAGCTGATTCCGATCTTGTTGCTGGCGGCGCCATTGGCAGCGCAGAACTACGGGAGCTATAACAATGCTCCCGTAGCGCGCAACGGTTTCCTGCGCTCGGCATCTTCTGTGAAGGGAAACGTTCTTCAGGATTCCTCACTTGTTGGCTGGTGGCCGCTGACTGCGGCGAATGGTTCGACGGCGCGGGACATGAGCGGCAATGGGAACGATGGGACGTGGAGCGGAACAAAGGCAGGTACAAACGGCTACTGGAGCGCGGGGAAAACAGGGGCATGGAGCGGGTATTTCAACTCTACCAATAACTTGATCAACGTCACGAACAAGACGCTCAATATTACGGGGCCGATTACGATGATGGCGTGGGTGAACACGACAATGACCAGCGGATACTCGGCAGTCGTTTCAAAAGGTGGCGGCAGTTTCAGAGATTACTACTTCGCCCTTAGAGCTAACAATACGTTAAGCATTTACATAGGAGGAGCGAGCGGCTATGGCGGACAGCCTGTCATCTCCCCCACGTGGTCCACAACAAACTGGACTCATGTTGCAGTTACGGCGAATGGCGCAAATATCGTTGCCTATATAAATGGGCAACAAGCTGCGAGCGTAGCATCTACTGCCGTTGCTACAAATTCCTCAGGAAGCAATTTTTATATAGGTAACGATGTATCTATAGGCACCTACTGGGCAAAAGGGAACATGGCCGACGTTCGCATCTATAACCGCGCACTTTCGCAGGCCGAGATTCAGGCAATCTACAACGCGGAGAATCACTGAAGCAGATGCTTCCCAGGTGCGTCTGGGGAGGCAAAATCTCCTGTAAAGATGGCAGCAGGGAGAATGGTGCGCTGTGGAATCGAGAGAGATATCAAGCACTCATGGCTGGACACTGAAGCCGGAGAGCCTGGACCGCGCGGAACTGGAACGGTTCGGGATGATTCTGGATCGCAGGCCAGCGGGGCTGCGCGGAGCGACGGTAGGGATGGCGTTGGCGCGGGCCCTGCTGCGGGTGCGGACGAAGGATGGATGGACGGCGCCGCTCAAAGCCAACGTGGCGCAGTTGGAGTTTGAGCGGCGAAGGGGACAGAGGAACATTGTTCTAAAGGCGCGGCAGATGGGGTTGACGACCTGGTCGGCGGCGCGGTTCTTTCTGAAGACGATTACGCAGCCGGGGACGCTGACGCTGGAGGTGGCGCATACGCAGGAGGCGGCCGAGGAGATCTTCCGCATTGTGCATCGGTTTGTGGACTGGCTGCCGGAGGAGTTGCGCGAGGGGCCGTTGCGGACCTCGCGGGCCAATGTGCGGCAACTGGTGTTTCCGGAGCTGGACGCGCAATACAGGGTGGTGAGCGCAGGGGACCGGAATGCAGGGCGCGGACTGACGGTGCAGAACCTTCACTGCTCGGAAGTGGCGCGGTGGCCGGGCGATCCGGCGGAGACTCTGGCCGGTCTGAAGGCGACGTTGTCGCCGGAGGCGGAGGTGATTCTGGAGTCGACGCCGGATGGAGTGGGCGGCTGTTTTTACGAGGAGTGGCAGAAGGCCGCTGCGACGGGGACGGTGAAGCACTTCTTGCCATGGTGGCTGGAGAAGCGCTATCGGGCGGCGGCAGCGGCGGAAGAGAGCTTGACGGAAGAAGAGCGCGGCCTGATGAGACGGCATGGGCTTTCGCTGGAACAGATCGGGTACAGGCGGCGGATACGGGCGGATTTTCGAGGGCTGGCGGCGCAGGAGTACGCAGAGGACGAGGAGAGCTGCTTCAGGGCGAGCGGAGAGAGCGTCTTCGAGTTGGCGGCGGTGGAAGCGCGGCTCGGAGATGTGCCGGAGCCGGTGGAGCTGAGAAGAAATGGGGAGATGGAGATCTGGCTGCCGCCGGTGAAGGGCAAGCAATACCTGGTTGCAGTGGACCCGGCGGGCGGCGGGTGCAATGGAGACTCATCAGCCATCGAGGTGCTTGAGTTGGAGACCGGGATGCAGTGCGCGGAGTTTGCCGGGCACTTGGGCGCGGCGGAGCTGGCCGGCCTGGTGGCGGAGACGGCACGGGAGTATAGCAACGCGTGGGTGGTGGTGGAGCGGAACAACCACGGCAGCGGCGTGCTGGCGCACCTGGAGAGAGCGGCTGGAGGGGTACGGTTGTATGGCCAGGGAGGACAGGCTGGCTGGCTGACAACGTCGGTGAGCCGGCCGGCAGTGCTGGGAAGGCTGGATGCGGCTCTGGCGGAGGCTCCGGGCTGCTTCCTGAGCCGGAAACTGCTGGCGGAGTGCCGGAGTTTTGTGCGGCTTCCCAATGGGAAAACAGGGGCGCGCGCGGGAACCCACGACGACCGGGTGATGGCGATGGCGATTGGACTGGGGGCACGGGCGGAGATTCTGGCGTCGGGGCGGAAGGGGCTGGCCAGTGCGGATTGATACAGGCCTTGAATCGGGTTCAGGCTTCCCACCCATTCCGCAGGAAAGCATGTGAAATGGAGGGGGGACGGTCTTTCCACTTGAAGGATGGATCCACCGTTCGCCATGAGGCAGCGGCGGGCTCCAGGGGCAGCGTATAGAATGCGTAGGAGAATCCGGAACAGTTGGGAGAGCGGGATTGGCGGTTCTGGCGGTGCAGCAGATCCGGAGGGTACGGGGCGGAGCGCAGGGGCATCTGATGCTGGGCGCGGACGGCCACCTTTACATTGTGAAGTTCCAGAACAATCCACAGCACATCCGCGTGCTGGCCAACGAACTGCTGGCCTCGCGGCTGGCAGCGGCGGCCGGATTGACGGTTCCCGAGGTGGAACTGGTGGAGGTTTCGGATTGGCTGGTGGAGAATACGCCGGAACTGGAAATCGATCTTGGCCGGAGGCGGGAGCGGTGCAAGCCGGGACTGCAGTTCGGGTCGCGGTTTGTGGGCGGGCTGATGCCGGGCCAGGTGGTGGACTATCTGCCGGAAGAGCAACTGGCCGACGTGAAGAATGTGGGCGAGTTTGCGGGCATACTGGCGCTGGACAAGTGGACGGGCAACGCCAACGGACGGCAGGCCGTGTTTGCGCGGAAACAGCGGGAACGCCGCTATCATGCGGTGTTCATCGATTACGGATACTGCTTTCATGCCGGAGAGTGGCGGTTCGAGGATGCGCCGCTGCGCGGGGTCTACTACAGGAATGCTGTATATCGGGAGATCACGGGGTGGGAGTCGTTCGAGCCGTGGCTGACACGGATGGAGACGATGCCGGCCGAGACGGTCTGGGCGGCGGCCAACGAGGTTCCGCCGGAGTGGTACGGAGGCGACCTGAGCGAGATGGAGGCGCTGGTGGAGAAACTGCTGGCGCGCCGCAGCCGTATCCGGGAATCGATTGAGATGTTCGGGAGGTCGGACAGACAGCCGTTTCCTAAATGGGGAGCGGGGGAGACGAAAAAAGTGGAAGGGGACTGGAAAGAGGGAAAATGGGGAGCTAGCATCGGAAGATTGAGAGAGGGAAGGGTAAATTAGAGGGGATGAGCGGGAGCAATCCACGCAGGACGTGCCAGTTCCAACTGCTCCGGTATGTGCCGGACGCGGTGAGGAACGAGTATGTGCACATCGGGGTGATCCTGCGGGAGCAGGGAAGCCAGCGGATGGAGGTGCGCTTTACGCGGGATTGGCGGCGCGTGCGCTGCCTGGACCCGGACGCGGATACGGCGCTGCTGGAAGGTATGGAGAGCGAACTGCGGAGACGGTTCGAGGCCGAGCCCGAGGGCGACTTGATGCGGCGGCTGAGCGAGTCTCTCTCGCTGAATGTGCAGATGACCGAGCCCAAGGCGTATCTGGCCGAGAGCCTGCCAGCGGGCATGGAAGAGCTGATGCGGATCTACGTGGAGCCGCCGCCGCGGGAACGGAGCCCAAGGCTGAGCGGACGGGCGGCGATCCAGGCGAGGATGCGCGGGGAGTTCGAGCGGGCCGGAGTGTGGGATCTATTGCGGAAGCGGATTGCGGCCTCGGAGTATACGCGGCCCGGCGACCCGCTGCGGATCGACGCCGGCTATCGGCCGAACGGCGTGATCCGGATGTTTCATGCGGTGAGCCTTGAGCCTGGGTTGGAAATGGCGAAGGTGCTGGCCTTTTCGGCGGCGGGACTGCGCGCGGGGATTGCGCGCGTGGAAAAGGCGGAGATGGAACTGACGGCGATTGTGGAACCGGCGGCCCGGCTGGGCGCCAGCGACGAAGAGCCGGAACGATTGGCGATGTACAGATTCGGCGTGGAGACGATGGAGGAGCACCATATCCGTGTGCTTACTACTTCGGATATGGAGCGGGTGGCAGAGACTGCGCGGCGCGAGTTGGGCGTCTGAGAACGGCAGGACGGAGCGTTCCGCACAGAGATTACTGTGGGGACGGCGCCAATATCGTCCGACTGGACGCTGGACTTCGGGAGTTTGCGGAGAATTATAGACAGCGTATGTAGAATCAGCGGATAAGATGGGATAGTTAGTCGGTCCTGAAAATCGCATTAATTGCTATAAGAATCAATGACATATGGCATCTGTGGCTGGTATGATTTTCTCAGAAGTTGTTGAAAAATCCAGCGTTATCTGGGAAAAATCGATGCGCCCCAA
>Ga0326727_10001676_pt1 | contig 80336 bp, 54 predicted proteins | sample MB2enrmetagenome_FD_207643 | JGI IMG/M metagenome (GOLD analysis project Ga0326727, IMG submission 207643) | Lab enriched peat soil microbial communities from McLean, Ithaca, NY, United States - MB29MY | ecosystem: Environmental > Terrestrial > Soil > Wetlands > Peat | place: USA: New York... | reverse complement strand
AGGGCTAGACGCGAACCCTCCAAAGGCCCCCGGAAAGGAGCGGGATAGAAACTGGATCGCATGAATTCCAATTCGACGTCACAAAATTGCTCGAACCGAAACCTATATCGAGTTTTCACACGGACTCTTGCGCCCTGGGCTAAGTTATTCCGCCCCTACGGGGCTGCAAAATGCGCTACCCTCCAACGAAGATTTATTTAGCGAACTTCCAACTCAGGGCACTAGCCGATCTACTTCACAGGACTGCTTGCAGGCCTTCGTACCGGATTTGCCAGCGTCCATTGGCCGGGAAGCCGGGAGCGGGGACCGAGGGGGCGCCCTCCCAGCCGGCCGCCATCATTGCCGTGGCGTAAAGCAAGCCACCGTTGCCGGGAAGATAGAGGGGCAGGAATCCGGGGACCTGCATGTTGTGGCCGTTGGGAAGATAATGGTTTTTCGGGGCGTCCATCAACAGCGCGTCCACGGCCTTCTCGGGTTCATTCAAACGCGCCGCCGTCATCGCCAGCACCGGATAATCCCAGCCCCATGTCGACCGCCAATCCCACTGCGCGAGCACGCCATGCAGCGTGCGTCGCATTGTCTCTGCATCGATGAGTGGCGTGGCAGGCACGAATCCCAGCGCCATCAACATCGAGGGGTGATCCGTGCGCTGCGTATAGGGTTCCACTTCGATGGCCGCATACACACCGTCGCGCACGGTGGGCGCGGACAACCTGGCCATGACCTTATCCCAATCCGCATCCCGCTTTTCGCCGAGTCGCTCGCGCCATTTCTGTGCGACAGAGAGCGCCCATTGCCAGTAAGCGAGCTCGAAGGTGGGATTGATCACCCGCTCGCGATCCGGCCAGTAGCCCTCCTGCGCCGGAATGAGCGGCGGACCCAGCACGTAGCGATTCGCTGCGGCATCCCACCAAGCGTACGAGGCCATGAACTCCGCGGTTTCCTGGACGATTTCCCGATACTGTTCCAGAGTGGAGCCCGTGGGGCGCGCGCGGTAGAGCATTTCCGCATAATAGATGGGGTGGGGCTGCTGCCAGACTAGGAAGACGCCGATGTTGCTCGGCGCCTCGCGGCCATCCGGGCCGACTTGTTTCGGCCAGCGAGCGCCCCGGTAGCCCTGGCGTCGAGCCGTTTCCCTTGCGCTAGGCAGAATGGAGGAGTACCACGGCAAGCTCCTCTCCAGCAACTCCGCGCGTCCCCAGGGAACAAAATGTGCCGCGTGCCACCAGTGCATTTCGAGATGAAACTTGCCGCACCAACTATTCGTAACCAAGCCGGTCTCCTGGGGCGGCAGCGAGCCGGCGCAGTTCACCGCCGTCAAATACTGCGAAAGGACGATTCGCCGCTCGAGTTCCTCCGCACGCTGGTCCGTACAGCCCGAGAGATCGATGGCGCCGCCCTCGCTCCAGAAATGCTGCCAATGGTCGGAAGAGGCTGATTGAATGGCGGTGACGCCTGGCATTGGATCGAGGGCTGGAGTTGGTGAGAACTCAATCACCAACTCCAACTCGTTGCGGTCGGGCGCGACGATCTCGAAGTGGTGGGGCGCCGCGGTGGCCAGCGAGCTTCCCGGGCGCCACGCCACCTGAACCCAGTACCTCGTCGCATCGAGGACACGCTCAAAATCCGCTCCCCCTTCGGTCCTCGTGGCGTTCGTCTGGTGCCGGTCGGGCGAAGTCCAATCGACAGTCTTCCGGAAATCCGCGGAGGCGTAGGGGAAGGCCAGCGAGATGCCGACCCGCTTTGTGGCCACCAGGGGAGATTCCACCCGGATGGCGAGGAGGGCGCGCTGGGGATGGCAAATCGTGGTAACCCGCACCGGCTTGCCTTCGAACTGAAACTCACTCACGATCGTGCCGGTCCAGAGATCCAACTCCTGGCGCGAGGACGTCAAATCGCCCACCACCGCATCGCCGCCGTCGGCATGCCGGAGGGCAAGCCCGATGCGCCCGAGATGCATCCGCTGTGGATTGGAATACAGCCACGTCGCAGCATCCTGCAAGGGGTCAGGGGGCTTTGAGCGATTGGTAAAGGCTTCGCTACCATGCGCGTCAGGATAAGGAACCTTGCGACCGTGCGAATCGTAAGGCGACAACACATCTTCCAGTTTGTAGTTGTGAGGATTGGGGAATGAGTGCCAGCCCCATTGCGACTGGGTGCCCAAGGGCATGGCGTGTTCATAGGGCTCAGCGAAGGTCTGCAAGCCTGTGAGGTCGCACGCGAAAGCAAATTCGCCGTTGCCCACCTGCAGAGGTGAGCTGGGATCCATTTTGGTGAGGACGGGATTGTGGCGCCTGACCAGAGCCGCGCGGTCGATTCGGCCGCCGGGCAGAGCGAACCCCGTGCGCCGCGCGAGCGCCAGGGCTGCTGAACTAATGACGAATTCGCGCCTGTTCATAGGGACCACGCTCCTTTACTTTCGCCTAGAATTTCTGTTTGGATTCTCCCGCCGGCCCATAATTTACACTTGAGCGGACTGGCATACCAAGTTCCCTTTTACCCAGGATTCCCATTTTGCCTTCCCGACCACGAGGCAGTATAACGCCGTCGCCTCCCTGGGGCCGTTTTCCCATCCTCTCCATCCCGGGCGACTCCGATAGGTAAGAAAGGCGCCAGACCTGTTTCTTCCGGGCGCCGGGGAACCAGAAATTGCTTCACTGTGGTGAACGTGTTCGCCTGGAACTCTTATAGGGCGTCGAGCGTATAATAGAACAAATCAGCAAGGAGGCTTTTATGTACTGCGCTCATTGTGGCGCCCAGGTCATGCCGGCGCAGATCTTCTGCAACAAGTGCGGCGAAGCCGTCTCCGGAGCACCGAATCCTACCACGCCGGCGCCACCGCCCCAGTACGCGATTAGCCCAACCAGCGCACCGGCGCAAACCAGCCCGACTCCGGGATTCGCCCAGCCCTCGCGCGTGGCGACACACCTCGGCGTGCTAGGCGCCCTCTGGATCGCCTTTTCCCTGCTGCGGCTGATTCCGGGTGTGGCCCTGATGGTCTTCGGGCATATGCGTTTCCCGTTCATGTTTTTGCCGATTCCCCAGCACTTGCGGTTGTTCTTGGCTCCCTTCCTGGGCATGATCGGCCTGCTCATTTCAGCCTTCGCCATTGCAGGAGTGATTGCTGGATGGGGCCTCCTGGTCCACAGCCCCTGGGCGCGCATGCTCGCCATCGTCCTCGGCTGCATTAGCCTCATCCACTTCCCCCTCGGGACGGCGCTCGGCGTCTACACCCTCTGGGTCCTGGTTCCCGAGCAGGCTGAGGCTGAGTACCAGCGTCTAGCACACGTCAGCTAGCACTGCGCTTCCCAGGCTCAGGTAGCGCAAAGTCATGCCCGGAGCGCACTACTCTGCGACACTCCTAAGTTCCCCCCATCAGCGCATGCGTCCTTGATGGCACGAAAAAAGCGTTCGGGAATTGTTCCGGAACGGAAGAGCCGCAGAGTAGTCCCGCTGGGCGCGGGATTACTCTGCGCAATCTGCTTTGACCCGGCCGCACGTGCGGGCTATAATGATATCGACCAGGGCGAAACTGCTCATCATTACATAAGCCATATACCCATGATCGGCCAGATGATTTCCCACTATCGCGTGCTGGAAAAGCTGGGGGGCGGGGGGATGGGTGTCGTCTATAAGGCCGAGGACACTCGCCTGCACCGGTTTGTCGCCCTCAAGTTCCTGCCGGAGGCCGTCGCCAAGGATCCCCAGGCCTTGGCGCGTTTCCAGCGCGAAGCGCAATCTGCCTCTGCCCTGAATCATCCCAATATCTGCACGATTTACGACATCGGCGAATGCGACGGCCAGACATTCATCGCCATGGAGTACCTGGAGGGCGTGACGCTGAGGCGCCAGATTCAGGGCCGACCGATGGAGTTGGACCAACTGCTGGAGATCGCCATCGAGGTCACGGATGCCCTGGATGCAGCTCACAGCCAGGGCATCATCCATCGCGACATCAAACCGGCGAACATCTTCATCACCAAACGGGGACATGCCAAAGTGCTGGACTTCGGCTTGGCCAAGGCGGCAGCGGGAACCTCTTCCGGTCAAGCTGCAAGTTTGAATACTTTAACCGCCGCCACCATGGAGGAGCCGCATCTGACCAGCCCGGGAACAGCGCTGGGGACGGTAGCCTATATGTCGCCGGAACAGACTCGTGGCAAGGAATTGGATGCGCGAAGCGACCTCTTTTCCTTTGGTGTGGTGCTCTATGAAATGGCGACGGGGATGTTGCCCTTTCGCGGTGAAACCTCGGGCGTTATCTCGGAGGCCATTCTGAACCGTGCGCCGACGCCTCCGATTCGACTGAATCCCGAGTGTCCCCTTGAACTTGAACGAATTATCAACAAGGCGCTGGAAAAGGACCGGGACCTGCGCTACCAGAGCGCCGCAGAATTGCGCGCCGACTTGAAGCGCCTGAAGCGTGATACGAGCTCGGGCCGCTCGGAAGCGGCAGTGCCCCCGTCGCCGGCCGCAGGGGTGGCGCGCGAGCCCCGGCAAGAACCGGCGTCCGATTCCGTCATCGTCGCCAGCCTCATCAATCGGCACAAGAAAGCTGGGATCGGGACCGTTGCTGTGCTGGCGGCGCTGGTTGCCCTGACCTGGTTCCTTCTGCGTCGATCTCCCAAGCCTTCAGCCGAGTCAACGCAGAAGCCTTCAGCCGAGTTGACGCAGAAACGGCTGACTTTCAACTCCAGCGAAAACGCTGTCAATAGCGATGCCATTTCTCCTGATGGCAAGTACCTTGCTTACTCCGACCCGGCCGGGATTCACGTGAAGCTGCTCTCGACAGGTGAAGAACGGCTCATCCCAAGGCCGGCCGGAGTTCCAGCCGGCGCCTACTGGGACGTCGCATCGTGGTTTCCCGACGGCACACAATTGCTCGCTGATATCTACCAAGTCGGCGGCCAAAAGAGCATGTGGACGGTCTCCATGCTGGGCCAGTCTCCCCGGGTACTTCGCGATGGTGCCTCGGGGGTTGAGGTCTCGCCGGACGGGACACACATCGCTTTCAGCCCGCTCGGGACGTCGGATGACGTTCGCGAAATCTGGGTAATGGGCAACCAGGGAGACAACCCGCAAAAGGTCCTCGCGCCAGGAGAAAATGAATGGCTGTACTCGGTCCACTGGTCACCGGATGGGCAGCGCCTGGCTTACATTAGAGAGCAGCGCACTCCGGAGAGGTACCGGAGGTCGATCGAAACCTCCGACCTGAAGGGGGCGAGCCGGACAGAAGTGGTGTCGGAACCGGAGTTGGGGCTGGCCGATTCTTGCTGGCTTGCGGATGGGCGGATCGTCTATTCGCGGCAGGAATCGTCTGGGTCAAGCGACGACAATCTTTGGGAAATCGGCATCGACAGCCATACGGGCGCACCAACCGGCAAACCGAAACGCATTACCGAGTGGGCTGGATCTTACCTTCGGGGATTGCGCGCCAGCGCGGATGGTAAACACCTGCTGTTCCTGAGGCAGGAAGACCTGGGGCAGACCGACTTAGGGCAACTTGCGGCAGGGGGCACACGCATGGGCCCCCCTCTGAGATTGACGAACGATGAAGCCTTTGGTTACCCCTCGGAGTGGACCCCGGACAGCAAGGCTGTACTGATCAGTTCGCACCGCAACGGCACCATGAGCATTTTCAGGCAGGCGATTGGACGGGATACCGCGGAACTTCTGGTCAGCGGACCTCAAGGCGCATTCCTCCCGCGCCTCAGCCCAGATGGCGCCTGGATGCTCTACGTGGAGGTCCCGAAAACCGGCGTTGTGGGGGTCCCGAAAACCACCGTTGGCCCTTCCCCTCCGCTCCGCCTGATGCGCATCCCTGTTGCCGGTGGAGTGCCTCAGTTTGTGCTGGAGATGGGGGATTGGCGGGGCTACTGGTGCGCTCGCGCTCCGGCAAGCCTCTGCGAGATCACGGAGTCGAGCCCGGATCAAAAACAGCTCATGATCACGGCCTTCGATCCGCTGAAAGGCAAAGGCAAGGTGCTCCGGACCATCGACACAGATCCTGCGGCGTCGTACTCCGACGCCTTATCTCCCGATGGAGCTACGCTTGCGATCTCGAAAGGTGGAGAGACCGAGATTCACATTCAGTTGCTTTCGCTCTCTGGTGGCTCCGACCGCGAAATCACCGTAAAAGGCTGGCCGAACGCCACAGGTCTTTATTGGTCCCCTGACGAAAAGGGGATTTACTGCGGCTCTGCCTCACCGCAAGGCCGCACCCTCCTGTACATCGATCTGAAGGGAAATGTGCGGGTGCTGTGGCAGTACAGGGGAACGGGCGACCGAATCTGGGGCATTCCTTCGCCGGACGGGCGCTACATGGCTATACGGGGCGGCGCCTTCAGCAGCAATGTCTGGATGGTGGAAGGTTTCTGAGTGGCGCAAGCGGGTAGGGCATCAGAGTTAGGGGGAGTTTGCCTTACTCTGCGGCTCTTAACATGACAATCTCAATGTATTTACTGACATCCAAGGACGAAGGGCTACCCGCTTTGACTCGGCTGTACGTACTGGAATAATATTCACTGGGGCGTAATTACCAATCACCTATAGCGATTCACCTATGATCGGTAAGACAGTTTCCCACTATCGCGTGCTGGAAAAGCTGGGGGGCGGGGGGATGGGTGTCGTCTATAAGGCCGAGGACACTCGCCTCCACCGGTTTGTCGCCCTTAAATTCCTGCCGGAGGCCGTCGCCAACGATCCCCAGGCATTGGCGCGTTTCCAGCGCGAGGCGCAATCTGCCTCTGCCCTGAATCACCCCAATATCTGCACGATTCACGACATCGGCGAATGCGACGGCCAGACATTCATTGCCATGGAGTACCTGGAGGGCATGACGCTGAAGCACCAGATTCAGGGCCGGCCGATGGAGTTGGACCGACTACTGGAGATCGCCATCGAGGTCACGGATGCCCTGGATGCGGCTCACAGCCAGGGCATCATCCATCGGGACATCAAACCGGCGAACATCTTCATCACCAAACGGGGACACGCCAAAGTGCTGGACTTCGGCTTGGCCAAGGGCGGAGCGGAAAAACCGGGGCTGGGTCCTAGAGGCTGGGGGCTGGGGAAAGAAGCCCCGCAAGAGATGCTGACAGCGACTCTCGGAACCGTCGAGGAGCCGCATCTGACCAGCCCGGGGACAGCGCTGGGGACGGTAGCCTATATGTCGCCGGAGCAGATTCGTGGCAAGGAATTGGATGCGCGAAGCGACCTCTTTTCCTTTGGTGTGGTGCTCTATGAAATGGCGACGGGGATGTTGCCCTTTCGCGGTGATACCTCGGGCGTGATTTTCGACGCCATTCTGAACCGTGCGCCTACACCTCCGATTCGACTGAATCCCGAGTGTCCCCCCGAACTTGAACGAATTATCAACAAAGCGTTAGAAAAGGACCGTGACCTGCGCTACCAGAGCGCTGCGGAATTGCGCTCCGACCTGAAGCGCCTGAAGCGCGACACTGAATCCGGACGCTCTGTGGCCAGTGTCGCTGTTGCGCCCTCAGTTGCGGCGCCGGTTGTTCGTCAGCGCTCGAAGTCGCGGAAGTGGGTAGCGGCTCTCGTGGGCACGGCTGTCATCTTGGCCGCGGCTCTCGCCTACCTGTTATCGCGTCCGTCTGCTACACCCAAAGTCTTGGGCTCTGTCCAAATCACTCACGATGGCCGGTCGAAATACCCACCGGTCTTCAGCGATGGATCCCGGCTCTTTTTCATGGCGACGGAGGCAAACGGCTCCGCGCTCTATCAAGTTTCTATTGCGGGGGGTGAGCCCGTCGCGTTGTCGGAAGCATTCTTTATAGCCGAGCTAGCGGGTATTGCACCGGATGGTTCAGAACTTCTGGTCCAGACGTATGAAGGCACACTGCCGGAAGGTCCCCTGTGGGTTTATCCCACGGTATCGGGGTCCCGTCACCGGTTGGGCGGCATGACCTCGTCGGAGGCCGGTTGGTCTCCTGACGGACACAGGATTGCGTACGTGAAGGGCCGCACCTTATATCTTGCTAACACCGATGGTACGCAAGCCCGTCAAATTGCCGCTTTACCCGGCGACGTCAGTTGGCTGCGATGGTCACCGGACGGGAAGAAACTGCGATTTACCGTTGCCGATCCCAAAACCAACGCGACATCGATTTGGGAAATCTCGGCAGGTGGGAGCGATCTTCATCCCCTCCTTCCCGGTTGGAACAGTCCACCCGCGGAATGCTGCGGCAGTTGGACGCCTGATGGGAAGAATTTTGTATTCCAGTCATCCCATGGAGGGCGCTCCGACGCCTGGGCTCTTCGCGAGGCCGACGGTTTCTTGAAGCCCGGAAAATCAAGGCCGGTCCAGTTGACTTCTGGTCCCTTGGACTTCCTTGGCCCCGTTCCCAGTAAGGACGGCAGGAGACTGTTCGTCATCGGGTCGCAGCCGCGGGGCGAACTTGCACGCTATGATGCCAAGTCCCAGCAATTCGTGCCCTACCTGTCTGGCCTTTCGGCGGATAGCGTGAGCATTTCAAAGGATGGCCAATGGGTTGCCTTTGTTTCATACCCGGAAGGCAGCCTCTGGAAAATGAAACTGGACGGCAGCGAGCGCCTACAACTCACCTTCCCACCCACACAGGCGTTCTTGCCCCGCTGGTCGCCCGATGGCAAACAAATCGCCTTCTTGGCGATGAGTCCCACCCAATCTTGGACCATTCAAGTGATTTCCGCAGCCGGTGGGAATCCGCAGGAGATATTATTCGCTCCTTACGCGGACCCTGGCTGGTCTGCAGATGGAAGGACGCTTGTCTTCTCCGATCGGTTCTCACCGGAAGCCGAAAAGAAAGGTAACTTCTCTATTCAGTTCATGGACCTGAAGACGCGTAAAGTCACGATGCTAGCGGGGTCGGAGGGGTTTTACTCGCCCCGCTGGTCGCCGGATGGCCGCTACATTGCTGCACTGCACGCGGGGCCCGAAACACTGATGCTATTTGATTTCTCGACGCAAAAATGGGTTCAGCTTGAGCAGCTCGCCGTTGGATTCCCGAGCTGGTCGAGCGACTCGAAATATGTCTACTTTGACTCACAGGGTGAGGATCGCGCCTTCTTTCGCGTGCGGATTGGCGACCACAAACTGGAGAGGCTGGCCAGTCTCAAGAACCTGCGGCTGACCGGAGCTCGCGGATGGACAGGTCTGGCCCAGGATGATTCGCCCCTCGTGCTGCGTGATATTGGCACCCAGGAAATCTACGCCCTCGATTGGCTAGCGCCGTGACCCGCCTCGAAACCCTGCTTCCCTGCTACCCGATTTGGGAGATCGTTAGGATTTACAACCCTCGCCCCCTTTGGGAGAGGGTGGACCGCCGCCGGCGCTTTCATCAGCCGGGGCGGGAAGGGGGCCCCACGTTTTGCTTATCTTGGGGGTGAGGGGATCACTCAGGAACAAATGGTCGAGCAGGTGAGGCGCTGAGACACAAGGAAAAGATCTCTTGTTTTCAAATCTCCGCGCCTCAGTGCCTCTGTGGTGAGAAGGATCTCGCGGGATTTTTTCAAGCTTTAGAAGCATGTCTGCGCCACCGCGCGAATCACCCTTGACGCGGGTTCGAATCCGGCACACTGCTCGCCAGCATTGCCGAAGTCAGTCGAAGCCCGTTCGACAGTCGGCTCTCCCGAAAAAGCCGGTAGCGCTCTTCCCGGTCAGTTCGACGTGAGGGGTCAAATCTTGGGCCAAGACAAGCTCAAGGGATCGTACGGGATTGCAGGCGTTGGGTGTCGGCCTATTCGGTGCCGTAATCAATTTCCATGCGCCGGACCTGCCGGGCCGCGAGGGCCAGGAAAGCCAGGGAGAGAATGAGAAGCCCCAGGATAGCGCCGGTCGCGGATGCGGGCGTAGGGTTTACGGCCAGGAAGGCGAGGATGTTTCCCTTTTCCATAAACGTCTCTGGCGGCACCGTCACCGGGCAGAGCGATTTCAAGTAGAAGATCACGCTGGCGTGCTGCAACATCTGGGGAACGAAGCCGCTGATCGCTTCCCAGGCCAGCATGATCACCGTGGGGTACAGCGGATTGCGGAACAACACGCCCGCCGCCAGGAACACGCCGCCGTAACCGACGCAAGCCAGGAGGGTGACTCCGAAGTAGGCCGCCAGATGTTCCAGTCCGTGTCCGTGGTAGAAATAGTCCTGCCGGACATTGGAGTCGAAGTGCCAGTAAAGCGCAAAGAACTGGAGCACGATACTGCTGCCGAAAATGATCATTGACGCCAGCAGACCGGAGAGGAATTTGCCGGCTACCAACACCTGCCTTCGGACCGGCGCCAGGAAGTAATGGTGCAGGCTCTTCTCCAGCACCTCACCGCGAAACAGGTTCATGAAGATGCCGACACAGCCGAAGAAGATCGAAAGGCGCAGGAAGAGGAGCTGAAAGACTGCCGCGAACAGGTGGGTGTCGTTGCCGATATCACAGGTTACGCCCTTCTTCATTTGCACGAACGAATGACCCGCGAAGAGCAGCGCCGGAGCGAAAGCCAGCAGGTAAATCCAGAACCCGCGCCGGGCCAGCAAGGTCTTCTTCAGTTCCAGGCGCAGGATGGCCCAGATCTGGGACGACCAGATTCTCCAGGGCTGGGGGCTCATTTTGCAGACTCCTCACTGCCTACCAGGTACTCGTAAACCGAGAGTACGTCGGCGTCGGCAGGCGCCACCGACTCGATTTCGATGCCGTTCTGGGCGATGTGATTCAGTATCAGGTAGAAGCGGTCGGCATCCCTCGTCTTCACCAGTACACCCATGCCGTCGTTATGAACCCGCGCCTCCACCACGCAGTCTTGCTGGAACGCCTGTGCGGCCAGCTCGGCGGGTTTGTTGCACCGGATCAGAATCTGCGTGGGATGTTCCTGAATCTCATCCCGGACGCTGTGGATTTGTCCTTCGGCCACCACGTAGCCGTTGCTCAGCAGCACCACCTGATCGGAGATCAGGTCGACTTCGTGCAGGACGTGGCTTGAGATCAGCAGGTACCGGCCGGCTTGTGCCAGGGCGCGGAACAGGGCGATGGTCTCAGCGCGAATGAGTGGATCAAGGCCGTTCAAGGGCTCGTCCAGCACCAGCACGGAAGGATCGTGACAGATGGCATGGGCCAGCTTGATCCGTTGGCGCATCCCCTTGCTGTAAGCCGCGATCTTTCGTCCCGCCGAGTCCGTGAGACCAACGCGCTCGATGGCCTGGTCAGCCAAATCGCGCGCCTGCGCGGGCAGGTAGCCGGACAGCCTCAAGAAGGAGTAGACAAACTGATAGCCGGTGATTCCCCGGGGGAACGATTCGAACTGGGTGCAGTAACCAACCCGGCGGAAAAGCTGCTCAGGCTGGTCGGGCGCCATGCCCAGCACGCTAATGCGCCCGCGCGTGGGCAGCACCAGACCCGTCATCAGATTCATCAGCGTGGTCTTGCCGGAACCGTTCGGACCCACCAAACTGGTGATTCCCGGCGGAATCGACAGGTTGACGCGGTTCACACCGAGCACGTCGCCGTAGAACTTGGACACGTCCTCGAAGATGATCTGCTTCTCGCTCCCCTCGCCGGATCCGCTTTCGCTCATCCCTGCACCACTTCGTAGGCGCGGACTTTGCGCTCCAGGAGTACCAGGCAGAACATGCAGATTGCCAGCAGCGCAAGCCAGGCCAAGTCCGGGGGAATCGGAGGCCGCGAGCCCACTCGAAATAGGGTGACGTGGACGCTGGCCATCAATTCACCGATGTTCAACAAGGAGCCGTTGCGCGTGGAGAGCACGGCGTTGATGGCTTGGCCGAAACCGGCGCCAAAGAAGAAAACGCCCAGCAGCGCCGCACCGGCCGCGAGCCGGCGCTTGATCCAAGCTGAAAGCGCCAACGACAGCAAGCCCAGAACCAGGATGTCGACGCCCGAGGCCAGGAAAATACTTCCCGCCATCCAGAGGTGGGCGGTGGTCCAGCGTGCCCCGGCCAGGCTCGCCTGGATCAGAAAAAGGATCAGGCCGGGAGCCCAGGTGATCAATGACAGCAGGGCTACCAGGACCGCCAGCTTCCCGATCACGTAATCGACGCGCGAGAATGGCCGGCAGAAATAGAGCGGCAGGGCGTTATTGGCAAGATCGGAGGAGACTAACCCCGGGCCCGCCAGGGCGGTCAGCACAAAGGCCATCGCGAGCTGCGCATTCAGAAAATGAAAGAAGAACCTGCCATCCACGTCAAACATGGCGCGATGGTTGAACAACTCCAGCAAGTAGGGGTTCTGATTAAGATAGATCGCTACCGCACAGCCAAAGGGAAAGAAGAAGCAGCAGACAAAGAGAGATGTCAGGAGCTTGGAGCGGAAAACATTCTCGAAGGCATAGCGGGTGACAATCCAAAACCGGGTCCGGAGCGGGGTAAGCCGCCCGGAGTAACCGCGATAGGTGCGCTTATGAACGGCCATTGGCGCCCTCCATGGCCTTCAGGAAAATACTTTCCAAACTGTCGCGCCGGAAATTCAGGCGGCGGATCTGCACGTTGCGCTCGGCGGCGAGGCGATAGAGATCGCGAATGGCGAAGCTCTCGGGCACCACCATCTTCATCCGATGATCGCCGGTCAAAGCGCACTCGCAACCCAGGTTGGTGACGGCCTCGGCAAAACCATTTTCGCCCCCAAATGTCTCGAGCTCAACGAAGCGCCGATTGGCCTTGCGCTCCTCCTCCAGGTTCGAGTAGTGGACCTTTTGGCCGTCCTTGAGGATCAACACCTCCTCGCAGGTTTCCTCGACGTCCCGCAGCAGATGGGAGCAGAGCAGAATGTGGAGTTCCTGGCTGTCACGCATCTCCCGGATCAAGCGAATCATGCGCTGGCGGGCGGGAGGGTCAAGTCCATTCGTGGGCTCGTCGAGGATCAGCAGTCGGGGACCGTGCACAATGGCCTGAGCAAGCTTGGCAAGCTGCTTCATGCCAAGCGAGTAGGTGCCCAGCGTGCGATATCGCGCCTCGCCTAAGCCCACGTAAAATAAGGCCTCGTGCGCCCGCTCCAGGGCAGCCTCCGAGGGTAGGCCCGATAGTTCCGCCATCATGCGGACAAACTTCACCGCCGTCAGGTGAGCGATGAACGAATCGGATTCGGGCATGTAGCCCGTAAGGCTGCGGATCTGTTTCGTCTGGGTACGAATGTCGTAACCCAGAACCCGCGCCGTACCCCGGTAAGGGCGATAGAACCCCAGGAGAGTGTTGATCAGGGTTGACTTGCCGGCGCCGTTAGGGCCCAAAAGTCCGATGGTCCGCCCGGATATGGAACCCCTCAAGTCCTTGAGGATGTCTTTTTGTCCGAAACGGACGCTGAGCCCCTCAAGTTCGATTACGGGCGTCGTGCGTCCTTCCAATTCATTGAGGGGAACCATAATGCCCACATATTCTTCTTGTATAGGATAATGCAGCTTTATTAAGGCTGCTTCTTGGGGGCAGACCTCGTCGCGCTCTCGATCATCTGGAGCACGCTAAAGGGTCCCCCATGTCCCGCGCCCAGCAAAGATTCGAAGCCTAGCCCAAAGAAGCTGCCCGTATTCGCCACCAAGATCTGATCCTGCTCGCCGTAGGCACAGATGAGGCTCGGGGTGCTGTTCTGACTCATCTCATCGATTGCCTGGTGTTGAGCCAGCGTCAGCATGGCGGTGGATTTTAACTGGTCCGCAATGGGAGCCACCGCTGACCACAGATTCTGATAGACCAGTCCCGAAAAACTGTTGTGGCCATCGGGCGGCAGCCGGCTGACAAAATCCGAAGAGCGAGGCAGCGAGTAGCCGGTCTCGCGATTCTGAATAGAGCTGAGCAACAGGGCTCGATTGGGCGCTGCCAGAAGATAGCCGTCCAGGTAAACGTAATTGATGTCCGTGGGCGAGGGCGAAACTCCCTGGGAGGAGGACGGCCCCGGAATCACTTGTAACTCATAGAAGGTTCCCCCCTTAGCATTCTGCTGGGTTAGAATCAGGTGGCCACCCTGGCCGGCGGCCTGCTGCTGGTTAATAGCGGTCACCAGCTTTTCGATGGCCGCCTGGAGGCGCGTGGCATCGTTGACCTCGAGCGCTGCTTTCCAGCTCGGAGTGGGCAGCAGCGGACCATCCAAAGCGAAAGTGGCCTCACCGCCAAGGGAACCGGCCAGATCCTCCTGGATGCTCACACCACTGTTGGCTTCGAAGTCAGCCCACGCTTGACTGGATGTTGATCCTTCAATCTGCGTCAGGTTAAGGATATCCTGCACGATGGCACGGGGCTCTTTGGCAACAAACGAGATCGCAAAGCTCGCGTTCGGCGACACGAAATCCAGCGTGCCCATGGGGCTTGGCGCCGCCAGCCAGGAAGCGACTCCGCGGCGCTCCTGCGAAAAGGTGAGGGTGGCCCGGTTCTGAGTCTCGCCGCCCACCTCTTTGCTTTCCATGATCAAGTATCGCATGTCCGCGAGGCCGACATTCTCATTCAGCAGCAGATCGCCGCGCTTTTCCCCGGCCTCACCCTTATGTACGGATTGCGCGAGAGTTTGTTCCATGTCTGCGCAAAGCAGCCAGCCGGCTCCGCCCTGGTAAGCTTGCCGGATGGCCGCATAAAAGGGCGTGGAGACAAAGCCGCTGTATCCGGAAAAGTCAATTAGGGCCGCGACCCTCTGCAACTGGGCACCGTCGGTAGCCACGGCGAGAATGTTGTGCCTGAGGAGAATCAAGGGCTGACCCTTTACGGCAGGCCCCAGCGCCGCCGGGTTGCCGACCACTTGCGGCGGGGCTCCGCCCGCGTTGAGCTGGCTGAGCTGCCCTTGCAGGAACGCGCCGAAGTCCGTGCGTCTGACCTCTGCCAGCAGGAGCGGTGACTCGTGATCCGCTGGCATGGCGACCACGATCTCGTCGCCCAGATAGTCACTGAAGCTGCTGATTCTGTCTATGATCTGCTCCGTCCTTTGGGCTTCACCGGAAGCTTGCTGTTGCTTCCACCACTGTTGCAGAACTTCACTGCGTTGCACGCGCTCCTGGAAGAGCCGGTTGGCCTGGCTTAAGGTGGAGCCGATATTGGGGATGGCGGCGTAGAAAATGGTGTTTGGCGGCACCATCTTAAGCAGGGTGGAGTCATAACGTGCCGGCGGGCCGGGAATCGCTTCAATCTGCTTCTCGAGTCCGGCAAGTTCGCCAAGCAGGGCGAGATACTCGCCGGAATTGCGGCTCCAGGAGACCGCCTGCTTCACCGGAACCTGCGCCAGGGCAGCGCGAGTTGTTAATTGCTCACCGGGATGGAGCAGCCTCACCCTGCCCTCCTGGGTCACTTCGACCTCACCCTGAATCACCGAGATCCGGGCGCCCTTCAGGCCCGCGTCCACGGCGAAGATCGTACCCTTCACCGCCACGACGCAATCGCGCGTGGCAACGTAGAGCCGTCCATGAGTCTGCTTGGCCGCCTGCACGACGATGTTGCCGCGCTCCAGATGAATAGTCGTGTCGCGCCAGCTCCGGGAAAGCCAAAGGTCCGCACGTTCACTCATTTCCACAAGCGAACCATCCGCTAGCCGCACAACCGCTGAGGAGGCATTGGCGGTGCGAAACTCCTGGTTCGCAGTGATGATGCCGCCCGAAATCAGGATGACGTTGCCATGATCCGAGACATGGTAGAGAGAACCATCCACGCTTTGCACCACTGCCTGGGTTCCGCCAAACCAGTGCCCCGTCAAGGCAAGTCCGATGCCCACGCCGACCAGCAGAACGGCCGCGATGGCCCAGCCCATGATCCAATTTGAGCGCTTCGGCTTGGCAGGATATTTCAAGACGTGACCGGCGGCCGCATGACGGCCCGAGCGGGCATCGCTTAGGGCATGCCGGCAGGCCACGCATTCGAGTGTGTGTGCCTGAAGCAGCAGCGCTCGCGCTTCGGGCAAGGTCTTGGTGAAATAAGCGGGGATCAGCGCCTGGAAATCAGCGCAACTTCGAATCTGACCAACCTCGGGGACGGCTGCGGGCGCGGGGTAGGCTTCGGAAATCCGCGCCCAAACACGATGCGCCGCCCGCTCCTCCACTTGCTGATCCACACTCTCCCCGCTGATCTGAGCAATAGCTTGTTCCAGTGTGGCTTCGCCACGCTTCTCCTCGTTGTTCATAGCTTACCCCCCCAGTAGGCGCGAATCTCTTTCTGCAGTCGGCGCCGCGTCCGGTGTACGGTGACTGCAACCAGCACCTGTGACATACCCAGCATCTGGGCAATCTCGGGATTGCTGTAACCTTCCAGGAAACGGAGCGCAAATACTTCGGCGTCTCGGGGCGCGAGACGAGCCAGGGCGTGCCGCAGACAGTCTCGAAGCTCGTGCCGGTCGCGCTGGCCGCAATCGGGTAAAGACCCGTCCTCGGTCGCCGACTGGCCCACTCCGCGGGTTCGAACGATGTCCAGGGCGACGTTAATGGCCGCTCGCCGCAGATAGCTCTCCGTGTGATCGAGGGGCGGAGCCAAGGGGTCGCGCCCCGCCAGGCGCAAAAATACAGTTTGCAGCACGTCTTCGGCGTCACTGGCATTGCCCGTAATGCGGTATGCGGTACGGAACACCAGAGCGTGATGATCCTGGAAGAGCCGCTCCAGTTCGCTAGGAGGACTTAGAATCGGGACCTCCGCCATGGTCACTGTTGCCTTTTGCAAGGTCGCCTCCTATGGCTACCCTCACTCTAAGGACGACAGTCTGGGATGATTATTACAGCAGGCAGCGTCTTTTCTCGAAGAAATCTTGCGCGGGACGCGGCACGCCCTGCGAGTTCCCGCACCTTCGCGTCTGCGCGGTGAGAAGGATCTGCTTCTTCACGGCTTCGGCACGATGTCCGCGCCACCCGTGCAATCGACCAGAGCCCGATGGGACTCCTGCCGGGAATGAAATGTCTGATTACGGGTGCAACGTCATCCCGACGCTTTTGACTCGGCTGTACGCGGAGTCTATAATACCAGCCGAGACTGCCAATCGCATAGTCATCCACCCATGACTGGCAAAACGGTTTCCCACTATCGCATTCTGGAGAAGCTCGGTGGCGGCGGGATGGGTGTCGTCTATAAGGCCGAAGACACCAAGCTCCACCGCTTCGTCGCGCTCAAGTTCCTGCCGGAAGACATGTCTCACGACCATCAAGCCTTGGAGCGCTTCCAGCGCGAGGCCCAGGCCGCCTCCGGCCTCAATCACCCCAATATCTGCGTCATCTACGACGTTGACGAGGAAGAAGGCCGGCCGTTCATCGCCATGGAATTGCTGGAGGGACAGACACTGAAGCACTGGATCTCGACCAAGCCGTTCAAGGTCGACGAGATCCTGGAGTTGGGCATCCAGCTCGCCGATGCGCTGGATGCGGCACATGCGAAAGGCATCGTGCACCGCGACATCAAGCCGGCGAACATCTTTGTGACCGAGCGCGGGCAGGCCAAGATTCTGGATTTCGGTTTGGCCAAGCTGGCGCCCACTCCCAAACCCGTCGCCGAAGCGGTGGGCGCGACAGCGATGGCGACCGTCGGGGCGGCGCCAGAGCATCTCACCAGCCCGGGGACGACAATGGGAACCGTGGCCTACATGTCGCCCGAGCAGGCCTTAGGCCAGGAACTCGACGCGCGCACCGACCTCTTCAGCCTGGGCGCTGTACTCTACGAGATGGCCACCGGGCGGCAGGCCTTCTCGGGCAGCACGACGGCGGCCATCTTCGACGGCATCCTGAACAAAGCGCCGACCTCGCCGCTACGCATGAACCCTCAGCTGCCCGCGAAGTTGGAAGAGATCATCACTAAAGCGCTCGAGAAGGACCGCGAGTTGCGCTATCAGCACGCGTCGGATATTCGCGCCGACCTGAAGCGACTGAGACGCGACACCACGTCCGGCAAGTCGAACGCCGTTTCTAGCCCGCTATCAAAAGCTGAGGAAAGTCTTGTTCCCAGCGGCGGCGCTGCGGCAGCCGTTCCGCGCTGGAGGCGGCGGCTGCGGATTCTTAGTGCGCTGGTCATCGTTTTGGCTGCCGGTGTGACCGTTGCACGGTGGGCGACGCATCGCCCAGGACCATTGCACCAGTTCAATCAGCGTCGGGTCACAGCAAACCCTCAGGAATTGCCAGTGCTCAGCGGTGCCATTTCTCCTGACGGCAAATACCTGGGTTACTGGGATCAACAAGGCATCCATGTACAACTGCTGGAGACCGGTGAGACGCAAACCATGCCTCTGCCTCCGAGTGTTAAGCCGGAGAATGCCTTCTGGGGCTTTGCTTCTTGGTACCCTGACTCCACGCGATTCGTCGCCGACCTCGTCATCCCGGGAAAACCTTGGAGCTTGTGGTCGGTCCCGATTCTGGGAGGAACGCCGCAGGAGCTTGTCGAGAACTTCTCGGGAGACGGGGTGGTTTCGCCGGATGGAACTTACATTGCCTATTCCACAGGGGAATGTGAATTTGGGGCGCGCGAGATTTGGCTGATGGGTCCGCATGGGGAATCGCCACACAAGATACTCGCAGCGGGGGACCAGGCGGGGTTTGGCAAATTCGTGTGGTCCCGGACAGGAAGGCGAATTGCCTATCAGTATTCGCATCGCGACGGCAGTATGACAGACGTCTCGGTGGAGAGCTGTGACCTCAACGGCGCCAATAAGATGACGGTTCTATCCGATGACCAACTGGCGGATTTCGGTTGGATTTCACCGGGGCGCTTCATCTATTCGCGGCGGGTGCAGGGGGCCAGCATCACGACCGAGAATTTGTGGGAACTGCGAGTAGACGAGGCAGGAGCCCCGCAAGGTAAGCCGCGACAACTCACGGATTGGTCAGGCTTCTGGATTAACAGCCTCAGCGCCACGCCCGACGGGAAGCACCTGGCTTTTCTGCGGGGCACGAGCCACGAATCCGTTTTCGTGGGAGACCTGGCGAACAACGGAACCCGCCTGCTAAATCCCCACCGGTTGACCGTGGACGAGCATCTCAACATGCCACAATCCTGGACAGCCGACTCTCGGAGCGTCATATTCGTTTCTTATCGAGACCACCCGCAGATCTATAAACAGGCGCTCGACGGCAGCGCTCCTCAAGCGATCACTTCTACAGCCGGTCTTGATTTTGATGATTGGAACGGAGTCCGGCTGAGCCCCGAAGGGGCTTGGGTGCTCTTTGCGGGCCTCCCCCGCAATTCGCCGCCAGGAGCTGCGTGGCGTCTCTTCCGAGTCTCCGTGAACGGCGGGGCCACCCAGCCGCTTTTTGAAGTCCCGCCACTACCAGAAACCTTTTATTGCACAAATCGTGTTGCCAATTTCTGTGCTTATCCCACGCAAGCTGACGAGGGGAGAAGCTTGGTGATCACCGCTTTCGACCCCGCCGGTAGTAAAGGCAAAGAATTAATGCGCATCTCGACGGAGCCAGGAGCGACATACCAGTGGGGTCTTTCGCCCGACGGCTCCCAGATCGCCATATTGAAAACCGACTGGAACACCGGTCAAATCCGCTTCATTACGGTCAGTGGCGGCCAGGCTCGCACCGTCACGGTGAAGGGCTATGTCCACCTCAATTCCTGCGATTGGGCGCCGGATTCAAAGAGTGTGTTTGTGGGGACCTGGGGGCCTGCCGGCGCCGCTTTGCTGCGCATCGACTTGGAGGGTAACGCACAACCCGTATGGCAGCAGCCCGAGCCCAGTCAAACCTGGGGGATACCTTCCCCTGATGGCCGGCACCTCGCTATGTACGGCACAGGTTGGGATGCGAATGTGTGGATGATTGACAACTTCTGATACGGCACTGGAATCCCGGATGAGTCCGCTGGTCACAGGCGGCGAGGAGGCTTGAGACGGCTCACTCGCTGGAGGGGAAGATCTTCAACCTCGGTATTTTCATGCTCGGCCCCTTCCGGGACGGCCCTTTTCCCTCCAGATGCCCCATCACGTAAAGCTGAATAGCGTTTTGGTCTTCTGGAGCGAGGTCCCGGAATTCCACGGCTACACGCTCCGTTCCCTCTTTGCGGACGATACAAGCGCGCACATTCAGGGAGGCGCGAACTTCTCCGATCCGGAACTCCAACGAAACTTCCTGGCCTATCTCCACCTCCACCGACGGTTGCAGCAGCATGCCGGTTTCGCTGATGTTCATGCTCCGCAAGGGAAACTGTTGGTCACCCCACTTGCAGTTGACCTCCGTAAAGAGGGGCAATCGCGCCGCACGCCTCCGCTCTCTCCACCCCGCTTTCGACATGGCGGCCAACAACGAAACGACACGACCGGCAGCGATGGGTTTGGGGAGAACGAACATGGCGCCCTCGCCAAAAGCCTGCCGCAAGACCTGAATATCCTCCGAGGAGGCAAGTACCACGATGGGGGTCTCACGGTTGGGCTGGGAGTCCCGGATGCAGCGAATCAACTCGGATCCCACCGGGTGAGGCATGCCGAGGCCCACAAAGATCACGTCAAACGGGTGCTTCTCCACCAGTTCCGCGGCCTCCTGGCTGTCCTCCAGTGTCAGGGGGTTATAACCTAAGGGCACCACCACCGCCCGCATGGATCGCAAGGTCGCGGGGTCGTCATCGACAACCATGATCTTCAGCGACATAAGCTCGGCCTCCCCGGGAAATTAGACTCTTACGTCGACCCCTGTTCCGCTGGGGGGATCCGCCCTTCGCGGACAGAAGCCCTTCCAGCGCGACCACCTGGACATTGGGCCACTCACGGGGATGTTTATTTCAGATTAGGCGAAGAAAAGCAAGTAGGTTGACCCCAAATCACCGGTGTAGACTCCCGCCCAGGGCAGAGGATGCACGCAGGGGAACCGGGGAATGGAACGGTTCGCCCTCTTAGTACCCTGGTACTATTGCATAGGCGCGCACGGCGCCCCACAATCCTGATGGCGAAATGTGGGGCCTGGATTGCCGAGAGAAAGTCCGTTCACAAGGAATCCCTGAGCTCCGCACCGTCGCCGTCGGCCAGTTGAGCGGCCGGCCTGATGGCAACGGCCCTGCGGGGGGAGATCGTGAACAAGCTGGCAATGCATGACCGGCGGATGGCTGGGAGAAGGAGCAGGGCTCTCGGCGCAGAGGGCTATTCCTTGGTCGAGATGCTGGTCACGATTTCGATCATCGGAATTCTATCCGCGATGGCCTACCTCGCTTTCATGAATGTTGTGCCGACGATGCACGCGGACTCTGCCGAGCAGTTTCTGCAAGCCCAGCTCCGCCAAGCCCGTGAGACTTCCGTGGACCAGAGACGGAACGTTCAGGTGACCTTTAATGGCACCAGCGAAATCGTGAGTATGCTGGTGAATCTGGACGGGACAACGACGCAATTATCCGATACCTTCCTTCCCGATCAGATGAACTACACCCTGTTGCCGGGGGTCGGGGACACACCCGATGGCTTCGGCAAGGCGAGCGCAGTCAGTTTTAACTGCACGGGCATGCCTTGTACGATCACTTTTCAAAGCGACGGGTCGGTGCTAGACAGTACCGGCAACTACGTCAACGGGACGGTGTTTATTGGCATCTTGGGACAGACACTGACGGCGCGCGCGGTGACCGTTCTCGGCGCCACGGGCCGCATCAAGGGTTATCACTACAACGGAACAAGCTGGTTCTAGAGGTTATTTTATGGTCCGACTGATCCCGCGTCAAAGGAAGGGCGAAGAGGGGTTTACCCTTATTGAGGTATTGATTGCATCGCTGCTCCTGGTCACGGGGCTCCTGTCTGTGGCCTTTGGCTTGGGGGCCGGCCTCGCCGTCGTTACGACTTCTCAGCAGGATACCGTCGCCCGGCAGAAGGCTCGCGAAGCCATGGAGGATGTATTCACTGCTCGGGACACGGCCAGCATTACTTTCGATCAGGTGTGCAACATTGGTTCGGGCCCATCATGTATCTTTGTCAACGGTTTTACCGGCTTGACCACGCCGGGGCCGGACGGAATCGTGAATACCTCCGACGACGGGGCTATAGAAACCGTCGACATGCCCGGGCCGGACGGCATCCTGGGCACGCCGGACGACGTGCTCGTGCCTCTCATTGGATATCAACGATCCATTCAGGTGGTGTCGCTTACTTCCATCCTGAAGCAAATCACCGTGACGATCCAGTATGCAACCCCGACGGGTATTACCCGTAAAGTTACGCTCACGGCGGTGATGTCACCTTATGTATAGATTATCGCATTCCTCGCACGCAACTCGCCCCGCCAGTGGTTACACTTTTGTCGAACTCCTGGTGGCCATGACGCTCGCCTTAGTCATACTGGGCCTGGCTTTCGATGTATTCAACCAGCTCAACAATGCCAGCGATCTGGCGGGGTGCATGGCTGACGTGAACGAAAACCTCCGGGCCTCTGTGAACCTTATTGCCCGCGACCTGAGTGAGGCCGGAGCGCAGATTCCCCTGGGCGGCATTCCCCTTCCGGGCGGAAACTCTGCCACGCTCATCAACCGGCCCGGGTCCGGCGCAGCCACTTTTCCCAACACCGGTTACCTGTCCGTCATCACGCCGGGGACGGGTTTGGGGCCGACGATCGGTGGTTACCCCACGGACGAGGTCACAATTATCTCCGTCAACCAGACTTCGCAATTAAACGCTTATCCCCTGGTAGGGATAAGTTCCGACAGCTCCCATGCCACGATCACCATCGACCCCCGCACCAACATCGGGACAGGAGCCTCGCAGGTTCTTCCTGGCCAGTTGATCATGTTGGAGAACGCTACCACCAGCATTCTCGCCGTTACGGCTGTTGACCCAGCAACTAACATTATAACGTTTACGAATGGCGCGCCGGCAGACGTTTTGGGCTTGAACCAGTTTCCCCCCAATGCCACGACCGGCACCATTGTCCAGCTCCCGGAAGTCGCCGCCAGCACGACAGCCTATCAGCTCAACATGATTACCTATTACGTGAATGCCGCGAACCCCCCGCAGTTAATGCGGCAGGTGGGGACAAGCGCTGCCCAGGCGGTTGCTTTGGGGGTCAACCTTTTGCAGTTCTCCTACAGCCTATCACCTCCTGCGGTACCAACCGACCCGACCAATCTGGTCGGCAATCCAAATCAGATTCGCAAAGTGAACCTGTGGGTGAATGCCCAAGCCGATCATCCGAATCGCAGCACCGGACAGTACTATTCGAATTCGATCAAGACCTCGGTGGTTGTTCAGAATCTGGCATTCTTTAACAAGTACTGACGATGCGAGAGGAACGGCATCACCGCCGCGCTCATGAAGCGCAGGAGGCTACGGGAAAGGGGAAGCAATGAGACACAGAAACCATGATTCCGGGGTAGCCTTGATTGCCGTCTTGCTGGTCCTGATGATTCTCACGACCATGATGCTGGGGTTCTATTTTGTCACGACGGGGGAACAGAAGGTGGCGGCGAGCGATCGTGACAATACGGTGGCCTACTATGGCGCAGTGGGCGGGCTGGAGAAGATGAGTTCCGACTTGGCGGCGTTTTTCGTCGCCCACACCTCTCCGACGCCCTCTCAGATTGACGCTTTGACGGACAGCAGCTATGTGCCGAGCATACTTGGTATCACGTATCCCCCCGGAGGTTACGACATTCAGTACACTACGGCAAACGGCAAGCTGGTCTCGACCCCCGGTACGATTCAGGGGAACGGGCCACTACAAGGGCTGCAGGGCGTCATCACCCCTTTCACGCTGACCGTAACAGCTAGTGGCCCCAACAACACTGAAGTCAAGATGACGCGCGTGGTTCAGGAAGTTGCGGTTCCCGTCTTCCAGTTTGGAATCTTCTCGCAAACCGACCTCTCATTCTTCGCCGGGCCGGACTTCAACTTTGGCGGACGCGTTGCCACCAACGGAAACCTGTTCCTGGCCGAAAATGGCGGCACCTTGACCATCGACGATCGTGCCACCGCATATCAGGACGTCATCCGCGCCCAACTCTCGAATGGTTTCGTTAACGGGACCGGGGGTCAATACATTACGGCCGTCGATGTGCTCACGACCGCCGGAGGCTGCCCAGGCACTGTGGTGACGTGCAGGCCCCTGGCACTGACCGAAGGTAGTTTGGTAGGTGGACCCGGGAGTGCTTCTAACCCCAACTGGACCACACTTTCGGTGACTACGTATAATGGCTGGATTCTGAACCAAAACACCGGAGCGAAAAAACTCAACCTGGCTTTGGCGCTAGCCGGGGCCTCGCCCGTCGCCCTGATCCAACGGCCCCCCACGGGCGAAGATCCCACGAGTACTACCGGCAGCGCGCGCTTCTTCAACCAGGCCAGTCTGCGAATCTTACTCTCGGACACGCAAGCCGCGATCATGAGTTTGCCGGGTATCGATACCACACAGCAGCCCTACCCGCTTGCCGAAGCTGGGAGTACGGGCATGCCGGTTACGGTCCAGCGCACCAATAACGGCGGCAGCTACTACCTTCCGCCCACGGACTCTTGCCATCCGCCTATCGCCGAGTCGCCTGGCTATTTCGGTGATTTCGATGCAATGTTCAAGCCAGGCACGACTTTGCTCGGTGGGTACATCAAAATCGAAATGCAACTCAACGCCACACCGGGAACTTGGCAGGATGTAACCCAGGAGATACTTTCGTTGGGAATCTCGCACGATATTCAGTCCGCCGGGGTGATGGCGCCGGCGGGGTGCACCAACCAAGCGATCTTGCACCTGGAAGAAGCAAAACCGCTCCAGGAGGACGCGCCGACAGTTGGCACCCCAGCCAACGGTGGGACATTAAACCAGGGTAAGACTTACTACTATCTCGTCACCGCTTTGGGCGCTTGGGGCGAAAGCATGGGCACGGAGGCAAGTGCACCATCACAAACCACGGGTACGCATAAAACGATAACCCTCAGTTGGCCGCCGTTTCCGGGCGCGTGGGGCTACAACATCTACCGCGGAACGTCGTCGGGGGGAGAGACAGGGTACATTAGTCCAGGCCTCGTCACCACTTATACCGACACCGGGGCAGTGGCACTCATAAATGGCGCATTTCCCACCACCAGCCCGCCGGCCCTGACCAGTTTGGCCGCTACCCAGACGGTCACGAATTTCATTCCCGTCAATTTGTATGATCCGAGGGAAGGAGAAGTGCGGGATAACGCGGGGCCGAATACTCTGACTTTCCTGGGTGTTATGAACCTCGTTGAAATCGACGTGCGCAACCTCCAGCAATGGTTTGCGGGAAATACTGGAGTCAGCGGCCCCCTCGCACTGAACAACTCGGGCTACATCGTTTATGTGTCCGACCGGCGTGGCAATAATGACGGCTCCGGCAATGAAACCGGTGAATTCGGGTACGAGGACACGATTAACCCGCCCGTCGCGAACGGCGCCCCGAATGGGGTTCTGGACGCGCCCGAGGATGTTGACGGTGACGGCGTTTTCCGCACCTACGGGGCCCATCCCTATTACCTTGGCGACGACCTCCTTACTGATCCCGCAGGACTCTTTGACGCCAGTCCTTTGAAAGGAAGCATTCAGGGGCTGACGCCCATGAACGCAGCAATCGCACGCGTGCTAACACCCTTGCAGGGACAGAAGAACCCTGTCGTCCTGTTCCGGCGGGCGGTGCGCCTGGAGGATGGTTCGCTCGGCAACCTGCCTCCCTTGGCGGCTGCAGCGTGCACCCTCAACGCCTCCGGCGGGTTTACCGTGGCCGCGGAGAATCCCGTCTATATCGAGGGCGATTACAATGCCAGTGTAGCCAACCAGTTTAATGATGCGGCAGGGCTATGCCATGTACCCTCGGCCGTGATCGGCGACGCCGTGACGCTCCTCTCTAACAACTGGAAAGACGCACGCGGTATGGCAAATCCGACCAACCTGGGGGGACGCCCCGCGACGACAACTTGGTATAGGACGGCGGTTGTTGGCGGGAAGAACCTATCCTTTCCGCAACCCGCTTGGGGGGCGCAGGACAGCGGAACCGACGGAGGAGTTCACAACTTCCTTCGCTATATCGAAAACTGGGGCGGTCAGCAATTGAACTATCGGGGTTCCCTGGTGAGCTTTTATATTGCTCGACAGGCGACAGGCATTTACAAGTGCTGTAATGTTGTGTATAGCCCCCCTTCGCGCGGCTACAACTTCGATATCGATTTTCAGAGTATCGCCAAGCTGCCCCCGGGAACTCCGCGTTTCACGGATGTCAACGCGTTGTCGTATCAACAGGCAATCCTGCCTTCGCAGTAGTTGCCTGGTTGTGCCCCGCTTTGCCCCAGGGTTCAAGCCCCGATGTATCGAGCGTAGATGCCCCGCGCCACGGCGGGGTCCTGAGTGCCTTTGACGATGGCGCGGCCATCCGAAAAGATCGTCAACTCATAAGGATCGAGGAAGCACTTCAGCAGGTATTCGTTGGCGCGCACCGGTCCGAAGTGTGCCAGCCGCTTCTCCAGCGCCCGGAGGTCCAGCGCCCGCGACTCGGTCTGGTGAATCTGCACGGAGTCCCGGCCGCACAAGCTGATATGCGTCGGGCCGCCCTGCTCCAGGTGCGTGAATTCGTGTGCCACGCAAACCCGGCACTGGGGGTCCTGCGCCGGCTTCACTTGTTGAAGGTGATTGCTCCACACGTCGTAAGCCAACAGCGACCCGTGCAATTCGGATTCGCGCGCCAGCAGGAGCTTGAACGCCTCCGTCACCTGCACGGCGGCTGCCCAGGAAACCGCAGGGCTGATGACGCCCACCGTGTCGCAGGTTTCGTGCATGCCCCGCGGCGATTTCGGAAACACACAGGCCAGGCACGCGGTGCGGCCGGGAAGGATCGTCAAGGTCGTGGCGTAACTGGCTACCACGGCGCCATAAATCCAGGGGATGCCCATTTTCACGGCCGCGTCGTTCAGCAGGTAGCGCGTTTCGAAGTTGTCGGTAGCGTCGAGCACCACTTGGCAGCCCGCGATGAACTCTTCGATGTTGCGGCTGTCCGCATCGGCAACGATTCCTTCCACGCGCACGTCTGAGTTGATCTGACGGAGCTTCCGCTCCGCCGCCACCGCCTTGGGCAGACTGGAGCGCGCGTCGGCTTCGTCAAAAAGCATCTGCCGCTGCAGGTTAGACTCCTCCACGAAGTCGCGGTCCACAATCCGCAAAGCTCCCACGCCCGCGCGCACCAGGGCGTTGGCCTGCGCCGTGCCCAAGGCGCCACAGCCCAGGATCACGACTTGCGATTGCCGCAGCCGTTCCTGCCCTTCGGGACCGATGGGCGAAAAGAGAATCTGCCGGGAATACTTTTCGGAATTCATCCCTTGCCTGTCTTTGGCACTGCTCGAAGCCTGGCACGCGCCCTGGCTCGTGCCGCGCCTCCGCACCCCGCTTCCGACATTATACGCTGCCCCCGCAGAGTTGGGTGAATCGGTGCGCTACGCCCGCGTGGCGGGCCAGGCACCGGAACCGCCAGGCACGATTATGGACTGGACGGGCTTGTGGCGTGGAGCGATGATAGTGCTGACGCGAAAGCCTATGGCGAGCGCATTGGTGGGCGCCAGGCGGCCAGCGCATAGGCTGTTTCCGCAGTTCCACGCATGGATACCGCAAAGCAATTCCAAGTGTCCGCCCGGGAAATGGTTGAAACCCAACTCCGCCCACGAGGTATCCAGGACGAGCGGCTGCTGGACGCGATGCTGCAAGTTCCCCGCCACGAGTTTGTCCCGCCGCAGTTTGTTGCGGCCGCCTACGCCGACCGCCCTCTGCCCATCGGGGACACCGAGACGATTTCGCAGCCTTATATCGTCGCGGCCATGACGGAAGCCGCGCGCGTCGGTCCCGGTGACAAGGCGCTGGAAGTGGGCACGGGCAGCGGATATCAGGCTGCAATCCTCGCCCACCTGGGCGCCAGGGTTTACACCATCGAACGGAACCCGCGGCTGGCTGAGGAAGCGCGCCTGCGCCTCGAGCGCCTGGGTTATCAGAACATCGAAGTAGTCTGCGGCGACGGCAGCGAGGGCCTGGCGGAGCACGCGCCCTACAATGTCATCATGGTAAGCGCGGCGACGCCGAGCGTGTCGCCGGCTCTGGTCGACCAGCTCGCCGAGGAGGCCCGCCTGGTGGTCCCGGTCGGCGACCTTTACCGACAGGATCTTCACTTGTATTTCAAACACGGTGGGGAGATTACGGTCGACGTTCTCGACCCTTGCCAGTTCGTTCCCTTGATCGGACGGGGCGGTTGGCCGGAGTGATCGTGGGGGTTGGGTTTCTCGCTCCTAATTTCCAGCCTCTTCCTCCTGACCCCTGACTCCTGACTTCTGGTATAGTCTCGCTCCATGCCGGAACCGTTTCTGAGCATTGTGATTCCCGCTTACAATGAGGCCAGCCGCATCGACAGGTCGCTCGCCGCCTTGCGGGGTTACGCGCAATCGAAGGACTTCCCCATCGAGACGATCGTAGTGGACGACGGCTCGACGGACAACATGGTGGAGGTGGTTTCGCGCCATCCGGAAGTTCGCCTGGTTTCGAACGGCCGCAATCGGGGTAAAGGCTTTTCGGTCCGGCACGGGGTGCTTGAAGCCCATGGCGAGCTTGTGCTTTTCACGGACGCCGACCTTTCCGCTCCCATCGCGGAAGCCGACAAGCTGCTGGCCGCGCTCGACTCCTGCGGGGCAGACGCCGCGGTGGGTTCCCGTGCGCTGGAACGAAAGCTGATCGGTATTCACCAATCGTGGTTTCGCGAGTGGGGAGGACGCTTCTTCAACCTGCTCGTGCGGCTTTTCACCGGCCTCGACATCCACGACACGCAGTGTGGGTTCAAACTCTTCCGCCGCCAGACCACCCGCCGCGCCTTCGAGCTCCAGCGCGTGGAGGGTTTCGGATTCGACCCTGAAATCCTCTTCCTGATCGAGCGCCAGGGCGGCAAGGTCATTGAGGTTCCCGTGCGCTGGAACGACAATCCCGCTACCAAGGTGCATTATCTGCGCGACTCTCTGCGCATGACCTGGGACTTGCTGGTGCTGCGCTGGCGCGCTCTGACGGGCCAGTACCCCGCCTGATTCTCCTATCGTTTTCGCCCCGCTTTCGCCATTTTTTTTCTTGACTTGCCTGGGACCGAGTTTTATTATCGGCCCATCGCTAGAAAGGAGGTGATCCATGTCGATTGAAAGTGAAAGTAACCTTAGCGAGGGTGCTGAGGCTTAGGCGCAAAGCACGCGCCCGCATGTGGGTCCTCCTCTCTAGCAAAGAGGGGGTGTAGTGGCAAGGCGCTGCTGTGCGCCGTTTCCTGAGAAAGATTCGCGATAGGAAAAAAGCCAAACCCATCAGTATCCCGGGCCCCTGGTTGTGCGGTCAGCGTACAACCAGGGGCTTCTGATTTTTGGGGCGAAATGCGATGGGGCCAGTAGGGAGTAGGAAGAATGCAGTCGGCAGTAGGCAGTCGTAGTCGGCAGTAGGCAGTCGTAGTCGGCAGTATGCAGTGAGCAGAATGCAGCAGGCAGCATAGGCAGGGGCTTTTGATTCTTGGGGGGCAATGCAGAAACTTCTCGCTGGGTCGAATTGGGAACAGTCAGCTTAAGTGAACAGCATGGGGATCAGCGCCGCCGCTTTCGCATTCTGAACGCCTGCAGGATTACGGCGGTGGCCAGGTCGGTGAGGTGGTACTGAGGCAGATCTTTGCGTTGCACCCAGCGCGCGTCGACCACGTCGGATGCGGGTGTGAGGCGCCCACGTTTCCGGCGGCAGAGATAATCCACGACGACGTAATGATATTTCACCCGCGAGCCCTCGCGCAATATCCGTTCAAACGGCAGAATGATCTCCAGCGGCTCCACCTCCAGGCCGGTTTCTTCCCGCAGCTCCCGGCGCACGCCTGCCGCAAGTTCCTCGCCCAATTCCAGGAGGCCGCCGGGCAGCGACCACTCCCCTTTCATTGGTTCGCTGCCGCGGCGAATCAGTAGGACGCGGTCGCGATCGATCACCACGCCACCCACGCCCACGAGCGGTTGTTTTGGGTACTCACGTCCCATAGGTCGTTGAACAGTGACGAGTGATGAGTGACAAGCAAGGAACTGGGAGCGGCGGCTGCGGTGGCTGAAGAACCGCTGACTTGCCGCTTCAAGGCCTTTCGCGAACCTGCTCTTCACTCATCACTCGTCACTGGTCTCTCTTCACTCGTCACTCGTCACTCGTCACTGCTCTATTCACTCGCGGCGCGCGCCACGACTTCATAAAGCATTTTCACTCCGCGCCGCAGTTGCTCCACCGGGACGCGCTCGTTGGCGGCGTGCTCGCTAGAGTCAATTTCCTCCGTCACCTCGAGGGTGTTGAACCCGTAGCAGGTGATTCCCAGGGGACGGTACAACTGGCTTTCCGTGTAGCCGCCGTTCAGCATGGGCGCCACCAACGCCTGCGGATTGTACTTGTGCACCACGGCTGCGATGGTCCGATAAAGGTTCGTATCGACGGAAGAAGCATTGGGTGGCTTCAAGGGGGTGATGTTTTCGATCCGGATGCCCTCATCCGCCACCACGTTGCGCAGTTGGCTGAGGAAAGCCTGCGGGTCCTCGCCGGGCAGCAGGCGCACGTCCAGCTCGGCGTAAGCCGTATCGGGAATGACGTTGGTCTGCGAACTGCCCTGCAGCACGGTCAGCGAAACGGTGTTCCGCAGCAAGTAGTTATAGTCTTCGGTCTGGCTCATCTCGCGGGCGAAGCTGGGATTCTCGAGCGCCTTGCGCAGGTTGCGAAACTGCGTAGCGCGCGGCTCCGGTTCCATGGCCGCGATGACCTTGAAATACTCTTCCACGGAGGGCAACAGCCGCATGGGTGGTTGCCAGTCCACGACCCGGCGCAGGGCCTTGATCAAGCGATTGGGGGCGGAATCCGCAAGGGGAATCGAGCCGTGCCCGCCGCGCCCGCTGGCCGTCAAGCGAAGCCAGAAGGGCGCTTTTTCGGCCACTCCCACCCCGTAGAGCGTTCCTTCTCCGGGGCGAATCAGGTTCGCGCCACCTTCGGTGATCAGGTACTCGGCATTGCGCACCAGGTCAGCGTGATTTTGGAGGAACCAGGCGCTGCCGGTGCCACCCACTTCCTCATCGGCGGTCCCCAGGAAAATCAGGTCACGCTTCAGCGGTAAGTGCGTGCGGGCCGCGATGACCATCACCATGGCCTGCAGCAGTCCCTCGTCTTTCATATCGACGGCGCCGCGCCCGTACATCTCGCCGTCCACGACGGCGGCGGAAAAGGGCGGCTGGCGCCAGTGGCTCGGTTCTGCCTGCACGACGTCCATGTGATTGAGCATGACGTAGGGGCGCAGGCTGCCCTCGCCTTTGATAATCGCGAAGATGTCGGCGCGGCCGGGCGTGAATTCATAGACCGTGTTGGGGATGCCGGCCGCATCAAAAAACCGGTGGAAGAACTGAGCTGCCGCGAGCTCGTTCCCCGGCGGGTTTGACGTGTCGATGTGCAGGTATTCCGCCATCATTTTCACGGTCTCGTCCTGGTAGGCGTTCCAGTCGAGCGCCGCGAGCTTCGACTCCATCTGCTCCTGCGCCACCGCCGACAGCGTGAACACCAGGAGAGAACCCATGATCGCTGAACACTTCGTTCGCATGATCACCTCGAGCGCTTTGTAGGGGCACGGCGCCGGCGCCGGCCGGCGGGGCCATTATGGAACCGCCGGGGCGAGCGGCGGGATAAGGACGTAGCCGGGGCGAGTCTGGTACTCGCGCAGGTACTGCTGATACTCGGGTGTACTCGGCGCGCGGTCGTGCGGGCCGGGCGGGTAATTGGACATGTGGCCAAAGGGCAGGGGCTCGACAGTCCAGGCGAAAGCGGTATTGGGCTCGCCATCCTTCGCATAGCCGCACGCGTACAGAAAGAAATCGCGTTTCCATCCGGGCTTGACGGGCGCAAGCGCCCGGCCGCTGAATCTCACCGTCAGCTCATCGCCCGTCGCCATCACCACCAGTTGATCGTCCGGCCCTGCCAGCAGCTTATCGACCGCCCCATAGCGTGTGTAGTTGCCCCGCATGGGGTTCCAGGGGGCCGCCGCCATCACCTGCTGGTAATCGAAGGAGTCGGGCTGGCGGTGCTCCGGGTCGCTCGTGGGGGTCGAGAAGCCGCGATAGTGTAAGTCCGCAGCAACCAGCGGCAGCTCGCCAGGCGCCGGAGCCGGAGCTTCGTTCGTGGTGAAGAAGATCTGGTCGTAGTAGACGCAAAGGTTGGTCACGATGCGCACGTGGTGGTCAGGGGAGAGAAACTTGCCCGTCAGGTCCACGCGCATGGTGCGATTCGTGCCGCTGGGCAGCCCCAGGTCGGGAATCACCGTGACCCACTTGCCATCCGCATCGCGAACCTGCAAATACGGCGGGGTCATGGCAAGTTGTTGGTTTGACATGAGGGCGCGCGAGCCGTTCGAATCGGTCCAGAAGACCCAGCCATTCAGCCACAAACTGACGGGGGCATGCGCAGACAGCTCGCCCAAATCGAGCGTGAGTGAGTGCAGGTCCGCCATGCCCAGAATGCGATGCCGGACGAAGTCTGTGGGATAGCGACCGTCCGCCTGGAGTAGCAGCGGCAGCACGTCGTGGCCGTGATCGTCAACCGCTGACACCGGAAAGCGCTTGTCACGCACCGCGTAGAGCGCGGGGCGGCCGGGACTCGACGAGTAGATTTCGTTCGAATAGATCTCTTCGCCCGCCGGGTGATCAACCGCGACGAGTTTGACTTGATCGAAGTAGTCCACCTCGCGCAACTCGTCCGTTAACTGCAAAACGTAATCGCCATCGGCGCGTGGCACGAGACCCGGCAGGCGCACAAATTCTTCCGGGAAGGGCTTCGTGCGCGTGCCGGCGGGCTCGAGTTCGCCCAGCGGCGCGACGCCCAGAACATCCGTCACGAAAACGAACTTCCGGCCATCCCACGCATAAAGCAGCGGACAGGAACTTGCCAGGCGCTCGGATTCGCGCACCTCAATCTGCTTGTCGGTCTCCACGTCGATCCAGTTCTGGACGACCGCGTTCGGCCAGGTGACGCGAATGACATCGAGCTTGGCTAGGTCGCCGGTGAAAACCCGCATAGGACTGCCGGTCACGACGACCTTGTTATAAAAATTGCCTGCTTTGAATTCCACCACGCTGCCGATGCCCTGGCTGTTGCTCTTGTAGCCGTTCATCTTCACTTCCACCCAGCGCGCCGGTGCGCCCTCCTTCTCATAAGCCCGCAACTGGCCGCTGCGGGTCAGGGCAAGCAGATCGACCCGGCCGGAATTGTCGAGCCACGCCGGAGCGAGCGCGGCGAGCGCCGTGTGATCTGCGGCGGGAAGCGTGAGCGCGCCTTCCTGGAGTTTTCCCGCGCGGTTAACCAGGAAGTGAACCTTGCCGTTCGCGTCGGCGGTGAGCAGGTCCGGGAAGCTGCCGCCGTTCAGGTCGGCCACGGCGCCGCGGAAGCCGAAGAGTCCGGGCGGCGCGGCCACGGCAGGGGCCGAGGCCAGCGGCGCGAATCTTCCGTCGCGTTGGTTCAGCAGGACGCGGTAACCGGCGGGCGACCAGACGGCCAGGTCGAAAGCGCCGTCGTGGTTGAAGTCAGCCACCTGCGCCTCCAACACCACGGTGTCCTTCAGCGCCGAGCCCGTCTCCTTGCGCAGCAGGAACTTGTCTTCCCCCTGGTTCTCATAAAACAGTGGCGGGCCGTCGTCGCGGAAGAGGAAAAGGTCGGTGTAGCCGCGGTCCATGAAATCCGCAAACACCGCCCCGCGCATGCGTCCCTGGGCGGAGGCGAGGCCTGTTGAGGAAGTCAGCTCCGTGAAGGAGCCATCCCCGTTGTTGCGGTAGAAGTGTGTGGTGGCCCCGCGAAAATCCGTGGGAAACAGGAAGGTATCCTTCTGGGGTGGGTTCGCGAGATCCGCGTAAGCCGTGACCACGAGGTCGAGAAACCCGTCATTGTCGGCGTCGAAAAGCACGGCGCGTGTGTCGAGTTCGCCAGGCACGGGCTTGAGCCCGGATTTTTCCGTCTCCTCATGGAAAACGCCATCGCCCGCATAGCGGTAAACTTTCACGCCGTCCAGACCCACGACGAACAGGCTGGCTTTGTTGGTGTTATCAAAATCGGCGAAGGTGGCTGAGAGGCTCCCGCCGGGCCCGGCGACTCCGGCCTTTTCGGTCACATCGGTGAAAGTTCCATCACCATTATTATGAAAAAGATGATTACTGCCGGAGGGGTTGACGACGTACAGATCCGGATGCCCATCGTTGTCGTAATCTCCCACGGCCAGGGAGGGACCAAAAAGCGGCAGCAGGTTCTGCCGGGCAAATTCCAAGGAGTATTCGGACGCCTTGATGGGCTGGCGCGGATCGAAGGCCGCCACGCTGGCCGCGGGAAGCGTGAGGCCCAGCTTCTGGGTAATCTCCGCGAACGTCACCTTCTCGAGGCGCAGGGGGCGGGCGACTTCCACAGGCGCCGCTGCCGGCACCACGATGCCGCCGTACTTGCCCCCTTCCAGCGCCGGGTTCTGCAGCGAGATATTCGGAACCTTGTCGCGCATCTTTTCATGCTGCTTCAGCACCTTCTGGGCTTCGTCCTGCCGCTTCAAACGCACCAGGGCGGTAAAGGTGTGGAACAGGGAGGCAACGTAAAAGTTCTGGCCCCGGCCAAACCCCATGTCGAGGACGTGACGGTGGGCGTCCAGACACTCTTCCAGCTTCCTTTCGGCGAAGTAGACGGTCCCCAGGTTGAACCACGCCGAGGGGTCCTCCGGGTCGGCGGCAATGACTCGCTGGAGCGCCGCTTCGGCGTCGGGATAGCGCAGTTCGCGTTTATAAAGGATGCCCAGGTTGAAGTCGGCGGCCACCAGGTGCGCATCCATCTGGCGAGCGGTGGTCAGTTCGCCGAGCGCCTCGTTCAGCTTGTTCGCCTGCATCAGCGCCAACCCCAGGTTCAGGTGGTCACTGGCCAGCGCCTTTCCGGAAGCCACCACCTTTTGAAATTCCTCGATGGCTTCAGCGTATTTCCCTTGCTCGTAATAAGCCCTGCCGATGTTCCGCAAGGTCTGCAACGCCGCGGAGGGAGCCGCCGCCGCTTCCTTCACGGCGTGCGGAGCGGGCCGGGCAACAGGCTTCGTTCCTTCCGCCTGCTTCTGCGCGTAGATAGGGCACGCAGCGAGAATCAGGGCCAGAGTCAGTATGCTGTGGAAAACAGAAATGGCGGAAGGTCGTTTCATCCTCTCCCTCGGGTTGGGTGAACTAGGCGAACTCTTTCTTGCAGAACGTAATTGGGCATTATACCTTGCTTCCTTGAATTGAGGTGGCCTTTAGCCCCGTACGGTTGCGGGGATTCCAGGTAAAAGAGTTCCTTCCTGGGTGACCCCCCTCATCGCTACCCGCAAAACCGTGGGGCCCCTTCCCCGCCCCGGCTGATGAAAACGCCGGCGGCGGACCACGCATTATGAAAGGGCGCCCCTGATTGTGTAAGGTTGAGTTGTGGAACCCAACTTCGACAAAGAGGAGCACTCCCGCAAGAGGAGAGGGTTGGGGATTAGATGGGATGCGGGGAGTTGTTCCAGGAGTTCGCGGCCTGTATACTCGGCAGCCATCCAGGTGAACTCGATCGTGGCAATTCCAGCCAGGAGGTTAGGATGAAAGCTACCATGCGTATTTCTGCGGATTCATTGGCAATGTGCGCAGTGATATCTCTTCTGCTGATTCCGGCGTGGCCGGCGCAGAACGCCAGTTTCCACAATGCGCCCGAGTCGGCCAAAGCCATGAAGAATCCTTATGCAGGCCGCCAGCCCGACTCCGCCCGGTCGGCCTATGATCGCAACTGCGCGAGCTGTCACGGAGAAAACGGAGTAGGCACGGGAAACGTGCCGTCCTTGGCCAGGGGCCGGGCGCAATCCGCCAGTGACGGCGAACTCTTCTGGTACATCACCAAGGGCGATGTGAATAGTGGCATGCCGTCCTGGGCGACCCTACCGACTCAGGAGAGATGGCAGATCATCAGCTACCTTCGAGTTCTGGGCGGCGCCCAGCCCGGTTCTCCCCGAGTGCGCACTACGCCCGGCGAAGCCGTCGCGGCTGCCGTGAGCGCACCCGCGCCCAAGCCCCCTTACACGGACTACCGTTTCGAGAAGCCCGGCACGGTACGTAAGATCACGTTAAAGGACCTGCCCGCTCCCTTCGCCACGTCGTCGGCAGGCAATGGCCCGGAAGTCGTGCCGCGGCCGGAGAACGCGTGGCCGCAGGTTCTTCCCGGTTTCAAGGTGGAGTTGTACACGACCGGCCTCGATGAACCGCGGCTGATCCGCACGGCGCCCAATGGCGATTTTTTCGTTGCCGAAAGCCATCCGGGCAACGTTCGAGTCTTTCGCGGAATCACCGCCGACGGCAAGCCCGGGCAGGCGGAGATTTTTTCGACCGGCCTTAACCGGCCTTTCGGCATCAACTTCTATCCTCCGGGGCCGGACCCGCAATGGATCTACGTTGGAAACACCGACTCGGTGGTGCGCTTCCCTTATCAGAACGGGGATTTGAAAGCTCGCGGCCCCGCGGAACATATTGCCGACCTGCCTCACGGCGACGGCCATTGGACGCGCGACATTCAGTTCACGCCGGACGGCAAGAAGATGTTCGTCTCCGTGGGTTCGGCCTCCAATGTGGACGATCCCGACACGTCGCCGGCGGAGAAGGATCGTGCGGATGTGCTGGAGTTCAATCCGGACGGCTCGGCGATGCGAGTCTATGCTTACGGCATCCGCAATTGTGTTGGCATGGCGATCAATTCGCAAACGGGCGAGTTGTGGTGTTCGGTGAACGAACGCGACGCCCTGGGCGACAATCTGGTTCCGGACTACATCACCCATGTGCAGGAAGGCGGGTTTTACGGGTGGCCCTGGTGGTATATGGGTGGCCACCAGGACCCGCGCCACAAAGGCAAGCATCCTGAGTTGAAAGACAAAGTCATCACCCCGGATGTCATACTCCATCCGCATAATGCCTCACTGCAAATGACCTTCTATGAGGGCAAGCAGTTTCCGGCGGAATATCAGGGCGATATTTTTGCCAGCGAACATGGCTCATGGAACCGGTCGGTGCGGGTGGGGTACGAGGTGATTCGGGTGCCACTGCATCAGACGGGCCACGCCAGCGGGGAATATGAGGACTTCATGACGGGATTTGTTGTGGACAATGGACGCGTTTGGGGGCGCCCGGTGGGCGTCACCGTCGCTCCCGATGGCTCGCTGCTGGTCACCGACGACGGATCGAATTCCATCTGGAGGGTGAGCTACGTGGGAAAGTGAGCCGTGATCCCTTACGGATCGAATTCCATCTGGCGGGTGAGCTACGTGGGAAAGTGAGCCGCGATCCCTTACGGATCGAATTCCATCTGGAGGGTGAGCTACGTGGGAAAGTGAGCCGCGATCCCTTACGGATCGAATTCCATCTGGAGGGTGAGCTACGTGGGAAAGTGAGCCGTGATCCCTTGTGGTCCCGGCGTGGTTTCTCGATACCGGTTAGAACGGCTTGTGCTTCCATGTGCGTCAAGCTTTCTTCCCGCGCACTGGAGCGGGGGATAGCGTGAAGAAGGCATGCAAGAGCCAAAATTGAAGATGCAAGATTCAAAATTCAAGATGCAAGAAGAGACAATGCCAAATTCGAGACGCCAAATTCGAGATGCAAGGTGAAAGATTCAGAATTCACGGTTCAAAATTCACGATGAAAGATGGAGGCGCGGATGAAGTACGAGCGGTTCGAGCAATTGCCGGTCTGGCAGGCGGCTATTGGTCTGGCGGCGGCCGTGTATGCCATGACAGAGAAGCCTCCATTTCGGCGGCGCTACTCACTGCGGGACCAGATCGAACGCGCGGCAGTCTCAGTTTCCAATAATATCGCAGAGGGGTTTGAACGGGGCAGCAAGCAGGAGTTGCTCACGTTTCTTTACATCGCGCGCGGTTCGGCAGGGGAAGTGAGATCGATGCTGTGCCTGCTGGAGAAAATTCCGGACTTCGCTGAACTTGCGTCTGGCGTTTTGAATTTGAAAGCAAGCGCCGAGGGCATCTCCAAGCAGCTGGGCGCTTGGGTTCGAACGCTGCGGGATTCGGATCTAAAGGGAGAACGCTATGTGAACGGGAAGACCCGGCGGGCGGACACGGCACGGAGGGATCGGGAGGAGTTTCTCGAGGAGTTGGAGCGCATTCGCAATGCGGGCCGGCCAAAGGCGGAAAATTGATTCAAAATTCAAGATTCAAGATTCGAGATGATTCAGGATTCATGATCCAAGATGAGTCGGGATTCATGATCCAAGACGAGTCGGGATTCATGATCCAAGACGAGTCGGGATTCATGATCCAAGATGAGTCGGGATTCAGGACGCGGAAAGTTGATTCAAAATTCAAGATTCAAGATGATTTAGGATTCATGATCCAAGATGAGTCGGGATTCATGATCCAAGATGAGTCGGGATTCAGGACGCGGAAAGTTGATTCAAAATTCAAGATTCAAGATTCAAGATGATTCGGGATTCATGATCCAAGACGATTCGGGATTCATGATCCAAGATGATTCAGGATTCAAGATGATGCAGGATTGATGATCCAAGATGATTCGGGATTCATGATCATTCGGGATTCAAGACGCAGAAAGTTGATTCAAAACTCAAGATTCAAGATTCAAGACGATTCAAGATTCAAGACGATTCAAGATTCAAGACGATTCAAGATTCAAGACGATTCAAGATCCACGACTCACGATGCGAGATTCAAGGCGATGCAGGATTCGACGTCTTGGATTTTGAATCTTGTATTTTGAATCTTGAATTTTGAATCTTGAATTTTGAATCTATCTTGAATTCGCCTATCCGGGCGGCAGTCCTGAGCTTCAAAGTATCAGCAGTCCTAAGCTTCAAAGTATCAGCAGGGGGCAGGCCCTGCGCGTGTCCTGCTCGACCAGAAGGGTCGCCCCAACACGCTTTTTCGCCGCCACCCTCCGGGCGGCAACGCCTACCAGCGCGGGGGGCGGTCCGTGACCAGCTCAGGATGGACGCGGCGGAAGGTTTCCGCAATGTGGCACGACCAGCAAACCGGCTGGTACTTCTCGAAGACTTCAGGCAGCTTCTCGGGTGGCACCTCACCCCACATGACCGTCTTCTGATCCGGAGCCAGCAGGGCAGGCGTGTGGCCAGTCCATTCCTCAGCCTTGTCCAGCGGCTTGTGGCAATAGAAGCAGGTCTTGCCGCGGTACCACGAGCCCACGATGTTGCGAACCAGACACCCCTGTCCCAGGCTTTCGACCTGCTCGAGGCAATTCTGGGCGCAATCTTGCTTCTCCGGCCAGCGTGAGCAGTCTCGCAGGTGGATGTAACTGTCTCCGCGAAAGCCCTTCAGACCAGCGCCTTTGGCATCCAGTTCCACGGCTGCGGCACAACTAGTCTCGGGACAGGTCACAAGTCGCTTGCCCCGCGCCCGCAAGTAGGCGCGCACTCCTCGGATTGACGCGAAGATAGTCACGCCCAACCCTAGCCCGAAAAGCGACAAAACGACCACAACCACAGCGGTGCCCATGTGCGTCTCCTTCCACTTAGTGAGTGGCATGAGCAAATCCCGGCCCAAAACTCAACCGAAGATGACATTTTGACAGGTCCTAAACAGCATATGGGGGTCAGGGCTGAAGCAGCTGGTCCCAGGAAATGAGGGATAATTCAGGTTAATTGATCTTGATGCCGCGAAAACTGCCCTTCTTCAGAATCTCCCTCCCAACAATTTTCGACCTGCTAGAATAGGCGGTCCGAAATCATAACGAATGAAAGGAGTCTATCCATGGCAAGTCGACGTACCTTCATCAAGCAAGCCCTCAGTGGTTCGGCGGCGCTGGCGGCCTACGGATTGTTCCCCGCCGGCCGCATGCTGGGTGCCAACGATCGCATCCGCATTGGTCTGATCGGAGCCGGCGGGCGCGGGCAGGAAATCTTCAAGGCCGCACTGCAATGCCCCAACGTGGAGGGCGTGGCGGTTGCGGATGTTTACACTCGCCGTCTCGACGAGGTTAAGCGTTTTGTTCCCAGTATCAAGACTTACGGCGACCTTCGGCAACTGCTCGACGACAAGAGTGTTGATGCCGTGCTGATTGCCACTCCGCAGCACCAGCACGCGCTGAGTTTCGTCCCGGCCGTCCAGGCGGGCAAAGACATTTACCAGGAAAAGACCATGGCGTTCAATCCCGACCACGCCAAGCGCATGCGCAAGGCGCTGGAAGGCTCGGGGCGTATTGTGCAGGTCGGCATCCAGTCCACCAGCGGACCCGCCGTGGAGCGGGTGCGCGAATACCTCAGCCCCGACAAGATGGGGGTGATCACGCAACTCCACACCCATCATTATCGCAATGCCCCCTATGGCGGCTGGAAGCGCAAGATTCCCGCCGACTGCAACCCGCAGCACGTTGACTGGAAGGCCTTCCAGGGAGAAGCCAAGGAGTATGCCTTCGACCCCAACCGCGTCATCAATTGGCGCTTCTACTGGGATTACTCCGGCGGTAACGTTTTTGAGAACATGGTCCACCAAGTGGGATTCTGGTACAAGCTGCTGGAGCTCAAGATTCCCAATAAAGCCATGATGAGTGGCGCCAACTATCTCTCGCCGGAGATGCAGCTTCCCGACACCATGGACGTGGCCATGAACCAGCCGGAGAAGATGCTGTTTAATTGGAATTCCATGTTCGGAAACAATCTGTTTGGCGAGGGCGATGACGAAGTGCTCGGCAACAAGGGGACGATTTTCCGCGATGAGAACGAGCAGGTGCGCTACGCGCCGCAGGGCGAGTCCTCAGGTGGCGCGACCGCGCCCACGTCCGTCAAAGCTGCGGATATTGTCGGCGGAGGGGACATGACGGTGACGCACATGCAGAATTTCTTCGACTGCGTGCGCAGCCGCAAGCAGCCCAACTGCCCGTTTGAGCTGGGATTTCGGTCGGCGGTCGCCTGCCAAATGGCCATCGCTTCTTACCGGCAGGGCCGGCCCGTGCGTTGGGATGAGAAGCGCGAAGAAATCGTGTAGCGCCGAACCTCCCCCAGTTCGCGCTACCCGCCCGGGAAGACGCCGCGACGAAGGAGGGCAGGGGCATGGCGCTCTGCCCTTGCCTCGTCTCAGCCGCTGAGGGTGCATACACTCAGCGGCTGAAGCCGCCGCTCGAAGCAAGTCCCGCACGGCAAGTTCCGAACGTGTCCTGCGACGAATCACCGAGCGAACTTCTGTGACAAGACCCCAGAGTTACCACCACGGGCGTTCTCGCCCTCAGGCCTTTCCCTATGCAGGGCTGCCTCAGAACTTGGTGCCGCCCCACCGATTTCGCACCCTTTTGCCCCGATTTTGGAGTAAGATTCGGCGTTCACACAAAGCATGTCGGGGCGGCGCTACCTCGTGCCGCAGCCGAGGAATCTGAATAATGGTCTGGCGATCGCGGAGACCACTTATCATCCTATTGCGTGGCACCTCGCTGCGCCGGCAGGTGGCTTACAGCCTAGGAGTGGTGCGGCTGATTCTGGTCCCGGTCATCTTCCTGGCGGTTTACTACCTCTTTGCTATGGGATCGATTGTGGACCGCATCGTGAACGTTGATGCTCCGGTGGCGACGAACGCGGGGCGCGCTGCCATCGAGATGCTCAACGCCCGGCGAGCGGAACGCAACTACTTTCTGCTGCACGATCCTGACGATATTCAGGTCAACCGCGATTACCTGAGTCAGGTCGACCAGACCGTGCGGACCAGCCGAGCCCTCCAGCCGGAGGAAAAGCCCGCTTTCGATGAGCTGGAAGCCCAGATTGTGGCATACCGGGAGAACTTCAACCGGGCCGTGAGCCGCCTGGGGGAAAGCAATGTGCCGCCCATCAAAAGCCTTCGGCAGGTGGTGCGGACTTACCAGAAAGACTTGGACGAAGTCCTGGCGCACTCCGGCAACCAGAACGGCGCTCAAGTGCTTGAAATGCTGCGCGCCCGCATCGGATCGTTCGACATGGAAGTGGCGGCCACGGTGGAGACGGAAGATCCAGAACTTCGCCAGACCTCCCGCAACTTGAGCACGGCCAGCCAAAAAATCATCGAACTATCCAACGCGCTTGAAAGCCGCAGTTGGAAGCGCGTGCAGCATGACCACGACCGGGCGCGCGGCCTGCTGCGCCGCGCCGAGTGGTTGGGTGGTATTATCTCCCTCCTCACGCTGCTGGTCAGCATCTGGGTCAGCTTCACTTTGCCCCGCCAAGTCGTCAAGCCCCTGACCGATTTGAAAGTAGCAGTTGACCACGCCGCGGCGGGGAATTATGAAATCGAGTTTGACGTGAAGGGGGATGGCGAAGTTGTCCAGCTTGCCGCAAGCGTCCGCAATCTGATCGCCGACCTGCGCGAGAAACAGACCCATGAGGGCACCCCCTCGCAGTCCTGATTCCGCCCGGCCCGCGCAGTGCCGGTGTCATTGGGAAGGGGTTTCTTTCGAAACACGGGGCATCCCCGCGCATTCCGCTTGACGAATCCATTTTTATCCTTTATCTCTGTTTATCCACCCAATCGAAGGCAGCTCACAGACCGAAGGAGACAACATGAAGGGCAAACCGGAAGTCCTCGAAGTTCTGGCCAAAATGCTGAAGGAGGAACTCGGGGCCATCAGCCAGTATTTCGTCCACGCCGAGATGTGCGAGAACTGGGGTTACAAGAAACTGAGCGACCGCACCAAGAAATTGTCCATCGTCGAGATGAAGCACGCCGAGAGGCTCATCGAGCGCATGCTCTTTCTGGAAGGCACACCCAACCTCAACGATATGCCGAAGCTCGCCGTGGGCAAGGACGTGCAGCAGCAGCTCGAGAACGACCTGGGGCTCGAAAAGGGCGCCGTCGCCGACTACAACGCCGGCATCGCCGTCTGCCGCAAGGCCGGCGATCAGGCATCCGCCGACTTGCTTCAGAAAATCCTGGCCGAAGAGGAAGAGCATGTGGACTTCCAGGAAGAGCAGCTCGGCCTCATGGAGCAAATTGGCACCCAGAATTACCTCGCGCAGCAGATGTGACGGCGCTTCGGCCTCCGCATGAGCTTGCAGACATGTGAGAGCCGATGACTGCCTGTCGATTTGTGGTGGGGTCAATTACTTGCCCAAGAGATCTTGGGTTGGGTTGCGGCTCCGCCACGCGGCACTACCTGATCCTCGATTTGCTCCTGGGTGACCCCTCACCCGCCTCGGATGATGAAAACGCCGGCGGCGGGCCACTCTAGCGGCTCCTCGCCCTCTATCCCTTGATGACCCCCATCGGTTTCAGCCGAGCCACGCGGCGCGCCAGGCCGGCGTTGTGGACGACATCGACTACCTCGTCCACATCTTTGTAGGCTTCCGGAATCTCTTCCGTAATCCCGTCGCGCGATTCAGCGCGCACGATGATGCCTTGGTCTTCGAGGCGCTGCCGGGCGTCCTGTGCGTAGCGCGATTTCTTCGCCGCCGTGCGGCTCATCACGCGGCCCGCGCCGTGGCAGGTGGTCCCGAAGGTCTCCTGCATGGCGCCTTCTGCGCCGACCAGCACATAGGACGCCGTACCCATCGAGCCCGGAATCAGCACGGGCTGGCCCACGTGGCGATAAACTTCCGGAACGTCGCGGTGGCCGGGTGGAAAAGCGCGCGTGGCGCCCTTGCGATGCACCATCACTTCCTGCTCGCGGCCGTTCACCTGGTGACGCTCAAGCTTCGCGATGTTGTGGCACACGTCGTAGACGACGCCCAGTTCCTCCTGCTCGCCGAAAATCCGCTTGAACGCCAGGCGGGTAAAGTGCGTGATTCCCTGGCGATTCGCCCAGGCAAAGTTTGCCGCGGCGCGCATGGCGGCAAGATAGGCCTGGCCTTCCGGCGATTTTACCGACACGCAGGCCAGTTGCCGGTCCGGCAGGTCGATGTGGTAGCGGCGCATGGCCGTACCCATTTCGCGCAGATAGTCGGTGCACACCTGGTGGCCGAGCCCGCGCGAGCCGGAATGGATCAGCACCACGACCTCGTTCTCATAGAGTCCAAGCGCCTCGGCGCGGCTGGGGTCGAACACGCGCTCCACATATTGGACTTCCAGAAAGTGATTGCCCGACCCGAGCGTTCCAACCTGCGGCAAGCCACGCTTCTTCGCGTGATCACTCACAGCGCCGGAGTCGGCGCCCTCGATTGCGCCGCTCTCCTCGCTGTGCGTCAGGTCATCGGCGCGACCGTAGCCGTGTTCCGCCATCCAGGTGGCGCCCTCTACGAGCACCTTGTCGAGGTCCGGATAGGAAATACGGATGTTTCCACTTTGCCCCGCTCCCGAGGGAATGTCGCGGAACAACTGGTTCACGAGTTCGCGAAGCTTAGGGCGGACTTCTTCGACTGTCAGCGTGCTCGTAAGCAAGCGCACTCCGCAGTTGATGTCAAAGCCTACGCCGCCGGGCGAGACCACACCGTCGCGGTGGGGGTCAGTGGCCGCCACGCCGCCGATAGGGAATCCATAGCCCTGATGGATGTCGGGCATGGCGAGCGAGCGGCCCACGATGCCCGGCAGCATCGCCACGTTGATCGCCTGCTCCAGCGCTAGGTCCTTCAGCAGGTCGGGCAGCAACCGCTCGTCTGTGTAAACCAGAGCGTCCGTTAGCATGCCGGGCTTGGTGCCGCGCGGGATGAGCCAGCGATAATCGTCAAGCTTCTTAAGCTGGTGCAATTCCAAAGGCATAGCTCACCTCACGGCCCTGTGGCGACCCGTGTCGAATCGGAAGCTGATTATAGCAGGGTGCCCCGACGATGCTCTCGGCAGATCGTGGTGCCATTGACGCCTGCCCGGCGTGGGCTTACAATTCCATTCAGTCGGTTTTGGGGCAAACAGCACAAACGGGAGGCCAGAAATGCGATGCTCGCGGACTGCCGCGCTGGCGGCTGGATTAACGATGCTCCTGGGGGGGATCTCCACTCGCTGGGAGGCGGCGCGGGCTTTCCCGCGGGCGCCGCAAGCGGCGGCCACAGCGCAGGAACAACTTCCCTTCGGCGGCCTGCTCGCTTCCGAGGAATTCAGCAAGACCTTCGGAGCGCATCAGTTCACTCCCTTCGGCGACAGCAAATTCAGTTTTAGTATCTCCATTCCCAGCGGCTGGGAGTCCCACCTGAGCGAAGTTGATCCCTCCCAGCTCGCTCATGACAGCGAAGGTCCCGTGCCTATCGCGGAATTCGCGCCGGCGGGCGCGGACGATGTGGGGATGAACGTGCAATACCTCCGAGTTGCGGCCGAGACCCCGCTCGCTAACGTCATCGACGACTACATTAAGGGCAACAACGGCACACTCTTGACGCGGCAGCACCTTGACTCCCAGGGCCGCAGCCTGGAAGACGCGCTCATGAAGAGCACCGCTGACGACCTGGGCTCCCTGCTGACCCGCGTGACCGTGCTCCGCCGCGGCCCCATCGTCTTCATTTACACCGGTTGGTGCGTGGAAGAGAAATATGAGAAGTACAAGCGCCTTTTCGGCGCGGCGCTCGAATCGTTCACGCCTGCGGGCAATTGAGCGGTGGTCACGGTTTGGGGCTTTCCCCGCCCTGGCTGCCCGTGAGTACGGGCCACAACTTGAGGAGGAGGAGGTATGACCAGCAAGCTGACCTATGTGATCAAATTTGTGGCGGATATGGACAGGGCAGTTAAATTTTACCGGGATGTGCTCGGTTTCACCCTGAAATTCCAATCACCAGGATGGAGCGAATTCGTGACCGGGGAGACCACTCTCGCCCTTCATCCGGCTTCGGCCAAGAACCCCGCGGGAGGAGTCGAGCTGGGCTTCACGGTCCCGGATCTTCAGGAGTTTCATCGGGAGATGAGTCAAAAGGGAGTGCAGTTCAGCATGCCTCCCAAGAAGCAGGAGTATGGGGCTGAACTGGCGCAGTTCGTCGATTCTGAAGGTGGGCATTGTAGTGTGAGCAGTGAATAGGCTTCGCTGGTCGCCGTACGGTCCGAGCAAAGGCATAACCGCGCCCGGCTTTGCCCTTAGGCCGGCCTAGGCAGGGATACGATTGTCCCTCGCTGGCGCGCGCCTTTGGCCGGACCGAAAGGTCTAATCCAAAACCACTTTCAGTTCTCCACCGCCACTCCGGCCGTGAGCCGCAGGGCGGTTTCCTTCACCAATTTCAGGTCGAGTTTCCCGCTGCCCAGAAGCGGGAGCGCAGCGACCCCGAAAAAATGCTCCCGGCGGGGCATCCACAAGGGGGGCAGACCGGAATCGCGCAGGCGCCTGAGCAACTCGTCCACTTCCATCCCCAGGTCAGTGTGCAGTACCACGAAGCGTTCGCCTTTCTGATCATCAGAAACCGACGTCACGACTAACCGGCGCTCCAGGCAGCCGAGAGCGCGGTGCAGCTCCTCTTCGACGTGGACGTGCGAAACCATCTCGCCGGCAATCTTGGAAAAGCGCGAAAGGCGGTCGGTGATCGTGATGAAGCCGTCGTCGTCGAGTTGCGCCACATCGCCGGTGATATACCAACCATCCTCCCACATGACCTGGCGGGTTTTTTCCGGCTCGTCCAGATAGCCCATCATCACGCTCGGCCCTTTCACCAGCAGCACGCCCTCCTGGCCCGGGCCGAACGCCTGAAAGGTTTCCGGACATACGATGCGCACGGCGATACCCGGAATGGGGCGGCCGATGGTGCCGCGGTGGGTCGCGCCCAGGTGTTTTTGGGCGTAATAACCCGCGGTCTCGACCGACACCACTGGCGATGTCTCCGTGACGCCATAGCCCTGGAACAGGTCGAGATGAAACTTATCCCAAAAGGCGTCGGCGAGTTCCAGCCGCATCTTTTCGGCGCCGACAATGGCCACCCGCAACGAAGCGAAGTCATCCCTCTCACAGCGACGGACGTATTCCGACACAAAGGTGGGAGTGGCAATCATGATGGTGACGCCGTATTTCCGGCAGAGTTCGCCGATCGTGCGTGCCTCCAGCGGGTTGGTGTGGTAGACCACGCCGAAGCCAGAGATTACCGGCAACCACAAGGCCACTGTATAGCCGAAAGCGTGGAAGAACGGCAGGACGCCCAGCAGGCAATCGCGCCGGTCCACGTTGATGGCCTGCTGCATACCCTCTACGTTGCAGAGGATGTTGCGGTGGCTCAGCATCACGCCCTTGGGTGCTCCGGTGCTGCCGCTGGAGAAGACGACCGTGGCGACAGAATCCAGCTTCACGTCGCTTGGGATCAGCCAGCGCCGCAAGCACGCCGTGGGAACCAGGCGGGCGAGCGCTGCCCAGACCAGCTTGTCGCCTTTTGAGAAAGTCCCGGCCACCTCCTCGACCCCTATCATGCCCGGCCGCCTGGCGATCCCAAATCGCTCCAGCAGTTGCCCCGAGGTGAAGATCGTTTTGATGCCGCAGCGCTCAATCGCCGTGTCCATGGCCTGCGCCGGCGCCGTGTAGTTCAAGTTCACAGCTACGCGGCCCGCCAGACCGAGGCCTAGATTCACGATCGCGGTCCCGGCCGTGGGCGGTAGCAGAATGCCCACCATCGTCTCGCCGGGGCAGTGCTTCACGACCCAGCGGCGGAACAGCAGCGCGCCCACCAGCACCTGCCCGAATCTTAGCTCGCGGCCGGAAGAATCCGCCATGGCGAAGCGCCGCCAGTTACCCCGCGCACAATCCAGGAAGACGGCCGGTAGCGGCCGTTGCACCGCGTCGCGCCGGGAAAAGGCTGCGGCGCTGAGCAGGTCCAAAGCCTGCCGCACCTGGAAGGTACTGGCGCTCGGGGGAAGCGCTGCGCCGAAACTGACGGTGACGCGGTAGGGGATGCGGCGCGGCCACTTCAAGAAGAAACGCCCGTCCTCGAAGCTGAAGATGTTGCCCCACACGCGGTCGAGGTGCACGGGAATGATGGGAACCGCCAGTCCGCGGCGAAGGCCCTCCAGACAGGACTTAAGGCGGGGCAAATCGCCGACTCGCATGCGGGAACTTTCCGCAAACAAGCACACCAGCTCGCCCGCGCGCAAGCCGGCCTGCGCTGCCTCGAAGGCTCGCGCCATCGCCTCCGGGTCGTCAGTGGCAGAAACCGGAATCGCTCCCATCGGCTTCGCCAGCCCGTGGATTCCCCATGCCTCATAAAAGCGCCGAGGCATCAAGAAACGGAGAGGCCGCCGCGTGCGAGCGGCGATCAGGAAGGGGTCAAGGAACGTGATGTGGTTCGAGATGAGCAGCGCCGGGCCACACTCTGGCAGGTTTTCCGCGCCATACACCGCAACGCGATAAAAAGTGTGCGCCAGTAGCCAAAGGCAGAGGCGAACGATAAGACGGGACAAGAACATAGAATTGTGTCGGTTGCACTAAGATTGAGCACCCCGACCAGCCGCGATGCACCATCGGGTAGAGCTCACACCGGCCGGAGGTCTCCCCCCAGCACTGCCGAAATCTTCGGCGGCGACCACGACGATGGTCAGACCCGCACTCGCAGGGCTCCTCCGCGGCCCCCTGGCAGTTTCTTAAAGCCCGCTCAGTCGGTCATTCTGAGGAGCCGACGGCGGCCCTGAGCCCTTCGAGAATACGTAAACTCCGCGAAGGAAGAATCTCGCCAGTCCTTGCGTGCCGCAAGAAAAAATTCTCCGCGAATTTTACCCTGAGCCGGCAGAGTGAGATCCTCCGCTAGGCTCAGAATGACTGCGAAGGACTCAGGGTTACTGCGAACCGCTCCGAATGACAACGTCGGAATGTCTCTCAACAAACTGCTACGCTGCCCATTCTAGTGCAAATAGCGGCAAGACGGAAGCACGGATCTGCACGTCGCTCGCCGGTTTCGGCACGTGCCGGGTTTCTGCACGCCGGCCAGTCCCCATTACCCACCAGGTTTTCCTCTGCGGTCCGCACGAGCCCGGGAGGGGTCCAATCCTGCACTATTTCAATATATGACACGCGGATACCGTAATTTGAAATATCCTCTTGACTTGACGCCTCGACCGGCCATAAATTGCGAAGCATGCCAATCTCAATTCGGTCGGTAGAAGAACTGGAAGATTTCTTGTCCACACCCAACCCGGAGGATGTCGCCGCCTTTCGCAAGCTGGAGGGGGACATCGTCATCATCGGGGTGGGTGGCAAGATTGGTCCCAGCCTGGCGCGCCGGGCCGGGCGCGCCGCGCAAGCCGCGGGCGCGAAGATGCGCATCATTGGGACGGACATCCATTGCGAGGAGCTGCCGGTCGACCTTCTGCACGAGGCCGGGGTCCAAATCCAATGTATAGACCTACTGAATCCCACGTCCTTCGCCACCTTGCCTGATGCGCCCAATGTGATTTTCATGGCGGGGCGCAAATTCGGCTCGACCGGAGCTGAGAATCTGACTTGGGCGATGAATGCTTATGTGCCGGCGCTCGTGGCCGACCGGTATCGCCATTCCCGCATCGTTGCCTTCTCGAGCGGCAATATCTATCCTTTCCTGCCCGTGGTCTCGGGCGGCGCCACGGAGGAGGTCGCACCGTCGCCCCTGGGCGAGTACGCCCAGTCAGTTCTGGCCCGCGAGCGGATGTTCGAGTATTTTTCCCGGCGCCACGGCACGCCGGTTACGCTGTTGCGGTTAAATTACGCGATCGATCTTCGCTACGGCGTACTGCTCGACATCGGGAGTAAGGTATTCGAGGGCCGCAGCGTGGATGTCACCATGGGAGCCGTCAACGTGATCTGGCAGGGCGACGTCAACTCCGTTGCGCTGCGAAGCCTGGCCCACTGCCAGTCCCCACCTTTTGTTTTGAACTTGACCGGGCCCGAAACGCTTTCGATCCGCGCCGTGGCAAAACGCTTTGGCGCCATCTTCGGCAAAGAGCCGATCTTGGAAGGCCAGGAGGCCCCCACAGCTCTGCTCAACAATTCCGGGCGTTGCCACCGCATGTTTGGCTATCCCTCGGTGTCCGTGGATCAGATGATTGAGTGGATAGGTCAATGGATCCAGGCGGGTGGCGCGACCATCAACAAGCCGACACACTTCGAAACTCGGGACGGGAAATTCTAGTGACCTCTACCCAAAATCTTTCCGTAGGTTTCCTGGGCCTCAGTCATTTGCATCCCCCGAGCTACATGACCCTGTTCCAGGCGATCCCGGGGGCCGAGGTGACCGCTGCCGCCGATGCCAATCCGGCTGTGCGGGAGGACTTTGTCAAGAGATTTGGCGTGCGGGGATACGCCGACTGGCGCGAATTGCTTGCCCAGGAGCCATTGGACCTGGCCGTGATCTTCCTGCCGCATGCCGATTGCCCGGAAGCGGCCGTTGCCTGCGCCGGGCGTGGCGTAAACGTGCTGGTGGAGAAGCCCATGGCCGCCGATGCCGAGGGTATCCGCCACGCCCAGGCTGCCGCCGAGAAATCCGGGGTGATCCTCTCCACGCCTTACGTTTGGCGCTACCACCCTGTTGCCCGGCAGATGAAGAAGCTGATTGAGGAAGGCGTGACGGGCCGCCTCGTGGGGTGCGAAGGCCGCTGCGCGGCGGGCCGCCTTTCACGCTACATTGAGGGCCACGCCGGCTGGATGCTTCAGAAGGCGCGCAGTGGTGGCGGACCTATGCTCAACCTGGGCGTCCACTGGATCGACCTCTACCGGTGGCTCCTTGGGGACGAAGTCGCGGAAGTACTGGGCAAGAATGTGCGCGTCAATCAACAGTACGACATCGAGGATAATTCCTTTGCGCTTCTGACCTTCTCGCGGGGAACCGTCCTGGCCCTGGACATCAGTTACACCGTGCCGGACTCTTTTCCTTATGGACGCGACCTTTACCTCGCCCTGCGCGGCACTGCCGGCGTGCTATCCTGGAGCCCCTCCTTTGAGGGCCTGCACGAGCGCCTGTTCGTATGCAGCGACCAGGGCGAATACTCCGAGTCCGCTCGCCAACACCTGGATTTTGAACTCCCGCCGCAGCCTGGCTACGCGGGTGTCATGGGTCTCGGCTTCCTGGTGGACCTCGTGGAGGCGATTCGGATGGGCGAGCCGCCGGCCATCACCGGGCAAGACGGTCTGAGAGCCCTGGAAATTGTCGAGGCCATCTACCGGTCGGCGGAGACTGGCCGGAGCGTGACATTATGAAAGCCGCCAAAGTGGTTGTTACCGACTACATCGAGCCCGACCTCGACTGGGAAACCCGGGAGATGGCCCAACGGGGCGTCCAGTTTCAAACCCATCAGCTCAAGTTCGCGCCCACCACGGAAGTCGTGGCGGCCACCCGCGACGCCGATCTGGTAATTGTCAACATGGTGCCGATAACGCTGGAGGTCGTCTCCCAGTGGGAGAAGTGCCGGTTGGTTATCCGCCACGGCGTCGGTTACGACAACGTGGACGTGAAAGCGCTCTCCCAGGCCGGCATCCCACTCTGTTACATTCCAGATTACTGCGCGGAAGAAGTGGCCGAGCAGGCCATCGCACTGATCCTGGCTTGCGGCCGGAAGGTGGTCAGCAGCCGGCGGGTGCTTGAGGCTTCTTCGGCCCGCGGTTCCTGGGATTTTAGCGAGGTGGTCCCCATATTCCGGATGGCCGGGAAGACTCTGGGCATCATCGGTTGCGGACGCATCGGGTCCCTGGTTTATCGCAAATTGAGATCTTTTGGATTCAAATTCCTGATTTGCGACCCCTATCTTTCGGAGGAGTGGAAACGCGAATTGGGAATCGAGGTTGTGGACAGCGAAACTCTATTTCGTAACGCCGACTTCGTCAGCATCCACACCCCCCTGACGGCTGAAACGCGGCATCTCGTGAATGCCCGCACCCTCGGGATGATGAAGCCCACGGCATACTTGATCAACACGGCGCGTGGGCCGATGGTGGACACGGCGGCGCTGGCGGAAGCCGTAAGAAACGGCGTGATCGCCGGCGCGGGAATCGACGTTTTTGATGTCGAGCCGCCCCGCCCCGACTTCCCGCTCTTCGGCCTGCCCAATGTAGTCCTGACACCCCACCTGGCTTGGTATTCCGAGAACGCGGGCCGGCGCATCCGGGAGCTCATCGTCCTGGAGATTGACCGCTTCCTGGCCGGCCAGCCTCCGCGCTACGTCGCCAACCACGCCGGTTGAGAGGAACAACATGGACCAGAAGGTGACCTCCGTCATGGGACCGTTGCCCGGTCCCCGCTCGAAGGAATTACTGACTCGTTGGGCGCGCGTGGAAGCGCAATGCGCGGGGTACCAAGCTCGGGTGGCGTGGGACCACGCTTCCGGGGTGGTGGTAACCGACGTGGACGGCAACACCTTCATCGATTGGACCTCGGGCGTTCTGGTGACCAACGTTGGGCACTGCCATCCGGACCTGGTCAAGGCCGTGCAAGTGGCGGCAGCCAAGCTTCTGAACAATTACGAGTGCCTGCATCCCGGCCGGGTGGAAGCCGCGGAAAAGCTCGTCTCCGTCCTGCCTCCCCACCTGGACAAGTGCTTTTTTCTTACTACGGGAAGCGAGGTAGTGGAAGGCGCCATCCGCATCATGAAGCGGAAGACCGGAAAGTTCGAAATCATCAGTTTTCATGGCGGATTCCACGGGCGCACTTCCGCTGCTGCCGGCGCGGGCGGACTGCCGGGCCCCAAGAAAGGTTACGGTCCCACGCTGCCCGGCTCGATCCGCGTGCCTTTCCCGTACTGTTACCGCTGCCCGTTCCACGCCGAGCCAGCCACCTGCGATATGCTATGTCTCGATTACCTGGAAGACGCGGTGTGCGCCAACAGCACGGGCAGTCTGGCAGGATTGATCGTCGAGCCCTACCTGGGGGCGGCGGGTTTCATCTTTCCCCCCGCCGGCTGGTTGAAACGACTCGAGCAATGGCTGCGGGGACGTGGGCTGCTTTTCACGCTTGACGAAGTGCAGTCCTCTTATGGCCGCACGGGCAAATTTTGGGCCATGGAGTGGGAGGGGCTGGCTCCCGACCTGGTGCCCATCGGCAAAGGGATTGGCAGCGGCGTTCCGGCCTCGGCGATTGCGGCGCGCGGCGAAGTGATCGGAACGCTCGGGCCGGGGGAAATGAGCAGCACCATGGGTGGTAATCCGCTCGCCTGCGCGGCGGTCATCGCTGTGGTGGAGATTATGCAGCGCGAACACCTGGAGGAAAACGCCCTGCGCATCGGCAAGCTGATGAAGTCACGCCTGCTGGAAATGCAGGAGCAGTCTCCTTACGTGGGCGAGGTGCGGGGCCAGGGTTTGGTCATGGGCGTCGAACTGGTCAAGGACAAGAAAACCAAAGAGCCGGCGCCGGACCTGACACGCAAACTGATCGACTTGGCGGCTGAAAACGGCCTGCTGATTGGCTCCGTCGGCATTTTCGGCAGCGTGATTCGGGTGGCGCCGCCTCTCGTGATCTCCACGGCCGAAGCCCACGAGAGTCTGGACATCTTCGCAAAGGCGCTGTCACTTCTATGACCGAACCCTCCCTATCCGAAATCCAGGCTGCCGTGCAAGCCGTCCAGCAGGAGACGGAGCGATTTTTGTGCGATCTGATCCGCTTTCCTTCTCTGTCCGGCCAGGAGCAGGCAGCCGTTGATTATGCCGCGGGGCGCTTTGCGGAAGTCGCGGAAGTGGAGCGGATAGTGCTTGGGAATTCGCTCCGCAATGACCAGGATTACTCCGACCCCGTTCCGGGGCTGGAGTACGAGGGACGCTCAAACCTGCGCGTGCGCCTGCCCGGAAGCGGCGGCGGGCGCACCCTGCTCTTCAACACCCATCTCGATGTCGTGCCGGCCTCGCAAGCGCAGGCTCATCCCTTCGAACCCCGCGTGGAAGGCCAGCGGGTACATGGGCGCGGCGCCTGCGATGCCAAGGGGCAAGCTGCTGCCATCTACACCGCGCTGGCAGTTGCGCGGCGGCTGGGCTTGAAGCTGCGGGGTGACGTCCTGGCGCACCTGGTAGTGGAAGAAGAAGTGGGCGGCAACGGCACGCTGGCCATGACCCGGCGCGGCGAACGGGCGGACGGCTGCATCGTGATGGAGCCCACCGACCTCCGCATCCTCTCTTCGGTACGCGGCGCGGTATGGTTCCGCTTGACTTGTACGGGCTGCCCCGGCCACAGCGGGAGCACCGGCGGTACGGTCAGCGCACTGAAAATGGCCATCCTCGGCATCGCGACCCTGGAGCAATATCACGCCTGGCTGCTGGCGGAGTCGCGGGGCATTCCGCTGTTCGACCCGTTTCGTGATCCCATGCCGATCACCTTTGGCAAACTGTCAGCGGGAGACTGGCCGGCCACGGCGCCCGCCCGCGCTACCGTAGAGGGCGTGCTCGGCCTTCTCCCGAATAAAACTTGCTTCCAGGTGATGCAGGAGATGCGCCAGGCCCTGCTGGAGTGTGGCGACCCCTGGCTGCGCGAGCACTTCCAGCTCGAATTCATGTACCGGCACGATGCCCACGTGCTGGACCCGCAGCATCCACTGGTGACCGGCCTCCGGGCATCCTGCCGGGACGGCGGGGTCCCCGGCGAAGTCAGCGCTATGACCGCTTCCTGTGATTCCTGGTTCTATAATAACCAGCTCCATATTCCCACAGTGGTGTTCGGCCCGGGCAGCCTGCGTTTTGCCCATACGAATGACGAGCAGATTGGCCTGGATGAAATCGGCACGGCGGCGGTCATTCTGGTGCGCTTCCTCCGGGGATGGTGTGGTTGATAGGGGAAGATGCCAGGTGCTGGGGCTCGATGCTGGGGGTTGGCAACTCATGCAAGCGCTAATGAAAACCCAGAAAGGCCCGGGCTTCCTGGAACTTCGCGAAGCCCCGGAACCTTCTCCTGGCCCGGGTGAGGTGCTGATTGCCGTCAAAGCTTGTGGCATTTGCGGCACCGATATCCACGTATGGCACGACGAATTCCCCTACTGGCCTCCGGTGATTCTGGGGCACGAATTCTCCGGGGAGGTCGTGGAGCTGGGGCCGGAAACCGGACTCTTCAACGTCGGCGACCGTGTGGTAGGCGAGCCGCACACGCGCGCCTGCGGCCATTGTTACTTGTGCCGGACCGGGAACATCCAGATCTGCGCGCTGAAGCGCTCTCCAGGCTGGGGCATCGACGGCGCGTTCACCAAGTACCTGAAAATGCCGGAGCGGCTTCTGCATCGAATCCCCGATAGCATGAACTATGACGTGGCCGCGGTCGTGGAACCGACGGCCAACACGGTTCATGACGTTGCGGAGAGAGCCAAGGTTGCAGCGGGTGACTTCGTCGTGGTTCTCGGGCCGGGACCCATCGGCCTTTTGGCCGGACTGACGGCCCGTGCCGCCGGAGCCCGGCACGTGGTGGTGGTGGGAACGCCTGAGGACGAGGCCCTTCGCCTGAAGAAAGCCCGCGAGCTGGGATTCGAAACGGTAATCAACGTGGCGCAGCAGGATCCCGTGGATGCAGTCCTCGGCCTCACCGGCGGGCTGGGAGCCGATCTGGTTATCGAATGCAGCGGCGCCCCTGCCGCGATCGCCTCGACGGTGGACATCATCCGCAAGATGGGCCGCATCTGCGTGATCGGGTTGACCGGCAAAGACAGCGTCCCCTTCCCCTGGGACAAGGCGGCGTTCAAGGTGTGCGACGTGCTCTTCAACCTGTCGACCAGCTACACAAGCTGGGATCGCACGATTCACTTGATCGCTACGGGCCGGCTGCCCGCCGGCGAAGTTATCACCCGCCGGCTGCCGCTGCGGGAATGGCGGGGGGCCTTCGAGCGCATCGAAGCGCAGCAGGAACTGAAGGTGCTCCTGGTTCCGGAGTGAGGTGGCCATGGCGAACCACGCGCAAATCGGATTTGGACTCCTGGGCGCCGGATTGATAGCTCCGTTCCATGCCAAGGCGATCCAGGGTTCGAGATCCGCGCGCCTGATGGGCGCAACGGACCTGGATCGAACACGCCTGGCGAAGCTTACGGGCGAATTCAACTGCAGAGCTTACGCCAGCCTCGACGCCATGCTCGCCGATCCGGAAGTTCAGGTCGTCAATATCCTCACGCCCAACCACCTGCACACGGAGGCCGTGCTCGCCGCAGCCCGCGCCGGCAAGCACCTCCTGGTGGAGAAGCCCCCGGCGATGTCGCTCGGCGAAGTGGATAGGATGCAAGAGGCCTGCCGAGCGGCGGGGGTCAAGATTGGCGTCGTGCTGCAGTGCCGGACCCGCCCCTCCGTCCAGGCCATGCGCGCGGCCATCCAGGGGGGGCGTTTTGGCAAAATCTATCACGCCGATACCAACATGAAATGGTATCGCCCCGCGGACTACTACCGGATGGATGCCTGGCGCTCGTCGCGCCGCTCCGGGGCCGGCGTGACCATTCAGCAGGCGTTCCACTATATCGATTTACTGCAGTACCTGATCGGTCCCGTGCAGCGGGTCGAAGCCCACATGACCAACCTCGCTCATCCGGGGTTTGCCCTGGAAGACACGGCTCTGGCTTTTGTGACTTATGCGAACGGCGCCCAGGGCGTGGTGCAGGCTTCCACGGCGCTGTGGCCCGGGACGGACATGCGCATTGAGGTCAACGGCGAAGACGGCACGGTCATTATGGTCGGCGAGCGCATAGACACGTGGAGGTTCAAGGACGAGCGCCCGGAGGACGAGGCGGTCCGCCGTTTGGGCAGCGCCGCCGCGGCGACTGGGGCGCGGGGCGCGGCCGACCTCGGGTTCGTGGATCATCAGGCCGTCATCGAAGACATGGTCAAGGCAATTGTGGAGGGTTCAGAACCGATGATCGGCCTGGCGAGTGTGCGCCCCACGCTCGAGTGGGCCCTGGCGATGTACGTTTCCGCCCAACAGGGTAAGCCCGTCGACTTACCCATCCTGGATGAGCAGGTGGTGTGGTGAGACTGGAAATGCCTCGCGCCGGGAGGCTGGCGGCGCAACGAAAGTTCCGGCGGGCGACCGTCATGCCTGGGTTGGCGGTGAGGCGATCCGCAGGGCAATCTCCCTGGCGGTCGCCTTCACAGTATTTCCCAGCGAGGCGGTTTTCTGGGTGGTGATCCTGCTGGTGGGACCCGAGATACTGATCGCCGCCACCGCAATTCCTTTCTTATCCACAATGGGCGCAGCAATACAGCGGAGCCCGAGCACGCTTTCTTCATTATCCACCGCGTAGGCAGACTTGCGGATCGCATTCAGCTCCCGGTTCAACATCTCCGCAGAGGTGAGGGTGTGGGGTGTGAACGCCTGGAAGCGCAGCGATTTGACGAGCAGTTCACGCTGCTCCGGCGGCAGGAATGCCACGATGGCTTTGCCCAGTGCAGTCCGGTAGAGAATGGCCCGCATACCCACATTGCTCACCAGGCGAAAATCGTGCGGGCTTTCGAGGCAATCGATATAAACCACCTCGAGACCCTCCAGTATCGCAAGGTTGACGGTTTCCTGGGTGACCCGCCAGAGTTCCCAAAGAGCTTCCCGGGCGCGCTCCCGCAGGGGCGCCTGCACGTTGTAATTGCTTCCCAGTCGCAGGAGCTTCGGTCCCAGGCAATACCCACCTTTGTCATCACGACCGAGGTACTTTTCACTCTCCAAATGAGCGAGAAGGCGGCAGGCCGTGCTCTTGTTGATTCCCGCCTGCGTGCTGATCTCCTGCAGCGACAGGGAGGAGCGGGAATCCTGAAGCAAATCAATAATGTGAAGCGTCTTGGTTAGAACTCCAACCGGTTTGGATCTTCTCGGTCCGCGCATAGGCCTCCCACGGGAATTTCAAATCTTATTTTATACCATAAAACAGGCACGGCAAGGCTCCACATGTAACCGCCTGCCCGCGGCTCGTCCCAGTCCCACACCCGGGCGAGCCCTGCTCATCCCCGTTGCGGCTTTCCGGCCCCCGCTCCCGCTGATGTGTTAGGCTGGTATTGTGAAACTCCCCATCCCATCGCCGCCACGACTGGTGCTGCTTTCCGTGGACGGTTTGCAGCCGGAGCTTTATCGCGTTCCCCAGTCCCGCTTCCCTAACCTGCGCTCGCTCGAAAAAGACGGCGCGCGCGCCGCGGCGGTGGAGAGCATCTATCCCACGACCACGTATCCGGCGCACGCCACCATCGTGACCGGCCTGCCCCCGCGCGCGCATGGCATTTACAGCCATCTCGCTTCGCTCGACCCCACGGAGAGGGCGCGCCCCTGGTGCTGGTTTGCGCGGGCGTTGCACGCTCCGGCGCTATGGGACGTGGTGCGGGCGAGCGGCCGGCGAAGCGCCGGGGTCAGTTGGCCGGTGAGCGCGGGCGCGCCTATCGATCACAACCTTCCGGAAATCTGGGATCCCGCCCTGCCCGACCCGCACCGCGATTTCGCGACGCCCGCCCGTCACGCCACGCCGGGGCTGTTCGGCGAGGTGACCAAGGTGCTCGCGCCGATGCTCGACAAGGCTGATCCCGATCAGATGCGCGGCGAAGCGGCGCTCTACCTGTGGAACCATTACCGGCCGGACCTGCTCCTGGTGCATTTCGTTTACTATGATCAGCAGGCGCACGCATTCGGGCCGGCGTCGGCGCAGGCGCTCGCGGCGTTGGATTCCGTGGACCAGCAGATCGGACGAATCCGCGACGCCATTTCGCACGATGCGGCCACAACGCTCGTGGTGCTGTCCGATCACGGCTTTGTGCCGGTGGAGAAGGAAGCGGCCCCACTGCCGGTATTCACGGATCAGGGATTGTTCGCGCGCGGCGCCGACGGCTCGCTGGCGTTGCGGCGTCTGGGTGCGGTGCATGCCGGTGGTTCGTTCGCCGTTTACTGGCTGGAAGAGCCCTCGCCCGACGATCGCCGCCGGCTGCAAGCCGCCGTGGAACGATTGCTCGCGACGGGCGCTGTGCAGGAGGTCGTGGACCGGCAAAAACTTGAAATCCTCCAGGCTGACCCGGATGCGGAGGTGATGCTGGAGGCCGCGCCGGGATTCTATTTCTCTGACCGCATGAACGGCGCGCCCGTGCGCGCCACGGTGAAGGATCGCGGCACGCACGGCCACCTGCCGACCCGCGCGGGCCTGGAAGCGGCGTTCCTGGCGGTGGGACGAGAAGTTGCCGCGGGAAAGAATTTGGGGCGAGTTTCGCTGCGCCAGATCGCTCCCACCCTGGCACGCCTGATGCATTTGCCTGCCGATATCCTGGCCGCGGATGAGACGCCCCTCGCCTTGGTGTGAGGCGGCGGTTTAGCCGGTATCGCAACCCGGGCCTGATTGTGGCGTGCGTGGTGGGCTGTGCGTCAATCCGGCGGGCGGCAACCTGCGGCTCTGCCCTTCCCAACTCGGCATGAGAATTTCCGCCTAGGGCTTCTTTTCCGCGCTGTCTCTGGCGGGCGGGGTTTTCTTCCGCTCACGCGCCCAACCTTCCTTGGTCACTTGCCGGGCGCGCCCGATGGCGAGCGATTCGGGCGGCACGTCTTCGGTAATGGTCGAGCCCGCGGCGGTAAAGGAATCTTTGCCAATACGCACCGGCGCCACCAGCATGTTGCCGCTGCCGATGAAGACTCCCTCCTCAATCGTGGTAGGATGCTTTTTCTCGCCGTCGTAATTGCAGGTGACGGTGCCGGCGCCGATGTTCGAGTGCGCGCCGACGCTTGCGTCCCCCAAATAGGTCAGGTGCAGTGCTTTCGCGCCTTTTCCGATTTTCGATTTCTTCACTTCCACGAAATTACCAAGGCGAGCGCCGGGCCCGATTTCCGCGCCGTCCCGCAGATGCGCGAATGGGCCGATCGTCGCACCCGCGCCGACTTCGCAGCCCGTGATGACGCTGCAGGGACGCACGGTGACGCCATCCGCCAGACGCGAGTCGGTAATCGTCGAGTACGGTTCCAGGCGGCAGCCCCTGCCCACGCGGGTGCCGCCGCGCAAGCTCACGCCCGGTTCCAGGATCGTGTCGGCGCCGATTTCCACATCGGCATCGATGTACGTCGCCTCGGGGTTGGTAATCGTCACGCCCGCCTTCATCAAGGTCACGGCCTTGCACAGACGCAGGGTTTTTTCCACCTCCGCCAGTTGCTCCCGGTCGTTAATGCCCACGGTCTCCGCGGCCGGGGCCTCAAACGCCGCCACCTTTAAACCGTGGCGATTGAAGATTCCGACTAGATCGGTAAGGAGGTATTCGTTCTGGGCATTCCGGCGCGATAGCTCGCCCAAGTGCTCCAGCAGCGGAAGGCGGGAAAAGCACAGGATGCCCGTATTGATCTCGTGGATCTTCTTCTGCGCCGGATTCGCCACTCTTTCTTCGACGATGGCGCGCACCCTCTTGCCTGAGCGCACAATGCGCCCGTAGCCGGCAGGTTCGTCGAGCCGCGTGGTGAGGATGGTACACGCGGCGTGTTCCTTCCGGTGCGTTGAGACCAGCGCGCTCAGCGTTTCCGGTTTCAGCAGCGGGGCGTCGCCGACGAGTACCACCACGACGTCGCTCGGGCAGCGCTCCAGTTCGGGGCGCGACACCATCAGCGCGTGGCCCGTACCCATTTGCTCGGCTTGCACGATGAATTCCAGGCCCGGCCGCGCAAAGGCTTTCCGCATCTCTGCCGCCTGGTACCCGACGATCATGTAAACCCGTTCGGGCGAGGCCGCCGCGGCCGTGCGCAGAATGTACTCACCCAGCAGGCGCCCCGCGAGTGGGTGTAGCAACTTGGGACGCTCGGATTTGAAACGCGTCGCCTTGCCCCCAGCAAGAATTAGAACGGAGAAACCTGCCTCGGCCATGTGTGACTCCGGGACGGAATTGCGAACTCGCAGCCGCAAGACGAAATTCAAAATGGGAAGCTCGAGACTCGAGGTACCTTCGACTTCCCGCCTCCCTGGCTGCGGACTGCGCGCTGCGCTCCAGTCATTCTAACAGTTTGTTGAAGAACATTCCGGCGTTGTCATTCTGAGTCCTTCGCTGTCATCCTGAGCGTAGCGAAGGATCATTTTCATTTTGCTCAGGATAAACTGCGCGAAGGATCCTTTTCATTTAACTCAGGAATAAACTCCGCAAAGAATCCCTGCAATTGTGGATTCAAGCAAATACAGATTCTTCGCTTCGCTCAGAATGACAGCACCCACTCAGGACCGTTCGCAATGGTAAGATATCCCCAAGCGTGAGGCGATGCCCAATGGCGCTTTTCTATTTTCTTCGACACGGCGAAACCGTGTGGAATGCGGAAGGCCTGCTGTGTGGGAGCACGGACGTTCCGCTCTCGGAGGCCGGCTGGCAACAGGGACGGCTGCTTGCTCAGCGGCTGAAATCGATTCCAGTCGAAGCTCTCTACTCCAGTCCTATGGTGCGCACGCGGGAGACCGCGCGCCTGATCGGCGAGGCCACAGGGCGCGAGCCCGAAATGGATGATCGCTTGGTGGAGCTGAACTACGGGGCCTGGGAAGGGAGGACCTACGAGGAGATTAAACGCACGGACCCTGTGACCCTTAGCGCCTGGCAGGCCGATCCCGGCCGCGCTGCGCCCCCCGGCGGAGAAAGCGGGGAGCAGCTTATCCAGCGGGTCACACCTTTTCTGGATGCCATCGTCTCACGCTACACCCATGGCAACGTGGTCGTGGTCAGCCACAAAACCGTTTGCCGCCTGGTGATCTGCCACGCTCTGGGTTTGCCACTGTCCGAGTACCGCCGGCGGCTGGCCATGGAAAACGCCGCAATGAACATCCTCCAGCCTTGGGAAGGAGGCTGGCGGTTGATACTGTTGAACGATACCTCGCACCTTTCCACGCCTCACCCTGACTCCGAGGAGGAGTTCTAACAAGGCTTCACCTCAGACTGACGACTCACGCCCCTTCACCCTCGACGGTCAGTGCCCCCTCCCTCGTACCTCGGCCGCGCTCTGTTCAGAGCGTGATGCCTGAGCAGGAGCGCGGGTGCGGCTGCCCCGATTTTCCCTCGACGGATGGAGCCAGTCTTCGTACAATGGTGCATCCATGAAGGCAGCGAAGTTCGCCCCAACGAAGCTGGTTCAATACGTTCTGCTCCTGATCGCCCTCGCCGTCCTGGCTTCCTTCCCGAGTTGTCATCGGGAAGCTGCCAAGCGTCCCGTGACGAAGCAGGTGGTCGTGCTGGGTTTTGACGGGGCTGACCCGAAGCTGGCTAGCCGGTGGATGGCGGAGGGCAAGCTGCCGAACCTGGCGCGGCTGGCACATGAGGGCACTTTCAAGCCGCTGGAGACGACGAATCCGCCGGAGTCGCCGGTGGCGTGGGCGTCCTTCGCGACGGGGCTCAATCCGGGCGGCACCGGGATCTTCGACTTCCTGAAGCGCGATCCGCAGACGTACTTGCCGGAAATAGCCCTGGTTGCGCGCCAGAAGGGAAAGTTCCTCTGGGGCCTGATCCCCATGAAGCTGCCCAAGCTGACGAACCTGCGCAGCGGGGTGCCCTTTTACCAGGCGGTGGCGGAGGCAGGCTACAAGACCACCGCCATCCGCATGCCGCTGGAGTTTCCACCCTCGCCGATTCCGGGAGGGAAGCTCTGGGCGGGCCTGAGTGTCCCGGACCTGCGCGCGACCTGGGGGACGTTTTTCTATTTCAGCTCCGACCTGACGCAGTGGGACGTGGGCGACACGGAATTCGGCGGCAAGCTGGTGCGCCTGGAACTGAACGGCAATCGCGCCGCGAGCACGGTGGAGGGCCCGGCCGATCCGACCCAGGAGAAGTTCGAGCGCATCTCGATTCCCATCAGTTTCACGGTCTCCCCGGACGGCAAGACCGTGACCGTGGAACTGCAAGGGCAGACCGCCACCCTCGCCGAAGGCCAATGGAGCGAATGGTTCCGCGCCAAGTTCCGGGTGACGCCGTTTCTCACGCTGCATTCGATCTGCCGGTTTTACATCCTGCAGGCCTCGCCGGATTTGCGCATATACATGTCGCCGCTGAATATGGATCCGGAAAAGCCGCCCGTGCCGCTCTCCTATCCTTCCGGTTATACGGCCGAATTGGCAAAAAAACATGGCCTCATGAAAACCCTCGGCTGGTGGCACGACACCTGGGCGCTCAACGAGGAGCGCATCGACGAAGGCGTTTTCCTGGAAGATTGCTTCCGCACCATGGCCCAGGAACGCGAAATCCTGCTGGACGAGCTGAAGAATGATCCGCCCAGCTTGTTGGTGTCGGTCTTCACCGCCACCGACAGCGTCAGCCACATGTTCTTCCGTCTGCTCGATCCCACCCATCCACGCTACGACCCGGAACTGGCCCGGAAGTACGGGGATGCCATCGAGCAGTCCTATGTGAAGATGGATGAGATTGTGGGCGACGTGATGCGGACCATGCGGCCGGACGCCACGCTGATCATCGTCTCCGACCACGGTTTCCATTCCTGGCGCAAGGGCTTCAACACCAATACCTGGCTGGTCCAGAACGGTTTCATGGCGCTCAGAAATCCCGGAACGGAAGAGAAGCAGTACAACCTGGACCAGCTCTTCGGCCAGGGAAGCTTTTTCCCGAACACCGATTGGACGCGCACCCAGGCCTACGCGCTGGGTTTGGGCCAAGTGTATCTGAACCTGCGGGGACGCGAGAAGTACGGGATCGTCGAGCCGGGACCGGAGGCGGAGCGGATTCTGAAGTCTCTCCAAGAAAAACTCCTGACCGTGCAGGACCCGGACACGCATCAGCCGGTGATTCAAAATGCCCATCTCGGCAAGCAGATCTTCCACGGCGCCCGCATGGCCGAGGCTCCCGATTTGGAGATTAATTTCCGCGATGGCTACCGCACCTCCTGGCAGACTTCCCTGGGCGCCGTTCCCGCCGGCATCGTAGTGGCCAACCTGAAGAAGTGGAGCGGCGACCACTGCGCCTCCGACCCGAGTGATACCCAGGGGATCTTCTTTTCAAATCGGCAGTTCGCTTCTCCCCAACCCTCCATCTTGGATATCGCGCCAACCGTGTTGAATTTGCTCAGCGTAGGGCCGCCCGCCGCGCTGGATGGAACCGCTCTGGCGCTCGCTTTAGGAAGTTCCTCACCTCCCTAATTGCGGATTTCTCATCACGCCTGCTGTCATTCTGAGCCCATTCGCTGTCTTCCTGAGGCGTTGACTGTCATCCTGAGGCGGTTCACTGTCATCCTGCACCCCTCACTGTCATCCTGAGTCCCGGTTCTTTCGGGACGAAGGACCTGCAGTTGTCTTGGTCACTGAAAACCCAAGCAGATCCTTCGCTACGCTCAGGATGACAGTTCGGGTGATTGGGCCCCCGCCGGCGCTGTCATCCTGAGTCCCGGTTCTTTCGGGACGAAGGATCTGCAGTTGTCTTTGCTACTGAAAACCCATCCAGATCCTTCGCTACGCTCAGGATGACAGTTCGGGTGATTGGGCCCCCGCTGGCGCTGTCATCCTGAGTCCCGGCTCTTTCGGGACGAAGGATCTGCAGTTGTCTTTGCTACTGAAAACCCATCCAGATCCTTCGCCACGCTCAGGATGACACTGAGGGGCATTGGTGCTCCTGTCGAGGTTGTGCCCATCATGGGTAGCCGAAAGGCTTCAATGCTCAGAATACAGCTAGTGTCCTGAGTCAGAAGTTCGTTGCTGAAGTCAGCCCGCGGAGCGGGCGGCATAATGTGGCCCATGGCGTGAGCCGTGGGTAGCGGAGTGCTCCCTCACCCCCGCCCCCTCTCCCGCTCGCGCGGAACAGGGGTGCCGGGGAAGCAGTGCTTCCCATCGGCGGGGTGAGGCCTTTTCCCAGGGCTTACGTCCTGAGCCACATTATTTCGCCCCTGACGGGGCTGTGGACGGTCGCCCGTCAGGCTGAGAACTAATACAGCGAACTTCTGACTCAGGATACTAGGCAGCGGTTGTCCCGCAGCGTCTGAGGCCCTTCCTATCGCGTGGATAGGAAATCCGGCCTAATCGCTTTCTCTTCGGCTTGCAAGTTCATACAAATAAACGAATTTTTTCTACCATATTCCATATTATAGATGCCTGTTGTCTGATTGGAATCTTGATTCTTGTTTATTTTCAGTGGATTACAATCTGGCTCAGTTTGGCTGTAAGTTTGCGGGAAAATGCCATTGTTCGGCATCCGCTGGACGTGTCGTTATTGACCATTCATAGCAATGATCGTTCCTCAGTTTCATGTGTAGGGTTGAATTCTCTCCTTGGAATCTGAGGAGGCTCAATAATCTTTGGACCAGGAGGCAGTATGCGGAAGCGTACACAGAGATGTTTCACAGTCTCGGTTCTGGTGTTGTTGACTGGCCTTTTCATGATCTTCGGGCCTGCGGTGAGCACGAGCCGGGCCCAAGTGGTAAAGGGCACGATCCAAGGCTCTGTTGTGGACCGCACCGGTGCGGTTGTGCCTGGAGCACAAATAGCCGTGGTCGATCCGGCCACGAGTTCCACTGGCGAAACCGTCTCGGACGGCACGGGAGCCTTCCAAATCCCACTCCTTGCCATTGGATCTTACAACCTGACAGTCACCAAGCAGGGCTTTCGCAAGATATCCTTGACGGGAGTTCAGGTAACCTCTGCTGCCACCACCAACGTGGGGGCGTTGCAACTGGAAGTCGGCCAAGCCACCACGATGGTGGAAGTCACGGCCAATGCCGCCCTGGTTGAGTCCAGCCTGGCCCAAGTTACCAACAGCCTGAGCAGCACCATGATTAGCGAATTGCCTATGGTCCTCGGGAATGAGGGCATGGACATGCTCGCTGTCCTTCTTCCCGGAATAAACAACAGTCGCGACAATAACTTCTCGAATACCAACGGTCTCGGGTTCAGCTCGAATGGAATCCGTGGCCGCAACAACGACCAGCAAATCGACGGGCAGAACAACAATGACAATTCCGTCGCCGGTCCGAGCCTTTTTCTCGGCAACACGGATTGGGTGCAAGAGTATCAGGTGACCACCAGCAACTTTGGGGTTGAATATAGCCGCAACTCGGGCTCGGTGGTTAACATCGTGACCAAGACGGGAACCAATGCCTGGCATGGGGATGCCTTCATCAGCGAGAATAGCTGGAAAACCGCGACGCTCACGAACACGCAGAAGGCATTCGAAGGTCTTACCAAAGTGCCCATCTACAACGATGAATTCAGCGGATTCAGCGGGGGCGGCCCGCTGGTCAAGGACAAGCTCTTTTTCTTCGCAGGTTTCGACAACGAGATTGAGCCTAGCAGCACCGTGGATTCCACCGGAAGCCTGGAGCCGACTCCGGCTGGCCTGCAAACACTTACGGCCTGCCTCCCCAATAGCGGCGTGGTGCAGGCGCTGAACACTTACGGGCCCTATGCCATCAAAGCCGGGAACCCCATCCCCCAAGGGACGCCAGTGGATAAGACCATTAACATTCCATCCGGATTGCCGGGAGCGGGGACACCCCTTGTCTGCTCCGATGGATCTCCGCTCGGCCCTGTGGAGTTTGCGGGAGTTCAGCGCACTCTACCCAATCCCTTTAAGGAATACGATTGGATGGCCCGCATGGACTATCAGCGGTCCAAGGACCGTTTCTACGGGCGTTTTATTCGCCAGACCCAAGACTTCGTAAATGCCACCGGCACTGGTTGGTCAGGCTTCCCAGGTGACGAACCGAGTGTCAGCATCCAATCCGGTTTGGACTGGACGCGAAACATTAGCACGAGCGTAGTGAACGAAGCGCGCCTCAGCTACGGCCGTATTACCGTTAACTTTGGCGGAAACCAGTACGGGAACACACTTCCAGATCCGGCGCACTGGGACCAGGGCCTTGCCAGCATCACCGCGCCCTCGGGTTACGCCGGCTTCGGTTATGCCAGTAATTTGCCCCAGAACCGCATTATCAACACCTATCAGTTGCAGGATAACCTGTCCTGGATTCATGGGAAACACACCATCAAGGCCGGAACAAACCTTACTTATCAACGCTCTCCAAACGTGTTTCCCGCCAACGAAAACGGGACTTACGGGTTTAAGACCCTCTATGATTACGTGGAGGACATCCCCACCTCGGTCGGGCTCACCCTGGGGAACCCCAATCTGGATTTCCGCGAGCACGACAATTTCTTTTATTTTGGCGACGACTACAAGGTTGGGAAGAATCTGACCCTGAATCTTGGTCTTTCCTACGCCTATTTTGGCCAGCCGGCGAATCTGTTTAACACCGAAGATACGAAAAATGAATCGAGCTCCGCTCCCTATTTCGATCCGTCACTTCCCCTTTCGCTCCGAGTCTTCCCGAAACTGCCCTCCCACAAAAAGGACCTCGGACCCAGCATCGGCTTCGCCTATTCACCGGATTGGGGCGGAATCTTTGGTGGGAGTGGGAAGACAGTCATCCGCGGTGGCTACCGCCTGACCTACGACCCTGCCTTCTACAATATCTACCTCAACATCCAGAACTCCACCCCGCAGGTGTTGTCCCAGTCGCTCAGTAGCGCGACCGCTGCCGCTAATCCCCTTCCTGCCAATCCTCTCGGTTATGTCATAAGGGAGGACTTGGCCAGTTATTTGACTCTGGGCGTCCAGGATCCTCGTAATTTCTACCAGACGACCGTGACGCCCAATTTTGGGCCCGATCATGTGCAAGGCTGGTCTTTCGGAATCCAGCGTGAACTTGGTCCCCACGCTGTATTCGAATCGCGCTATGTAGGTAACCATGGCGGAGGGCTCTTCCAATCGGTGGACGCCAACCCCTTGGTCTCCGGGTTAGCGTCATCCTTCCCCAGCCTGGTTCCTTCCGGAGTGACGCCCTGCTCGGCTGCTAATGCCACGATTGCTAACGCCGTTGGACGAGAGAGCTGCACTCTGGGAATCGAGCGCTTGCGCAGCAATACTGCGGTGTCGGATTATGCAGGGTGGCAGAACGAGTTGCGGGCCACCAATCTGTGGAACCAGTTGACCCTGCGCACCGGCGTCACTTGGAGCAAGACCACCGATAACACGAGCGACATCTTTAATACCACGTCAGGAGGTAATACCGTCGCCTTCTCCCAAGATCCTTTCGACAATCTGCACGGTGAGCACGCCCTTTCGGGAATTGACTTCCCCTTGAACTGGTCGCTCAGCTTCGTCGAACAAATACCCCTCTTCCGGGGCCAGCGCGGAGTTGCGGGGCGTTTCCTGGGCGGCTGGGGCGTTTCGGGTTCGTACATCATTTCCAGCGGACAAAATTACACCCCCTCCCAAATCTGCCTCAACTTCTGCACGGGTGGGCCCGTTTATGACGAGCCCTTCGTTGCCCATTTTGTAGGGATCTATGAAACGGCTCGCCCCTTCGCCGGCAACCCCCAGGCGGCGGTTTCCAATGTGGGCATTTACGCCGGCGACCTGTGCAGTTACGACGGGGTCGCAGGATGCAATCTGGCTCCCAACACCATGCTGAGTTTCAATGCCTATAACCAGACCATGAGCGCTTATGTCACCTCGCCAAGCGACGTTCGCGTTATCGTCAATGGCGCCTACGCCGATTCCGTATACGGGACGCCCTGGGGATCGATGGGGCGGAACACCTTGCGGGACGCTCGCACCAACTCGGCAAACTTTGATGTCATGAAGAATATCAAGGTCACCGAACGCTGGAAGGTTGAGTTCCATACTGCCTTCCTGAATGTCTTCAACCACCCTAGTTATAGCTCTATAGATCCCTTTCTGGACGACGCGGGGTACACACAGGAGGGGCAGGGGTTTGGCACCCCGTCGCTCTTTAGCGGCGGGAACCGCGTGATTAAATTCGGCTTGAAGATTATCTTCTAGGTTACTGTGGGGATAGCTGCAAAGGCTTCCCCGTGTCTTGGATTTCAGAACCCCGCAAGCGCCGGGACGGGCTTGCGGGGTTTTGTTTTGTGTGCCATCAAAGCTCGGGAGCTTGAAACCGAGGGCGCGGCCTGGATCGGGACTTTCGGTCACACACTGCCGCGGCCAACCAGTCTGGCCCAGTCGGGAAAGTCCTTCCGGGATTCCGCAAACGCCGGCAGCCGGGGGAGCTCTCACCTGCCGCAGGCAGTTTCTTCCTCAAAGGGCAGGAAGACCGCGGCCGCGCCGCAAATTCCGACGTCCTTCTGCAGCTTGGCGGGCAGTATGGGCGTCTGGGCCGCGAAGCGGTTGATGGTATGGTGGGGTATAGTTTCCTTGATCTTATCGAAGAGGGGTTTGCCGATTCGAGAAACACCGCCGCCAATCACAATGGCGTCGGGGTCAAAGAGCGTGATCATGCCGGCCAGCCACACGCCCAGGTAGAAACCCGTTTCGTCCAGGATGTCCTTGGCCACGGAGTCGCCCCGGCGGGCCGCCTGCTGAATCATGAGCGGCGAAATCTGCTCCAGGTGCCCGTGCGTCAGGTCGCGCAGGACGCTGGGCACTTCATGTTCCTGCTCCAGCCGCACGCGCGCCCGCCGGGCTATGGCGGGACCGGCCGCCAGCGCTTCAATGCAACCGTATGTCCCGCAGCCGCAACGGTAGGGACTGCGGTAGTCGATCGAGACATGGCCGCCTTCGCCCGCGATCCCGTTTTTGCCATGATAGATCTCCCGGTTGATGATGATCCCGGTTCCAATACCCGTGCTGACGGTCACATAGAAAACGTCCGGGAAGCCCACGGCGGCGCCAAACAGGGCTTCCGCCAAACCGGCAGCGTTGGCGTCATTTTCCACCTTGGCGGGTAGGCCGAATTTCTTCTCGAGCATCTTGGCCAGTTCGATGTTGCGCCAGCCGGGCAGGTTGGGTGGATTGATCACCACCCCCGTCTTGGGGTTGAGTGGTCCGGGGGCACAGATACCGATGCCGCGCACGTTGTGTTTGCCGCCCGCGGCGCGAATCAAGCGCTCGATCAAGTGTACGATCTGGCCGTAGCTCTTCGCGAACCCTTGCTCCGCGCGGGTGGGAATGACCTGGGACTTCACCAGCCGTCCCTTCAGCGTGACCAGCCCCCCTGCCACTTTTGTCCCGCCCACATCAATGCCGATAATCAATTGCCCCATAGCCTATGATCCCCCTTCGCTATGGCTTGGTTCCGGAATGGCCCTTTAGACCGACGTGCCTTGCGAGTTCAGATGCCGTGCCAAGCCACACGGGACATGCGTCCCGGAAGCGGCAGAGTATACCGCAAGGAATGGGGATTCTGTAATGGGTAATTCAAGATAATTCAAGATAGAATCTCAGGCCGAAAGTGGAAGTGTGTACGAGAAATGTAATGGTGTGCTTGACGCGTCTTCCGCGCTTCTCTAAGATGTCGAGGAGAAACCAACCCGCTGGTAAAGGCTGACTATGCCCCGAGGTCGCGCCGCACGGTTGCTCATGGACTCCTCTAGCGAGGTGGTGATTCCGGACAAGCTCTATTTCCGCATTGGAGAGGTCAGTGAGCTGACCCACACCAAGGCCTACGTGCTGCGCTATTGGGAGACGGAATTCCCAATGCTGCGGCCGGTCAAGAGCAAGTCCGGGCATCGGCGCTACCGGCGCAAGGATGTGGAACGGATATTCGAAATCCGCCGACTCCTCTATGAGAAGGGATTCACCCTGGAAGGGGCGCGCAAGCACCTGGCATGCAGCGCTAAGAATCCCGCCGCGCAGACCGACTTGTTCCAATCGCCTCTGGACGCGGCGGAGCTGAAAGCCATCCGGCGTGACCTGCAGACTGTATTGACAATGCTTTCGCGGAAGTGCTAGCGTGGAACGTTGTGCCGGACCGCAGGAAATTCCTCTACGGCGGCGCCGGCATTCATGACGGGACGTAGCGCAGCCTGGTAGCGCACTTGCTTGGGGTGCAAGGGGTCGCCAGTTCAAATCTGGCCGTCCCGACCAGAAGATCAGTGACAAGTGGCGAGTGAAGAGCTTTCTTTCCGGCTTGTCACTCTTCACTTGTCACTGTAGCATCGGGGAATAGCATAGCCTTGTAGCGCGTTTCGCTCAGGACCAAGCACAAATCCTCTGATTCGGCCCGCTTAGCATCAATATCCAGCCTAGAATGCGTTTCCCCCTTGGATGCACCGGCTCCTCCCGTAGCCCACGGAGGCACCTTGCACTTCAAATCCGACTGACCATTGCGTTCAGTGGCGGTCAGGTGTACGTTAGCGGTCGGGTGGGAAGGAAGCTCGAACCCAGCAAACCTAACTGACAGATGCCGCAAGGGGGGAGGTGCCTATGAATCATCCATCGAGTACTCGAAGCGGCAATCGTCCCTTGTTTGAAGCTGAAGGCATAACCCGGCGGAACTTCCTGGCCACGGCGGCGGGCTCCGCCACGGCTGGATTACTGGCGAAGAGCAGTTCTATAGACGTTGCGGCCCCGATAGTCGGCTCTGATCCCGCGCTTCGGTTGGCCATCGAGGGCGGGTCTCCCGTGCGAGCTACGGAGCTGCGAGCGAATTTTCCCGGGCCTTGTTACTACGATCACGAGGAGCGCCGGGAAGTATTGGAAGTGCTGGACGGGCGCAGTCCGTTCCGTTGGTATGGCATCGGCCCCGCAGGCGGGTCCCCCAACAAATGTAACTTGTTCGAGAAAGAACTGGCCGTGCATCAAGGCACAAAATACTGTCTCGCAGTAACCTCGGGTTCGGCGGCCCTGATTACCGCCGTGGCCGCGCTCGAGGCCGGGCCGGGTGACGAGGTCATTCTTCCGGCCTGGACCTGGTATTCATGTTACAACGCGATCGTCGCCGCCGGAGCAACCCCGGTCTTCGCGGAAATCGACGACTCGATGAACCTTGACCCCCTGGACATCGAGCGCCACATTACCCCGCGCACTAAAGTCATCATGGTGGTCCATATTATGGGTGAACCGGCCGATATGGACCCGATCCTGGTCATCGCCCGCCGGCATCATCTCACAGTCCTGGAAGACTGTGCGCAAAGCACGGGGGCAACCTACAAAGGCCGTCCGGTAGGTTCGATAGGGGATTGCAGAATTTACAGCTTTCAAGTGTGCAAAACCATCTCCGCCGGCGAGGGTGGCGCTTTGGTGACCAACGATCCTCACATCTTCGAGCGGGCGGCGAGGGTTCACGACCTGGGCCTGCTGCGCGACCCTCACGCCGAAGCGCTTGGCCAGCCTACCGGCCAAGAGGAAACGAGGATGATGGTCGGATGGCAGTTTCGTATGAACGAGTTCACGGGTGGAGTGCTACGCGCCCAATTACGCAAGCTCGATCGCATTGTCGCAGACTTTCGCGATCGAGGGAAACGTGTGGCTGAGGGTATCCGCGATCTTCCGGGCATCCAATTTCGCAAGAGCAACGATCCGGACGGAGCGCTTCGCTCGTCCGTCTACATCCGCACAGGGGGTCTGGCTGAGCGGGATCGCTTGATCTCGGCCCTCGCCGCGGAAAACATTCCAGCCGATGCCATGGAGGGATCTGTAATCCTGCCCCTCGCGCCTCATGTTGAAAGGAAAGATCCGCCGGAAGCGAATTGGCCGTCGTTCGCGGCTCCACAGGAAAAAGACCTCCAATACGGCGCAGGCTGCTGCCCGCGTACAATCGAAGTCCGGAACCGTTATGTTGGTTTCCCCATGGACCCCAAGTACTCGGATCAGGACGTGGTCGACATCATTGCCGCCGTCCGTAAGGTTTATCCGGCCGTGGTGAAAGGTCGACCGGAAGGAATTTCTTAAATCGAGAGGTGGAGTATGCCATTCTCGCAGAACCTGAATCGCCGCCATTTTCTCCAAGCCTCGGCTGTAGCAGCGGGGTTGACGTTCGATACACTTCCACTGAAGGCCCAGATGGAAGCGGGCGGGCCCGTCAAACTGAAGCCCGCCTCGGGTGGATTGCCCACCGGACGAATTGGGAAACTCGAGGTGACTCGCCTGATTTGCGGGGGTAACCTCTTCAGCGGGTTTGCCCACAGCGGAGAGCTGCTTTACGTTGAAAGCCTGCTCCGACATTACTTCACGGACGACAAGATCCTGGACACGCTGCAATTGTGTGAGGAGGGCGGGATCAATACCACCATTCTTCGCACCGACGAGCAGATCGTCCGCGTCATGAAGCGCTACCGCAAGGAGCGGGGTGGAAAGCTCCACTGGATCGCCCAGACCTATCCCAGCCCCGACAACCTGAAAGAAAACATCCAACTTGCCATCGACAACGGCGCCATGGGGGCGTTCTGCATGGGCGGCCATGCGGAGGACGTGTTCGTGAAACCGGGCAAGGGTGAACTGATCGGGGAGGTCGTCGCGTTCATCAAGCAGAACGGTCTGGTTGCGGGGGTTGGGTCCCATCTGCTGGAGCTCCCCATTATGTCTGAACAGCAGAAATTTGACCCGGACTTCTATTTTAAGACATTCAATACTGTAAGTTACGCCACCGATGACACGCATGATGTGACAGCTTTTATGAAGACCACCAAGAAGCCGTGGATCGCGTTTAAGGTCTTGGGGGCGGGCCGAGTGCTGCCGAAGGATGGCTTCGACTTGGCGTTCAAGAACGGCGCGGATTTCATCAATGTAGGGATGTACGATTTCCAGGTGGAGTCGAACATATCCCTGGTCCAGGACGTCGTGAAGCGTCACGAGCAGCGCAACCGCCCCTGGGCGTAAGGGCGAAGGTTTGGCGAGGACCCGGGGGCTCGATCGCGTTGACAGCTTCCCAAGGTTAAGTGTAAATCAGATTTTTGGTATGGATAGCCCAGATTGTCTTCTTCTCCAGTGGCTTATCCTGCCGCCGACAACTCTGGGCTTGGGCTTTGGTGCACGAGTGTTACGTTATTAGTTCTACCACGAGCGGCCTTGCGGAGAGCGCCTGAAAGCGGCAATCCAAGAAGTATTGGGTTAGTCCGGGATTCCTCTCGTCTCACACGCCTTCATAGGCTTCGTGCACCAGCGCTTTCAGGGTGCTGAGATTCTGTTTGGCGGCGGCCATCACCTCATCATCCTTATCTCGCGACAGCGCGATGCCCTCACTGTCAGACGCTCCAGGAATCGTATACTCCATATGAAGTGAGATCGGGCCGTGGAAGTCCGCGTCCGCAACCGTGCGTAGGAATTGTTTGTAATGACACATTCCCTGGCCCAACGGACAGCCCGTGGGGCGCCAACCGTCGGTTTCGGTTTTTTGCCAATAAAAATCCTTTGCTCCGATCATCTTCATGCGCGGCATGGCGAGGTTGGCGGCGATTCTCCAGCCCTCTTCGCCGCCCTGGATGGTGGCATTTTCGAGATCGTAGTAATACCCGGCCCACTTGGGGTCCAGGGTGTCCATCACGCGGGCAATATCCCAGGTTTGGGACCCGACGAAAGAATAATCATTGTGAAAACCCACCTGCACCCGGTATTTTTCCGCAAGCTCCACCAATCCCCGGAATTGATTGCTGGCTTCTTCCAGCTCTTTGCGAACATCGATGAACTTGTAGTAGTAGTAACCGGGCTTCAAAAAGGGAATGGAGAGCTTGCTGGCGGTGCTCATGATCGGCACGGCGGTGGGATCCTCTGCCCGAGTAAGTCCGGTGGTGATCATGGGAACTTCCAAGCCTTCCGCGCGGATGGCGTCTACCGCCTTGGGCAAATCTTCCGCAGCACGCTGCGGCATTACATGTCCACCCTTTCGCACCGTCAAATCGACTCCCCCGAAGCCTGCGGCCTTGGTACTCTTGGCCAGTTCCTGCCAGCTCAACTGGGGAACCACTTTCGAGAAAAAGCAGAACGTGCCGCGGTAGGATCCGCGGGCAGGCTGCGCCGCCGAACGCATGCAAAGAGGAACCGTGCCTGCCGCCCAGGCAGCCGCGGACGATACTTGTAAAAACTTCCGCCTTGATAGCGATTCCCACATGTCGCACTCCTCCCGCGTTAAACCACGAAGCTAGGACGGGTCTGCCGTGTCAGCCCTGATTCAACAAAGCAGGATCAGGATGACGGCGGGGAGGCCCTCTTCAAGATACTTCTCGAACTGCCAACCGAATAGCACCCCGGGGGATTAAACTGGTACGGCGCCCATTCCCAAGCCGTTCAAGTGGGACGTGTCCATATTGCCATCCTTGATAATGAAGACGCCTGGGAAACGCTTTTCCCAACCCTTGTTTGCTTCCGGCACGAATTGGCGCGAATTAGATTCGATCGCCCTGACGTCGGGGACGTGCGCCGCGAGACTGGCCGACTGGATCAGGCTGGCGCCCGGGCAAGTCAGGTCCTGCACGCATAGAAACATCTTGTGCCTTTCTGCCACCGAGGCGATGACCATCATGGCGCTTTGTCCCTTACAGGCTTTCAGCGCCGCGCCCGTGTAGCCCATGTCACGCGAAAGCATCAGGGCATCGACGCCGGTCAGCGATTCGTCAATCACCACAGGCTTGATCCGGGCGGCTTCGAACATTACGTTCTGGCGGTGAGTCTCAAGGTCGCGCGCCGTGGGCTGTTCCACGTACTGGATCCGCTCGAATCCTCCCGGTGTCTTCTCCTTCACCATGTGCAGGAAGTCCACGAGATACTGAACATTCGGGCACCGTTCGTTGAAATCGAGCGAGTAAACCCAATCCGTGACGCCACGCTTCTTCTGAGTTTCTGTCGTGACCCGGTCGACCCCCAACACCCGTTCCGAATCCCATTTCAGGTCGTCGCCGTCCAGCTTGATTTTCAGGTGGGTCAATCCGTTGTAATTGATCCACTCGGCAAGCGTCTCGGGCAGGCCATCGCTCGCGCGGTGCTGAATGTCGGAGTCCACCAGGGGATCAATGGCAGATACTAAGTGGTAGAGTGGCATGCCCGCTTTCGGTTCCTGCCGGATGTACTTGTTGGGGTATTCTCCCTTGTAATTCTCATGATCCGCCGATCCCACGTAGTAGGAAAGGTCGTGGTTCATGAACTCCGGCCCATAGGTGTGATAGCAATTAAGACCGTGCAGCTTGCCATACGCGTCGTGAAGAGCGGCGTCGAAAGCACTGGCGGTGACCAGCGTGCAGAGCTTGGGAATAGGTTCGACAAGCTCTTGCGCTTGCGAAATCTCATCGGCAGCCTTCAAGTATTGCGGCTCGAGCGCCCAAGTGAGGTCGATGGGATGGCCATATTCCTTGTAGCCTCCCGTCAGATTGGAGATGCGCTCGGCCAGGGTTTTCATAGCATTCAGGGTAACGTCGAATGACAACTTGCGCGACGGAAACGCCCACGTATTGGCGAGTGGCATGGAGCCGAAGCCCTTGGCGGTCTTGCCCCCTATGGAGCTGACCACGCAGTTCACGTTCAACAGCGTGATCCGGTCGGTCACGATGCCGCCGAATTTGATAGGCACACGATATTTGTATGCCTGGTATTCAGTGCTGATGTTCTCGATCCGGATGTCGGTTTGTCTGGGTGCACTCGCCATAAGGATTGCGGGACTCGAAACCAAACCTGCCGTCATTGACCTGAGAAACGTACGCCGTCCAATTTCTTTCATGATTTTCCCTCCCCCTCCCCTTGATCTGCAGGCCGGACTTAGCCAGCGTCCCTGCCCGCTGCAGCGGCGGGTTTGACTCGCCCTGACGGCGTCCCGATTGAATCAGCACGGATTGCATCGTTTCCGCTTCAAACGAATCGATGCCGTCGTTTGTCGTGCGGAGGCAGTCGTCGCCCGTGCGCTCGGCGCCCTCTTCAAACCACCTGCCTCATCACTCCAGTTTCAGTCAGCGCAGGAAGGGCCCTGTGTTTCCCCGAATCCCTCACCCGTCACCTCAAACCCTGGGGCAAGGAGTAAGGGTCGCGATGCTTCTTGCTAAGGTAGGCGTTCGCTTCCTTATCAGAAACTCCCCTGATCCCAGCGCCTAAGCCACTCCCATCTTTTCCATGAACGACCTACGAGTTTCCTTTGCCATAGGAAGCGTCCTTGAGCCGGAATCCCTGTTTTCAATTTTCGCCCGTCCAATAAGCTACATCCGAGCGCCTCTGAATGCAATCTGGCCGGGCTTTGGGATTCTCCAAAGAGGTAGCACACCGAGCCGTTCCGTGGTCAGTGGAAGCATACAGCACGCAAACCTCGATCGGAAATTGCATTCAGAGGTGGTCCGGCGTATGTTACCGGTCAGCGGGAAGACGAGAACGGAAATACCGGCTATGAGGGAGGTGGCGCAATGAAAAGGAAAACGCTGACGCGACGCGAGTTTCTAGGAACGACGACGGCGGCGCTGGCGGTTGCGAGTGCGGCACCGCGAGCCGCAGCCGTGGGCGGAGACCCGAATGCCTTGGCTCTCAAGGGTGGAACCCCGGTGCGCTCGGAACCTTACCCGAGCTGGCCCCAAACCAACCCTGTGGACGAAGAAAACATTCTAAAATCGCTTCGCAACCATCGTTGGTGCACTTTCGACGGCGAATTTATTCCCAAGTTCGAAAGAGCCTGGGCGGAGAAGCTGGGTGTGGGCGGCTGTGTGATGACACCCTGTGGAACCCACGCCCTGCATACGGCTTTGGAGCTTCTCGGAATTGGTCCGGGTGATGAGGTGCTCGTGTCGCCGTACACGTACATTGCGACCATCGACGCTATCCTGCTGTGCTATGCGCTGCCGGTTTTTGTGGATACGGACATCAGGACGTTTCAGATGGACCCGGACGACATCGAACGCCGCATTACGACCCACACCCGAGCCATACTGCCCGTGCACATTTACGGCGCACCGGCGAATATGGATAAAATCCTGGCAATCGCGAACAAACACGACCTCCCCGTGATCGAAGACGCGTGCCAAGGACACATGGCCGAGTGGCGAGGGAAGAAGTTGGGCACCCTAGGGAGCATCGGCTGCTTCAGCTTCCAGGAAAGCAAGAACCTGCCGGGAGGGGAGGCGGGAGCACTGGTCAGCAACAACCAGGACCTTATTAACAGGGCCTATACCTTCCGCGACTTTGGCCATGATCCAAAGACAGGCAGGTATGCAATACGCGGTACCAAATATCGCATCTCCGACTTTGCGGCGGCAGTGCTCATGGCGCAATTGACTCGCTTTGATGAGATTTGTGCTCTACGCGAAAAGCACGCGGCTTATTTGCGAAAAGAGCTGAAGAAAATACCAGGGGTCTTCCCGCAAGAAAATTACCCGGAATCCACCCGCCAGAATTACTACTGCTTCGGTCTGCGGTACGACGCGGCGCATTTCAACGGTCTCTCGCGTGCGAAATTGATTGAGGCGCTCAATGCGGAGGGTGTTCCCATCAGTGCGGGTTATCCGCCGCTCAATAAGGAGCCGTTTATCGAAGCCAACCTCACTTCGCGGGGGTTTCAAACAGCCTTCTCGAAGGAGCGCCTAGACAAATATCGAAAACAGAGCCACTGCCCCCACAACGACGAGCTGTGCGCAACCAGTAAGTACCTGCTCCAGGAAGTGCTGATCGGCTCGAAGAAAGATGTGGACAATGTCGTCGAGGCATTTGATAAGGTTCAGCGGAACGCTGCGGCATTGACGTGACGCCGGTCGGAAGGAACAAGCACCTTCTAGCCGTGTCATTTCCGGATTGAGCTATTCAGATTTCCGGGATCCCAGCCCACGCTTGCGCTGGCTCGTCTGCCGCTTTAGCATCTGCGTTCATCCGAAAGAGCCTTTGCAGAGCGAATCATTCATTATGGAAGGAGGTTCCCTTCATGGCTAACCTAACGCGACGAAATTTCATCAGAGCAATCTCGGCTCTGGCGGCCGCTCCCGGACTGGCAAATTCCATTAAGGCGGAACCCATCTTAGACTTGCACCAGCATACGAATTACGCACATCGTTCCGACGAGCAACTGATTGCTCATCAGGTCTATCACAGTGTTAGTAAGACTGTGTTGCTGCCCGGGGAAGGATGGATGCTGTCGGAGCTGGGGGACAACGCAAGCTGTGCGGCCCTCGAGGCCGAGGCCCCTGATTTCTTTATGCGTTTTGCCTGCTCTGATGTGGCTGAGTCTCGAACCGAGGATGTCTTGCGAGGAAATGTCGCGCGCGGGGCGAAGGGTTTCGGCGAGCTGAAATTTCATGTTGCCGTCGATTCCCCGGAAATGCATCGCGTTTACAAGCTAGCGGAAGAACTCGGGGTGCCGGTGTTGATACATTTTCAGTACGAAAGTTACAACACAGGTCTGGAGCGCTTTGCCTCAATTCTCAAAACCTATCCAAAGGTTAATTTCATTGGCCACGCCCAGACCTGGTGGGGCAACGTCAGCGCGGAGCTTGATCAGCTCGATCTTTACCCGACCGGCCCGGTCAAACCCGGCGGACTCAGCGACCGGCTGCTCGCTGACTACGCGAATATTTACGGAGACCTTTCCGCGAACTCCGGCCTGAACGCGATAACCCGTGATCCGGAATTCACGAGTGGTTTTCTGGGGCGGCACAGCCGCAAACTCGTTTGGGGCAGCGATTGTCCTTGCCGGGACGGAAAGGGAGGAGGTACCACGGACGGCTACTGCATCGCCACACGCTCTCTGGCGGCACTCCGAAAGCTGGCCCCCAGCGATACCGTTTTTCGGCAGATAGTCTATGCAAATGGTGCGGCCTTGCTTGGTCTCGGCCACCGCTGAGTTCGACACGTTTAAGGTGGCGTACCCAGCGCCACCCGCGGCGAAATGATGGTGCGGTAGGGTGCATCAAAAATCGAGCAGCAGGCCCGCCGACTTGGGTTGCTTGGAAGCACGTACCAGGCAAACGAAAATCGCTGTCGCGGCGCAAGGAATCACCGATGCCGCAATCACGATGGGCTGGAACGTGAAGCGGTCGCTGATGCGTCCGATCATATAAGTGGAGATCAGCGTTCCGATGCCCGCGCCTGTCCCCCCCAGCCCGCTGACCGAGGCCACGGCGCGCGTCTTGAAAGCGTCGGCCGGCAGCGAGAGAAACATCGTCGAACAGGCCGAGTAGGCAAAGGAGGCGTAACCGAAAAGGCCCACGAGCAGGAAATAGCTCGAGGTGAATGCCGCTCCAAGGAGGACGAGCATGCTGGGCCCAAAAATAAGCAGGACGCTGCGCCGGGAGCGGCCCACGGGCCAACCACGGGATATCCAGTAACTCGAGAGAGCTCCCCCGAAAAAGTTTCCGAGGTCCGCCGCCACGAAAGGTAACCAGAACCCCAGGATACTTTGCTCGAGCTGAAAACCTTTGCTTACCAGATAAATCGCGAACCACTCCGACATCAGATACCAATAAGGGTCTAGAAGGAAGCGTCCCAGAACAATCCCCCAGGTCTGACGGTATCGCAGCAACTCGCCCCAGTTGACGGAGGTCGTCCCTCCCGGAGTTTCGATAGAAGACTCGCGCCCTTGTTGAATATAAGCAAGCTCTTCAGCAGAGAGGCGCGGGTGACCTTTGGGCGAGCGATAAATCGATCGCCAAACGAGGAGCCATAGGAAACCCAAGAACCCGGTGATCAAGAAGACCTGGCGCCAACTGCGGAAAATCCGATAGGCAAAAAGCACAATAAAGGGCGTGACAGCGCCCCCGACGGAGGAACCGCTGTCAAACAAGGCCACCGCCCAGCCGCGCTCTTTGTCGGGAAACCATTCGGAGACGGCTTTTGTTGCTCCCGGCCAATTGGGCCCCTCACCCACGCCCAGCAGAAATCGAAAGATGCTGAAGCTCGCTAGCCCCCGGGCCGCAGCGGTCAGCGCCGCCACGAGGGAATAGAACGCCATCGTGAGCGAGAGCCCGTTGCGAGTCCCCAACCAGTCCAGAATTCGCCCGCCTACGGCCTGCATTATCGTGTAGCCAATGCGGAAAGCAATCAGGATCAAGGCAAAGTCGGTGTTGGTCCATCCATGCTCGGCCTTCAGGATGGGGCCCAGC
>Ga0326727_10001673_pt1 | contig 80452 bp, 77 predicted proteins | sample MB2enrmetagenome_FD_207643 | JGI IMG/M metagenome (GOLD analysis project Ga0326727, IMG submission 207643) | Lab enriched peat soil microbial communities from McLean, Ithaca, NY, United States - MB29MY | ecosystem: Environmental > Terrestrial > Soil > Wetlands > Peat | place: USA: New York... | reverse complement strand
TTGGTGACCAGCCCCTTCTGCTGGAGGACCCTGCCGTTTTCATCCAAAAATACAGCGCTGAGTTGAAAATTCTCCAGCAGGGTATAGCCTATCCAGAAATAGGCAAAGCGGACCTTGCCGGACAGGTCTATTTTGCTTTGATCTCGAGAATATCTGTACTCTACGGAAAGGTCCGGCCCTTTCCACAGCCCGGAGTAGCTGGGTTGGGCAATGGAGAGTCGATCGGCCGGAGGAACAAACCCGGCGCTGGCGGTATCAGCGGAGATCTGCAATCCTGCGATGCAGAGAACCAAAGTAATCAGGGATAAAAGGAAGCAAGATGGCATTTTCATTTAGAATTCCAGTATGCAAGTTAATCTCCCTATAAAGTAAACTTCAGTTAATGGAAAATCATCCGGTAAAATCAGCGCCTGTTTCAAAAAATCGCGGCGGCAAATGGCCATCGTAGGTAACTGCAACATGAATGCAAATCGCATTTACCCCCTGCGTCCTGCTTGGGTCCTGAAAATTGAAGTAAACAAACATGAAGGCAATGCTTGATCTTTACTGCTTCAACCACACGTAGGTGACGTAGCCTCCTGAAATAAGGAAAAGGATGATGAGAAAAGGAATCCATCCCTTAAAGAACTCGGGCCACGCCGATCCAATGACTATACCGAGGGAAAGCAGGGCAATCTTGAAGATACCCGCCTGCCACCACTTGAGCGTAAAATCCTTGAATATGTTCATTTGCGGCTCCCTTACCAGCTTCTTAATCGCTCATTAAAGTCATTTGAGATGGGCAGCGCTCGATCACCGGGGCCTTTTCATAGCCCTGGAGCATCGCGACAGTATCGATAGCGCCTCGAAAGGCTGTTCTATCTCAGGGAAAGAAGGGACCCCCCGTGATTCTATGAACTCCTTGCACTCATCCTCGTAATGCTTGTCGCCGCTAAAGGTCACCAGGATCGGTTTTTCCGGATACTTCTTTGCCAAATCCACTATAAAGTCAAACGGCGGTACGCCGGTATCTTCCGTAAGCATGAGCACTGCGACAACAGCATCGATATTCGGGTCCTTCAGGACCGCTTCCATGCCCTCCCTGTAACCGAACTCAACCCCATGCACCGAAGCCGAAGCCCAGATATCGACGGGATTCCTCATCCTGATAAATGGAGGGCTGATTTGCTGAATCCTCTCCAGTGCTTCAGGTGTGAGGTCAGGCACTTCGAGCCCCAAACGGACGCAAAGGTCCGCCAGACTAACCAGCATAGCGCCGGACGGGGCGAGAAAACTTATCCGTGGTCCCTTCGGCAAAGGCGCCATCGAAAGGGCTTTTCCGGCAAGGATCAGTTGTGAGTAATCCCGTATTCGAACAATACCCGCCTGACGAAGCAAGCCGTCAACCAGGCGGTCCTCGGCGCCCATGGCCGCTGTATGCGCTACGGCGGCATGCCTTCCCGCCTCGGTGGCGCCGCTCTTGAGTACCACAACCGGCTTGAGTCTGGTCACCTCCCTGGCCACCTCCAAAAAGCGTCCCGGCCTCTTGATGCTTTCGAGGTACATGATGATCGCACTCGTGTGTGGATCTTCGGCCAGATACTCGAGGGCGTCACTCTCGTCTATATCGATCTTGTTCCCCAGACCGATAACCCGGCTAACGCCGAAATGCTCGGCGGTCAGGATGCGTTTCATGGTATGGGTGGCAAAATTGCCTGTCTGTGCCACATAGGATACCTTGCCGGGTCTGATCCTGCCGAGGGGGAAAAACGTGGAAGTGAACCGATGCGGCGTTGAGGTGTGACCCGATGTATTCGGGCCCATCACACGGACCCCCGTCTTTTTGATAATATCGACGATCTCATCCTGAATCCTGACGCCGGATTCGTCGACCTCGGCAAAACCGCCGGCAGACAGTACTATATGTTTGATTCCCTTCTTTGCGCATTCCCGGAGCGCCCCGGGCGTATCTTTAGCTGGAAGGATGATGACGGCCAGGTCGATTCCCTCCGGCAAACTGTCTATAGAAGCATAAACGGGCAAGCCTGAGATTTCCCCTCCTTTTGGATTGACCAGGAAGAGTTTGCCCGCATAGTCATTGGCCAGGATATTCTTTATCACATCGTTTCCGGGCTTGTGGGCGGTTGCAGAGGCCCCGATAATTGCTACGCTTTCCGGTTCGAAAAAAGGACCGAGTTCTTTTTTCATTGTCCGTTCTCCAAAGTATTTGTGTGCGTGGCTGAAGAAGCCGTGCCTGACTCGATTCGGTCATGCTGCCGGAAGAGGAGACCTCGCGCTGAGCACCACGAGAGCGTCTACTGCCACAGGTTTTCCGTCCGGGCGAATCTTGAGGGGGTTTATATCGACCCCGATCACCTCCTCATGTTGGAGCCCTATCTCACCGAGCGCCACCAGGGTCCGGCATAAAACATCCAGGTCCACGGCAGCTTCTCCCCTGAAAGGTTCAACGATCTTTCTCCCGCGAATCTCTGCGATCATGTCCCGGGAATCCGCAGTGGTCAGGGGGGCAATCCGAAAGACGATGTCTTCGAGGACCTCCGTCAGGATTCCGCCGATACCGAACATGACGCATACACCGAATTGAGGGTCTCTCATCAGTCCGCAGACGATTTCCCGGCCGCCTTTAACCATTTCCTGAACCAGCAAACCTTCGCTGCCTCCAATCTTAAGAAGGCGCTCGCCCTCTTTTCTCACTTCGTGCTCATTGCCGAGGTTAAGGGCCACGCCTCCCACCTCGGTTTTGTGGGACAGGCCCGCTCCTGAAGCCTTCAAAACAACGGGAAATCCAATTCCTGAAGCCAGTGAAGCAGCTTCGGCGGCATCCCGGGCAATAACCTCGTGCGTTACCGGGATGCCAAAGCTCGACAGCAGTTGTTTGGATTCGTGCTCACTGAGAGTAGACCGTCCTTCTGCCAGGGCTTTCTCGATCAGATTCATAGACTCCTCCATCTATGTGGCATTTGTTTAATGCCGGATTGTGCCCCGAAAGACTTCCGGAACAACCCAAAGAGCCCGCAACGGCTTCTTCGAGCTACGGCAAATATAATGTGAATCTTGAGGCACGAAAGGTCAGGTATGAGTAAAAATCATTTTTGGCAAAATTATGGCTGACATTCAGGCGAAGGAGGGCATCTTATTAAACTGGAATTCCCGCTGAGAAAACGGAATGCGAACAGCTTATCATCCCATTGCAGCCTGTCTGTCCACACGGCGTCAGCATCCACACCATTTTTTCGTACCCATAATTTGTAGTTTGCAGTGAAAACAGGCTTGCCAGTTTTTTCATAGCTCATGTTGAAATCGTTGTCTATTTCAGCGCAGTGACTCGGACTGGAACACTCGTAATAAGAAACCGTTTCCAACAGTTCAGGGAGCAACTGTTTTCCGTTCCGGCCAAATACACCCAAGATTTTTTGCAGTGTGCCGGTGCCTGTGTTTCCCTCGAATTTGACCAGGATGAAGTCGGTTCCTCTTTTGAGCCAGACAGCGTGTGATACGGTAGCTTCACCATGCCAGGAGGTGATTCGGAATTCGAGAGCCTTGCGGAAGTGGCCGTTTGGGGTAGGATCGTAGATACCGACCCAATGCCGCCAGCCGAAAATTGACTTGCCCCGACCCGACATCCGACGACATCACCGATATTAGACCAACATCAGTGAATCCTTTTAGTTGCCCGCCCACTCTGCACTTAACATTTCACACAGCCTCCACGGACGCTGTTGCCCAGTGAGGGCCTCGCAACCCTGCTCGTAAGGGTTTCGTGATGTTCGCTCAACCATCTTTCCTATTTCAAGGCCGACTCCTTACTTTCCTTGCCTTCCCAAAGGATAAGGCATTATGTGAAAGACCACTTTCAGTTTATTATTATCCTCCAGTATTATTGGACCAGTCTTATGCTCATACCAATAGTACTTCAAAGTAAGCACTGCAATTCTTGAATCATTAGGATCTATCCAACTGGCAACTAATTGTTCAACTCTTGGATCTCCTGAAGTAGTTCCGTCTATATAAGACTGCCACGTCCTATCGCAACGATAGAGATTATGAAAGAATGGACGATATCCCAACTTCATCATCTCGTAATCGTAAAAAGATAATACAGGCTTGGCAGGATAAAATATAGAAACATCGTATGATGTTGACTTGGACATGGTAATATTATCTAGACGTGTTACAGCATTTTCCACAGATTGGAAAATTGGAATTGGAAATGAGCTAATGTCAGATGGCAATTCCGCGCACCTGCCACGTGGTTCATAGATACATGGATTTATCAATTGGACTATAATAATTACAAACATAAACTTAATAATCACTAATAAATATCTGGTCATATCATCTCCACATTAGACACAAATTATGTGTAATGTACACTAGTAATTTATCATCCAGTTATAATCTAAGTTCCATTACGACGAATGAATTATAGGCTTACTCGGATATCTCCTTGAGATTGTGAAAGAGGATAAACCATACTAGCATGCAAACACTGAGGAGGCTTTCTCCGGATAACTACCCCCCGGCACTGAGATCGTTGGTACAGCGAACGGACACAAAAATGAGTTCCGAAGCTTCCACCATCAACAATATTATTACCGCGCAGTACATTTTGTGTTGAGATTGCCAACGCTTATTATCTTATTCCCTTGACATTTAGAGGAACTAAAAATTACCTTGTTCTTAGCATTTTTATACAAACGGATACCTTTTCCATGTTCTTTGCAAGCCCCAGCCTTAGTATTTACAGTCCAGTCGTATTCAACATCGTAGTCGCCGGTACCATTTTCCGAGCAGGTAATACTGGCAACACCTTTGATAAAACTTTTAGTGCAAGTAGAAGAAGCAAATGCTGATGTGGAAAACATTCCGAGAACCAGTATACTCAAAAACACTTTAACCAGTTTGAACATTTGTGTATCTCCATTCTCATTAAACATTAATAATTCTGAATTGCGATAAGCTCTTAAGTAGTAAACAATAGCGGATGTCATGGCTCGTAACATCTAACAATTACATTATCTTGCAAAGGAATGCGTAAGTCAAACAGCATTTTGAGGCGAAAATTAGAAAATAAAGCCGATGCCTCCCTACTGGAGCTTGCTAAGGCATTCAAGGTTTTGAAAAAAGCAGAACTCGGGCTAAGAGGTGAGCCCTTCTGGATTACGGGTTTGCTTGGTTATCTCCCGGTGATTGAGAAAGAGGATTAAAAAGACCGGCATGCAATCGCTGAGGAGGCTATCTCCGGATGATTACTCCCCACCAGGATGCGCATGTAAGATTTCGGGATAGTTGTTAGCCACTGGATTTCGCGATGAGTCCGCGCTCAGTCAAGCAGAAGGCGATGCTGGCGTCTCTGTCTCTTCGTGCCGTGTGTTCTGATGATCTGATTGTCCTCCGTTCATCACGAACGAGAGCCCCAAAGGAACCAGAAAAACGTAAAAGCACGCCCTTGCAACCCATGCTGTGTCTTCGGGCAACACCCAAAATCCCAATACCCCTGAGAAAATCGTCAAAATTAGAAAGGTTATTGCCATCGAAAGAAACATGTCAGCCTCCCTATAAAGAGCAGGTCATGACCTTCGCCCTGGACAGTGTTAGTGATACCTGCCGGTGCTTCATCCTTCGATTTCATAGAGCGCAACGCATGTTATCCACGGGCTTACCGAGACCAATTCCTATTCACAATATAAGCATGATTTACTCTGAAAGCAACGCCAGGAAAGCATCCCGGGCGTCTGGCTGAGTAATTCCGGCGCCATTGTTTCTCAGGACCGGCCAGGAGATTTCTCCAGTCCTCAGTTCCTTTGGCTGGGACGAAGATCCTCTTTTGTGCCTTAATAGAACCCTATCTCCTGTTCTAATGACCTGCTCGGCGGAGCAAAACGAGTCCGGCAAGCCCTAATCTCGGCCCTTCGGCTTCCATTCTTTCACCAGGCGCCGGGCCTCGGCGATCTGTGCTGGAGTCATCTTCTCGGCGAGACTGTCTCGGAAATCTCCGGCGTAATCTTCCGCATACGTATCGTTTTCGTGTGCTGCCGCCAAATCAAACCACATATACGCCTGAATGAAATCCTGCGGCACACTCTTACCGTCGGTGTACGCCCAGCCCAATTCAAATTGTGCTTCGTCATCTCCCCGCTCAGCCGCCTTGCGATACCATTTTATCGCCTCGGCGTGGTCCTGCGGCATGCCTTGACCGTTGGCGTAAATCCCTCCCAGTTCACGTTGTGCGGGAGGGAATCCCTGTTCAGCCGCCTTGCGGAACCATTTGACGGCCTTGGCATAATCCTGCGGCACGCCATGACCTTCGGCGTACGCCAGGCCCAATTCATATTGTGCCTCGTCATCTCCCTGCACGGCCGCCTTGCGGTACCATTTCACAGCCTTGACATAGCTCTGAGGGACGCCGCGTCCTAGATAATACATCTCTCCCATATAACCTTGTGCATCAGCATCTCCGTGCTCCGCCAAGGGCTTGAACTCTTTATAAGCCTTCGCATAATCACCCATGTCATAAGCCGCCTTGCCTTCATCATAACCGGCATAAGCAGGGGCTGCGAATCCTACGAGTACAGCCACAAAAAGCAGTAATTTAAATATTGTCATTTGTGCCTCCTCGATCTGGCGGGCATCAAGGGGAAGAAGCAAAGCAGGGGAACTTGGTGCTGGAGGCATATTACAGTCACGTTCCGGTTTCGCAAGAATATTTTTGGACGGAATCTTTTTGAAGAGTGGATTCAGGCGAAAGACGCAATGGCATGCATATCGAAGCGCCCTTCACCGGAAGGCTGATAATTAGCTTTTTAGCTTGAAAATCGGCAGGAATGCCCGATTTCTTTTGAATCGATCGTGTTCAAGTGCAGCCCGGTACACATTCCTGGAGCAAGAGACAGCGCCCCGGAGAGGCAGGACTCAACTGATTTCCAGGCAATAACGGCTTGGCTCAGTTGTGTTCCCGTGTATTTTTAAATGAGATATCGGGCCAATCTTCGATAAGAAAACCAAGGCGCCATGTATTGGGAGCAAGATAGGCCAGGTGCCCTTCCGAATCATGGGCCAAGTTAGCAAAGTTTTGCCGCTCAAAATCCTCGAACTTTTTCTTGTCGTCATAGTCAATCCAACGGGCCGCAGAAAAGCCCGCCGGCTCGTAGACCGCATCTACGCCGTATTCGGCCTTAAGCCTGGTCACGGTCACATCGAATTGCAACGCGCCAATGGCGCCGAGTATGTAGTCCGAGCCCATGAGAGGGCGGAAGTACTGTACGGCGCCCTCCTCAGCCAACTGAGTCAAACCCTTTTGAAGCTGTTTTACCTTCAATGGGTTCTTCAGGAGCACTCGCCGGAAATGCTCCGGGGCAAAATTGGGGATTCCGGTGAAGCACAAAGGTTCTTTGTCTGTGAAAGTATCTCCGATCTTGATGGTTCCATGATTGTACATACCGATTATGTCCCCTGCATATGCCTCTTCGACATTGGTCCTGTCCTGGGCCATAAAGGTGGTGGCATTGTTCAGGGTGATTTCCTTCCCTAGCCTGTGATGAATGACCTTCATTCCCCTGGTGAACTTCCCGGAGCAGATCCTCAAGAATGCAATTCGGTCCCGGTGAGCGGGGTCCATATTGGCTTGAATTTTGAAAACAAATCCTGAAAAAGGCTCCTCAAAGGGAGAGACTTCTCTTGTCACTGCGGGTCTCATTCCTGGTGCCGGGGCCATTTCAATGATGGCGTCGAGCAATTCCCTGACCCCAAAATTGTTGAGAGCACTGCCGAAGAACACCGGCGTCTGGTTTCCCCTGAGATATTGGTCCATCTCGAATGGATTGGCAGCCCCTTCGAGTAATTCCACGTCCGCGCGCAGTTCATCGGCCTGGCGTCCCAGCAGTTTGTCCAGCTTTGGGTCAGCCAGATTCTTGATCAGAACTCCCTGTTGCTTTCGGGTTTCCTGGTTGCGTGCAAAAAGGTGGAGTTCCCTGCGGTAGAGATTGTAGACCCCTTTGAAACTCTTCCCCATGCCGATAGGCCAGGAGAGCGGCGTACACTCGACCTGGAGCTTGTCTTCTATCTCGGCCAGGATATCCAGCGGCCCCATACCTTCCCGATCCATCTTGTTGATGAAGGTGATAATGGGGGTGTTGCGCATTCGGCAGACCTCCATCAGCTTCTCTGTCTGCGACTCCACTCCCTTCCCGCTGTCAATGACCATGAGAGCGCTATCGACTGCAGTGAGAACTCTGTAGGTGTCTTCCGAAAAATCCTGGTGCCCGGGAGTATCGAGAAGGTTCATCTCAAACCCCCTGTGGGAGAATTTCATTACCGACGTGGTGACGGAGATGCCTCGCTCTTTCTCGATGGCCATCCAATCGCTGGCGGCGTGACGGGCGGCTTTACGTGCTTTGACAGCTCCGGCTATTTGAATGGCTCCGCCAAAGAGGAGCAGTTTTTCCGTTAATGTTGTCTTGCCGGCGTCGGGATGACTGATGATCCCAAAGGTCCTGCGCCGGTTGATTTCTTTTTGATTGGGTTGGTTCATTTGATCTCTCTCCGGGAAAACGGCTAATATATTAGAGCAGTCAGTCTGGATAATTCCCGCACGCTGCCTGGTTCAGGCCCGTGACGGTCGAAATGTCGGACAATCCCGGAATGCGGGCGGATAAGGCGGCGCTTTGCGGTTAATCAACAATAAAGCAGGTGGGCCTCTTCAATCAGGGCGGATTTCCATGCATTGGATGGACTGATCCGGACAGGCGAGAAAAGAGAGGACACGGGCAATCATTCTTGAAAGAAGTCGAAGTCACTAAACCTGGGTTCTCCTAAACGAAAGTATCTGCTCACAGGCAAACTCAAGCAGCCATTATTTTCAGCAGTATAATGTAAACATTTGCCCCTGGTCAACAGTGGAAGGCGAAAGCAGTTCAACTAAACGATTTGCGGCCCCGGAAAATTCGTTATCGGGGTCGGAGCGCAAGCTGCGAGACAAGCATATTGCAAAGCTCAGGCATTTCTTAGTGGTGTCCACCACCGCCAAAGCCGCCGCCTTGGGATCCTTTCATACCGCCATCACCTCTGGGGCTATCGTGGGTCCCGCTGCGATATCCGCCGCCGGGAGAATAACGCGGTGACGGAGCTCCGTTGAACGTCCGCCCGTCGTAGGACGGAGACCGGGGAGCCGCGGCTGAGCTGGCTCGTGGACTGGATGTTGAACTCTCTATATCCTGCGTGGCGCTACCTGAATCTCGCATGATTCTATCATTAGCCAGCGCAGATACTGAAGATGTGGGGTTGCGCGCCGCTGACGAATCGGCCGTGTTTGCGGTGTTTGCCCTTGCCCCGGTTTGCCGGTTTGTTATTGCGCTTGCACGTGTAGTTGCATCGATCCGGCTCACCGTGCCATTTGCATTTGTTACATGATTAGTAATGGGGTTGTGGTGATGGTTCCTGTCGAAATCGACCAGGATGAAGAAGCCTCTGAACCCGTATCCTCCCCACCGGAAAGGGCAGGGGACCCAATTATAGAGATAGCCATATCCGAAGGGGGGCGGATAATAAGTCACGATAGGAGGTTTGCTGTCGTCGTAGTAGTCCTCGACAACGGAGGGTTCCACATATTCGGAAGCCTCCGGAGCAGGAGCGGCAGAGCGTGACTGGTATTCAGAGATGGAGTCATAACCCGCTTGGACCGGAAGATTCATTGCGATGCAGACATTGTCCACGATGCCTGCTGCATCGGTTTCTGAAAACTGGAGATCCCCCGAAGACGCCGATAGCGCGACGCTTTCCCTAACCTCGGCAATGATATCGGGCGTCATTGGATAGTCGGCAATCCATCCGTTTCGAGGCATAATGTTGATCGAAGCCAGATGGCTTTCTCCAGCCGCTTCATCGTGCGACGAGGTTAAATTGAAGGCAATTGCCAGCTCCGCGGCAAATTCGCCTTCCCGCACCAGGGGTTGTTCAATAGGAGGAGGTCCGAGGGGTGACCTCTTATTGTTTACCGCGGCCGTATGTTGAGTCAGAGCGAGACTTGCGGCAAGGTCTTTATATCGAGACTGCAGATTGTTGTATTCATCCTCCAACTTCTGTAAAGAATTTTGCAATTCAACATTCTCATCTGACAAAAATTTGTTATTTTTAAGAGCGGTCAGGATCTGTTGGTCTGTATCGTTAGATTGCTTTTTATAGATAGCATGCCCGATTAAGAAAGTCGCTGAAACAGACAACCCAATCAGGCACACAAGCCAAACCAGCAAAGTAATGGGACGCACGCTAACGGTCCTTTTCGTTTTTTCTCCCAGCATAACGGCTCCTGAGCCGTGAAATATCTGTTAAACCGTAATCCGAACCCCCTGCTGGAGTTCCGATTACATCAATATTAATGTCCGGGAAAAAACTTTCTTTCATGTCTGATGATACAAGAATATTGTGAGAAGTCGCGTTAAATATCGTTTATTACACGTAAAATTTTGTTAAGGAGGCCTCGATGGCTCGAGACCCGATGTCAACCTCCCCAGCCGGGAACAACTTTAGTTTCTCTCCCCTGGTAAAGTTAAAGCGACTCAATGAGGCAAGGCTCCCGCGGGCGTCTTGAACTGCATCATCGATCGATTTCGCTCACTCCTTTTCAACCTCAGGTTAACCGGCGGCTTGCTCTGTCCTTGCTTCCAATGACCCAGTGCGGTATATTTTCCCTTCCCCCGCAAACTTCCATCGAATTTGCCTGGATACATCAGGATTTCACGCTCATTTCAAAGGAGCCGTCCATGACTCTCACCAAAGCCCAAATTGTGGAAGCACTCTTTGCCAAGAACATTTTCACAAAGATTCAGTCGGCCCAGATAATAGACACCCTTTTCGAGTTGATTAAACAGTCCTTGGAAAATGGTGAAGACGTTCTCATTAGTGGTTTTGGGAAGTTTTCAGTAAAAGAGAAGCATCAGCGTAACGGTAGAAACCCTCAGACGGGCGAGCCCATGACTCTGCCGCCCAGAAAAGTGGTGACATTCAAGTGCTCTGCTGTTCTCAGGGCCGGTACAAATGGGGAGAGGGGCTGAGGAGTGTGCATCCAACGCAGTCTCGCCCGAAGAAAAATCAAACCTGTCGAAGGTAGGCGAATTCCGGCTGATCGACAAAAGCCGCAACGCTGCGGTCATGAAGCGGAAGATATTTGACCGGGAGCGGATTGAAGGAGTCGTTTTGATCTGCTGGCGGCTGCCTCGCCATCGGAAATGGATCTGTTCCCGCTTGATGTGGAAAACCGGCAATAGTGCGCAACTGTTCGAGAGAAGCTTCAAGGAGATTGATGTTTTATGAGAGCAATTAAGACACCTGTTACAGCTCCTGGGGCGAAAATTATCGATAATTTGGAGATTACCCTTATATGTGTAGCTTTGCTCTGGGCTATTTATCTTCTGAACCTGGTTTTACCCTTCGATTTGCGAATTTACGGCATCAAACCCCGGAGTATCTCAGGTTTGTCAGGTCTCCTGTTTGCACCTTTCCTGCACCAGAGTATCGGGCATCTGTTTTCAAATTCCCTGGCTCTTGCTCCCTTACTCTTTTTTTCATTGGCGTACAGCAGGCAGCTCACTTTGAAGGCCGTCATTTTCATCGCTCTGATCGGCGGGGCAGGTATCTGGATTTTTGGTCAGAGCCATACGATCCATATAGGAGCAAGTGGCATAATCTTCGGTTTGATCGGCTACTTGCTCGCTATTGGCTTCTTCCGGCGAGAATTATTGGCGCTCATGGTTTCCTTGTTGGTAGCCTTTTATTATGGGTGGGCCTTGTTTTCCTTGTTTGTAGTATTGCCTGGAGTGAGCTGGACCGGGCATTTCTTTGGGTTCGCGGCAGGCGCGCTTGCCGGCTGGTTGACGAGGCATAATGGAGTGTAGGAACAAGAACGATGACAAAAAAGCGATGGAAGTACGTGCCGCCGAAGCTACCCTAAAAGTCCCATTTCTGCATCACACCAATACCGCCTGCTGGGGCGTCCCTGGTTCCATGGAGTTGCTCGTCAATTATTAGTTGGTCCCTTGCCGTCTGCGGCATGATGTAATCATAGTTAGGAGTCGATACCAAAGGCTGCACGATACCGCCCCCCAAGGGGAAGGGAACCATGCCATCAGTGACGCATTTGAACTCTCCTTCAAGAGAGCATGCTAATAGTCCGAAGAACAATGCTAAAATATGTATGGGTTTTCGAATCATTATCGTTTCTCCATGGTTCCAGGGTTCAATATTCGATTCATTTCAAACATAAGCATTCGTGAGGCCAAAAGAAATAGAGCTGGGGATGGCAAACCACATTTCACACCCTCGAAAAAGCTACACTCGTACTAATTGTCCTAAAATAAACTAAGAAAAAAGAGCCCTAACACCCGATCATCGCATTAATTACGGCGTCTTCACTCTCCTCTGCCCGGCGGCAATCAGTCCTGATCCCGATAATTTTCCGGCGTAAAGATATCCGGTCTCCCATGCAGTACAATCATCCACCGCGGCACTTCATGTCCCTGAGGGACACCCCAAACCATGAAAAGGCGCCTGACCGAGCCGTAGTCTAGCCCCTTGTGGGCGGTCTTTTCGTAGCAGTTCCTCACGTCCCTCTGGGACACCCTGAAACCATGAAAAGACCCGTAGGATGGGTGCAGCACAGCGCAACCCATCAATTCTTTTCGAAGCAGCTTATGTCCCATTGGGACTTCTTCGCGTTCTTCGACGTCAAAAAACGCGTCTTCGCGTGAAAGACTGTCTTTTCGGAACAGTTGTTCATGTCCTTTTGGACACCCTGAAACCATGAAAAGGCGTGTAGGGTGGGCTAAGCGCAGCGAAGCCCACCGAAACTTTTCGAGACAGCTTTTCACGTCCCTCTGGGACACCCCAAACCATGAAAAGGCGCCTGACCGAGCCGTAGTCTAGCCCCTTGTGGGTGGCCTTTTCGTAGCAGCTTTTCACGTCCCTGAGGGACACCGCGAAATCATGAAAAGGCGTGTAGGGTGGGCTAAGCGCAGCGAAGCCCACCGAAACTTCGTAACAGGCAGCAATTAATGCTTCATTGGGACTTCTTCGCGTCTCTGCGTCTCCGCGTGAAAGACTGTCTTTTCGTGACAGATCGAGAAGCCTGATCATAGGCTTGGCATCATCGAAATGGGATTTGCAGCGGGAGAAAATCTCATCCGGGACGAACCCGCAATGCCCTTTGAGATCCTTTGGCGGTCAGGTTGACGCGTTATTCGTATTTTCAATAATTGCATTTTGGCGGATTGTAGTTATTAAAAGAGGAGGTCAGGTTTCCGAAGCAGATCCACATAAGCCGTTAACTCTTTTTTCACAGGAGGCCGTTATGAGTGTTCGAGTGATTATCGAAAGGCAAGTTGAGCCCGGGCAGGAAGCCAGATTGCGACTTTTTATGACACAGTCTCGGACGAAAGCCATCAAGGCAAAGGGCTATATCTCCGGAGAGACGCTCAAGGCTTTGGACGACCCGAACAAATTCATAGTCCTCAGCAACTGGAACAGTGCGGAAGATTGGAATGCCTGGGTAAAGGACCCGGAGCGTGTCAAACTCCAGGAGGAATTGAAACCCTTGCTCACAGGCAAGGAAAAATGCACCGTATATACGCACCTTTGATCGCTGGTCCCTGATTGCTGCCCATCCCGAAATAAGACGCAGGCACAACGCAGTCCTCAATTCAGAAATCGGCAATTTTCCGCCAGGTCGCTTCCACGCACAGAAACGGGGGATGGCAAACCACATTCCACGCCCTCGCGAAAACGGCATTATACTAATCGGCACAAAATAAAGTGAGAAGGAAGAGTGCGTTCAAAGTGGGTAGCGAGCCACGAAGGACACGAACCGGATAGAGTTGTGGAATAGAGGCAACCATTCGGTTTACGACACCGGATCATATCGGTTCGAGCCTACGTTTCGAGATGAACAGGAGGAATTCCATGAGCCCTAGACAACAGATCGATGCAAAAGAATGGGTAAAAAATGCAGTCGCCTTTTATAAGTCTTCGGGTAAAAGGATCGCTTTGGCGGCATTCACGGACCCCTACGGGATGTTTGTTCAAGCTGAGCTCTATATCTACGTCCTGAATCCCAAGGGGACCATGTTGGCCCACGGGATAAATGAAAAATTCGTGGGGGAGGAATTCATAGAACTCATGGACTCCGACGGGAAGAAATTTATCCGGGAGATCGTCGAAACCGCAAATGCCAATGGCAGTGGCTGGGTGGACTACAAATGGTATCATCCGGTAATCAGGGAATGGCTTCCTAAGGCTGCCTATTTTGAGAAAGTCGATGACTTGATCATTGTCAGTGCCGTCTACAAGCAATAAGCCGGAAGCCGGATAAGCGCCCCCGGCGCTCGAGTATCCGGAGGTAACACTGACTGCGAATGGATGTGAATGTAATAAGTCTAAAAGTCGAAGGGCGGGCGGATAGGCCAGGCGTCTGCCGCCTGCCAATAAGATGCCTCGCCTGATAGATCCTGCATCATTTTCTGACTCCCACATTTCCTCACTCGACAATTCGGGCGCCCATTGAGCAAGACTCCCGGGAGTCTTGCAGACAGGCTCACTCCATCCCTGACTTTTCTATCCTAGCATCCGTAGACCCGGTGCGTCTGTGCGGTAAGAGGTTCCAAAAACTCTATCTGTACCGAAACAGCGGGCTCCATTTCTCTCTCGGCTACCAGCGCCCACCGGCCTGGCCTGAAGAAATAGAATGCAAGAGCCAGCACGGGGAAAGCGGCAAAAATTCCGATTATCGGTAGAAACGTCAGTCCCAGCGCGATCAGGATCAACCCGGCTATGAAAAGGACCGTTCCGACGATCGCGCAGGCCGCCCTTTCCGCTATTGTGACCTTTGTTCTCATCCCTATCTCCTTTGCTGTTTTGCGGCATTTTCAAATTTTCCCTGCTTGAGGGCGCGGGATGTTTCATCACACGATCTTATGGCTGCTATGTACCACACGGTGGTTTCCGGAAAGTTACTCTCGACGGCGGACTTCCGACGGGCAACGGGCAACTGGACGCGGGAACGTGTCGGTAGCAAATGATATGTCCGCTTTTCATAGCACATGAAATGTCCGCTGTGAGGGATTTCGGATAAGAAGCGCCTGGAGGTAGGCGCAATGTATCTCGATCCGAAATCCGCGTACTGGCGGGCAATGAAAGAACTCGAAGTAATTCTGAAGGCGATTGGTGGTGAAATCAAGTGGGTCCAGGCAGCAGACATTTTGGGCGTGACAGCTCGAACTATCCGTAGGAAGCGCCAGATCTATCTGGAACATGGGATCGGCGGATTAATCGATAAGCGGCGAGATAAGACATCGGCTCGTCGGGTCCCTTTTGAAACAGTGCAAATGGTTCTACGACTCTACCTGGAGAAGTATTTCGATTTCAATGTGAAGCACTTTCACGAGCATCTGGCAAGAGATCACGCTCTTGCCTATAGCTACACGTGGACAAAAAACCTGCTCCAGGAAGCTGGGTATGTGAAAAGGAAGAAGGGTCGAGGCGGCCACCGCAAGAGAAGAGAGCGTCGGCCTGTTTTTGGACAGATGATTGACCTCGATGGCAGCGAGCACCGGTGGCTGAGCCTTGTTCCCGGAGAAAAACAGGTACTCTTGCTCGCCGTTGACGATGCAACGGGACGAAACCTTGCCGCCCGCCTGGTAAGGGGTGAGACCACCAAGGCATGCCTTTGCATTATACGGGAAGTAGTTGAAAAATGGGGCATACCGGCGCAGCTCTATACGGATCGAAACAGCGTTTACTGGACCACAAAGAAGAGAGGACAAAAAGTCGACCCCGATTGTCTTACTCAATTTGGCAAAGTAATGACGGACCTGGGCATTGAGATGATCCCCTCCTACTCACCACAGGGCCGAGGCCGGGGTGAACGCTGGAACGCTACATGGCAAGGGCGCTTGATTTCCGAATTGAGACTGGCCGGGATTAATTCCATGGATTTGGCCAATGAATACATCAGCCATGTTTTCTTGCCGGAAATGAATGAGCGTTTTTCAATGGAGGCAAAGGAAGAAGGAACGGCTTTCGTTGAGGCCTCTGGGGCAGACCTTAATGCGATCTTTTCGATTCGCCATACTGGTCGAAGGGTCGATAACGATAATACCGTTCACGTGAATAACTTAACCTTGCAAATCCCAAAGTCGGCGTACCGGAGTCACTTTGTGAAATGCGAGGTGGATGTTCTGGAACACCTGGAAGGGGGGTATAGCGTGGTCTGGAAAAAGCGGGTAATCGGCAAGTATGATGCAGTTGGAACGGAAATGGGTTTATCGCTTTTCCCGAACAGAGAAGTGGTTGAAAAAAAGGGCGGAAGCTCTCGACTGCATCCGCCTCTTCTCCGTCCGTCCGTGAGTGCTCGGGTTGCTCCCCAGCATTGCCCTATCCCCTCACAGGACAAGGAAGCATAACGGCTAAGGCGATAATCGGCAACCGGACATTTTATGTGCTATGAAAAGCGGACATTTCCAAGTGCTATTGACACTGGACGCGGGAACGTTGAGGATTGGATCGTTCTGGTTTATAATTTTAAGGAGAGCGGTTTTACGCAGGTTTTTGGGTGGACTTTCTCACAAACTAACAGATACCTTTTATAAAAGTGGCCTGGGTGGAATGCCGCACCGAGGTCCCGTTGACCACCCTGTTGGATGGTGCAAAATTGCCCGTACTGAAATTTTCGAGTTATTCGCCCCCGCCCTTTTTCACCAATGGGCATTTTCAAACCATTTTCGCAAACATCCGTCGAGTACCCGATGTTAACTATCAGCGGAAGCGGCTCATCACTTCCGACAATGACTTTCTCGATATTGACTCTTGTATTATTGGATCGGATCGAACGGCGATCATCAGCTATGGGTTAGAGGGAAATTCCCATCGGCCCTACGTTTTGGGCATGGTGCGGGTATTGATTCGTAATGGTTGGAACGCTGTGGTTTGGAACTTTCGGGGGTGCAGCGGAGAACCTAATAAGAAGCTGCGTTCTTATCACTGCGGCGATACGGAAGATCTGAACGCCGTTCTCCGGTTTGTTCTTAAAGAAGCAAATAGCCGCAAAATTGCCATGATAGGATTCAGCGCGGGCGGAAATATGCTGATGAAATTTCTTGGTGAGCAAGGTGCCGGGATCGCCCCATATGTTTCAGCAGCGGTCGGGATCTCCGTGCCTTGTGATTTAGCGGGATCTGCGCAAAAATTGGCAATGTGTTCCAATCGAATTTACACCATGCGTTTTCTGCTGATGCTTCGTGGAAAACTACGTATTAAAAAGCAATTATTTCCTGGTTTGATTCCAAACCATATTAACGGAATTAAAAGTTTGATCGATTTCGATTCTGCTTATACAGCGCCGGCGCATGGGTTTAAAGATGCTTATGATTACTATGATAAGAGCAGTTGTCTTCCATATTTGGGGAACATAAAAATACCCTCGCTACTGTTGAATGCACTTGACGATCCGTTATTGTCTCGTTCCTGCTTTCCTTTTTCCCAGGTTGAATCAGCTCCACAATTGTACCTGGAAACACCACCTCATGGCGGGCACGTCGGTTTCGTTTCCTTCAACGATAGGAATGAGTATTGGTCGGAAACACGGACGCTGGAGTTTATCAACGATCATGCCATATAACAGTTTTCTCAAACTGGCATTCATGTGCTCCGGCGTTCTGCGGGCTGTAATGAATGGGGCTGGCGACTGAAGACGGCGATTACATTGTGGAGGGAAGATATGCCGATGCTCTTTGAAACCACAACGATAAAAAGCATGTCCTTGACCAACCGGTTCGTCCGTTCGGCCACATGGGAGGCAATGGCAAACGAAGATGGCTCATGCTCCCCAAGGCTTACCGATCTCATGGTCCGGCTTGCGAAAGGGGGAGTGGGACTGATCGTCACAAGCCATGCATATCTTGGCAGGGAAGACAAGGCCAGGCCCTGGCAGCTAGGTATTTACAGCGATGAACTTGTCCCGGGACTGGCCGCCATGGCTGAAGCCGTGCACAATGCAGGCGGGAAGATCGCTGTCCAACTGGCTCATGGAGGATGCCTTGCCGACCCGGATCTCACTGGGCGGATGCCCCTGGGGCCGTCGGCCATGAAGGGTGAAGGCATGCCGAATTGCCGTGAGATGACCGGTGATGATTTTCCAATGGTTGCGGAAGCTTTCGGCAAGGCTGCGGCCCGGGCTCGGGAGGCAGGGTTTGATGGGGTCCAGATTCACGCTGCCCACGGCCATTTGCTGAGTGAGTTTCTCTCGCCGTTTTTCAACAGGAGAATTGATCGATATGGCGGAAGCGTCGAAAACCGGGCAAGACTCCTCCTGGAAGTTGCACATAATATCAGGGGTAAAGTCGGAGACAGGTTTCCCGTGATGGTCAAGATGAACTCGGAAGACTTTGTCGCAGGGGGACTTACCGTGGAAGAGATGCTCGAAGTTGCCTCAATTCTGGAGAGCGCCGGTATCGACGCCATTGAGCTAAGCGGCGGGACCAGGTATTCGGGCAACTGTGCGCCGGTCAGGCTTGGAAGGCTCGATACCGAGGACATGGAAGTCTATTACCTGGAAGCGGCCAAAAAATTCAAGCAAAAGGTCAGGGTTCCTCTGATGCTGGTTGGCGGGATTCGTTCCTATTCGGTAGCGGAACGAATCGTAAAGGAAGGGATCGCAGACTACGTTTCCTTGTCCCGTCCTTTAATTCGAGAGCCCGATCTGGTCAACCGCTGGAAGTCCGGAGACACCGCTAAGGCAAGGTGCCTCTCGGATAATCTTTGTTATGAACCGGCAAAAGCGGGAGAGGGGCTTTACTGCGTTGTGGAGAAGCGTTCCGGGCGGGTATGAAGTCTACAAATTCTGGGTCTTCCGGCCAATGCGAACCTGGACAGTTTGCACGCGAAGCCGCGTTTTTTGACGTCGAAGAACGCGAAGAAGCGGTAGGCGCAAAAGAGAAGCGGTAGCGGTAGCGCCGTCTTCCACGGCGGCGCAAAAGAGAAGGCGCAAAAGAACAGGTTTTGTTGGGCTTCAGGCAAACATGTACCGTGTTGTTTGGACACGGAGCTCCAGGCTAAGAGCTTACAATGGAAGGCGTGAAGTCCTGGGAAATGGAATGAACCGATTACGCTAAGATGAAAAGAAGATGACGCAGTTAAATGCGTTACCAGGAAGTTGCGTAGGCAGTAGCGAGAGCCGAGGGGCCGAAGCACAAAGAAAGCCGTCTCCCCGCTCGCTATCCCTGTTCTCCGCCTTCTCTTTCTTCGCGTTCTTCGACGTCAAAGAACGCGTCTTCGCGTGAAAAATATTTTCCCCGGTTACTCCAGGGCCACACGCTCACAGTCTTCGACGCTCATTTGGTATATTATTTCGGCTAAGAAGGCTGCAAGGCTCTACGAAGTTGGAGGCATGAGAGGAAACGCTGAATGAGTGGGAGGGAAAAGGTAAGCTCCAGAAAAAGGCTGAGCCCCGAGTGACCTTTGCAGTTGCCCAACTTCACCAACTTTGGTTCATCTCGGTTTCTTTTCTCAACTTCCCCAAAGAAAGCCTTGCGCTTTCTTCTTTCCGTTGAGTATTTCCCCCGAGCATTTTACTGGGCTCCTGGCTCCGACCTCTTGGGGCTCTTGGTTACACTTAAAACACAAACAAAAGAGACTGTCAAGGATTTTCTTCCCGATAAATCAGAAAAGACGAAAAACCGCGCCGGAAGCTCCTCGCTCGACCTCACAATCCAATCACACGAACATTCAATCTAGGCTATTCACCACGGCGCCTTCACTTTCCCCGGCTCGGCAGGAATCGGTCCTGATACCGGTAATTTTCTGTTCGGGCCCTATCCTGGAATAAAAATAACCGATTCCCATGCCTATCGGATCAGTAAGCTGGATCGGATACAGCAGGATCAAGTTGTAGCGATTGTAAGGGCTCTTTTGAATTCTCAAATGTCTCACGAACTTGTCTCATGACACAAAAGCGTCTCAAATTGTATCTTGAGACACTTGCAGCACTCGCCCGTGGTTTATTTTCGAATATTTCTAACTGTTTACGGCTAAATATTTGCTTGTTCCGATTGTCTCGAAAGTGTCTCGGTATTCATACAGACCATCGCCAGGCAAAATTATATATGCCCTAAGATCTTGAATTAACACAGTAATTTAAATTACCGGCATGCGCTCGGACTTGGTACGCTCGTTGCCATTAAGAGAATGCGGCTTGGCTTTTGGAGGGTATCGATTAACACCTGCCATGAAATGTTTAAGATAAAAGGCCGAGGGGTGAGGACACAACCATGAATTGAGAGGAGTAGCAAATGGAGGGGGAGTGGTTTGTGACAGTATCTTGTGCTGCCGATGCACTGAGATGTACGTGCTCTGACATTTACGATTTGGTAACGAAAGGCCTTCTGGCTTTCATCCGGATGCCCAGTAAAGAGATTAAGATTTCAACCGGATCACTGGCAACTTTTTCTGGATCACCGGACATCTTTTGTGACAAATTTTTTCCGAGAGGTTAAAGTTTCGGATTAAAGGAGGGGATAATCATGCCGATTCACGAATTTAAATGCAAAAGCTGCGACAATGTTTTCGAGTACCTGTGCATTCGAAGTGATGAGAAGGATCAGGTGCTTTGCCCATCCTGCGGCAATTGTGAAACGGAGGTTTTACTTTCAACCTTTTGCTGCCGAGGATCAACGAACAAGGGTGAGACTTCAGCAATGCCTTCCTCGTCCTGTTCCTCGTCCAGAGGGTTCTCGTGAGCCTGATTTTGTAACCGCAGGTTGCGGTGAAAAAAACAAGCGGATGTATCGGGAAGATATTGGAAGGGTGAGGATTTTTTGCGTATCTCAAGCTTGGGGACCGTTGTTTTGCGCAAGACTTAAATCTCGACCCCAGGCCTCAGCCACCCCGAACCTCCGCCACAACGAAACCTCTGAAATAATCCGCTCCAAGCCTCCTCTATCGACTCCACAATCATCTGCACCAGATCCTCTATGCCTATCTCCGGCAAGGTAGGGTAGTGCCGGGAACTGCTAGATCAATATCGGACAAATGCTCTGCTCGAAGTGGACGGTGGAGTTCACACCGGCACGATTGGTGACCTGGTCGAGGCCGGGGCGGATATTTTCGGTTCGAGTTCGGGAATATTCCAGGATTCTGATTATATTGAGCACATAAATGCCTTGAAGGCCGCTTGGCCGCCTTTCCGCTTTAACCCAACAAGTGGGAGAGATTTCATCTATGGGGAAATTATTCAAATGGACTTTGAAGGTCCTGATCGGGTGCTTTGGAAGCGGCTGGCTTTTAACAGTTGCCGTGCTTGCCGCCTCACAAACTTCAAACATCTTTTTTGCCGAAACCAATTACAATTTTGGGGAACTTTCCGAAACGACGCCGTTCTCCCACGACTTCATTGTGAAAAACGGCGGTACAACCACTCTCAATATAAGAGACGTTCAGCCCAGTTGAGGCTGCACGGTTGCCCGTTTTGACAGGGCGATCCCTCCCGGTGGGGAAGGAAAAGTAACTTTAGAGTTCAAGCTGAAAGGCTTCCAGGGATATGTCGTGAAAACCGCGACTGTTTTGAGCGATGACCCCGCAAATCCGCATGTGACCCTGCTGGTGGAGGGGACCGTCAAGCCTCTGATAGAGGTTCTGCCAGAGAAAACCATCTATTTTCAGGGAGTTGCCGATGGTCTCACTGAAAAGACCTTCGATCTCATTACGACCTCGAAGCAGTTTCACATACTGAAAACTGACGACGGGCTCAACCAAAAGGCCGCATACAAGCTTGAAACCGTAGAAGACGGAAAACATTACCGGCTCAGGGTCTCCAATAACACGCTGCGAGGGGACTACAAGGGGTACATTACTCTTTATACCGACTTTGCCGAAAAACCCGTGCTTACCGTCTGGGTAAATGGTTCCATAGAAGGAGAGATTGGAATCAGGCCAAAAGTGCTCTTCGTGGGCCGGTTGTCCCCCGATCAAGGGGTGCTTTCCGGAAAGGTGCTGGTCCTTGATAATAAAAATAGGGCCTTCAAGATAGTGAGATGCACATACGACGAACGAATCCTTCATGTGACACAGATGCCGTTTCCAAACGGACCCGGATTCAGCCTGGAGGTAATCCCCAATATGGAGCACATTCCCCCTGGCGGCCGGCTTCAGACTGTATTGACGATTGAAACGGATGTGCCTTCGGAAGGAGAGCAGGAAGTTCAGGTCCGGGTAACCGATCTGGCGGAAACGCATAAGTGAGGCTCCTTTATCAGCGTCATGAGCAATATTTGCTTCAAATTTGGCCGGTTGTCTGGAGGTCCCATCCTCTCCCAGCCTCAGCCACACTGATCGCCACATCACCCGGGACCTCTGGGATAATCCGCTTAAATGCGTATCTATGATAGCCGAATGGAGGGAGTTTTGCACACTGACTAAGATTTTCAACATCACTGGTCTGATCAGTTTGATCGGGTCGGCCGTTATGATCCCAAAAAAATTCTTCGAATAGGATTCTTTTCCGCAAACGCAGTCCGCAAGCACCTCCAGCCTTAATGAAGTCCAGTTGAGAAGTAACCTCTGCGAAACCTTCTTATGATACAAGGGATGCACCCTGCACTCACAGGTTTCACGTTCCGATATCGCTGACTTTACGAAGTGGAAAGGGGCACCCATTAAAATGGAATTGGTAGGAAGGGGAAGGGGGATTATACGATAATTTTCTAATTTCAAGGGCTGACGCTCATTCACAATATTAATCCCTAATACAGGGCCTGCCCTCAATTCTTCTGGAGAAACTCATGGATATTTTAGAGATAGTCAAAAAATCAGACGAAGCGACATGTAAGGAAGTATTGGGATTCTTCCTTGAAAAGTACCTCCACCCTGCCTTCGGATCTTTGCCTAAGCGAGAAATTGATCTGATTGTAATAGAAGTGCTTGAGAAACTTAAAATTATCGAGCCCGATCCATCCATATATACATATGTTCAAAAGTTACGTGTCACACGCTCAAAGGCACGTAATTTGTTATATGACCTCGGGCTTCGTAGACTCAATCAATCAGAATTAGATTTGAAAGTTAAAGACGCGCTTAAGAAGCCTTTGATACAAAAGCAAGGTGAACTATTTGCGCTTGAGATTGAGAGTCCATTAGTCTCTGATCACTTGCGTTCTATTGTAAAGGATCTTGGTCACGTAACTGATGGATCATTCTCTCCTAGCCTAGTCAAATTGAATGACGACGCATTTATAGCATTGATGTCTCATTACATTGATGATGATCAAAAAGATACATTACGTAAAGCACTTGTTAAAGCAGGTGCTCCTGACACATCATTCAATGGTGTTCTAAAAGCAGTCTTTAAAAAGCTAGCTGAAAAATTTGTAGATCGGTCAGGTGAAGCATTAGTAGATAAAGTCAGCGATTATCTCGGTCCGATAGTAGATGGTGCAATTGGTAAATGTAAAGATTTGATTCCACAGCTTTTCACAAAGAAAAACGAAGACAATGTGTCAATTGGTGCTTAATCTTGATACTTCTACTTCGATAAGTTTATTTTATTATCAGACAAAAATGTTTTTATCTCGCACATGTATTATGCACCCACTTTTTAGTACGAACAGATAAGAGGATTTGTCGTTTACTCTCGACAATATCAGGCAATAGCTGAAACTTTGTCAGTTTACTTTTGCCATTTTGGAGGTCAAGTATGAAACCGCGCTTCCTACCTATCTTTGTAATCCTCATTCTGCTGTCTTCTTTTGCTATAGCAGCACCGACAGACTGTCCAGAGCATTTTATGGGTGGTCAGGCTCCAAATTTTCAAAGTGAAAAACCCTCAGATAAGATTCAGGAGGTCTGTTACAGCGGCTACGCCGTCTTCCATTCAGGTGTAACGCGCACTCCCTTATCTTCAGCGGAACACCTTACCGCAGAGAGCCAAAGTCATCATATTAAGCGTCAGGGCGCATTCTATCCCGATCCAAATATCCCCGCTGAGGATCGAGCAGAACTTAAAGACTATGCAAAATCCGGTTACGATCGAGGGCATATGGCACCCGCTGGGGACATGACAGATGAAAAGTCGATGACTGAATGTTTTTCTCTCGCAAACATGATTCCTCAAAATCCCAATAACAATCAGATCCTTTGGAAAGGAATCGAGACGAGTGTGCGGGCACTTGCCTCAAGCTCCGGTGAGTTATACGTTGTAACGGGTCCTATCTTTTATGGAGTTGGGCTTAAGAAAATAAATGGTCGAGTTACAGTACCGACCTACATTTATAAGGCCGTCTACGACTCTAGCCGAGGACAAGCAGCTGCCTACCTTGTAAAAAACGAGAAAGGAAATAGGTATGTTCGTATCTCACTTTCTGAGTTAGAGAAGATAAGTGGTATCGAAGTATTTCCTCAGCTCCACACTGAAGTTAATACGAAAGCGTTGAACTTACCGGAACCAAAGATGAGTTCTAAAACAACTGCTGTTGAAGATCGAAGCTTGGTGCCGAAGTGATAACTATCATGAAATACATAATTACTACCGGGTAGTTACTCTTATAAATAACAATATGAAAGGGTTTTTGGATATTACGACGTATCTTTATTGAATTGTAGGTTGATGAATAAACCCTTCATCTTATGGAGTCCGTCATGGGAAATGAATCAACACAATCGAAGTGGACAGGTTGGCATAGCGCAGCAGTTTTTGTTATTTCAGCTGGTATCCTGGTGTCTGGTTGGCGACTCGCTCCAGTCTCCAGACTTTGGGCTTGGCTCGTGATTTTAATACTGATGATCATATTTATCGTGATTGTCGGCCACGGTGTGACCGGTCTTACATCAGGGCTTCTAATTGATCGAAGAAATAAAATGAGCCTTTCCCGATTTCAGATGATCCTCTGGACAGTCATCATCCTTTCAGGGTACTTTGCTGCTGCCCTCTGTAACCTCAGTGAAACATATGACGATCCTCTCAGTATCGCACTCCAACCCATGTTATGGACTTTGATGGGCATTAGCACTGCTTCCCTCGTTGGATCACCGCTCATCAAGAGCACTAAAGAATCCAAAAATCCAGACGCCGATCAAAAGGATACCGCGCTCCAGGTCGTCGCTACCCAAAAGGGTGTTGACACCGATAAATTAAAGACTAGCGGATTGGGCACAAGCGGATTATTGATGGTGAATACATCACCCGACAAGGCCAGTTTGTCAGATATGTTTGCGACAGAAGAGACCGGAAACGCCGGCCACTTAGATCTAGCTAAAGTCCAGATGTTCTTTTTCACGATTGTTTTGGCGCTTTCTTATGCGGTAGCTTTGGCCAGCATGTTTACAGAGCCATCCAGAGACATACTCGAGTTGCCCAACTTGAGCGAAGGCATGATAACCCTACTGGGCATTAGTCATGGTGGTTATTTGGTCAATAAAGCGACTCCTCATAGCAAAACTGAAACTGAATCTTCACCAACCGACAAAAAAGATGACGCTCAGGGGTGAACTATGGCGAACGATCAAACTCTGTTTCCATTGACCGGCACCGCCGTAAGCGGAGTCCGCCTGAACATCCGGAAGGGAAAGCCAAATACGACTGCGCCGATTGACAGGGAAGTTGATGCCAACACTTCCCTCCCAGTAATCGGGTTTGTCCAGGGAGAGATGATCAGTGGAAATGACAAGTGGTATGTCGGAAACGAAGATACGTTCTTTTGGTCCGGCGGGATCATAAGCGTTCAGTCTTCGTCCGCCAACGTCCAAGCGACGGCAAGCGTCAAGCGAAGGCCGGACGGTTCTATCCGTCCACTCTCAGTCCGGGAAATCAAGGCTGTCTATTTTGACTTTGACTACACCGATCGCAGTGATGGGAGCATTGAGATTGAGCCGGGCTGGAGCAAGAAGAATATCGTCGAACTCGAAACGCCGGTGCTGGACAAGGTGTTCCGGCATTCCGTACAGGTTCACGAGAAAGCGCTCGAACCATTTAGGAGGGTGTTTGAGCGTATCGAGAGATCCGGCCTAAATGACAAAATTCTTACGTTCGACGGCACCTTTGTGCCGCGCCACATGGCATGGAACAGTAAACGCGATCTCAGTCCTCACAGTTGGGGCATAGCGATCGATCTTAATGTTCGGTGGAACGCCTACGGACATGTGCCCACAGGAAGCGGGCTGCTTGGTTCCTTGCACGAACTTGTCCCGCATTTCGAAGCGGAAGGGTTTGCTTGGGGCGGATATTTCACGCCAATTACAATGTGCGACGGAATGCACTTTGAGCTGGCGAGGACGGATCTTTAAACGGTGCCTCTTCTAGGGATTGCATCGGTGAGAGACACGCCGCAGAGGAAGAACTTATGCCTGACACTGACGATATTCTTTGGTTCAAGCAACAATTTCAAGGCAAAATTAAACCACTGATTGAAAACGATCCCTTCAGTGTCGATATGATCACCGCGGTGGCTTGTCAGGAGACCGGGGAAGTGTGGCCCTTACTGCGCAAGCATCCGCTTTCCATCAGTGAGTTGTTGGAATTGTGCGTTGGAGACACGTTGGACGCTGGTCGCGGCCGCACGGCGTTCCCATCGACAAAGGAAGCTCTGGTGTCCGAACCCAAAGGAAACGAGATGTTCGATGTCGCAAGAAAGGCCCTTGTGGATATGGCCAAGTATGTTCCCAGCTATAAGGGTGCGGCGGCAAACCCAGACAAGTTCTGTCACGCTTTCGGAATATTCCAGTATGACTTGCAGTTTTTCAAAACTGAGCCGGACTATTTCCTCGATAAGCTCTATGCCGACTTTGACGAATGCTTGAAGAAATGCCTGGGTGAACTTCGTGAGGCTATGAAGAGGATCGGATGGCAGAATAAGACAGCACTTACTGACTATGAAATGGCCTGTGTCGGCATTGCTTACAATACCGGTAAATTTCGTCCGGAGAGGGGACTGAAGCAGGGCTACTTCGATGGAAGAGATTACTATGGTCAGTTGTTGTTTCACTATCTGAACCTGTCGAAGAGTGTTACGACCCTTCTCCAGAAATGCTCTGACAAACCTGGTACAGAAAGGAGAGAGAGTATGAGCCCAGTGAACCCAGTGAACAGCATAGTGGCAGGTATCTATGACGAACTTGGCGCAATTTTCAGTAATTTTCTAGTCGATTTGAGTCCCGTGCTAAACACGCCCGAAGGGTCGAAATCACTTTTGGATCAACTCCAGAAAGGTAAAAGCGACACGCCGGACATTACTTTCGGGCTTACCATCGATTTTGTCGGGGGATCTATTTTGTCTTTGCTCCAGCAGGTTGTTGAGAGCCCGTTCGAGGAACTCGCGGGCTTTCTGCAAAACCTATTTGACCCGGCTGAGACGCCATTACGGTTTTTCAAGGAGCTGTCAAAAGAGCTTAGGGATATAGTAAGTGCCACAAGTGTCACACTGAGAGGGAATGCTATAGAAAGCCTTTTCTCCGGCCATGTCTCCCCCAGCGAGCAGCAGCAACAACTCCAGGCCAGCCTGCAACAATCCATGAGTAGGCTGCGGCAGCTCGCCTGTAATGAAATAGGTACAGCCATGTCTCTGGCAACAATTATGAAAGCCCTGGAAGGAAAGGAAACAATACCAGGAGGCCTGGGAAAGGTGCCGGAGGCTGTCGAGAAAGCCTTGCTGGCCTATTTCTTCAAAAAGGAAGGATATCAAACCATTGACGGCTCAAGTATTGTCGCCCCCGTGCACCTCTCTGACCTGGTGAACCTGCCTGCAGATGCTCCCGATGACGTCAGTAAACTTAAGAGCTACTTCTCAAATGAACTCAAACAGCTCAGGAGCTACTTTTCTAAGTCAACGGCCGAGACTTGCATAAGAGACGTGATACGCGTGACCGTTGAGTCGTCATACGATACCGCGCGTGGCCTGGAAGGCTATTATAAAACGGTGGATGATGATATGAAGGGCGTCTCACAGGAGGTCGAAAAAAGATTCGTGACCTGGTTCAAAGGATTTTCAGGTCTAGCCGATTCAGCAGCAATGCGGGCTGTCGAATTGGCAACGCAAGGAGTTTCCACGTTTCAAACCAATGCGCTAATTGCGGCAGCAGCGGGTACATTCGCAGGCACATTCGCCCGCAAGCTCGCCCAGGATGCATTCCTCGGCGTAATCATAAGGGATAAAGCCAAACTGCCGGATCACCCTCTCGCTTAGAAGGAGTGAACTGAATTAAAGGAGACTTTATGCACAGCTATATACAAGCCTGGCCGAGCCTGAGAAGAGGAGACAAATCGCCAGCCGTCGGAGCAAAAAGATCTGCGGCAGCTTGACTATCTGAAAAAGGTATTGATGGAGATTTTGGCGCTGGCACTGAAATGGCGAGACGATCATAGGATAATTGAATGAGGCTTGCGTGTGTCCCAGATGACGTTGCTGACTGATCGCACTACTGAACCTTGGGACGCTGAGCAAAAAGAACCCCTTAATCGTTCTTTATGGAGGGTAAAATGGCTGGTCATGCATTCTGGGCGGTTAACGGAAGCTATGAACATCGAGCGGGAAATGAGGTGGATATCCTCATTGACGGAAAGGCGGCTTACGGCCAGATCTCTGATGCCTTCCACAGCGCCAAAAAGTTTATCTATCTGACAATCTCGTATGGCGATCAGAACTTCCTTTTAGTACCTCGAAACCTTGAAGCATTTTTTTTCGACATCTTGAGGTCTCGCCAACAAGCCGGAGTAGATGTCCGAATGGTCGTGTGGCAGCCTGCCCTTAAAACTGCCGATACGATTCCTGATCCTGCCCCGATCAAAATCCCAGGAGTCAATGAAGGATTTGGAAGTATTCAAGCCAGATGGGATCGTGCCAAGGGCTACCATGGTCTTGATCGATCATCGCTGGGGGAAATTGAGCCATGCTATTTGCTTTTTCCATCTGAATTGAGCTGTCACCATCAAAAAACTTACATAATGGATGATGGTGGGGATGGCTATCTTGCGTTCGTGGGTGGCATCAATCCGGTTCAATCTTATTGGGATACTCAGGACCATAATGTATTGAATAAAGGTCGGGTTAAATTCGGCGAGGACCTGCTGAAAGGACTGGAAGAGAATCCGCCGCTTCACGACATTTTTTATAAAATTCGAGGGCCGGCTGTTGCCGATGTCCTTGCCAATTTCGTTGAACGGTATAATGGCGCCAGTATTGCGCATAAGGATGTAACATCTGATGTGGTTGCTCCAGTCAAAGCGGAGCAGATCCCGGAGGTGCCAGGTGGAATTGAGGTTCAGGTCGTGAGAACCATTGCGCCAAAGACATACGAAACAACGAGAGAACATGGAGAGCAGGGCATAAGGGAACTCTACTTCAACATGCTCGAAGCCGCTGACGCAAAAACTTTAATTTACATCGAAAACCAGTATTTTTTCGATATTGGGATCGTTAAAAGGATTCATGATGCGGCAAATCGAGGTGCCAAAGTCATTGTGGTCCTGACATGGAAACCGGATGAAGGAATGTTCCAAGGAGAGGTTGAAGCCATCCTTGAAGAAATCAGCAGCTTCGCAGAGGTTTTCCGTTTGATTAAGGGTCATGAAAATGTGGGCATCTTCACTCTTGGCAACCACATGCCTGATCCTCGAGAAAAAGGAAAATTCATCATCAGCGAAACCTATATCCATTCGAAAAATATGGCTGTGATCGGCGACCAGTGGGCGGTAATGACCGGAGGATCGGCTAACATCGCATTCACCAGCATGTGGTTCCACTCTGAAATGAATATCGCCTTCACTGACATTACCCGAATAAAGAATTGGGTTGCACAGCTTTGGTCGGAACACCTTGGAATTTCGGTCGTGGAAGCATCCGGGTTGATAGAAAAGCCTGATAAAGCCTTGGCTACTTTCAAAGAACAGGCAGCTTGGAACACAGCGGCTTTGACAAATGGGCAGCAGCCAAAGGGAAGGGTTTATGAGAAAGAGGGCACTGTGTTTCCACCTCGTAACTTGAAGGGATTGATTTGAGTAGTGTTTCGATCGAGCCAACAAAGGTGTAGCCAAAAGCGCACATCAGATTACAATAAATATAAATGTAACAATTGGAACAGTTATTCATGCCCCTTTTGGGACACCCTGAAACCATGAAAAGACCCGTAGGATGGGTGCAGCGCAGCGCAACCCATCAATTCTTTTCGAAGCGGTAGCTTATGTCCCATTGGGATTTCTTCGCGTCTTCGCGTGAAAGACTGTATTTTCAGAACAGAAAGTCTTTATTTTAGAATTTCAGGAGGCGGGAATGGAACGTAAGTTAATGAGAAGCGCCAGGCTTTTATTAATTGCCGTATTTGTGTTTGTTGCATCTGCAGCATCGGCTCCCACTGCGACAGACTCCGGATTTTTTCCCGCGGGAATATGGAGCGAAGCTTTTGCGGCGGCGCCCGTGTACGGAATCTATAAGGCAATTGTGCTCGACAACATCGATCCGCTGTTTGAACTGCGATTGCAGATCGAAGTACCCGCACTATCGCTGTCCGGGCTCTGGGCATTGCCCTGCGTGCCGGTTGGCACATCTAACGTTCCCGGTATTGGCAGCGGAGTTTGGATTATGTTCGAGCAGGGAAATATTCGTCATCCTGTTTGGATGGGGACTTGGGAACCTTTGAAATGAGGTGGATGGTTGTACGTGGCTCGTGACTGCGAGACGATGAATGACACGGCGCCCCGGAAGGATCGTCGATCCTGGGGCACTCTGGCGCGAAATAGACTGCACAGTAACGGCATTAAAGGCGGGATTGTTTCACGAGTAGCGCAGGAAGTGGGCGGCCTATTTGCCGGAGCCTGGTGTGTCGGGTCATAGTCAGTTTGCGTCAGCAATTCGTGGACTGAATCTGAACCTGACTGTCAGAGGCATTGGTCAATACGGCAAACTGTCCAGTGTTTTTGGTGCAGCACAATAGAAATGTCCCATTTCTGCAAAACAGCCACCAGAGCCGCTTTAACCATAAATTCACCTTCTGAAAGTATTATGCCCCCGCTATAATGCAGTCCTCTCCCATACGAGTGGCTGTCGCTACTCGGTACGCTCGATTGCCCGGTTCTCTCCGACCAAGCGGAGGGCAATAGCGCCGCGCGATCTCTGCCGTCGAGGCATCGCTCTGCAGCAGGAATCGGTACGGCTTCAGCATCTCCGCCAACGTATCGGGATTGAGGCCATAAATGAAGGGCTCATCGCTGACACTGCTCCAAGATCGCCAGCGGCGTGCACCGGGGAAGGCTTTGGACCCATCCAAAGCCCCCTTATGCGTGTAGGTGAAGATCAGGAAACTCGACGGAGCGAGCAGCCGGGCGAGAACAGCGAAGGTGCCCTGCACAGCAGATTCTGTTAGATAACTGATGACGCCTTCCCACACCGCAATAGCCGGAGTAGCAGGATCATAGCCCGACTCGGCGAGCTTCGCTTCAAGGTTGTCTCGTTCGAAATCGACGGCAACGTACCGGATATTCGCAGGCAACCGGTCCATGCAGGTTTTGAGACGTTCCTTCTTCACTTGCTGCGTGGCTGGATGGTCCACTTCGAAGACCGTGATCTTTCCGGCTTCCTCCAAGCGGCAACCGCGGCTGTCGAACCCAGCACCCAACAGCACCAACTGGCGGGCACCGCTCCGGATCGCATCACGTACCAAGTCGTCGATGGCCCGCGTGCGCACCACGCCGGAACTCCGTGTGTATGGCCATCCCAGATCGAGGATGGCATAGACCAGTTTGCCCAATATGGGGAGATGGGCCAGACGAGCGAACATACGGTACGGGCCCGACAGCAGAGCGAAGGCGTAAGGATCATCGAAGAGGCGCCGCGCCGGTTTCTCCTGCGTCTCCAAAGCCCTGCAGAAGGCTATGTACTGAGCCGTTTGGCTTACTTTTCCGCGTTGCATATAAACAAAATAACCTCGCTGTTTTAACCCATAAACAGTTTATGCGTTTGAGGGTATAATTTTCAAGCATCCACTTTCAGCACGTCGCTTTATGCCAGCGCGTGTTCTGGAAACCGCATCACTTTGACGCTGTCGGCGCGGCGCTCGCATGCCAAAGATCATATTGGGGTAGCCTGACCTGATGCTCTCAACACCAGGCATGAGGCTGGTTCATTCCTCAAGAACTGGACAGTTGACTATTGTCAAACATTCAAACAGGGTAAACATTCAAACAGGGTCCGGCCTCCAGCCAACCGCCGCAACGCCGAGCGCTCGGCACTCACGCGCTTGCGCTTGAGTGCCGAAATCCTGGGGGGGTGGGGGGGGGGAACCTTTCCCCCGCTTGGTTCTGGTGGTTAAACAATTCATGTATGTACGTTTTACACTGACTGCTAACCCGCGTTTTCCACACAGGCATGCAGCGCGTCTCCATCCAGCCCCTTACTGAAACAGGCTGCCGCTTGCTTCATCAATTCTGCAAGACCTTCATATCGCTTAGCATTTTCCTGAGCAAATTGTTTCCTAACCTCAAGAGGCGCGTTCTCAGGCACTGGTACAAGAGGGACGAAGATTGTTTTGTTCGTAGTACCTACATAATCCTTATTGTACTTGGCCTTGTAAGTAGAATACCCTTTAAGACTTGCCTTTGCCGGAGCATGGTGCATGGCCGACAGCTTACCCACCTTTACGTTAACATGCGAATGATACCCACCGGATGAGTGCGCTGCTCCGGCAGCCGCGCCTGCAAGCGCTGCTTGCAACAGCATGACGCCAAACTGGGCAACTGCTAATTTGGTTGCAGAACTCTTGAATTCATTTGCTGTCTTCGTATAATAATCCCCTGCTCGCTGATAGGAATCGAGGGCCTTGTCAAACTCTTCCTGCGCCAGGAAATAATCCCCTAAAATATGATATTTCGCGCCGTTGGTGCCTAACTGCCCCTCCGCCACTGTTAGGTCAACCCCCGCTTCGTACAGATAAAGGGCCGTGTCTACATTGCCTCCATCACAGGCTAAGCAAAAAGCAGTGTTGCCTTTCGCGTCTTTACTGTTCATGTCGGCGCCCTTTTCGAGCAGTAACTGCACAGTTTCCGGAGTACCATTATAAGCAGCAGCCATCAAGGGATTCCAGTTACTTGCCGTCCTGATATTCATGTCTGCTCCCTTATCGAGCAGCAATGTCATAATATCTATATCACCGCTATAAGCAGCCAGGTATAATGCCGTGGCCCCGTCTTTAGTCTTGATGCTTACATTGGCGCCCTTATCGAGCAGTACTTGTACAACTTCGGTTTGTCCACTTCGGCAAGCAAACATTAACGCGGTAAGACCGAAGGCGTTCACGGCATCGATGTCAGCCCCTTTGTCAAGCAGCACTTGTACGACATCGGCATGCCCATTTTCAGAGGCCATAATCAAAGCCGTTGCCCCTGCACTCCCGCCGGCATTAGCTCTTCTCGCTTTACCGGCATCCACTTTAGCATCGGCGCTAGCGCCCTTGTCGAGTAATGCCCGTGCAACTTCGGCGTGCCCATAAGTAGCGGCAACCATTAACGCAGTCGCGCCACTCGTATTCTCCATATTAGGATTGGCGCCCTTGGCGAGAAAATCTTGTGTCGCATTCAAATTACCTTGCAGTGCCGCTTCGAGTAAATTCCTGGGCCCAGATGATTGAGGGGCAGTTGCACATCCAGAAAGCACAAACACGAGGGCAATTACTAAGTACAGTCTAATGAAACGTTGAAAGTTCATCACTTCCTCTCCTCCTCCTTGCGGTTAAATCAAACCGGAACGGTGCATCAAATGGAATGCTACGAATCTCTAAAAGCATTTGGGGGTCGAATTTGGCCCTAAGAAACTTCCAGCTCAACCCCAAAACACTTAAACACTTATTTTGCACCCTGTCAGCAGTCACAACAAGTGTCAAGGGAGATTTTAGAGGGCAGAGATTGGGTAGATAGTCTACAAAAATACCCATTTATTAGGTGATGTTTCAGTATGTTGACTACGAGCTAGTAGCTAATATTAAATACTGAAAGTTTTATGTTGACGGGAACGCTAGGATAGTACCGGGCAGGAAATGTCGTTGTGCTCTGGCCATGAGCATCCGCTCCTGTAGCACGCAATTCGAATCTCACACTAAAGCGGCTTCCTCGTACACCCTGATTAGGTCATTTTACTCGGAGAGTTGCAAGGAAAATGGATAAACGCAGACCCTTCACGTCAGCGGCCTTCCAATTTTGCCCTCCAAAATGCTCTTCTAAGCAAGAAGGAAACATTTATTTTGAAAGTTTTCTGAGTGTAACAGAATACCTGGCTTGGTCGGACCCAATGCCGTTAACTTGAGCCGGACTTAAGCCCAGCGCAGCATAGCAGCAAGCAAACTTCGAGTTCTCCTGCCCCTTCGTGAGACTACAGTTCGGAGCGGTCAGGAAGGCCCCCCAGGGTCACGAAGAGCACGAAGGAACACGAAGGTGCACAAAGAAAACCGATCTGGAGAAGCACCTTTGTGGACTTTCGAACCTGAAAAGTATTGGTCGAACACGAAGAAGAGGAAGCACAGGAAAATTTTTCCCATACAGGATCCTTCGTGCACTTCGTGTATCCTTCGTGCTCTTCGTGACCCAAAAGCATTCGAATCTAAAGTTAACAGCATTGGGTCCGACCCCTTTTCCACCCCTTTTCCATCGACCTGAATTGTAAGCCTGCGCTTCGACTTTGAGACTTAAGTTGATGCATTTATTCCCGGTGATTATTCTTAAACTGCGTGGGAACATACCGAACAGGAAGTAGTGCCATGACCGGTATTGGAATAATAACCGCTATTTTCGCTCTGCTGCTTGTGGCGACGGCTTCATGGGCGTTTGGCGGTGCCACTATGAACCAACTGTTGCCTGGCGCGCCTACTAACGTAATCGCAACCGCAGGCAACGGCGAGGCGACCGTAAGCTTCAATCCCCCGAAATCGGACGGCGGGAGCCCCATAATCCGCTACACTGTAACATCGCACCCTGGCAACATCACAGCCTCAGGCAAGCAAAGCCCCATAACCATGAAAGGGCTGACCAACGGAATAACCTATACTTTTGTGGTAACGGCCGGCAATTCCGTTGGGACCAGGGTCGGCTCGGAATCATGCAACAGCGTAACCCCAAAGGCTGAATGAGAACCGGAGGCTCGTCGGGTTTAGTTCAGTTGAGCCATTGCCGACTTTAGTGAAAAGACAGCTCCAGAGTGACAACCCAAAAATACGGGAGAGCCGATGAATCTACCGCCAAGAAAGGTAGTGACATTCAAGTGCTCCAATATTCTGCGAGCTGCAATGAATGGGGAGAGTGATTGAAGACCGGGCTATTACGGGCACCAAATCGAGAGAGCTCACATGAAGAGATTGATGTTTTCTGCTCTGGTTTTAGTGCTTCTGAACCATTCGGCTGTATGGGCTGCGACCGTCGATACCCCGGATTTTGGAAAAGGCACCTCGATTGATCTCCAGCTCTTTCAATTTTCGATTGAAGCGAACCCCCATTCCAATGTCGTAAGTGAGAAGAAAGAGGAAGGAGACGTAAAACACGACGGAGGAAAGGAAAAAAAGATTCTGGACAAGAAAGTTGATGATGCCATCAAGAAGGCGCTGGAAGAAAAATAGCTGAAAGGGACAAGACAGAGGGCACAATGGATTCTGAAAAACACGCCGAGAAAGATGTGATAGAAAAGATCCTGGCTATCGAGATCGAGATGTTTTTGAAGGTCTCCTCAGCCAACCCCAATACATGTCAGCAGTATCCCGAAAGCTTTAAGATTCATCGCAGGGCTCAATTTTCTCCCTGGTCGTTGCCGACCCTCGAAAGCTATTTGCGTGATCTTGAAAATGCGAAAAGCGCCGGCATAAACCTCATGACCCAAAAGTATGCGCGCATGGACAATCTCATTGCGCCGCTGAACAGCAATCCTCTCATCGATGTAATCACCGCCAGTTACTGTGCCTGGCAACGAGCCATGAAAGAGAAATATCCCGGCATCCTCAGCAAAGGTCGCCCATTATCCAGCGCGGAAGATTCCGTTTCCATGACCTCCTTCGAGACCTATGCCCGAGGCGAGCTGGAAACCTATTCTGATGCAACGTTGGCGTTGCTTCACAAGGATATTCAGGACAAGCTGGCACATGGCGTCAGCCTGACCGAAGAGGTCTATGAATGCCTGGTCAGGCAGTTGGGTTATTCATCGATCGAGGATGCTGAAAAAAAAGTGTCAGGAAAAAATAGGGGAAGCAACACCAATGGAACTTGAAGAACTCGAGCGGAAGGCCGGGCGGTTGGAAGACATCGGATACAGCGCTTTGAGAAAAGGTGCTTATGAGGATGCGGAAAAAAATATACTGAACGCCGAGGCCGAACTCGGAGGAGGATCTGCCCCACGAAAGTCGATAGGTAGAGAACCATGAAGGGTCTCGACCTCTCGCGGGAGTACTATGAAGGACACGGCATTCCGATGATCCGGGACGGTTTCGGCGGCTATGAGGACCGGATTGCCGCCGGCTGTGTCGGTCCCGGTTCGGAATGTTTCGGTTTTGACGATGAAATATCCAGAGATCACGATTGGGGCCCCGGTTTCTGTCTCTGGCTGACCGTTGAGGATTATGCGCAGATAGGCCGGGACCTGCAGGAGGCATACAATCGATTGCCCCCGGAATTCAAGGGATTTGGACAGCGAATCGTAAGCCCGGGGGAAGAACACAGGACGGGAGTTAGCGACCTGCGCTCGTTTTATTTACAGTATACCGGGCTCGATCATGCGCCTGCGAGCAATTCAGAGTGGCTGCGCATACCGGAGCAGGCACTTGGGACCTGTACGAACGGGGCGGTTTTCTCGGACCGGCTCGGGGTGTTCTCGGAATGGAGAGAGCGCATCCTTCGGTTTTATCCCGAAGATGTTCGCCTGAAAAAGATTGCTTCGCGCTGTTTCACTGTGGCGCAGGCGGGTCAGTACAATTTCAGCCGCTCGATAAAGAGAAAAGAATATTTTGCTGCCCGGTATTCGGAAACAAAATTCTGCGCTGACGCGATCTCCCTGGTGTTTCTGCTCAACAGGAAATACACTCCATTTTACAAATGGATGCACCGGGGCGTGCGGGACCTGCCGATCCTGGGAGAGCCTGTAGCACGCATGATCGATGATCTCGTGCGCGAGACTTCGAAAGATGAGCAAGCAAAGAGAATTGAGGAGATATCCGGACTCCTCATTGCTGAGCTCAGGCGAGAAGGTCTCAGCAATTCCTCTAGCGGCTATCTCCTGGAGCACGCATTTGCCGTGCACAGCCTGATCCGGGACGAAAAACTTCGGGAACGTTTCTGGGTGGTGGCATAGTGGGCAAAAACATCCTCGCCATCGGAAGTAATGCAATGACCGGCATTGGAACAGTAACCGCTGTTTTCGCTCTGCTGTTTACGGTAACGGCTTCCTGGGCGTTTGGAGGAATTGGAAGGGGAGGTTTTGGGGACCCCATGTTCCTTCTCATGCCGGACCCGCCAACTAATGTAATCGCAACCGCAGGCAACGCAGAGGCAACCATCAGCTTCAAGCCCCCGAAATCAGACGGCGGGAGCCCCATAATCCGCTATACTGTGACATCTCACCCCGGGAAAATCAAAGCCTCAGGCAAGCAAAGCCCCATAACCGTAAAAGGGCTGACTAACGGAAGAACCTATACTTTTACGGTGGACGCCAGCAATTCGGTCGGGACCGGGATCGCCTCGGAATCATGCAACAGCGTGACCCCAAAGGCTGAATGAGAACAGGAGGCTCGTCAGGTTTCGTTCAGTTGAGCCATTGCCGGCTTCAGTGAAAAGACAGCTCCAGAGTGACACCCCAAATCTTTCAACGGCTTCCCACCTGCATTAACAAATTCCGGATACATTCAGACTGGCAAGACTCCTTCGGAAGTCTTGAACCGCATCACCAATTGATTTCGTTCACCCCTTCAGGCAAACAGGGTCGGACCCAATGCCGTTAACTTAAGCCGGACTTAAGCCCAGCGCAGCATAGCAGCAAGCAAACTTCGAGTTCTCCTGCCCCTTCGTGAGACTACAGTTTGGAGCGGTCAGTAAGGCCCGCCAAAGTCACGAAGAACACGAAGGAACACGAAGGTGCACAAAGAAAACCGATTTGGAGAAGCACCTTAGTGGGCTTTCGAACCTGAAAAGTATTGGTCGAACACGAAGAAGAGAAAGCACAGGAAAACCTTTCCCATACAAGATCCCCTGACGATGATTTTCCTTCGTGCACTTCGTGTATCCTTCGTGCTCTTCGTGACCCAAAAAGCATTCGAATCTAAAGTTAACAGCATTGGGCATAGCCCAGATAACTGAACGGGAAGGCGCTCAAATTCCGGCCCGTGAGTAAGTGAAAAAACGCCTATTTTTCTTAATAGCGATTGCCGGAAGGTGGTGGGCCTTCTCCATTTTTAGCGGGTGTGAGAGTCGAACCCGCGCGTTCGTTCTTTGCCGGCAACTGTCCGGACGGGTACCGGAACACTAAAAGAAGTAAGGCGACGGTGTGAGTGTCGCCTTGTTTTATTTCGGTTTCCATTCACGAGCTAATCGCTGCTATTCGGAAGGAATTATTTTTGCAATGTCGCTTTGATACTTTTTCCAACCACTCCGCGAAAAATTTCTTTTAGTGATTGGCCTGCGCTACTCGCATCGTATGGATCGGTAGTCGGTGCACCAGAAAATGGGATAGTGGCGGCAATTGTTCCACCTAATCCATAATCGGGAAGGTAGAAGCTCGCTCTGAAAGTCATTGTACCTCTTATCGTGCTCTTACCTACCGTCCCGGTGATGATGCATTTGGTGACATTAACGTTGACATTGATGTCGTAATCGCCAAAAATCTCGTAGAATAAATTATCCACGTCTTGTGCATCGAAATAGACGGAGAAGTTTCTAGCTTTTTCCCTCCAGTAACCGGATGCATCGGTCATTTCAAAGGTACTGTCTGGATTAAAAGTGAATACGTCGTAAGCATTCTCATGAACGGTCTCAGACTTATACCCATTGATGTGGACTGTGACCTTGAGTCTGGCATCCACTGCCCAAGACCCTTCTACAAGCGTTGAGGAAGGCTTACTTTTTACAGCCTCACTTTCCGAAGCTTTGCTTATTGTGCCTGGACAAAGGAACAGCAACAATGACAAAATGAAAACATAAAATCTTCGGACGCTTTGCATGGCACCACCTCAATTAAATGTGAATTCCCATAAATTCTCATCATGTGGCCCAGGAGTATGACTCGAAAGTATCAGTCTAAATTGCAACACGTTGCTTTGTCAATGGTGAATTTGGTGGGTATATAATAGGCACTTAAGATAGCCGTAAATCAATAATCAAGCGAGACAACTGCTACCTATTGTGTTTTGAATAATTAATATTTGATGCGACTTAATATCTGACTGAACAATTCTTGCAGGCGTAAAGCTTTCGAGAAAAATTTATGAAGAGTTGAATCCAACTCTGTCGAAGAAATGGGAAAAGATTCGGGGTCGCAACTGGCCGCCCAGCAGGAAACCATCTCGAAAAACCAGCGCGGACTTCAGCAAGACTCGAAATGCATAAATCACCAGGGTTTTTTCAAATTTCTGACTTCGCGCTTTAGACGCGTTCGCCCGATATTCACCTGTAAACGCCAGTGGGCCGCCACCCTCCACTTGGGGGATAAAACCTGTTCCAGGGCATGTGGGGAGTGGTGGGCGGAAAAATCGGAATGCGCAAAGATTGAATCAGCTCCACGGAGAGCAGGCCATACTTGCCTATGCTTGACCTGAGATAGAGGCTTTAAAGCCCTATCCCTGCGCTTCGTGCGCCTTATCCTGACCCTCCGGCAACTGCAAAGCCGAAATCTCTTGCACGTGCTCCATGGGGGTTGGGGTAGAGAGTTTTACGGCGGGAGTAAAAACCCAAATCTTCTACCTATCTTGATGCCGATCTCAACCGGTCTAATCTCGCCACACGGCATCTGTGATTAACCCGCTAAAATGGTAAGAGCCGAAAAAGAAGGTGCCACAATTGGCCCTACTTTCGGCTCTCCGGAGGAGGATGATGCCTCCACTGATATTGTCGGAAAGAGAACTAAAGGTCTGAAGTAAAATTAGCGACAGTGCCCAGGAATCCATTCGCCATAGCGGTTACGATGGCCCCGGACCCAGTGCCGATGATGCCAATGAGCCCCAATCCATTTCCCGTATCTGTTGTTAAACGCTTACTGTCAGTGGATCGGGTAGAACCAGAAAGAAGTCCTTCCCCGGCGCACACCGGTGGCTTTCCCTTGGTAGCTGAAAGCCATGAAAACGGCATTAGGCGGTAGGTTTATCCTGTGATTGAATGGGATGAGATCAAATGCGTCGTGATTGGCTACCAGTCCAATTTCTTTCAGAACCCTGCCATTTTCATCTAAAAATATCGCCCCAAGGCGAAAGTCCTCGAGGCGAGTGTAGCCCAGAATTAAAAAGCTGGCAAAACGGATGTTGCCCGAGATGTCCATTTGCCCCTGATCTTTGGAATAGCTGTATTCGACGGTAAGGTCATCGCCTTTCCACTGTCCGGAATATCGGGACTGCTCAATGGAGAGGCGATCTGCTGCTGATACCGACTGCGCGCCGGCATCCGCTGCAATGATCTGCGATGCAGAAATGAAAAAGGCCACAGCGATTACAAACGTGAGAATAAGCACTCCAGTTCTCATATGAAATCCCCTTTTAAACTTGGTATGCTCCAAATTTACAATCTGCTGTTTTCAAGGCAGTAGTAAGATAAGTGCTGATTTGCGAAAAACCAATCAGCCCTTGCACCCGACAAGCGGTATTGAGCCATCAGAGAAGATGAGGATGGTTGGCACGATAATAACGACAAAGGATGGAAAATCTTTCGATACCGACAAAGATGGCGATTAAGGGATACAAGATAGCTAACGCAACCAGCAGTAGTTTTCAGTCGTCTTTTAGTAGGTAGTCAACAATTCATTGTGAATCATTGAACGCTGGATTGACCGCTCTCTCCAAAGAAGGATAGGCTCAGTTGTTACTTGCTGCGAGGATGTGTGGAGATGCTGCTGAAAATAAAAGGTTATGAGCTTGAGATTCTTCAGGGAAAATTCGTCTGTTTGGGCCCGAATGATGGGGAAACAAACCATTTCAGTGAATGGAAGTGTCTTGACACAAGACTCCAGGAAAAATTCCAGGCCATAAGAGAAGAATTAGTGGAAGTTATGGAAAAATTTGTTAATTCTGAGGATAAGGCCACTTTTGAGGCTATCTCCGAAAAGTATAAGAAAGACCAGCTTGATTGCAGAGTCCAAAAAAACCTGAGTCTGGGTCCTCCAGTGTCAGTTGCTCAGTTGGAATCTTTGAAATTCTGTCCCTCATAGGCCATCAAAGGAGATGCGAAATCGTTGCTACAAGCCCCTTTGTTGACTTCACAATCCAGTCACAAGAACACTCAATCCTCGCATTCACCACCGCCCCGCTCATCTCACTGGCTCTGCGGAAATCAGTCCTGACACCGATAATTTTCTGTTCGTGTGATTTTCTGGCGCAAAAATAGCCCATCTCCCATGCGGTACCATCATCTGCCCAATGACAAATTCTCTAATATGCTTCGCCCGAAGTCGTAAAATGCGCTAAAATCCAATAGAAGGCAGCAATCTGTTTCGAGTCCATGGGGGTAGAATAATGCCACGCCAGGTGATTTCACTGATTTTCCTTGTGGTCCTCATTTTCATTCCTGCCATGTCGTGGGGCTGGCAGGGACGAGTAGTTGATATTTCGAATGGGGACGCAATAACTGTTCTGCACGACGGGAGAGAGGAGAAGGTCTTTCTCTATGGGATTCATTGCCCCAGGCAGCAGCAAAATTTCGGCCCGGAGAGCAAGAATTTTACGTCACAAATGGTTACCGGGAGAATCGTCGAAGTGAGGCCAATGCTTGTTGACAGCAGTGGCCGGACTATCGTAATCGTTAGCGTCGATGGGATGTCCCTTAATGAAGAATTAGTAAAAGCCGGATTGGCCTGGGTTCTGGGTCAGTATTGCATGGACACATCCTGTCAAAAGTGGATCAGAAATCAAGAAGAAGCCCAAATCAAGAAGATCGGGCTGTGGTCAACTGAAAATCTCATCCCACCATCGGAATTTAGACGAGAAAACAAGCCCTTGGAAAACACACTGCCAAATTCTTCTAGTCCGAAGCAGACATCAGTAGAGGTCCATGGGGATATTGTCACTCACATTTTCCATTCACCTGGCTGTAGAAATTACGATTGTCCAAACTGCATAGCCCATTTCAAAAATAGAAATCAGGCGCTCAGAGCTGGGTACAAGCCCTGTGGGGAATGTAATCCTTAGAAAATTTGAAAAGGTTACTCCATCTTCTTCGGGCTAAACGCCTGCCTGACTTTCTTTACTCTCTGGGCTCCTGGACCACTCGTTTCAACAGGTGCTTTCGCCCCGGCCTTTGCCTTTCTTCTGGCTTCATTCAACTGGGTCAGTTTCTCTGGCAACCCTCTCTTTTTAGCCGTTTTGCTCATGGCTTCGACTAACGATTTGGCGGCAAGGGGTGTTTTCATCGAAAATCCGTATTTTTGTCTGTATTCTTTTTGATCCATTCCATGACTGACAAGGTGCTTAACCGTGAGCTGTCTCATCCCAAGGCCACATTCGAGACAGATTACTTTGTCATCCTGGATGGAGTTTTGCGGCGTGAGCATTGGTTTAGGTTTGGCGGCTGTCAATGGCTCAGTTGGAGCTTGAGTGGGCGCTTGGGCTTTCCCCTGCCTTCTGGCCTCCTGATATTGCATGAGCTTCTCGGGTAGTCCTTTCTTCTTCATTGCTCTGCTTCGGGTTTTGGTCAATGACTTTGCCGCCAAAGGGGTCCTCATTGTGAACCCATATTTCTTCCTGTAATCTTTGTGGCTCATCCCATGCGACGACAAATGCCTCACGGTGAGCTGCTTGAATTCGGCGCCGCATTCGAGACAGATAATTTTATCGTTTTGGATGGAATCTTGCGGGGTAAGCCTCGTTGTGGCTACTTCCTCTGCGGCAGTCGGAGCTAATTCAATTCCAGCCATTTCGGCCTGCTGAAGTTCATGGAGCGTACCGAAAACCTGCCGAAGAGAGGACGCAATGTCTGTTGCCGTCATGGTGGTTTTGGATACTTGGGTTTGGATAATCTCTGATGCGATTTCGATGAGTTTTTTCGGCATTGGTGAATCCTTTTGCTTCACCTACGGTGAACGATTATGAGGTGGCTAATGACCTGAGTGTCCGGTGGCAACTGCCTGAGTCCTTTTTCCCTGCTCTGTTTGGGATCTCGACAGCGCTTGCTTGGCCAGCAAAGAGAACTGCGAAAAAGAAAATCGGAAGACCTCTGAGAGAAATCATGCTGCCTCCCAAATTGGTGATTGCACAGTTACGTTTTGAAAATGGCGTCACTTCACTCTAATCTGTGAGGGCTCCTTCGCCACAATCTCTGGACGCCCTTGATAGCTCTGAATCATCCCGATCACATAAATCTCTTTCCCGGAATAGAGCCTTTCAGGCGACTTTTCAAACTTGCTCCTGTCCGATGCCCAAATCAGCACTGTGAAAATCTGATTCGGATATGGCTTGCTCAGGCCTTCCTGTCCTCAATGAGTTCTCCATTCCAGAACGTTGGGATTGCGAGTCGGAGCTCCATGACTCTCAATGTCAGGTGTTAGCAAAATATTGTCGACCACCATTCCGATGGTAATGTATTCCAATTCTTCAGCGAGTACTGTTCCTAAAGAAATCTCGATTTTATTCCATCGACCAGGTTTCAAATGCTCTGTGAAGTGTTCATCTTTCGACTGTAAGGATTTTATCCAATCATCATGTGTCACTGATCCGCTTGGATTGAATGCTTTGCCCCATTTTAATTGCAATATGAATCCTGAAATTTCAGACATTGATGGATTATCTATATTCAAGTGAAGTGTACAATTATTCTGGCGCTCGCTTATTCCTGCAAGTGATATAAAGAAGTATCCTAAATCGGTATCCACACGCTGAAAGCCTTTAGAGTTTCTAGTAAATATACATGATTTGTATTTGTTTATACTTGAGTCAAGTGCAGCATAATAGATTGCTAGTGAATTTAAAGATGAACTCAGATTCGAGAATTCCTGTTCGACATGGAGCTGTTTGGATTTATTTTCCTGTTGAATCTCGGTTAATCGTATCTCTAGATCATATACCTTCTTATTGAGAGTCTTGATTTCTTCTTGTAGTTTTTCGATATTTCCACTTTGTTGTTTTTGGCTAGTCTCTTGTTGATGAGTAAGTTGTTTCAGTTTGTCACACCCACTTAAAAGTAAAATTGCTAAGATTAAGGTGGGTAGAATAATCTGACTCCCCCTTTGGTCTCGATCTTCGCCGTATTTTGCCATCTTACTACTCCTGCTTTCTATCACTTTACCTTAATCTGAGAGGGCTCTTTCTCGATGATTTCTGGGCGGCCCTGATAGCTCTTTATCCACTCTCTCCTCCCGCTCAGCCAAATTTGTTCTCAATTAAGTTCACTAATTTGTATCTTGTCATTGGCGCCTCCTCAACCTGGCGGGCATCAAGGGAAAGGGGAAAGCAGGTTAACACGGTGTGGAAGCCATAGTACAGTAACATTCCGGTTACGCAAGAATATTTTCGGATGGTGGATCGAGGTGCCAGGCGCAATGTTTGCTCTTTACTGCTTCCACCAAACCTAGGTGACGTAGCATACTGAAACAATGAAGAACGGGAGTATCCACATGGGACACCGACCAGAATTAATCACCCTTGAATATCTGGGAAGATGGTTCGGTGTTGGATCACCCTCTCATTGACCAAAGACCCTTTCCAGCTATTCTTCGACCACGTAGAATAAATCCGTTGCTTTTTGAAAGAAATTTAAGGAATATCGTGCAAAATATCCAGAAAAGTCATTGAGAACAGAATGTTAGAGCATCGTAGCGTGTAAGACCCCACTGGGGTTTTCCAAGAACATCTATAAAGTCAACCTGTTATGAACAGGTTTGCCGGCAAACCTATGTGATCGCTACGTAAATCGTTAATAGAAATTTCAATCAGTAGGGTCTAACATTTTCGCTGAGCTATTTATGCGAATGTACTCAATGAAATGATTTTGATGGACGCTATTCCTTAAACCCCTGACCGAATGAGCTTTTTCACCCCATCTCGAATCAGCCAGGTTATTCAGTCGCTCTGCCGTGTAAGTATCCCCTTGCGTCTCGTATTCGCTGATCAAATCACTGATAGTAGCCGCTACCTTAGGATTCCTCTTTCCGAAACCAGCTTCTTGAATCGATCTAAGTCGCTCCAGATGCTGAGCCACCTCTTTATAATTTTTGCGGTCTTCTTGGATTTTCGCAAATAGAGGCAGTGGATTTGAAAGCTCTATGCTGTCTTTCTTCTCATAATCGGCAATTTCATCAGTGACGGCTTGTTTGTGATTATTATAAGCAGCGCTGCTGAAAATAATGTACCCTGAAATTGCAATTAAACATATCGCCATTACAACTGAAGGTAACCTGGAATTCATCGCTACGATATGTTTACCAGTTGGTTGGCATTGGTTTTCTAATTGCCATCTTAATTTCAGGTCATTTGTTTGTAATAATTTGGTTGGCTCTTGTCCGATAGGGTCAAGGAATTTGGCGTAAACGACACCGCACCTCGGGCATTCACTTCTTAATACAAAACCCTCGTCCTTGGGTTGTCGTTCGTAACCGCATTTGGGACATACAGGGCAACAACTGTCTTCGGTGATCTGAAATGGGGATTTTTCTTCTTCCAGCAATTCGATAATTTTCTCTGTGCTGCGCTGAATCACGCTTATTTCAACACATTTCCTGCAATGAGGACACCATTCACATGTGCTTTCTCTTCCGCTAGAAGCGGTGTAGACATCCCATTTGCCACAAATTGGGCATTTTTTTAAATGGGTTTCGAGTTTCGGAACGGTGTACTCATTAATCTCCTCGATAGGGATCGGTTCCTGCAAATCGATAATTTCTTCTGTGCTGGTTTGAGTCCATCTTATTTCATTGCAATGAGGACACCATTCACCAACGCCGCCGTCTTCGTCAAAAGCGGCGAGCATATCCCAGTTGCCGCAAACTTCGCAGAGTTTTAAACCGGCTTCCTGCTTCATTCTTATTTCATTTTCAGCTTGCACTGCTTGTTGCCGCAACTGCTCTCCTTCATTCGAAGTAACAATGTCCACAAAATCTATCGCTTCCTGACGTGATGCAACTTCTTTTTCAACTTCCATTGGATCAAAAATCTCTCCGCAATATCTGCATTTCTTCGCTTCCAGTTTGATTGTTTCAGCACAGGCCGGGCATTTCTTGGTATCATTGTACTTGGGAGAGGGAGACGGATCCCTGTCTGTGTCCGCTGAAGATTCTGCTTGCCCTTTAATGACGAAAGTACCCGCAACGCTATCGTGTAATCCTTGCTTGCGCTGAGTGAAACCAACCATGATGAACCCAATTCCAAGGATCACAGCCGATGGTATTTTGGCGAAATATCGTCCAGTAGCCTGAGCAAGTGAAATCCTGCTCCCGTTTTCATTCACTACTTTTAAACCGCAGCACCTTTTCCCTACGGTGCCTTGCCAGTCCGATGATTCAAACACTGCCGAATAGATCCACCAAACTGTTAGACAGTTGATGGCATCAAAGAATTCGATAACACGCAAGTCTTCCGTGAAGGATGAGGCTGTAGCAAAGGTGAGGAATCTAATCATTAGAACCGGGATGAGCATCACGGCACTGTCGATGAAGAAAGCCCCCACACGAATCCAGAATCCGCCATAATCTTTCATATCCCTGTACCTCAGCTTTCAAAAAAGACTTCCATTGCCTCTCAAATGCTTCACCTAACATTTTATCGATCTGGTCGAAGCAAAGACCTTGCCAGTCCTCGCTTTTCGCAGTGAGCAAGATACCGCCAAATGCAGACCCATAACCCACGCAGAATAGGAGCGGGGAAAGCGGCTTTGAAGAAGATTACCCCGCAATCAAGCCTGAACGGGATCAACTTTCACACAACGCAGTCAAGAAACGATACTCGATAGTGAAAGAGCGCCAATTTCCATTTTGAATTCCGCAGATCGAGAGATTGGGATGAGCATCTTTTCGGAGACTACCGTTCGAATTCAAGATTCATATGTAGAATCAGGGCGTTGGTACTAGAGCAAAAAGAATTTCAAATCGAGCGAAACAATACTTACCCGGCAAGTCCCGTGCTGTAATGTAGGAAGGCATTACCAGCAATGTACGGTACAACGGAACATTCGAATCGGATCGGAGTGCTGTTTGGCGGGCTGTAGATGATACTCTCGAAGAGCGCGGCGTTTGCTCGGAAACCTCAGCGTATGACGCCGCCCGTGAGCACGTCAGCCCCGGTATCGAGCAGTACGTTGCTGTTTTTAACCCGGCAGAGCGTCAAATAGGCGGGACATTTCCCACACTAGAACCCCTTATCTGTGCATACCGTTGCTGAGTTCTTATGAAACTCCTCCTCAAGCTTTTCATTGCATCCCTGCATCGCCCTTACGACCCTTTCCGCCCGGTTATGAATCCAGAAATTTGCGGGAATGCAATTTCAGCCCCTTCCCTTGCAGCGTAACCAGGGTCGAAGTGCCATGGGCGACCGTCTGCCTGGATTCATTATATACAGTTGCTTCGGCATAACTGATTAAATTGCCCGAATGGATTGCGCAGCCTTCCGCTATCAACACGCCGTCTTTGACCGGTTTCAAGTAATTCAGTTTCAGATCGATATTCACCAGGCCCGATTCTTCGGGAATTCTCATGAAAGCCGCCCAGAACGTCGCCGCATCGATTATCGTGGCGAGTACTCCTCCGTGAACATTACCAAAAAGCTGGAGATGGCAACGATCGATGTTAAGTTCCAGCACAGCTTTGTCCAGCGCTACCTCGGAAAGCCGCATCGACATGTGATCTGGAAAAGGGCTTGCGTTGACGACTCCAATTATCTCACGAATGTATTCAGGGTTTAGGTTCAGCAAAGCCGTTCTCCTTTTTGACCAATTTATGAGATAATATCAGATGGTCGGATGACGATAATCCTTTTTATCCTCTCGATCTCAACGCCCACATCCGATTTGGCCATAAAATTCGTGTACAGCTCCTTAAACATCATAAGATGTTTTCCATAATGCTTAGATGTTTTCGATTAATTTCATGATATCCCTCCCCTCACTCGATCATAAGTTTCCCGTCCATAAAGCAGGATCAAATCTTTTTCTTGCTCGGCCTCGTCGTGCGGTTCGAGGTAAACAACGTCATGATCGAGCCACGTTTCCGGAATCCGCCCCTCGTCATCAAGAATATGAAGCTCTGCCGGTCCCCATGCCTTTTCACCGAACTTCTTAACGATCAACTTAATCCCCAGGCGGTGATGTAAAAGCCTCCGGTGGGATATTTTGTATTTCGGAAAGAACTGATCGAGAAAAGTATGAACCTCATCAGCGCGTCTCCCGAAGATACGAAGGGTGTGCTTTGCGTGGTCCTCATGGTGCATACGCTTAAACCTCAACCAGGCTCCGGCAGATACACCGCCCATTTCCTGCGCCACTCGTGGAGCAGTCCCGCCCTCTAAAAATCATCGGTCCTCTGATGTATCCAGGGCGGGGCGGCTGTGGAAAACGCTTTTTGGAGCGTCCTCCTATCCCCCTTGAAGATTTTAATCATTCTAACAGTCGCAATCGTACGTCATTGCCCAAGGGGTGCTGCCATGCTGCCCGACGGGAAGTGGTCCCCAACCTGTTCCCACGAAAAAGGGAGCCAATCGGCTCCCAGTAGAATTTTACATCACATCTGCGAATAACTCGCCTACTTCTCGTAACACGTTGGCGCGCCTGGGGCGACTCGAACGCTCGACCTACGGATTAGAAGTCCGTTGCTCTATCCAACTGAGCTACAGGCGCGCTGTCTTCTTAATAGTGATTTGTTGCCCGGGATGTCAATAAACTTTCCACAATTCAGGTTTTCGGCTCGGTAACATTTTGAAAGAGACAGGTTGAAAGAAACGGGCAAAAACCGGATTCGTAACCTGGGCAGGTGATGCCCCCGATCGCCGCGCCCTTGCCGATGACGTAGCGGGTGACGCCCGCGACCTCTGGGACCTGGCCGCCGCCGCCGCGATGAAGCCGGGTCGGCTTTATTCAGGGCATTGGCTTTTTCCCGATCTGACGCCCGCCATTTTATTTTGCGTTTTCAGCGAAAAATCGTTACCTGTAGTAAACGTTACCCGGCCATTTCGAGTCTAATACTCAAAATGGGCCGCCATATGGATTTTTCGGCTTAATGGAGGAGATAGTATTATGAGTCGACCGATGCAATGGCTGAGCTTGATAGGAGGCATCCTGGTTCTCGGATACGGGGTGTTCAAATTGTTTGCACCCCAGCCGGAATGGGTCCCCATGGTATTGGGCCTGCTGATAATAGCGTTTTCGGTTTCCCTGTTGACGAAAAGCAGGGTCGGGAAAGAGGAATCGGACCATAGGAAAGAATGACTTTTATGGGCTGGAGGGCCGTTTCGGGTCCGGCCGGCCCAATTTCGAGAATCGATCGTGACGGTTGCGGGCCGTTTTGGCCAACAGCCTGCAAAGAAAGGCAAAAACATAACCCCCTTGACGTATCAGGCCAAATCATCTACGTTTCGAGTTTTCCAATCGGCGAGGGTCTCAGTGGACAGTGAACCGTGCACTCTAAAGAAAAGGACCCCACGCGCGCGGGCGCTGCCACGGAACGTGGATCAAGCCCGGGGTGTCTGTGATCCGGGGTGCTCCCGGTCCCATTATCGGCGGGGTCATTTATTTTTGGAAGGCGTTTGGTAAATGGAAGATTCGAACATAGTGGTGCGGGAGCGGCTGGAGAAGGCCGCTGAATTCGAGCGGCAGAATATAGCGCTTTATCCCAACGGATATCCCGTTGCTCATAAGATAAAGGATGTACTGGAACGCGCCGCCGGAAAGACGGCTGATGAACTTGAATCGGATGCTGCGCCCTATACGATTGCCGGCCGGATCATGTCGGTGCGCTCATTCGGTAAATCGACTTTCATGCATATCGCTGACGCGGATGCAAGAATTCAGATATATGTTCAGCAGAACCAGGTCGGGCAAGAGAGCTACTCGCTGGCGAAAAAGCTGGACATTGGCGACATAATCCGTTTTTCAGGGCCGCTTTTCAGGACTAAAACCGGCGAAGTAACGCTTTTAGCGAAGGAATTCGTGCTGCTTGCCAAAAACCTGCGGCCTCTGCCCGAAAAGTATCATGGCCTCAAGGACATAGAGCTGCGTTACCGCCAGCGCTACGTTGACCTGATCGTAAACGAGGAGGTCCGGGAGACTTTTCGCAAGAGGGCCCGGATAATAGCGGTAATAAGGCGGTTTCTTTCCGAGCGGGGGTTCCTCGAAGTCGAGACACCCATGATGCAGGCCATTCCCGGCGGGGCGGCCGCCAAGCCCTTCAAGACATATCACAATGCGCTGAGCATGGACTTCTATCTAAGGATAGCCCCTGAACTTTACCTGAAAAGGCTGCTGGTCGGCGGATTCGAGCGGGTTTTCGAGCTGAACCGCAATTTCCGCAATGAGGGGGTTTCCACTCAGCACAATCCGGAATTTACCATGCTCGAGTTTTACCAGGCCTACGCAACTTATGAAGACCTGATGGAACTGAGCGAAGAGCTTTTCCGCCTGATCGCCATGGAGGTAAACGAGGGCCGGATGGTCCTCGAATACCAGGGTGACGTTATCGACCTCACGCCGCCCTGGGCACGCTACAGCTTCATGGAAGCGCTCACCCGTATTGGAGATGTCCCGCAGGGCGCGGTGGACAACTTCGATGAGGCTGTCGCTTTTGCAAGGTCCGTGGGCATCGGGATCGAACGTTTCGAAGGTCACGGAAAGCTGCTGACCAAGATATTCGATCTTGTGGTGGAACCGAGGCTGATCCAGCCGACCTTTATTTACCGGTATCCACTCGAGGTATCGCCTCTTTCGAGAAAAACGGAAGGTGCCCCCGAATTCGTCGACCGATTCGAACTGTTTATTGCGGCTCGGGAGATGGCCAACGCCTTCTCGGAATTAAACGATCCCAGAGATCAGCGTGAGAGGTTCTCCCGCCAGTTGGAGGCGTTTAAGGCGGGGGACGAGGAAGCCCACCAGATGGATGAGGACTATATCAGGGCGCTCGAATACGGTATGCCTCCTGCCGCCGGTGAGGGAATCGGAATCGACCGGCTGGTTATGCTTTTTACTGATTCACCCTCTATCAGGGATGTTATTCTTTTTCCTCATATGAGACCGGAAAAGAAAAGCCAATAGGAGATCATGAGCTTCGAATTTTTCATAAGCATACGGTACCTGCTGGCCAAGCGCAGACAGACATTTGTGTCCCTGATTACTTTCATTTCGATTGCCGGAGTGGGGGTCGGGGTAACCGCCCTGATCGTCGTTCTGGCGGTAATGAACGGGTTCCATGACGACCTTCGCGGCCGCATTCTCGGTATCACCTCTCATGTAAATATCACAAGCTTCGCCGGGATGATTTCGAACTACAGGGAAGTGATGGGCGAAGTTGAAAAGGAAAAGGGGGTACTTGGGTCAACACCGTTCATATATGCGCCGGTCATGATGACATCGGGCAGGAGCGCGGGGGCTGTTTTACGCGGGATCGACCCCCTTTCTGCATCGAAGGTCCTGAAACTCCAGGAAAACCTCACCCGGGGAAACCTCGCTGATTTGGTTCAGCCTTCAAACGGAGCCTCAGCCTCTTATCCCGGCATCATCCTCGGCATCGAACTGGCGAATAATCTCGGGACCAGGGTAGGGGAGTATTTGACGATCATCTCGCCGTCCGGCCGGCTGACTCCGATGGGTCAGGCGCCCAGGAGCAGGCTTTTCCAGGTGGTCGGGATCATACAGTCCGGGATGTACGAATACGATAATACACTTGCATATGTCGATCTCCCCGTTGCCCAGCAGTTCCTGGGGATCGGCGACTCAGTTAGCGGAATTGAGGTCAGAGTCGATGATATCTACAAGGCGGGCGAAATCGCGGAAGCTTTGAAACAGCGCCTTGGGCCTCCTTTTTATGTCAGCGACTGGATCAAAATGAACAGCAACTTTTTTTCCGCGCTCAAGCTGGAAAAGGTGGTAATGTTCGTGATTCTGACGCTGATAATACTGGTGGCGGCCTTCAATATAGTCAGCTCGCTGACAATGCTGGTCATGGAGAAAGGCCGCGATATTGCGATACTCAAGGCCATGGGGGCCACCACGGCCAGCATAAGGAAGATTTTCGTCCTGGAAGGGTTTCTCATAGGCATATGCGGAACGGGCTTGGGTATTCTGGGCGGCTTCACTTTGTGCTCGCTGCTCAAGAGGTACAAATTCATCGAGTTGCCGCGGGACGTTTATCATATTTCAACCCTCCCGGTTAAAATGGAAACTTTTGACTTGGCGGTTATTGCTTTTGCGGCAATCTGCATAAGCCTGCTGGCGACCCTTTATCCGTCGCGCAAGGCCGCAGGGCTCGATCCGGCGGAAGCCCTAAGATATGAGTGAAGTCAAGCATATGCCGGTAGCGCCGTCTTCCACGGCGGCGCCGTTACCGGTGGAAGCCCCAAGATATGAGTGAAGTCAAGCACATCCCGGTAGCGCCGTCTTCCACGGCGGCGCCGTTACCGGTGGAAGCCCCAAGATATGAGTGAAGTCAAGCACAGCATAGAAGTCCAGACACTTGGGCTTACCAAGACTTTCGGAAACGGGGTCCAGACAATCGAGCTTTTCAGGGACCTCGAGCTTGTCATCCGAAGGGGGGAGAGGATTGCCATCGTAGGAAGTTCGGGCGCCGGCAAATCGACCCTGTTGAATATACTGGGCACCCTGGAAAAACCGACCGGCGGGAAGGTGCTCTACGGTGGAGATGATGTGTTTCTCTGGGGTGAGCGGGAGTTGGCCAATTTCCGGAACCGCAACATCGGATTTGTCTTTCAGTTTCACTACCTGCTCCCTGAGTTCAACGCGCTTGAAAATGTAATGATGCCCGGTTTGATCGCAGGTCTTCCCCGGGCGGAGGCAAAGTCGGGGGCCGAAGAACTCCTGAACACGCTCGGTTTGTCTGCGAGGCTCAAGCACCGGATTGGAGAGTTGTCCGGCGGCGAGCAGCAAAGGGTCGCAGTGGCCAGGGCGCTTTCGCTTCGCCCGAAATTATTCCTGGCCGATGAGCCGAGCGGTAATCTCGACAGCCGTACCGGGCGCACTCTTCACGAACTTTTGGTTTCGCTCAATGAAAAGCTGGGTTTGACCATGATAATCGTTACGCACAACCAGGAGCTGGCGTCCATGATGCACCGGGTTTTGCGTTTGAAAGATGCTCTTTTGAGAGAAGATCGGGATCTGTCTGCCGTATGCTCTACGGCCACAATATGAGAGCATGGCGCCGGGACGGGGCCGGTTTCCGTCCGGTTCTTCGACGTCAAAGAATTTGACATAAAAGAATTTGTCATAAAAGAATTCGACGTAAGGATTTTTCGGGGACAGTGGTGCTGTATATTTGATGCATGTCTCCGGATATTGGGCAAAATTCTACGGTTCCGGGGTTTAAACCGTCCAAAAAATTCTATTGGGCAGGCGTAAATAAGGTGGTATTAGAGAGATCACGGGGCAGGCGGGGTCTGCCTGAAACTGAAGCTTAAAGAGTGCTGCGCGGCTTCTGGCAGCGATTTGGCGGAAATATCATGCAGGGCAGGCAGCGGGCGGGGGGGCTTTAGATCATGGTGGGCGTGAAAAAAGCGGGGGGACTTCTATGTTTTGTTTTTTTCTCTATTCTGGCAGTTCAGGCAGCGTGGTCTGAGGACCAGGTACACAAAGTAGCCGTCTTGCCTCTCGTGATGCATGGCCAACAGGATGTCGCAAAGACGCAAAAAGCAATCGATGAGGTTTTCGTTCGACTCGGTTCTCGAGAAGGCATGAAACTGATCGATCCCCAGGAGGTCCAGAAAGTGGCGGGCGCCGCTGTCAGCACCGAAGCGGAGGCGCGGTCCATCGGGAGCAGGCTCGGAGCTGCTTATGTCGTGTTCGGGAGCTTCAATCAGATCGGTAACGCTATCAGTATCGATGCCACGCTCGTGGATGTGTCCGGCCAGAAGAAGCCCATGACTCTTTTGGCAGAAGAGAAAGGGGCTGAAAACCTAGCTTCCGCAGTTGGGAAAATTGTGCAGCAGATGAGCGTCCAGGTGCTCTCGAAGGCATTGATAGCGGATGTGAAAGTCAAGGGAAACGATCGTATCGAAGCCGAGGCGATAAAGGGAAATATTAAAAGCAAGAAGGGTGAATTACTCAAGCCTGAGCAGGTGAGTGACGATATCCGGTCCATCTTCAAGATGGGGTATTTCGAGAAGGTGGATGCCGAAGTCACCGACACCCCCGCCGGAAAGGTCCTCACGTTTATCGTGCAGGAAAACCCGACCGTGCAGGAAGTCAAGATTGTCGGCAATAAGAAGATAAAGGAAAAGGACATCCTGGCTGCAATCGTCACAAAGCCATATTCAATCCTGCAGCAAAGCGTGGTCAGCGACGATGTTCAGAAGATACTCAAGCTCTATCAGCAAAAGGGCTATTACAACGCTGAAGTGACCTCGAAAATAGAATATCCCAAAGATCCGCACAAAGCCGTAGTCACTTTCAACATCGATGAAAAGAAGAAAGTTTACATAAAATCGATAGAATTTACCGGCAACAAGAATCTTTCCGCGCGCAAACTGCGCGGAGCGATGCAGACAAAGGTGAAGAGCATACTTTCGCTTGTGACTGACAGGGGGATTCTCCAGAAAGAGATCCTTGAGACGGACCTCGATCGGTTAACCGCTTTTTACCACGACGAAGGGTATATGGACGCAAAGATCAGCTCGCCTAATATCGAACTCAAAGCCGATGGGTTCCACATCACCATCGGGGTTGAGGAAGGCGAGAGGTATAAGGTGACCGACGTCAAATTGACGGGGGACCTGATCGAGGGCTACGAGCAAAAGATTGTGAAAAAACTGGAGCTCAAGCCGAACGCTTATTTCAGCCGTGAAAAAGTCCGCCACGACATGGAGCTTATACAAAGAACTTACAAGGACGAGGGATTTGCACGGGTCGATGTTGACCCTCGAATCAGGCGGAATCCCGAAGACCATACGACCGATATCGATTTCCATGTCGATAAGAAAGAGATTGTGCGGATTGGTCAGATTTTCATTACGGGCAATACGAAAACGAGAGACTACGTAATTCGCCGCGAGTTAAGGATATATGAAGGCGATCTTTTCAGCGCGAAGAAAATAGAGGCCAGCCTGAACAGACTCAAAAAGTTGGACTACTTTGAAAACGTCGAAATTGACCCGATCGATACTGAAGTAAGGGACGTCATAAATCTGAACGTTAAAGTGAAGGAAAAGCAGACCGGCTCAATAAGCATTGGAGGCGGTTACTCGTCGGAGGATGGTCTTTTTACGACCGGCCAGATACAGCAGAAAAACCTGTTAGGAACAGGCGACGTTGTATCCCTCAAGGCATACCTCGGTCAGTTGGCTTCTCGCTACATAATTAGTTATACGCATCCGTATGCTTTCGGAACTCCGCTGACAGTCGGGATCGACATCTATAACTGGGAAAGGGCCTATCAGGATTTTACAGAGAACTCCTATGGGGTCAAATTGCGTGCAGGGTACCCCCTCGGCCAGTACAGCATGGTGACTGGATACTACGTATGGCAGGATGCGGAAATCGACAACCTGGATACGCTTGCGCAAAGGGACCCGACATTCACCAAAGGCCTGACCGGTTTTTCGGTAAAAAGCGCGTTTGGCGTCGCTTTCTCGCGAAATACGACCGATCATCCTTTTTTGCCCACCAAAGGCACCTACATCGGCGCAAATCTTGAGTACTCCGCTAAAGCGCTTGGCGGCGATTACAACCTTTTTAAGCAAGAGTACCATCTCGGCGCATATTATCCGCTTTTTTGGAAATTCGTCGGGCATTTGCGTGGCGAAGTCGGATTTGAAAATCCGGGAGGCCTGGATAACTTTCCAATCTACGAGCGCTTTTTCCTCGGAGGTATAGATTCACTTCGCGGCTGGAAATTCGGCCAGGTTGGACCAACTGACAGTCTGGGCCTGGTTTATGGCGGCGACAAGTATGCGGTTGTCAATGCGGAACTTCTATTTCCGCTTGTTGAAAAGTATGGCGTACGGGGAGTGGTCTTTTTCGATACAGGTAACTCATTCGCTGAAGGTCAGTCACTCGATCCTTCCCAATTCAGGGAAGACGTTGGTTTGGGCGTCCGATGGAATTCACCATTCGGGCCGCTCAGAATTGAGGCGGGCTACGTCCTTGACAAGCATACGGGCGAACAGCCCTATAACTGGCAGTTTTCTGCCGGAGCATTCTTTTAAGGAGTCGAAGAGCGATGAAGAGATTTTTGGGAAACGTACTGGTGGCTGCTGCCATTACCCTGGTTTTTTCTGTGAACGCGTTTGCAGCCGGGGGGCTCAAGATTGGATATTTTGATCTTCAGGCTGCGATAACTCAATCAACGACGGGTAAGAAGTTCGTCGATGAAATGAAAAAGGAGGAGGATAGGCTCGGCTCGGAGCTGCAGGACAAGGCGCGTGCATTTACGACCGCCAAGGATGAGTACGAAAAGAAGAGAGACGTAATGGATGAGAAAACCAGGGTCCGCAAGGAGAAAGAATTAACCGAAATGTACACGGAGGTGCAGAAATTGCGCTCCGACTCAACTGCTAGATTCAACGAACAGGCAACTGCAGCCAGGGCGCCTATTCTCAAGAGAGTAAATGAGATAGCAACCAAGATCGGCAAAGACGATAAGTATGACTTTATTTTTGAAAAGAGCGCTCTGTATTACGCCGGCAATGTTAATGATGATCTGACCAAACGGATCTCTGCCGAGCTGGACAAAGCGCCCATTAAATGATTCGATTATTATCGGGGCCAATTTCCTGTAGAGGGCGGGACCAGCTCCCGCCCTTTTAACACCGGGGGTGGCCTCATCTTTTTCATGGGTCTTCCGGCCAATGCGTGCCTGGACAGTTGCACGCGAAGCCGCGTTTTTTGACGTCGAAGAACGCGAAGAAGCGGTAGCGGCGCAAAAGAGAAGCGGTAGCGGCGGCGCAAAAGAACAGGTTTTGTGGGGCTTCATGCAAACATGTACTGTGTTGTTTGGACACGGAGTTCCAGGCTAAGAGCTTACAATGGATGGCGTGAAGTCCTGTGAAATGGAATGAACCGATTACGCTAAGATGAAAAGAAGATGACGCAGTTAAATGCGTTACCAGGAAGTTGCGTAGGCAGAGCGAGAACCGAGGGGCCGAAGCACAAAGAAAGCCGTCTCCCCGCTCGCTATCCCTGTTCTCCGCCTTCTCTTTCTTCGCGTTCTTCGACGTCAAAGAACGCGTCTTCGCGTGAAAAATATTGGGTGGCCTCGTTTTTTCATCGTACGTTTTGTGATTGAGCCATCCAAGCGATTTTGCAGTCATTTTTACCTGTAACTGGTCTTTTGCCAGATAGGAACCGGTGTGAACGATTATCCCGAGGGAAAAAGGTCCTTTTCGCTAGGCGAACTTTGCACTCTTCTGAATGCCGAGTTAAAGGGTGACCCCGATTTGCTTGTCAGCGGCATGGGGGCCCTGGAAAGCGCAGCCCCCGGGCAGTTGAGCTTCCTGGTTGGTTCCCGCTATAGTCATCTGGTTTCCGGATGCCGGGCAGCCGCTTTGATCGTGTCGCCGGAATTCCGGGATCTCAGCTTCAATCTTCTCATCGTGAAGGACCCCTACCTGGCCTTTGCTAAAGCTGCCCGGTTGTTTCTGCCCGATTCTGACAATGATGCCGGAATACATCCATCCGCTTTTATCGGCGAGGGTGTATTGTTGGGGGAAGGTGTTTCAGCCGGTCCGTTCGCTCATGTTGGAAACAATTCGCAGATAGGCGCGGGGTCGAAGATAGGGTCTGGGGCCTACATTGGCAAAGATGTCCGTATCGGCTATATGTGTCTGATAGAACCCAGGGCTACCATCGTTGACAGGTGCATCATCGGGAACCGGGTTATTATCCATGCGGGGGCCGTAATCGGCACAGATGGTTACGGGTATGCCCAGGACGAGCAGGGCAGGCATGTAAAAATCCCGCAGACCGGCATAGTGCAAATTGACGACGACGTTGAGATCGGTTCCAATACTACGATAGATCGGGCAACCTTCGGAAAGACCTGGATAAAGCGCGGCGTAAAGATCGATAATCTCGTTATGATTGCGCACAACGTCGTGGTTGGCGAAGACAGCCTGCTCGTCGCCCAGGTCGGCATTTCAGGCAGTTCCAGGATTGGAGACCATGTGGCTCTCGGCGGACAGGCCGGAATAGCGGGACATCTTCAGATTGGAGACAGGACCCAGATCGCTGCAAAAGCTGGAATTCATCATTCCATTCCGCCCGACCAGCTTATCGTCGGCTCCCCTGGTTTTCCCAAGGATGAGTTTCTCAGAAATTTAATTAACGTACAGCGCCTGCCCAGGCTGAAGGAAGCCTTGAAGCGGCTGGGCGACAGGGTGCAGAAGATCGAGGAGGCATTGAAAAAGGATGATGGACATAATTCAGATTAAAGAGATTATTCCGCACCGCTATCCTTTCCTCTTCGTGGAAAGAATTGTCGAATGCACCTCTGATTCGATAGTGGGGATCAAGAACGTTTCGGTCAACGAGCCCTTTTTTCAGGGACATTTTCCCACCAATCCGATTATGCCCGGCGTCCTTATCCTGGAAGCCATGGCCCAGACCGGCGGGATTCTTGCCCTCAGTGTATTCCCCCAGTATAAAGACAAGTACGCTGTTTATTTTGCCGGTTTGGACAAGGTCCGTTTCCGCAAACCCGTGCGGCCTGGAGACCAGCTCGTTATGAAGGTCAAACTTGAGAAACAGCGCGGCGGTTTTTTCAAACTGCTGGGCGAAGCTTTTGTCGATGATGTATTGGTGGCAGAAGCTGTAATGATGATAAATGTGGATATAAACTCAGGGGAGACTAAAGGCGTCTAGAAAGGTTTGCGCCCGGCCGAAGGTCCCGTCTCAAAAACAGTGGAGAAAAGATGCCGATTCACCCGACCGCAATAGTGTCCCCAACGGCTGAAATTGCCGAAAATGTTACCATAGAGGCGTACAGCATAATAGGCCCTCATGTTACCATCAATTCGGGGACCGTTGTGGGGCCGCATGTAGTTATAGACGGCAAAACCACAATAGGCGAAAACAATCGCATTTATCCCTTTGTTGCGATAGGTCTTCCTCCGCAGGACCTTACATACGCAGGCGAGGAAACAAGTGTAATTATTGGAAATGACAATGTAATGCGCGAAAATGTTACGATTCATCGCGGCACTTCCAGAGGTGAGGGGACGACCCGGATCGGCAATGGGGTCTATCTTATGGCCTATGCGCATGTCGCTCATGATTGCCAGCTTGGAAACGGGGTATTGATGGCGAATGCGGCGACCCTGGGAGGTCACGTGACTGTGGGCGAGTGCGCCGTGCTCGGTGGGATAGTTGCCGTTCATCAGTTCGTGCGAGTAGGGGAATTCAGTTGCACGGGAGGATTTACAGGCGTCCGCATGGACGTTGCCCCCTATATGCTGGCCAAGGGCGCCGAACAGACCAAACTCTACGGCGTAAACGTCATCGGCCTTAGACGCAACGGCTTTTCCGAAGAAGCCATCCAGGCGATAAAGAAATGTTACAAGGTATTCTTCCGCTCAGGTCTCACGATCAAAGAAGCAGTTGAAAAAGCCCGCGAGGGTATAGAGCCGCTGCCGGAAGTAGAAAGACTTATAGAGTTTATGTCGTTTAGTTCCAAAAGAGGGTTGGCCAGATAATGTCTTTGGCGAATACGCAGGGTCCGGAGGGCAGGGTCGAAGAAGTAGGACTTATTGCTGGCAGCGGTCAATTTCCGCTTCTTTTTGCTCACGCGGCGCGCAAGGCTTCGGTCCGGGTCCTCGCGGTCGGCTTCGATGGCGAAACCAATCCCGCCCTTTCAAAATACGTCGATGAATTCCACATGCTTAAGCTCGGCCAGCTCAACCGCCTGATAGCTACTTTCAAAAAGGCCGGCATAACCAAGGCGGCAATGGCCGGGGCAATAGACAGGACGCGCCTTTATACGAGAATCAGGCCGGACTGGAGGTTCGTGCGGTTTATAGGCAAGCTCAGAAATACCAAAGACGACTCCCTTCTCAGGGCGCTGGCGAGAGAACTTGAGTCCGAGGGGATACTCATCCAGCCTTCCACCATTTTCCTGCCCGAACTTCTTGCGCCCGAAGGAATACTCACACGTAGAAAGCCCAACCGCCGCGAGCAGGCGGACATCGCTTTCGGCTGGACTCTGGCCAAGGCGATCGGCAGGCTCGATATCGGGCAGTGCCTCGTGGTGAAAAACCAGTCTGTGCTCGCCGTTGAAGGAATAGACGGCACCGATGCGACTATTATGCGCGGCGGCCGTCTTTGCGGCGAAGGCGCGGTGGTCGTCAAGGTTAGCAAGCCCATGCAGGACATGCGTTTCGATGTCCCCGCAGCCGGTTCCGACACCATACAGACGATGAAAAGGGTCAATGCGCGTGTGCTGGTTCTCGAAGCAGGCAAAACGGTCATATTCGACCGGAGCAAAATGATAGACCTTGCCGATTCTGCCGGGATTTCGATACTCGTCCAAAATGAGGTGCTTCGGTCTCCGGAAAACCAGGACAAAGACGCGCTGGCGGTCCTGGAATCAAGTCTTTTGGACCAGAACGGGTCGCGGAGCCCGGTGTATTCGGAAGAGCAACCCCCGCCCCCGGAAGCCATTCTGGTTCGCAGCCCCCGCCCCGGGGCCGTGCGGACCGCCGTGATCGGAGTTGGCTACCTCGGGCGCTTTCATGCTCAAAAATATGCGAGGCTGCCTGATGCCAATCTGGTTGCGCTGGTAGATATAGACAGCCAACGCGGGCGGCATGTGGCCGAAGAGGTTAAGACTGAGGCCTTGACCGATTACAGGGAACTTTTTGGAAAGGTCGATGCGGTAAGCATCGCTACCCCCACGCCCCAGCACTTCGCTATCGCCAGGGAATTTCTCACCGAGGGGATTCACGTTCTTCTCGAAAAACCGATGACAAAAAACCTGGAGGAAGCCGACGAACTTATCGCAACGGCAAAAAAGAGCGGCGCAATTCTTCAGGTCGGTCATCTGGAGCGGTTCAACTCCGCATTTACGGCTATTCGTCCGCGCCTGCGCGATCCCATGTTCATCGAAGCCCATCGGCTCGGTCTTTTTAATGAAAGAGGTCTGGAAGTAGACGTAATACTTGATCTGATGATTCACGACATCGATATCGTACTCAACATCGTCAATGCCCCTCTCAGGGACGTTCATGCTTCCGGCGTTTCCGCCCTCAGTCCGCTGCCGGACATTGCAAGCGTTCGAATGGAGTTTGCCAACGGGGCCGTAGCCAATCTCACCGCAAGCCGAATTTCTATAAAGAACATGAGGAAGCTGCGCATCTTCCAGGAGAATTGCTATTTTTCGGTCGACTATGCCAAGAAACGCGCCTATGCCGTTTACAGGGAAGCCGAATCGGATGAGGACGGCTATCCCCAGCTTTCTATGGAAGATTTTGAAATAATTGAGAAAGATTCCCTTGAGGAAGAGATCGGCGCTTTTCTGAACTCTGTCAGGTCCGGCGGTCATCCTGAAGTGGATGGGGAGCAGGGGCGCAAGGCGCTTGGCGTTGCACTCGACATATCACGCCGGATTGAGGGACAAATGCGCACTAAACGCGTTTTTCCGGAGATCGGGAATTGGAAATCTTCATAAGCGCTGGAGAAGCTTCAGGGGACCTGCACGGTTCACATCTTGCCCGCGCAATATGGTCTATCGCCCCCCAAACTCGCATCTGCTGCCTCGGGGGACCTCACATGCAGGCCGAAGGCGTTCCGGTCATCGTTGATAATCGAAGCCTTTCGGTTGTGGGCGCCACGGAAATCGTTGCTCATATCCGGGAAATCTATGGCGCCTGGGTAAAGATCCGTTCTCACCTTCTTGCAACCCGCCCCGAACTGGTCGTATTGATAGATTTTCCCGATTTCAATCTGTTTCTTGGAAGGTTTGCCAAAAAAATCGGCGCCAAAGTCTTATACTATATCAGCCCCCAGATTTGGGCCTGGCGGGAAGGCCGCGTAAACAAAATCAAAAGGCTTGCGGACAGGATAGCGGTTATCCTGCCGTTCGAAAAAGATTTCTATGCCTCTCACGGTGTGGACGTCGATTACGTCGGCCACCCGCTGGTGGACATAATGGCCGATTTACCGGATAAGACTCAGTGCGACCGGCTCTATCACAGTTTCAGCGGACCTCTTGTCGGATTGCTCCCCGGTAGCCGGCGCAGCGAGGTTAAGCTCCTTTTCGACGTCTTGATGGAGGCCGCCCAAATAATCTCGCGGTCGTTCCCGGCCGCCAGGTTCATAATTCCGGTGGCATCTTCGCTTGACACTCGGGATATGGAAACCAGGGCCGCCCGATGGTCGCTGCCGGTGCAGTTCGTGCCTAACGACACCTATAACGCAATCAGGGCCTGCGATCTGATCTTGACCGCTTCCGGCACGGTGACCCTGGAAGCCGCGATTCTCGAAACTCCCATGATAGTAGCCTACAAAGTCTCCAGGCTCAGCAAGAAGATCGGTTTGCTGCTCATTCGGTCCAAATTCGCCGGGCTGCCCAATGTGATAGCAGGCAGGGAAATAGCTCCCGAATTTGTGCGGGAGGAGCCTACCGGACAGCGATTGGCCGATTGCGCCATCAAGTTCTTAATGAATCCGGCTCTCCTTGACGAGCAACGCCTTGAGTTGAGGGGCATTCGCAATCAGCTTGGCGCCCCCGGCATATCCGCCCGGGTCGCGCGGATTGCCCTGGATACGGCTGGAAGGGCGCGATGAGGTTTTTGCGGCTGGTCGCCTGGACTGCATACGAAGCGGCCCTGTGTTTGAGCTGGCCGGCGCTCTACTTTTATTACTTTTGCAGGTCCCGGACCGATGGCAAATACAGGGACAATTACCTGAGCCGGATGGGGCGAAAGCTCCCGGCGCCTTTAGGGCCCGGCCCCGGCCGCGCCTGGATTCATGCTCTCTCGGTGGGGGAGGCGCTCTCATCGGTTGCTTTGATAGCTGAATTGAAGCAAATGCGTCCGGCACTCGGAATAGTTTTTTCCACCTCCACCGAAACGGGGATGTCGCTTGCCACGGAGAGGCTCAAGGGACTGGTGGACGAATTTTTTTTCATGCCGCACGATTTCCCGTGGACCGTTTACAGCCTGCTTAAGAGGGTAAGACCCTCGCTTTTCGTGCTGATAGAGACCGATTTCTGGCCCAATCTCCTTTGGGGGTTAAATACCCGGGGCGTTCCCGCAGTGCTGGTCAACGGGAGAGTGTCGCCTCGTTCGTACCGAGGCTTTTACCGTCTGGGCCGGCTCGCTGGCGCCATTTTCAGCCGGTTCGATCTCATCTTTGCACAGACCGGACTGGACAGGGCGCGTTTCATTTCCATGGGTTGTCTTTCGCAGAAAGTGATGGCGGCGGGGAACCTCAAATTCGACTCATCCATGTCCAGGGTCTCGGAATCGGAGATTGCTTCGATCAGGGCCGGTATCGGTCTGGAAGCGGGCAGGCCCGTGTGGGTGGCGGGCAGCACTCATGAAGGTGAAGAGCAAATTCTGCTTCGCATCCAGGACCGCTTGAGCGCTCAAATTCCGAACCTGCTTCTTATAATCGCCCCGAGGAAAATTCAGCGTGGGACCGAAATTGCGGCTCTGGCGCATAGCCTTGGTTTTGACTCCGGTGTCCGCTCAAAAGGGGAAACTGCGGCCGGAAAACGCGTGTATATTCTTGATACCCTCGGTGAGCTTGCAAGGATATACGCGATTTGCGATATTGCCTTTCTTGGCGGGAGTTTTGCCGAAATCGGAGGGCATAACCCCCTTGAAGCGGTTGCCCAGGGTAAGCCCGCATGTTGGGGACCACATTTTTTCAATTTTGGTGAAATCGAAAGGGAGCTTCTGGACGCGGGGTGCGCTATGAGGGTATCTTGTGAAAGCGAGTTGGAGGATTTCCTCAAAAAGGCCCTCAGTGATACCGCTCAGATCGCAGAAATGACGGAAGCCGCTCAGCGTTTCACTTTCTCACAAAGGCATACCGCAAATCGCATAGCTTCCATTTTGCTCGAAAAAATGGCATAGCGGCCCAACATCCCCATAAGCGCTAACTTAAGCCCCTCCTTTTGCGATGTATATGCACGACGAACCTGTAGTCTCGGGAAGCTTAAATTGCAATGTATGTCTTACAATTTGGACAATAACAATCGCCACTTCCATCTCTGTAATAATCGGCTCTATGGCATTTAGGGCAAAGCGCTGGCTCATCTGACAATATTCGGTCTTCCGATTTTAGCCCTATGTCTATTAACGTTGGATCTGATGGCTTACGATTTACCACATCTATTTCACGCTGTTTCAATCGGCGTTCCTCGACTTGTTGGTTGACCTCAGCAGGGTCAAAAATATGTCCACAATAACGGCATTTTATTGCCTCAAACTTGATTGTCTCAGCACAGGAAGGACACTTTTTTGTTCCAAGATCTTCCAGTGAGGAAGATTTTGAAGAATCAGGCGCAACGGACTCCATTATCTTCTGCATTAGAGTAATGGCGGTAGTATGAGTTAGGTGGGATGCTATTTTTATTTCTTCAGATCCATATACGATCGCAACATAGTAACCTTTCTTAACCATATCGTTGGCTATTAGATCACCAGCAGCTTGTCCTGTGCTCTTCATTATACCTGACACAGCTCGTGCTGCACCTACGGCACCAACAACTGCTACGCCTGCCAAACCAGTCCCACCAATAAATATGCCAGAGCCACCAGAGTATTCTGCTGAGGATATTCTAGAATCTTTGCCATTCTGAGAGTTGCCGACAAGGATTTGCGTAATATGGGCATAGCTGTAAAGACGGTCTCCGGCAGCAATTCCTGTTGGTGTTACCCCAATTACGCTTGTGCGATTTCTCCCTTGATTGACACTGTTAACAATAACGATTGATACTATAAGACCAAGTATACCAAAACCTATGCTTATTGGGACAACGTGACTGAAGTTCCTCCCGTCACTTGTGAAGAGTCCTAGAAGACAACCGACGAATAGCCCTCCAATTACACCGAGGCATCCCCCTCCAAAATGTGAGCTGGCGCCAAGTCCTACTCCAGAAACTGTGAACAATGTGCCGTCGTCGGTGGATTGCATTCCAAACCCATAATCAGGTTCCCTGTTCTCCATTTCCTCCCCTCCCAATATAACTAAATCCATAGGCGAACACTTGCGCTCTTGTGAATCGGAGCGCTTGCCATTTCGTGAAACACATGGACCTGAGCGATTTTTCCCTGAATAATGCATCAAGCTCTTCGCTATCCAAAACGGGTCTATCCAAAACGTCAAAACGGGTCGTCGAAACGGGTCGGACCAAGGTAGTGCCGCGATTTCCACGAGAAAATGTCAAAAAAGCATGCATTATTAGCACTTAGAAGCACGCTTTTGGCCCCAAAATGATAGCTCTAAGCCGGACCTGGGCTCACGTAGCGCGGATTCGTCATCCGTCGGCCCACCCTCTTACGCTTTTGGTTCCATTTGCCTAATATTTTCAGCTATCCATTCTTTTATAAAATCAAGGTATTCAGGGACAGGCATGAATTCGAAATCCCTGTCCTTGAAACCATCTCTTCCCCTTGCTTCGTGAAAGTCAGCCATAAATTCATTGAAGCGTTCCCATATTCTTGTCGCGCTGGGAGCCTTCTTAAAGCCCAGCTCGGTAAACCAGTTGCGAACCTGCAATACGAGAGTTTCTGGATCGTTATTGTGGCTTTTGATGTCGGAATTTGACAAATCAGATAATGCTTTTTGATATCGGTACTTGTCTTTTTCTAGAATCAGACATGTTTTTGACTTCAAAATGCCTTCATTGGCAAGTCTGCAACCAATATCGATTCCCAGCTCAAGGGGCATATTGAGTCTGTAATACTCGCCCTTCTTACGCGATTGGATTCGAGAGATATCATGGATACTATATTTGGAACATTTGATGAGGCTGCAAATCTTATTGATTCTTGCCTCTCCTGAGTCAAAGATCTCAGATGCAATCCTGGGATTGTAATCGAGGAAAAGAACCGTAAACAAGAGCGGCCTTAACAGTGGTGTATATTCAGAATCGAATGGGCAGTTTATGAAAACGTTCCTTGAAAAATCTCCTCCCAAGGAACTCATGCGTTCTTCTCAGGCCTTTCCCATCTCTGAATGGAACCATCTTTCTTATGGACTATGACGTCATGGCCTTTTGAAAGCTTTCTGGCCCCTTCTACCGCAGCCTCTTTCTTATCGAAAAGCTTGCTCGCCTTCGTGTTACCCTCTTTCTTAATGGCCCAGCCATCCTGCCGTGAAATTACATGAACTCTCTGGGTTTTTGGGCTACTGGAAGCTGATCGTTTTGCCATTTTGGGACCTCTTTCTTGTTGCACTAGTCCGATTCTCGGCGCTAGACAATGCCTCCACGTCTGGTGGGTCTTGACGTGAGAATTATGATGCATTTTCTACAGAAATTCAAGAAAACGCAAGCTCAATTATGGGATGCGCGAACGAGGGCGAACTCTCCGGATCTTATATTATAATGCTGCGGGCTCACACGTCCCTGCCTATTCTGAAAGGACGGGGTCAAACCTACACTTTTCACACCCCAAGCCCCCCTCAAACTTTCCAACAGATTTGCGCATAGATTTGCTCTGTTCCATCTCGTTCGCAACCAGTTTTTTCGCCCTGCCGGTCGGTCCGGGGTGCCGGTCGGTCCGGGGTGCCGGTCGGTCCGGGGTCGGCCGGTCGATCCGGGGTCGGACCACGCTAGACCCGCTACAGCCAAAGATCGACGTGCAAAAAACAGTCGTTTGGCAAGCTTAAACCAGCATTTTCGTTACTAAAATCCTCGATCTAAGCACCGCTGTCGATTAACGAGAAACGCAGGGGCCAACTGTGGCTCAGGAGAATTGGCATCAGGGTTCGAGAGTTATGCGACAAGAGGTTTAATAAAGAGTTGTTTGATCCGAATATCCCCTGCACAAACCTCTTGTCGTAATCGCATCTGGTCCAATAGTTCCCAATCCGAGCACTTTTTCCGATTGCATCGGGAATCAGTGCAGGCGTTTCTGCATTAAGGCCTGCTGATATCGCGGGATAACATAGGGTCCTTCCGGGATGATGGCTATCGACCGGCCGGACGGATCGCAAATGCCTAGAACGAAGTCGAGTGCCGAGATACCCTCTGCCGCACACTGAACACCAGTCAGCAACTTGTCGGCTTTGGACAGAGAGCCCGAAAAGAGGTGAATATTTCCGATCCGCATTGGTTTGAGCTGCATCTCGGTTTGCCACGCGTCGATTGCGGCCTGCGGTTTCGAGAGAATCGACTGCAGGAAGCCGTCCACGCCAAGCTTTATAAGCTGGCGTTGGGCCTCGACGTATTCTAGGGAACCCATTCCTTCCGAGCACTCGGAGAAAATAATTATATCACCGCCGGGTTCGAGTAGTCCCATCGCTCCCACCATTCCCTTGACGGTTTGATAATAAGTTTTATCCAGGGGGTAGCCCCCCCCGCTGGTGATAATAGTCCTGAACTTCCTATCCAGGAAAATCTCGGAATAACATTGCATGTAATCTACCGCATCCGGGTGGCTTGCCTCAATTTCCCCGAAATTCACAAATGAGAGTTTCCGTTTGTCATCTATTACCGTGTTTACGGCCAGCACTCTGCCGAGCATGCGGACCACTTCCAACTGTTCTTCGTGGAGTGGATTTCCCTCGAGAACACAATTGGCTGCCTGGGGGTGCTCCATGAATCGTGCATTATGGAAGGTCGTAATCGTGTCTTTATGAGCTATGCCGGGAGCGATAACCTTCCTTCCGCCGGAGTAGCCGGCCATGAAGTGCGGCTCAACGAGCCCGGTTGCAATCTTGATGTCAGCCTGGACAAAACGGCGGTCGAGCTTGATCGGCGTGCCCCGGGAGGTAGTGCCGAGATAGACGTGGTCGGCATCATTTCGAGCGAAATGATTAACTACATTGACTGTTTCGAGCACCCAATCATTTCCGACGAGTTCGCGAAGCTCTTCGCCTTCATTGGGCCTGTGCAGACCTGTTGCCACCAGAACTGTTATGGCTTCCGGTTTAATACCGGCTTTCATGAGTTCCTTGATGAGCGGCGGCACAACGGCCGAATTGGGCACCGGCCTGGTAATGTCGCAAATAAGGATACAAGCGCTACGGAGCCCGGTGGCTTCCTTGGAAAGCGAATCGCACCCGATCGGGTTGGCAAGGGCTTTGGTGACGGCCCCTGCAGGGTCTGCAATAATGGGCATCGCAGTTTTTTCGATGACCGTTACGTCCCAGGAGTCTGGAAGATCGATAACCAAACCGCTTTTGCCGTAATTCATCGTTACGCTCATATTCAATCCCTCACACACTTGGTTAAACCTTCATTAACTACAACAAACGCAATCAGATCGACGAATTCCCGGTGCATGACTGGTGCAAACCGGTCAGTTCTTTTCCTGGATCACAGTCCCGCACATCTGTTCCAGGGCAGGAATGAGAGCCTGGGTCCCGCATTTGCCATGCCCCTGAGCCTTTACCGCGAGATAGCGCTCAATGCTGCCGGACATGACATCCTCTTCCCGTCAAAGAGATCGGCTTGAATTGCGTACTTGCCGGTCGTTCTGCTTTTCTTGAGCAATATATTGTCATGAATTATACAAGGGTTAGAAGAACATAAGAACTCGAACGTATCAATTTTTTTCGCATACTTCGTCACTTGTGTAAAGCGGTATACTTCTGTCGAAGTCCCTCCGGCATTGACAATCCGTCTCGGGATGTGGTACCCGAATTTGAATCCTGTTGATAATAGCTAATTTCATCCAAAGCCGGCATGGCCGGCCAGAGTGGGGGCGGGCGTCGATCAATCGCGGCAACTGTAACCATTCCTCGCAAAGCCCGGCATCGAGAGAGGGGCCATGTCGAATAGGGACCGATCCTGCATCCGCCTGCACCCGGACGATAGCGTCGTCGTCGCCCTGAGGCCGCTCGCCTCCGGGCAAATTGTTCTCGAGCACAATACCGTTCTGCGCGACAATATTCCGGCCGGCCACAAGGCCTCTATACAGCGGATTCCCGCCGGTTCCGCCATCATCAAATACGGCCAGGTCATCGGCTTTGCCTCCATTGACATCGAACCGGGCAGCCACGTCCATATACATAATGTCATCCTGCACGATTTCAGCCGCGATTACGCATACGGCCGCGACTCCAGGCCCACTCAGTTCGTTGCTGAAAGCGAGCGCCGCACCTTCGAAGGATTCCCCAGGCCGGACGGCTCGGTAGGCATTCGCAATTATGTTGGCATCCTCGCCACAGTCACCTGCTCCCTTGGTACCGCCCATCTGATCGCACGCCGTTTCGTCCCCGATATCATGGCCCGCTATCCCAACGTTGACGCAGTGGTTGCGCTGGGGGCCAACAGCGGTTGCTGTATGACGCCCGGCGGGGAGGCCGTCACCTACCTGCAGCGTTCGATCGACGGATATGCACGTCACCCCAACTTTGCAGGTGTGCTCATTCTAGGCCTGGGCTGCGAACAAAACCTTGTGGAATCTTTGATCGAGGCGACCGGACTGGCTCCTGGCAACAGGGTGCGGACCATGGTGATTCAGAATGAGGGCGGGACCAAAACCACGGTCGAGAAAGGCGTTGCTGAAATATTCGAGATCCTGGAGCAGGCCGACAGGGCGAAGCGTCGCACATTTGCTGTCAGCCACCTCAAATTGGGACTTGAGTGCGGCGGATCTGATTCTTACTCCGGCATCACCGCCAACCCGGCATTGGGAGCAGCCGCCGATCTGCTGGTGCGTCACGGCGGCACGTCGGTGCTGAGCGAGACACCCGAGATCTACGGCGCCGAGCACCTGCTGACCCGTCGCGCCATCAGTCGCGAGGTGGGGGAAAAGCTCGCGGCACGAATCCGTTGGTGGGAGGAATATACCGCACGAAACGGAAGCAAGCTCGATAATAACCCCACGCCCGGCAACAAGGCAGGCGGCATCACCACCATCCTTGAGAAATCCGTTGGAGCAGCCACCAAAGGCGGCAACACGAACCTGATGGAAGTGGTCGGATTTGCCGAGCCCGTGCGCGGTCCGGGGCTTGTCTTCATGGATACGCCCGGCTTCGACCCGGTGTCGGTGACCGGTCTCATCGCAGGCGGCGTGCATGTGATCGCATTCACCACGGGGCGGGGCACCGTCCTCGGCTCCATTCCCGCACCAACCCTGAAACTGGCCTCAAACAGTTCTTTGTATCGCCGGATGCCTGATGACATGGATATAGACTGCGGCCAGGTTCTCGATGCGGGCCTGAGTATCGAGGAGATGGGAGCGCGGATTTTCGACGATATTCTAGAGACCGCCTCCGGAAAGAAAACGAAGAGTGAACTGGCATTGCAGGGACAATGGGAGTTTCACCCCTGGTATGTAGGAGTCGTGGTATGACTGGACGCTCTGCGACTATTTTTAGACCATCAATTCATGAACGCGAGGAGTGAAAATGATGACGAAAAGAGTTCTGACAGTAGTGGCAGTTTTCGCCATGGCTCTGGCCCTGAGTATTGCCCCGGCAGTGGCTCAGCAGAATGTGATAAAGATCGGCGCTCTTTATCCCCTGACCGGCAACCTGGCGGCCACCGGAATGGACTGCAAGCGCGGTGTGGACCTGGCTGTGGAGATTATCAACGGCAAGTTCGACTTGAATCTCCCATTTGCCAAAGATGAGGGCATACCGAATCTGGGGGGCGCCAAAATCGAGATCATATACGGCGACACCAAGGGTGATCCAAAGAACGGCCTTGCCGAGGCAGAACGTCTGGTTACTCAGGAAAAGGTAGTTGCCCTTATCGGTGCCTACCAGAGTGCCGTCACCAAGACTGCCAGCCAGGCAGCCGAACGGCTCAAGGTCCCGTTTGTGTGTTCGGACTCCTCCTCGCCCACTCTGACGGAGCGGGAGTTCACCTACTTTTTCCGCGTGTCTCCCCATGACGGTACCATGGCCCGCAACCAGTTCGAATTCCTGAAAGACATGCAAACCAAGGGAAAGAAAGTCAAAACAGTCGCTCTGATCTACGAAAACACCGAGTTCGGCGCCAATGTGGCCAAAATGGAGCAGCAGTATGCCAAGGAGTTCGGTTTCGAAGTTGTGGCCGATATTGCCTATCAGGCCAATTCGAGCGACGTGACGAGCGAAGTCGGCAAGCTCATCGCAGCCAAGCCCGATGTGGTGATGCACGCGGCCTACATCACCGATGCAATTCTTTTTACCAAGACATTTAAAGAGATGGACCTGGTGCCGCAGGCCTTCCTTAGCATGGCCGGCTACATCGAATCCGATTACTTGCCCACGGTCAAAGCCGACGGCAACTTTTTCTTCGTGCGCTCCACTTTCGCCCTCGACCTGGCCAAAAAGAAGCCACTGGTTGGGCAGGTGGCCGAGCTTTATAAGAAAAGGTACAATATCGAGATGGGCGAAAATACCGCCCGCAGCTTCTCCGCTCCCTTCGTGCTGGCCGATGCCTTCAATCGCGCCAGGTCCTCCGAGTCCGGCGCCGTTGTCAAGGCCCTTTTGGAGACCAACATTCCGGGCGACCAGATCATAAACCCATGGAAGGGCATTCAATTCGATCCGAAATCTCACCAGAATATCCACGCGAGTGCCATGCTGGTGCAGATCCAGGATCGGGAGTATTTCACAGTCTGGCCGTTCGATGCCGCCAGTCGTGACATTATATGGCCTTTCCCCGCATGGAAAGACCGCAAGTAACAGGGGCCCTCGGCCCAAACCTTAACCGCCGTCGGAGGCAACCCATCTCCGGCGGTGGACGGCTCGGAGGGTCCATTCATGGATCAACTACCGCAACAACTCGTTAACGGCGTGCTCATCGGTCTGGTCTATTCCCTGTTGGCTATCGGCCTTACCATGATCTGGGGCGTCATGAACGTGCTCAACTTCGCACACGGCGAGTTTCTCATGATCGGTATGTTCCTCTCCTACTGGCTCTACGTAATGGCCGGGCTAGACCCGCTCTTTTCCATTCCGATCAATGCGGTAGCGCTCTTTCTGCTGGGCATGTTCATCTACAGGTTCATCATCAGCAAGGTGATGAACGGACCGGCCCTGGCCCAACTGGTGGTAACCTTCGGCATTAGTATCTTCCTCGCGAACTTTGCGGCCCTGATTTGGACGCCAAACTTCCGTTCGATCGAACACACGCTTTTATCGGGCACGTGGGACATCTCCGGTGTCAAACTCAGCATTCCCAAGTTTGTCACCTCGATCGGCAGCGTTATCACCTCGTTTGGGGTATTCTGGTTTCTGCGCAATACGCGCACCGGCAAGGCCATCCTTGCCGTCGAGATGGACCGTGAAGCAGCGGTCATCATGGGCATCAACACGGAGCGAATCAACTCACTTTCGTTTGGAATCGGCTCTGCCCTTGTCGGGGTGGCCGGAGCGCTGCTTGCCACCCACTATTACATCTATCCTTTCGTAGGTGGTACCTTTGGCCTGATCTGTTTCTGTATCGTTGCCCTGGGGGGGTTCGGCAGCATCGAGGGAGCTTTCATCGCCGGAATCCTGGTGGGCGTCGTCCAGACCCTGGGCGGATACATCTTCGACCCTGCCTATAAGCTGGCCATCGTATTTGCCATGTACCTGGTCACGGTCTGGATCAGGCCGCAAGGGCTCAGGGGGTGATGGGAATGGATGACTCTATCGGTAAACAAACGGCCGCGGATGAAACACCGGTGCCCAACACACGCAATATATCAGGCTTTCAACTTGCCGCGGGCTGTGCCGCGCTGGTGCTCCTGCTCATCTTACCACTGGTGTTTTCATCCGCATTCTTCAAGCATGTCATGATCATCACCTTCATGTTCGCGATGTGCGGGGTTGCCTGGAACGTGATGGGCGGCTATGCGGGCATGTTTTCCTTCGGACAGGCAGCCTTCTTTGGAATTGGGGCATATACCTCATCTTTCCTGTTGTTGACCTTTGGCGTAAGCCCGTGGATAGGATTGGTCGCGGGCGGGATCATCTCCGCTATTCTGGCGGCTGCCATCGGCTACCCCTGTTCAAAGCTTCGCGGCCATTACTTCGCCATAGCTACTATTGCATTCGGCGAGATAGTCCGCATCGTTTTCAACAACTGGAAAATGGTCGGTGCAGCCGAAGGGCTGACCATTCCAATGCTGAAGGAGTCCATGGCCCACTTCATGTTCCATTCATCGAAGTTGCCATACTATTACATCATGCTGGGTTTTCTGCTCCTGGCCGTTACGGTTTGCTACCTGGTGTCCACATCCAAGATGGGCTACTATTTCCGCGCGATCAAAGAGAGTCATGAGATCGCTTATGTGTTGGGCGTCGATGTGGTGCGCTACCGGCTGTATGCAATCATGATAAGCGCTTTTCTTACTTCGATGGCCGGGACCTTTTATGCCCAGTACATTCTCTATATCGATCCGGAAAGTGTCATGATTCTGCCAATTTCCGTCCAAATCGTGTTGGTAGCCATGCTGGGGGGAGCGAATACCGTGTTGGGGCCGGTAATCGGGGCGGCCATCCTTATCCCGCTGTCTGAGTACAGCCGGGCATGGCTGGGCTACAAAGGAACCGGCGTGGATATGATCCTTTATGGGACCCTGATCACCGCCATCTCCATGTATCAGCCCAATGGAGTCTGGGGCTCTTTCACCGAGCTGATGCGGAGGGGCAAATGAGTGCTTCGCTGTTATTGGATGTGCAGGGCGTCAGCAAGTTCTTCGGAGGACTGCGGGCAAATGAGGACGTCTCCTTCCAGGTAAACAAGGGAGAGATCGTCAGTATCATCGGCCCCAACGGCGCGGGAAAGAGCACTCTGTTTAGCTGCATCACCGGTTTCCATCACATGGATAAGGGCAGGGTACTTTTCAAGGGCATGGATATCAGCAACCGGAAACCGCACAAAATCGGCAAGCTCGGCGTCGTGCGCACCTTTCAGATTGCCCAGGTAATAAGCGATATGACGGTCCTGGAGAATGTCATGACCGGTAGCTTCCTACGGCACACCCGTGTGCCCGGCGCACGTCGCAAGGCCGAGGAAATACTGGCCTTCACCGGCCTGAAGGGGAAGAGTAACCTCAATGCGCTTGCCCTGTCCATTTCCGACAAGAAACGGCTGGAGGTATCCATGGCGCTGGCCATGGAACCCGAGTTACTCATGCTCGACGAGTCGATGGCCGGACTTACCCTCGTGGAACTGCGGGAGATGATCGAGCTGATTCGCAGGGTGCGCGACAACGGAGTCACCGTTGTGGTGGTGGAGCACGTCATGGAGGCCGTGATGGAACTCTCCGACCGGGTCGTCGTGCTCAACTCCGGCCGTAAGATCGTGGAGGGGCCCCCTAAGGAAGTGGTGGCAAACCCCGAGGTTATCCGCGCCTACCTGGGAGATGGGTACAATGCTGTCCGTCAATGATATATCCGTCGGTTACAAGGGGCTTCTTGCCATACAGGATGCCTCCTTTGAAGTTAAACGCGGCGAGATTGTTTCGCTGATCGGTTCCAACGGCGCGGGCAAGACTACGATGCTCAAAACCATTCTCGGTCTGCTAAAACCCATGAAGGGTGAAATCCGCCTGAACGACGAAGTGATTTCCGGCCGACCGGCATACGATGTGGTCAAAAAAAAGATCGCACTGGTTCCGGAGGGGCGACGGCTTTTTCCTCGCCTGTCGGTAAAGGACAATCTTCTGTTGGGGGCCTACACGGTGGAATCCAGGGAGCAGATTGCCGAGAGCCTGGAGACGATACTGCAACTCTTCCCCTGGGTCAAAGAACGTGCAGGCCAACGCGCCGGGACTCTTTCCGGTGGCGAGCAGCAGCAGGTGGCAATCGCAAGGGGGCTTATGTCCACGCCCGATCTGCTCATGCTCGACGAGCCGTCCCTTGGTGTCATGCCCAAGCTCGTCACGGAGATATTCCGAACCGTGGAGCGAATCGCGGGCCAGGGCGTTACTGTACTCCTGGTCGAGCAGAACGTGTTCGAAGCCCTGCGGGTCTGCCACCGGGCCTACGTCCTGCAGACCGGCCGCATCGTCATGGAGGGCACCGGTAAGGAGTTGTCCCAATCCGACATGGTACGCAAGGCATACATGGGGATGTAATATCAAGTTGGGCAAATTTGACGATTCCCTGTTCGAACTGCCTGTGGGATACGAAAAAATGGCCACGCCGTAGTTCCGCCAAAAGTGTAAGATAATAGATCAAAATTTCGGCCTCAGAGGTTCTAAGCAGCAGAGTGAAAAAAGGTGGGGTTCCCTGTGGTCAAAAAACACATCGATGAAAGCATTGAGATACGTTCCCAAGTTCAAACCTTGGCCCTTGATGGTAATCGCCTTTTGGACGCGGGGAATGCCGAGGGGGCCAAGGAATGCTTCCGGCAAGCCCAGGCGCTGATCCACGATTTTGGCGAAGCACTGGCTAATCTGGCGTTCCAGCGGAAACAAAATGGGGCGGTGGTGGAAGCGGAAGAATATTATCGACGGGCCATTGTCCTGCTTCCCGATAATGTACAGCTTCACTTGAACCTGGGTGTACTCCTTATGGAACGAAAGCGCTTTGCCGAAGCGGAGCAGGTTTATCGGCAGTCTCTACGCTTGGCGCCGGATTCGCCGGCCGCTTGGACGAATCTGGGGGTGCTGCTGGCCCGCATAAAACGGGAAGATGAGGCGGAGCGGTGTTATCGTACGGCGATAGGGCTGGACGAAGGTTATTCCAAGGCCCACTTCAATCTGAGCTACGTGCTGCTCCGCCGGGGATGTTTCGAGGAAGGCTGGCGCTGCTTGGAAAGGAGGAGTTCGGACGGCTTCCTGGACAACCATTTCACCTTCCCTCGCTGGCGTGGCGAGGCACTCTACGGCAAGTCGTTGATTATCGGTTTTGAGGGCGGCCAGGGCGACATGATCCAATTTTGCCGCTACGCGTCGGTACTGAAGGCCATGGGAGCGGCGCGAATTTCGGTGACCTGTCACCCGGGCCTGAGGACTCTGTTCGAGACCTTGTCCGGGGCCGACGAGGTGCTTTCCTTTCCGGAGGAGGTGCCCGCCTCGGGTTGGGATTTCTGGACGCTCCCGCTGAGCCTGCCCTATTACTGCCAGACCCGCCTGCATAACATTCCGGCGTCGATTCCCTATTTGAAGGCCGATCCCGCAAAGGTGGCCAAATGGTCGCCGTTATTGCCGCCATTTGGATTTAGAATTGGCTTGGTCTGGAAGGGCAATCTCAATTTCGAGAACGATGAGGATCGATCCCTGCCGTCCCTGGATGTTCTGGCGCCTCTTGGAGCGGTATCCGGAGTGCATTTTGTCAGCCTTCAGAAGGGGCAGGGGGAGGAAGAGGCTCAACGGCCACCGGCCGGGCTTCGCTTGCTCCCCCTTGGTAGTGCCCTGCGGGACTTTGCCGATACGGCCGCGATCATGACCTGTCTGGATCTGGTGATCAGCGTGGATACCGCCGTGGCCCATCTGGCGGGAGCGCTGGGCAAGCCTTGCTGGATTCTGCTTTCGGACCACTTGACCGATTGGCGATGGCTGACCGGGCGCACGGATTCCCCCTGGTATCCGAAAGGCATGCGCCTTTTCCGGCAGCTCCCCGGAGGAAGCTGGAGTCGGGTCATCGCTGCCGTGTTGGAGGCGCTCAAGAGTTGTAAGAAGGAGTGGGACGCCGCCCGGGGGCCTATCCAAGAGTAAAATGAACAATTTTCGTTGTGGCAGCTTGTATTGCGCTGATAGAGTTCGTTGTGAGAAGAACCTAATTGAGTGATCTATAGCTGTCATTAACCAAATGAAACTCAACAATCCTTGCCACTGTACGTAATAAAATGATGATTGACCTGAAAGTGTAGCGGGTGAATTATCTGCCTGTTTTTTCTAGTGAAACAGAAAAAGGAGGCAGAAATGAGCCCAGGATCTCTTTCATTAGATGCACAGAACCACCCCATCCGGAGACAACATCTCCCATCAGGCCCTGCCCGGGTTTTCTCCCCAGCGCTGCTCCCTTCTCTTTTTGGCGCCCCCCTTTTGAGGGTCTTCCGGCCAATGCGTACCTGGACAGTTTGCACGCGAAGCCGCGTTTTTTGACGTCCAAGAACGCGAAGAAGCGGTAGCGCCGTCTTCCACGGCGGCGCAAAAGAACAAGTTTTGTGAGTCTTCCGGCCAATGCGTACTTGGACAGTTTGCACGCGAAGCCGCGTTTTTTGACGTCCAAGAACGCGAAGAAGCGGTAGCGCCGTCTTCCACGGCGGCGCAAAAGAACAGGTTTTGTGGGGCTTCAGGCCAATGCGTACCTGGACAGTTTGCACGCGAAGCCGCGTTTTTTGACGTCGAAGAACGCGAAGAAGCGGTAGCGCCGTCTTCCACGGCGGCGCAAAAGAGAAGCGGTAGGCGCAAAAGAACAGGTTTTGTGGGGCTTCAGGTAAACATGTACTGTGTTGTTTGGACACGGAGCTCCAGGCTAAGAGCTTACAATGGACGGCGTGAAGCCCTGCGAAATGGAATGAACCGATCTGAACGAGGTCCCAGGAAAGGTCTACGTTCCAGTTTGGGCATGCATCTTGAGATTCGAAGCTTTGCGGTATCACTGCTATTCGTAAGTCCAGACTCCGCGACTTGCTCAGCTTGACCTCAATTGGAATGTGATATAGACTATTTGCATTACGCTTACCAATAATCAAAATTTGATGGATCAGACCAGCGAGTTCATGCGAGTGTGAGATGAAGAAGATGATGTGGCCGGCGGCGGTTTCCCTGGCAGGTTTTTTCGCTTTCTTTGCCCTGCGGGTCGCGGGCGCCCGTTTCATTGATGAGCGCGGCCTGACAGATCTGCTTGCATTTTGCTATGCCTTCCTGGGCTTGGCGATCGTAAGGTGCTGTGGATTTCTTTGTTTCGATATCTTGTATTTCAAGCGGACCAGGCGCGAGGCCCCTGGGGTTCTGCGAATCATGTTTTCAGTGGTTGCCTATTCAATAGTCCTCATGCTGATCATCGGGTCGGTATTAAAATACGATATAACCGGCCTTATAGCGACATCGGCGGTGTTGTCCGTGGTTATTGGTTTGGCTTTACAGGATACCCTCGGCAACTTTTTTGCTGGAACCTCCCTTCACATCGAACAGCCGTTCAAGATAAAGGACAGCATCAAGTTTCGTGACAATACCGGGGAAGTGGAAGCAGTCAGTTGGCGTACTACTACAATACGCACCAACAATGATACACTCCTGATATTTCCAAATGGCGTGCTCGCGCGCGATGCCATGGAGGTATTCCCATACAATAGACTTCATAGGCATTCGGTCAGTTTTCCTGCGCCGTATTCCATTTCTCCACAGACGGTCATCACTATAGTAAGAAATGCTGCTCATTGCCTGCCTGATGTTTCGTATGAAATTGAACCTGTAGTACGTATAACCGGCTTCGGCGACTCCAGTATCAATTACGAGGTCCTCTATTGGACGAAGGACTACATGAAGGTGGCTGATACCAGTGCCAAACTTAGAGAACGGATATGGTATGCCTTTTATCGGGATAACATCAGTATGCCTTTCCCTACTCGACACGTTCTGGTTGAGCGGTTGAAACCCGAGTGCCGGAGTGCGCTCGATGCTGATTACAGGGTTGTTATTGAAGGAATTGACATTTTCGAACCTCTTACCCCAACCGCAAGAGAGGATCTGGTGTGTTCCAGCGAATCCAGGGTCTACGCCCCGGGAGAATTCATGGTGAGGTGCGGAGAAGATGGGGATTCCATGTTCATCATCGGTCGAGGCAAAGTCGAGGTTCGGGTGCCCTCAAACGGGGAATCCACAACGGTCGCTGTCCTTGAAACCGGGAGCTTTTTTGGTGAGATGTCCCTGTTTTCCGGTGAGCCGAGATCCGCGGATGTGGTCGCTATAGAGGAGGTGGCAGTCCTGGAGATTAGGAAATCCAGCGTTCGGAGACTGCTTATTGAAAATACCAATCTTGCCGAGGCGTTCAGTAAGAAAGTGACCGAGCGGCACGCCAGCTTGAAAGATTATGCCAGCTCAATTCAGCGGGTAGAACCCAACGTTGAACAGGAGAGACTTCTCCAGCGCATCAAGCGCTTCTTTAATCTTAGTTGACCCCCGGCGTTACAAATTACCAACCGTTGCCTTCGAAAAAAGAGGGGTCAAACCTACACTTTTCACACCCCAAGCTCACTGTCATAAGTCACAAGAATTCTTAGAGGATTACGATCAGGAAAAGCGCACCCTCGCTTAGATAAAAGTTCTATGGAGAAAAGAGGTGGAAAGGCCCCCAAAGGGATACCTCCAATTCCTTTGGAGGCTTCACATTGGCAACAGACATGCTCTCATAAAGAAATTTCGCCGTAAAGCCTGGTAAAGTATTTATCCACCAGTTCCTTTAGTTTGAGAGCGAAGGATGCGTCATCAGACACTTTCCCCCACACCTGAGAGACCACCTCCATGATCAGACGCTTCTGTTCGTCTCTATCCATACTCATAATCGTATCTTTAATCTCTTCGAAGCTCATATGAAATTCCTCCCCGGAAAAGGTTCTTCCTGGGATTGCCCGGAAATGCGGAGACCTTCAGTATGGTTTCCCCGTACTCCGGAACCCACCAGGCGCCTCAGGGGCCGTTGTAATAGAGCATTGGTTCCGGCATCGGGTAATCGCTGCTGGATTCCTTGACCTCGCCCTCTTTGTTCATGGTTTCCAGGGCCGATCTCGCCATATTCAAAGCAAGATATAGATTACCGGACTCAATCGCCTCAATGATCAACTCGATCTTTTCTGCCGACATCGTAGTCCTCCTTTAAGCTCTTGAACTGGAAGGCCTCCCGGCATGCTACTGACGCTTTCGCCACCCGTTCAAGGCCGATCCATCAAGAGCGGCCGATGTGCTTGCGTTCACGCTTGCCGGAGACCGGATTAATCCACTTATCGATCGTTCTCATGGGAATTTTCCTCCCCTTTTCTCATAAGTCACAAGAATTATTCGAGAACTATGATCCGGAAATGCGCACTTTCACTTAGAGAAAAGTTCTATGGAGGAAAAAGGCGAGAGGGCCTCCAAAGGGATACCTGAAATTCCCTTTGGAGGC